>Ga0116226_10000374_pt1 | contig 37975 bp, 33 predicted proteins | sample S1TSphfallax_FD_89692 | JGI IMG/M metagenome (GOLD analysis project Ga0116226, IMG submission 89692) | Host-associated microbial communities from peat moss isolated from Minnesota, USA - S1T2_Fa - Sphagnum fallax MG | ecosystem: Host-associated > Plants > Peat moss > Unclassified | place: USA...
CGCCGCATAGACGCGCGTATAAGGGCTGATCAGCCCCGACAGCGCCGAGCTCGCGTAGCCGCCGCTGGCGGTCAGCTCAATGGTCGGAAACAAGGACGCGCGGGCGACCGTGATGTCGGCGTTGGCGGCGACCAATTGCTGCTCGGCTTGCGCGACATCGGGGCGGCGTGCGAGCAGTTGCGAAGGGATGCCCTCCACCACGGCCGGAAGCGTGAGCGAGGTGAGCGTGCCTGAGTCCACATCGATGGATTCCGGCGTCTGGCCGATCAACACGGCGAGGGCGTATACCGTCTGCCGCAGTTGCTGCACCAGCGGAGGAATGGCCGCGGCCAACAACGCCACCGCGGTCTCCTGCTGCGCGACATCGAGACCGGTCGCGATGCCCGCCGATTGCTGCAAACGCAGCCCCTGAAGTATTTTGTCGCCGTTGCGAAAATTGCGGCGTGCCACCTCGATGCGGTCGCGCAGCTCCAGTGCCTGAAAGTAGGTGGTGGCGACGCTGCTCACCACGGTGAGCGCGACGGTCTGTTCATCGAAGCGGCTGGCGAGAGCCGCGGCACGCGCCGCGTCGCGGGCGGCGCGATTCTTGCCCCAAAAATCGAGTTCGTAGCTGGCGGTAAACTGCGGATTGAAGACGTTGAAGGCTGTAGGTCCGACGCCCGTCACCTGCGCGCGCTCGCGTGTTGCATCGGCGCCGAAGTCGACGGACGGGAATAACGGCGCGCCCGCGATACGCAACTGTGCGTCGGCCTCTTGAACGCGGGCAATCGCACCGCCGAGGTCGTCGTTGCTGCGCTCGGCCGCGGCAATGAGGTCATCCAGGGTGGCTGACCCGAAGGCATGCCACCAGCCGGCGGCCGGCCAGGCACCGGCGGCGTTCGGCGCATGCGGTGCCTGCGAGGCGGCAGATGTATTGGAATCTGCTTGATCGGAGGTTGCGCGCGGTTCCTCGCCGGACGACTGTTTCCACGCGGCCGCCGTCGGGATTTCCGGGCGGGTGTAGGGCGTGCCTACGCTGCAGGCGGCCAGAACGGCGACGGCGCAGCCGGCCAGCACCGCGGCAAATCGTGGCGGCAGGATTGTAGGGCCTACAAACATGGTCGCCACGCTGAGCGTCGAACGGTTAACCCGCTATGGTCGCCATGTTAAGAAACGTTAATGCGGCGAAATACCGCGGGGCGGGTGCCTAGGCGCCTTTCCAATGGGTCAAGAAGTCGGTGACGGCCGAGGACTGCAGGTGGCGCATGGCCTCGAACTCGCCGGTCTTCTGGCTGTACAACAGCATCCCTTTCTCGTCCAGGACCGCGAGCGCCGGCACACCCTTCTTCAACGGAATTTGAAAACGCTCTGCAATCGCCACGTTCTCGTCGAGGTGTCCAATATTGACGTGCACCAAGACATAGGCGGCTTGCAGCAGGGGCTGGTTGGCCGCATCGTGGAAATAGACGTCCAATGCATGACAATCCGGACACCAGTTGCCGCCAAAGTCCAGGATCACACGCTTGTGAGTGGCTGCGGCTTGCGCCAAGGCTGATTTGATGTCCGCCTCGGCTTGATCCGGAGGCGGATACAGGTCGGGCGCGAACGACAGGGCGGAGTGGCTGCCCAAGATCAGGCAAACCATCACCGCGCCCGCGTATGAAAGCCACCGCTGTTTCAACGTCCAGAGCGCGTTTTTGTTCATGGTTGAACGATAGCTCGTAGCCCGATGACGCGCAATGATCAAGGCCGAGCCAACCTCAGCCGCTGTCGTCCTTGCCGTTGATCCCGGTCAGTGGACGCGACTTATTTTCGAGCTCGAGTCCATCTTCATACAAGGTGTCCTCCTCGTCGTCCGTGCGCAGCACCGCATCGGTATCCTGCGACTTCTGCTGGGCGACCTCGTCAACCGTTGCGTGCTTCTCATCGTTGCTCAATGAGCCGCCTCGAAGCCGCGTTTCGCCCGCCCGCTCACTGCTGTGCGGGGGACTGGTGTTGTCGAGTTTAGCCATGTTGGTTGCTCCAATCGAAGTTGTAAATTGCAGAGGTACCGTGTTTCACCATAGGCGCAGCGTGCACACATGAATGTAAGGTCGACTGTTCGACTCTCTGTAGGTACTCGCCGACACCTCGCGGATGCTTTCCGCCACCCTCTGGCCTAGGATGCACGATGCGTTCGAGGACCTTGCCCTGGTTTCTTCTTTGCATGTCCGCCACGACATGCAAAGTGGCATTGGCTGCCGACCCCCAGCCTTACAAGGTCGAGTTCGCGAGCACCGGCAACAGCGAGCTCGATTCGACCGTCAAGGCCACGTCCGATCTTCAGACGCTGCGCTCGAACGCCCCGGTGAGCCCGTTCGGCCTGATCGCGCGCGCGCGCAGCGACATCGACCGCCTCACCACGGCGGCCGAGAGCTTCGGCTACTATCAGTGCCACATCGCGATTCGCATCAACGGCATCCCGCTCGGCGACCCGGGGCTCGCGGACGCACTGTCTGCGTTGGAGAAGGGCAAGACGGCGCAAGTTGCGATCAGCCTGACGCTGGGACCGGCATACACACTGCGCCGCATCGACATCGACGGTGAGGTCCCGTCTGCGTTGAATGCGCGTGACACGCTCGGGCTGCGAACGGGTCAGCAGGCGCTCGCGGTCAACGTGCTGGCGGGCGCGTCACGGCTGCTCTCGGCATTGCAGGAACAGGGGTACGCGTTCGCCAAAGTCGACCCGCCGGTAGCATACGAGGCCGCGGATGCCCCCGTGCTCGACCTGAGTTTCCATGTCGATGCCGGCAGGCAAGTGAACATCGGCGAGATCCACATCGAGGGATTGCAGAGGACTCACGAAACGCTGCTTCGCAAGCGCTTGCTGCTGCACACCGGCGATCTCTACAGACCTTCGGCGATAGAGCGGGCGCGCAAGGATCTTCTGGCACTGAACGTGTTCGGGCAGGTCAGCGTGCAAACAGGCACCCAGGCCGACGCCACCGGCGGAGTGCCCGTCACTTTCAAGATTCGCGAGCGCCTGCGGCACGCGGTGAGTTTGAATGCGGCTTTCTCGAGCGACCTGGGCGGCAGTGGCGGCGCCACGTGGGCTGACCGCAACGTGTTCGGCAATGCTGAGCAACTGAAGTTCGCCGCATCGGTGATCAATCTCGGCGGCAGCGATGCCACGGGCAGCGGCTACGACACCAGCGCCAAGTACTTGATTCCTGAATTCGGTCACCGCGACCAGACATTGCAATTCGCTCTCACTGCGCTCAAGCAATCACTTCTCACCTATGATCAAACCTCGCGAACCGCCAGCGTTTCCCTGTCGCGCAAATTGTCCAGCGTGTGGAGCGTGAGCGCCGGATTCAGCACGACCGATGACCACGTCATACAGGGCGACCTCGACAAGAACTACACCTTGGTGGCGTTGCCCTTGAACGTCGGCTACGACTCCACCGATCTTGCCTCGCCGTTGGACGATGCGAGCCATGGCTACCGCGCCACGGTGAGCTTCACCCCCACGCTTGCCATCGGCCATCCGAGCTCGACTTTCTTGATCACCCAGGTGAAGGCCGCAAAATATTTCGACCTGGATTGGCTGTTCAGGGAGGATCCCGGCCGCACCGTACTGGCGCTGCGCGCGCTCGCAGGTCAGGCACTGGGTGCGGGGGAATTCAGCCTGCCGCCCGATCAGCGCTTCTACGCCGGCGGCAGCGGCACGATTCGCGGCTATGCTTATCAAGCGGTGGGGCCGCTGTTTACGAGTCCGGCCCCTATGAATCCGCCGAGTGCGGCCACCAAAGCGGCCGAAGCTTTGGCCGGTTATCCCATCGGCGGCACGGCGATTACCGCGGGCAGCGTCGAATTGCGCCAACGGTTCGGTGCCGCGTGGGGGGCCGCCGCATTCATCGATGCGGGCCAAGCGAGCGCGAAGCTGCAGTTCCTGCCCGACGAATTGCGCATCGGAGTCGGTGTCGGTGTGCGCTACTACACGCCGATCGGTCCGGTGCGCGCGGCCGTTGCGATACCGCTGCAACGGCATGCGTCGAACGTCTCGCCACAGGATGATGGCGCGTTCCAGGTTTACATCGGATTAGGACAGTCGTTTTGATGCGCCGCCCTGCGAAGATCATACTCGGGTTGCTTGCCGGGCTGTTTCTGCTGCTGCCGCTCATCCTGGCTGTCGTGCTGATCGCCGGCAATACCGGCGCCGGGCGCGTTGCGATCGAATCGCTGACCAAGCGCCTGACCGGAGGCGCCGTTCAGTTGAGCGGTTTGTCGGGTTCGTTTCCCAGCCACCTGCATCTCGATCATATGCAGTTGGTCGACGCGCACGGCGTGTGGTTGAGCGCCGACCAGATCGTGATCGACTGGAGTCCGGCGGCATTGCTCGGCGACCTGGTCTCCGTGCAGAATCTGCAGGCGGCGAGGGTGACGATGCTGCGACTGCCGCACGGCACCTCGACCTCGAGCCGCGAGCCGTCGATACCGCGGATAGATGTCGCCAAGGTCGATGTGCAAAGGGTCGATTTGGGCGCAGAGCTCGCGGGTGCGCCGGCGAGCTTGTCGCTAGAGGGCAGCGCGCGTCTGCGCAGCGTGCGCGAGATGCAATTCGATGCCGCCGCCCGGCGCATCGACGGCGATGGCACCTATGACCTGCACCTGGCATTCGATGCCTTGCGCATGCGCGCCGCGCTCAACGTACAGGAGCCGGCAAATGGTCCGCTGGAGAATATTCTGTCGCTGCCCGGACTCGGTGCGCTGCGCGTTCAGCTGGATTTCGACGGCCCGCGGGCATCTGAGAAGTTGGCGATGTCCCTGCAAGCGGGCGGCTTGACCGGCCATGCGCAAGGCACGGTGAATTTGCGGGATGCGACCGCCGATCTGCAGTTCGATTTGCAATCGTCCGACGTGCAGCCGCGCGCGGATCTGCAGTGGTCGCATGCCACCGCGCGCGGCCTTTGGTCGGGCGGTATCAAGGCGCCGCATGCCACGGCGCATCTGGATATCGCAGGGCTGCGGTTGCCCGGCGGTGTTCAAGTGGGCAGTTTCAACACCGATCTCGTGGCCGACAACGGCACAGCGACGCTGCACGGCATGGCCGAGCGGCTGCAGCTTCCCGGGCCGCAGGCGGGGCTGCTGGCGTCGGACCCTATTGAATTGGATGCGAGCATGCAGCTGGACCAGGCGTCGCGTCCGCTTGATTTGCATGCGCAACAGAGGTTGTTCACGCTGCAGGGCCGCTGGCTGACGGCGGGCAAGCAGAGCGCGTCGCTGGATCTGCATGTGACAGACCTCACGCCGTTTGCCGCTCTGGCCGGACAAGACGTCGGTGGAAGCGCCCATATCCAGGGGCAGGTTGATTACACCAGCACGCAAGCTCGAGTCAGCGTGAATGCTGACGCAGACTTCCAGTCGGCAACTGCAGGGTGGCCGGATATGCTGGGCCGCCATGCGAATGTGCGGCTGATGGGCACGGTGGCCGGCGATGGCATCACGCTCGAGAATCTCAAGGTTTCGGGACGCGCCGTGAATGCGAGCGCCTCCGGTACGCTGTCGTTGCCGCAGAAGAATCTACGTGCGCGTTGGGACATTGCCATCGATGACCTCGCGACACTGTCCTCCGCGCTGGCGGGAACCCTTTCGGCCTCCGGTTCGCTGCAAGGACCAGCGTCGAACCTGGGTGTGGAGGCTCAGGCGGATTCGAGGCTGTCCGTGCGCGGCGGCAGCAGCGGGGAGTTGTCGGCCAAGATGCAGATGCAGGGAATTCCCCGGGCTCCCGCCGGCACGTTGTCGGCGCATGGAGCCTTGGACGGCTCGCCCTTGCTGGCCGATTTTTCGATGCAGAGGAGCGCATCGGGAGTGCTGCACGCGGTGCTCCGGCAGGCAAATTGGAAGACGGTGCACGCCGCAGGTGATGTCACGACCGGCTCGAACGACCAAACCTCCCGTGGCCATCTGCAGCTCGAGATTGGGCAGTTGAGCGATCTGCAGCATCTGACCGGGATGAACATGTCCGGGGGCGTGAAGGGCAGCCTGGACTTGCGCCCGGAAGGGGAGCACACACGGCTCGATCTGCAACTGCAGACGCAAGATCTGAGCATCCTGGGTCTGGCGGGCACCCTGCAAGTATCGGGACAGGGCGCAAGCAATGATTTTGCCTTCAAGGTTGGCGCAAGAATTCCCAAGTGGGGCGCCGGGGCCGCGGCGTTCGACGCGGCGGGCACGCTGGATGTGGGCTCTCGCAATGTGAGCTTGTCCAGCGCCAATGCTGATTATCTCGGCGTGGATGTGCGCCTGCTGGCGCCGGCGCGCTTTGATCTCCACGACGGAGTGTCGGTGGATAAGCTGAATTTGGGTGCAAAGGAAGCCCGGATGCAAGTGCAGGGGCGCGCATTTCCGGATGCCGCTCTAGACGTGGAGGTGAGCGACATCGCGCCCGACTTGATCAACGTCTTCGTGCCGAATCTATTGGCGGCAGGCCGGATCGATGCGCATGCGGAACTGCACGACAGCCTGCATACGCCGACCGGCCAACTCAGCGTTCATGCGACCGGCGTACGCTTTGCCGACGATGCCGCTCTCGGACTTCCTGCGGCCAATCTGAATGCCGGGGCGCAACTCAAGGGCAACACCGCGGAGTTGGATGCGCGTCTGGACGCCGGGGCGGGTTCGCAATTGAACGTCACCGGCCGTGCACCGCTCGATCTTGACGGGGCGCTCGATCTGAAGATCGCCGGCAAGCTGCCGATCAGCTTGATCAATCCGATACTCGAGGCGCGCGGGCAACATGCCGAGGGTGTCTTGGAAATCGATGCCGGCGTGGCCGGCAGCGTCACAGCACCGCAGATCGCCGGCACCGCCAGTTTGAGTGAGGGAAGCTTTCGCGATTACGGCCGCGGTGTGAACCTGACGGCCATCAACGCACAATTGGCGGGCAATGAAGCGGCGGTACAGATCAAGACGCTCAAGGCGACGGCAGCCCCGGGGTCGCTCGGCGTCACCGGCAGCATCGGCGTGCTCGAGCCGAAGATGCCGATCGACTTGAAAATCACCGCGCAGAATGCACAACCCGTGGTCAGCAAGCTGGTCACGGCCAACCTCGACGCAGATCTGCACGTTGGCGGTACGCTGGCCGAACACATCGATATCGGCGGCACCGTGCATTTGAATCGCACGCTGATCGGCATACCGAACAGTCTGCCTCCCAATGTCGCGGTGCTGGACGTGCGGCGCCGCGGAGTTGCGCCGCCCCGGGTTGCCGACAAGCCACTCGTGATCGATCTCGACATCAAGGTGCAGGCGCCGCAGCAAATTCTGGTGCAGGGGCGCGGACTGGACGCCGAGATGGGCGGCGAACTGCAGATCAGCGGCAGCCTGGATTCGCCGCGGGTCAGCGGCGGCTTCGATCTACAACGCGGCAGTTTCTCCCTCTCGACCAGCAAGCTCAATTTTTCCGCAGGGCATGTTGGTTTCAGCGGCGAGGGACTGCAAAGCAAGATAGATCCAACCCTGGATTTCACCGCCGATACCGCAATTCCACAAGGCACCGCGACACTGCACATCACGGGCTATGCCGACTCCCCGCAGTTCGACTTCACCAGCAGTCCGGCGCTGCCGCAGGACGAGATCATGGCGCATCTGATGTTCGGCGAGAGTGCATCGCAGTTGACGGCGCTGCAGCTGGCGCAGATCGGCTACGCGCTGGCTTCGTTGAGCGGGGTCGGGGGCAACGGTGGCTTCGATCCATTGGCCAAAGTACAGAAGACGCTGGGCTTGGATCGTTTGAGCTTCGGCGCCGGCACGGCCACCAATGCCGCCGGGGAGAACACGGGCGCCAGCATCCAGGCGGGCCGCTACATTTCCAAGCGCATCTACATCGAAGCCAAGCAGAGCAACACCGGTACCAGCCAACTGGAGGCTGACGTGGATCTCACCAAGCGCTTGAAGCTGCAAACACGGGTTGGCAACGGCACTGCGTCGGTTCAGGGCACCACGCCGGAAAACGATCCGGGAAGCAGCATCGGACTGGTTTACCAGTTTGAGTACTAGGAGCGCGCCGCCCGCTCCGCATACAATGGAGGTTTTGGGGGAGACGGATAAATGATGAAGGGTACGCGCGTGTTTCTCGGCGCTGTGGTTTTATCGGCCGGATTTTTACCACTCGCGCAAGCGGCCGAGCATCATTCGAGCGATGCGACGGATGCCAAGGCGGACTCGGTACCGGATCCTGCGGAATCGCCGCGCTACCTCAAGGACGAGAAGCAGGACACTTCGGGTTCCATCACGATCGGCGGTCGCGCCCTGGCTTATCAAGCAGAGGTCGGCGTCTTGGTGGTGCATACGAAGGATCCGATGGATGATGACCCGCCGCCGCCGAAGGATGAGCGCAGCGGTCCACCGCCGCCGCAGCCGCCCGAGGCCAGCATGTCCTATGTCGCGTATTTTCGCGGCGACAAAGAGGATGCGCACAGGCCGATCACGTTTCTCTACAACGGCGGCCCCGGTTCATCCACCGTATGGCTGCACATGGGTGCATTCGGACCGAAGCGTGTCGTCACCGCGGATGACACGCACAGTCCCGCGGCGCCCTACAAGGTCGTCGACAACGAGTACACGCTGCTCGATGCCTCCGATTTGGTGTTCATCGATGCGCCCGGCACCGGCTTCGGTCATCTGCGCGGCGCCGACAAGGAGAAGGCCTTCTACGGCATCGATCAGGACGCGCACGCCTTTGCCAATTTCATCGTCGAGTTCCTGTCGCGTCACAATCGATGGAACTCGCCCAAGTACCTGTTCGGCGAGAGCTACGGGACGACCCGCTCGGCTGCGCTCGCCAACATACTCTCGAATGAGAAGGAAACCGACCTGAACGGCGTGATTTTGTTGTCGCAGGTGCTGAACTTCGACGACGGCGTCGATGCGCCGCAATTCAACCCCGGCGTCGACCTGCCGTACGCTTTGGCGCTGCCCACCTACACCGCAACCGCGTGGTATCACCACAAGCTGGCGAACCAGCCGGCTGCCATCGAGCCGCTGTTGCGCGAGGTCGAGGCATTTGCGCTGGGTGAGTACATGCAGGCGTTGTCGCAAGGCTCGACATTGAGTCCGGACCGAAAGGCGCAGATCGCCGCCAAGCTGCATGACTACACGGGCTTGCCCGCTGATTACATAGAGCGCGCCAACCTGCGCGTGAACGGCGGCGAGTTCGAGAAAACTCTGCTCGGGGCCGACGTCACCACCGGCCGGCTCGACACGCGATTCGCCGGACCGACGATCGATCCGATGAGCAAGGAAGCCGATTATGATCCGCAATCCGCGGCCATTTCTTCAGCCTATGTTTCCGCGTTCAACGATTACGTCCGCAGCACGCTCAAATTCGGTGACAGGAAAACCTTCAAGCCCGAGATCGACGTCGAGAAATTCTGGGATTTCCAGCACCAGCCGCCGGGTGCGCCGTCCAAGGTTCCGGGTTCACTCAACGTCATGCCGGACCTGGCGGTGGCCATGAAGACCAATCCGAACCTGAAGGTGCAGCTGAATGGCGGCTACTACGATTTGGCGACACCGTACTTTGCCGCCGAGTACGAACTACATCAGCTGCCGATCCAGCCGTCGCTGCAGAACAATATCGAGATGCATTTCTACACCTCCGGCCACATGGTGTATGCACATGAGCCTGACTTGAAGGCGCTGCATGCCAACATCGCGCAATTCATCGACAAGACGAAGAACGCGCAGAAATGAAGGCGTGAACGGGGCACATCGCTGTTCGCAGTCAGATGTTGCCCTGTTTTTCCTTGATGGCATGGATGAGCGCGTGGGCATCCGCCGGTTTGCTCAGTTCAGCGACTTCGGCTGCGGCATCGGGCCGATGGCGCAGTTCGGTCAATTCGCGTCGTAGTTCGTCGACCAGCTGCAGAACTTTGGTGACTTTTTGCTCGGTCAGCAGATTGACCTGCAGGTCGAGATGCGCGCGGTGCTCTGCCAGAAGTCCCATGCGATTTTGACGGATGAGCACCGCGATGGTCAGCAGCAGCGAGTTCGAGCTGACCAGGCCTTGCAGCGCGGAGAATGGCGGTTCATCGACGTGGCGCCAGCCGGCGCTCAAGCCCCAAACATTGACGACAACCCAGAGCACGATGAATCCCACCACGAAGGCAAAATATGCCGGGTTGCCGAAAAAGCTGCTGATTTTCTCGATCAGTGTCTGGGCGCCGGACAGCTGAGCTTCCTCGTGGTCCTTGAAGTCGGCGAGAACCGCGAGGTTTTCCTGGGTTGAGGAGGGCAGCGCACCAACCGCGCCGCTCGCGGTACGCCCACTCTGATCCCGCCCAGGTTCGTTGCTTTCTGCCATGGGAGATGGGACAGCCCCGAGACCTCAAGAGTTCGACGGCAATATCGCGTAGCGGTCTGCCAGGCTCTGATAGAGGGGCGGGGTGACCAGCTTGGAAATTGCGGTGGCCAAAGCCGCCGTCACCATGAGGGGCAATACCATGGAATGCTGAGCGGTCATTTCCATGACTATGACCAAGGAGGTGAGGGGTGCTTGGGTGATGCCGGCCAGATAGCCGCACATGCCGAGGATCGCGAATGGCACCGCGGAGGTTTGGCCGAGGCAGTCCGCAATGAACTGGCCGAATCCCGCACCCACCGACAACGAGGGAGCGAGCAGCCCGGCCGGAATTCCGCTCAGGTACGAGAGCAGCGTGGCGGCGGCACGGGCGGGCGCATAGGCCCAGGGAAGATGGACGTCCCCCTCGAGAATCGAGCGTGCCTCCGCATAGCCGGGTCCATAGGTCAAGCCGCCGCAGAGCGCACCGATCAGCGCCACAGCCACCCCGCACAAACCCGCGAACAACACCGGATGTTCCCGGCGCAGCCGCTGCAGACCGCCGGGCAGGCGCTGCGAGGCTGCCAGCGTCAGTCGGCTGACGAAACCTCCACCCAAGCCGCACGCCAAGGCGACGACCAGCACTCCGGGCGTGAATGCGCGCAGTTCGGAGGACATCGTAGGTTGTCCGAAGTAGGTGTAATCACCGACCATGGCGATCGCAACGACGCCGGCCAAAATCACCGCGGTCAGCGTCGTGCCGCTGGCTCTCTCTTCGAACGAACGCGATAGCTCCTCGATGGCGAAAACGATCCCCGCCAGGGGCGTATTGAACGCGGCGGCCACGCCGGCGGCACCGCCGGCCAGCACCAGCGCGCGCCGCTGCGCTTCGGCCCGCCCGTGCGGCATCCACCGCCACACGCCGTTCACGATGACCGCGCCGACGTGCACCGTGGGCCCCTCACGGCCGATCGAACCGCCGCAAAACAAACCCAACGCCGCGAGCAGTACGCGTCCGATGACGACCTTTGGCCGCAGGAACAGCATGCCCAGTTCACCGGAATTCGAACGCAGTGCAAAAATGGTTTGCGGGATACCGCTGCCTTCCGCACCCGGAAAATAGCGGCCTGTGAGCCACGCAATGCCGGAGAAGCCGAGCGGTGCCAGCAGCCAGGGCCACCATGTCGATGCCGTCATCACGTTGCGAAGCCCCCATTGGGCAAAATCCGCCAGTCTCGCAAAGGCAACGGCGGCCACACCGACGAGCGCCGCCGAACCCCATAGCAGCATGCGGGATTTCCAGTGCGGCACGGACAGGAGGTGCTTCAGTTCCACGCGGCAATATAACCGAAGTCGAATCGCCTGCTTTTGCAATCATGAGTCGGTGCTTGCGGCACGGCCACCGACACGCCGATGCGCGCGTGGTCGCCGCTCAAGACCTGGCCTTGCGGTTGCGAGTCGTGCTTTCCGCGTGGGCCTTGAATGAATCGAGTTGACGGCGCCACAGATCTTCGGCCTGGGCTATCCAGCTCTGTACGGGCTGAAGCGCCGCGGGATGCACGCTGTAGAGGCGAACCCGCGCATCGCCATCGATGCCTTGTTCAGTGATCAATCCTGCGCGGCGCAGCACGCGCAGATGACGGCTCAAGGCCTGCGGGCTCATCTCGACGCATTCGGCCAACTCGCCGGGACGCCTGGGCCGTTGTAACAGCAGGCGGATGACCTCGCGGCGGGACGCATCGGCCAATGCACCGAAGGTGAGGTCGAGTTGCTGCATGCCGGCGCGCGGCTCCACGGGCGGACTCAATTCGGGGGGTTGCGCACGCGCTGCGTAATCCACCATACATGACCCTCAGGATCGAGTGCACCGTAGCTGCGATCGGCCCAGTATTCGCGGCCGTAATCATGCGTCGTCGGCTCGGCTACGATGCGCGCACCGCGGCTTCGCGCCCTGGCGCAGTGTGCGTCGGCGTCGTCGACATAGATCATGATGCTCTGGGTGGCAGCGCCGCCCAGACTCTTGGGACTGCGCATCGTCGCCTTCCAGGGGAATGGCGACTCTGGTGACTCCTGCGCAACCATGATCACGCCCTCGCCGTAGGTCAACTCGCTGTGCTCTATGCGTCCGCCATCACCCTCTATCTTCAGCCTTACCTCAAAGCCGAGTGCACTGCAGAGCCAGTCTATCGCCGCGCCGGCATCTTGATAGATCACGGCGCTGGAGATGCGCGGCCAATCCTTGGGTGCGGGCTGCATGTGGACCTCTCGCCTTAAAGTTAACGGAACAGATAAATATTAACGAGATGGTTAATTATATGCAACTGACTTTCCGTATGGGGCGGACTTGAGCGCGGCGGCAATGTTAGTATTTTTCGATGGCATTCAAGTTCGGCGAAATTTCCGTTGAGAAGCGCTCGATCGAGTACGTGCCGCTCGCTGAGCGCCACGGCAAGGTCTGGCATCTGTGGCCGGTCTGGTTTTCCGGCGATGCCAACGTAGCCACGGTTGCGACCGGCGTGGTGGGGGTGGCGCTCGGCGGCCATCTCTTGTGGATGATGATCGCCGTGGTGTCCGGATGCCTGTTCGGCACGTTTTTCATGGCGTTTCACTCCACGCAGGGTCCGCAACTAGGCCTGCCGCAGATGATCCAGTCGCGACCGCAATTCGGCTATCTCGGCGCGCTCTTGGTGTGGGGGGTGGCGCTCATCGCTTACATCGGCTTCAACGCCTTCAACCAAGTGCTGGCGGCGCAGACGATGGGATCCTTGTACGGATCGGAGCCGAACTCGACGATGATCATTTTTTCTCTGTTATCGGCGGCCCTTGCCGCGGTGGGCTACGACTTGATCCACATCGCACAGCGCTGGGTCGCCTACATCGTCATCGCCGCATTGCTGATTTTTACCGTGGCGGTGGCCGCCAGGCTGCAGGTTCCCGCCGAGGAAGCGGTCCTCGGACCCTTTCCGCGCGTGGCCTTTCTGGCGCAGTTCTTCGCGGCTGCCTCGTATCAGATTTCGTGGTCGATCTATGTGTCCGATTACTCGCGGTATCTGCCGCGCGACGTGGGCGTGCGCGCTTCCTTCTGCTGGACCTATTTCGGCGCCTTCATCGGCGGCGCCTGGATGATGTTGCTCGGCACCCTGGCGGCGGCGCTGTATCCCCAACTGGAGGTCACGACTTCGTTGCGCGTGGTGGCCGACACGGTGCTGCCCGGATTCGGCAAGCCGTTGTTGCTGGCTGCGCTCCTGGGATTGATCGCCATCACATCTTTGAATTACTACGGGGCCTCCCTGACGTTGCTCAGTGTTTTGGATTGTTTCAAGCCGACCCCGCCAAGCCGCTTGAAACGCTTCGCGACGCTGCTGATTTCGCTGCTGGCGGCGGCACTGCTTGCCATGGCCTCATCCGCGGGATTCGTCGCAAAGTTCGGCGACTTCCTCGCGATTCTCCTGTATCTGTTCACGCCTTGGACGGCCATCAACCTCGTTGATTTCTATCTGGTCCGCAAGGGCGCGTATTCGGTGCGCGAGATCTTCAACGCACATGGCATGTACGGCAGCTGGAATTGGCGCGGCTTGACAGCCTATGGCGTAGGTTTCGCGTTCATGATTCCTTTTTTCAGCACGGGGCTGTACATGGGACCGGTGGCGGCCGCGCTGGGTGGTGCGGATATCGCCATGCTGGTCGGCCTGCCGATCGCGGCGCTCGTGTACATCGTGGCGTGCCGTTCGCTCGACCTGCAGGCAGATCTCATGCAAGCGAGGGCGGCGGACGTGGGTCTGGACTGATGCAGCCGTTTCCGACCGGTTTGATTCTGACCAGCATTCCCTTTCTCGCCTCCATGGGTTTCACCCCGGGACCCAACAACATCCTGGTGGCAAGTTCGGGCGTGAACTTCGGGTTTCGAGCGACCATCCCGCACATCCTTGGCATCACGTTCGGATATCCGGCAATGCTGCTGCTGGTGGGTTTGGGCCTCCTGAAGATTTTTGTCACCCTGCCCGAAGTGCATGTCGTGTTGAAATATGCATGCATCGTGTATCTGCTGTACCTCGCATGGAAAGTCGCGACGGCAGCCGGGATCTCAAATGACACACGCATGGCGGCCAAGCCGATGACCTTCTGGCAGGCCGTGGCGTTTCAATGGGTGAACGGCAAGGGCTGGGTGGTGGCCTTGAGCGCCGTCACCACCTACACGGTGGTCGAGTCATCGTTGGTGATTCAAATTCTGGCGCTCGCCGGCATCGCGCTGATCGTCACGATCGGCAGCGTCACGAGCTGGACTTTGTTCGGTGCCATGTTGCGTCGCTATCTGCATACCGACGCGCGCCGGCGAGCATTCAACTACTCGATGGCGGCGCTGCTGGTGGTCTCGATCGTCCCGGTGTTGTGGGAATAGGGTGTGATCCAGCGCACACAATTGGAGCGGTGTGACTCGTCATTGCACCGTTGCGTACCAGATCCACACCAGTTCGATACCATGCGTTGCAAATATGCAACATGCAAAGCGCGCGACCCGGTACAGATCGAAATTCTTACAATTATATGAATATCATGAATTTTTATTAGCCCTTCTCAGGGTGTTGAACTATAAATCGAGTCCTAAAGGGGCCGTTGTTGCTTCTTGGCTCACATATTGCAATTCCCCCTAAGCTGCTCGCCATTGAAGCGCCGCTTACGAGACGCCGGGCGAAGAGAGCACCCGAATAACGGGAAATCGAAAAATCGAGATTGGGATGATCAAACACGGAGATCGCTACATGTCCTTGAGTTCTGAAAACTACCGCGCCCTGAAGCTGCGACGCGCCATAGCCGCCTTGTGCATGGCCGGTGCTGCTCTTCAAACACCGCACGTCCTGGCGGCTGACGCCACGACCACGGAGGCCGATACCAGCCTCGACGAAGTGATCGTGACCGGCTCACGCCAAACCGGCATCAAGGCTTCGGACAGCGCGGCGCCCATCCAAATCGTCAGCACGGAGGCTCTCAAGAATTCGGGTGCCCCCGACCTCATGTCGGCGCTCGCGCAATTGGTCCCCTCGCTGCAGATGCAAGCATTCGGCTTCGACATGGCGGGTCAAACTTTGCAGGCAAGACTGCGCGGCGTCAGCCCCAACGATGTGCTGGTGCTGATCAACGGCAAGCGCCGCCACAACACGGCGAATCTCGCGGTCGATACGGGCTCCCCCTATCAGGGCGGCGCGGCCCCTGATCTCAATTTCATCCCTCTGGACGCCATCGATCACGTCGAGGTGCTGACGGATGGCGCGGCGGCCCAGTACGGCACGGACGCCATCGCGGGCGTCGTCAACATCATCTTGAAGAAGAACAACTCGGGCGGCACCGTCGCCGGGACGTATGGTCAATATGGCAACAGCGGTGGGCGTACCGAAGACGTCAGCGGCAACGGCGGCTTCGAGATGGGCAGCGGCGGTTTCTTCAACCTCACGGGTGAGTACCGAAGTCACGGACACAGCAACGTCGGCGAACCTGATCCCCGTGGATTTGGCCAGACCACCTATCCGAATGACAATATTCCCAACGTTCCCGGCTATCCTTATGAGAACAAGATCTCCGGCGATGCCGCAGTGAGACAGAAGATATTCGCCATCAATTCCGGCTACGATTTCGAGGATGGAACCGAGATCTACGCCTTTGGCACCTACGGTCATAAGGACGCGGCGTCCTATGAGAATTACCGCGTTCCCAGCAAGGTTGCCTACACGGATCCGACCACCGGGGTGACCACGTATCCTTTTCCCTATGGTTTCAGCCCGCAGGAAGCCAGCGACGAGGATGACTACCAGATCAACGTCGGCGTGAAAGGCACCATACTGGGTTGGGACTGGGATTTCGGCACCGGCTATGGCTACGACCACGTCGGCATCTCCACCATCGACTCGTACAACGCGGGTACCTACAACACGACCGGCGTCCCAACGCCGACCAATTTCTACGACGGCTTCCTGCAATTCACGCAGTGGACCACGACTCTGGATCTGAAACATGATTTCGACGTTGGTCTTGCCGGACCGCTGACCGTGGCGTTCGGCGGCGAGTTCCGTCGCGAAGCCTACGCGATCGGCGCGGGTGTGCCGCTGTCTTATGAATCCGGCGGCGCCCAATCCTATCCGGGCTTCACGCCGCTTGATGCCAACGACAACTCGCGCAAAAACTACGCAGCGTACGTCGACATCGCCGCGCAGCCGATCACCGGCCTGCGCGTCGACGGAGCCGCCCGCTACGAGCACTACAGCGATTTCGGCAGCGCCACGGTCGGCAAATTGAATGCGCGCTACGACTTCAACCCGCAAATCGCGATCCGCGGCACCGTGAACAACGGCTTCCGTGCGCCGACTTTGGCGGAAGAGTTCTATTCCTCGACAAACGTGGGTCCTTCCACGGCATATATTCAATTGCCGCCCAACTCGCCGGCCGCCGCCGCCGCCGGTCTGTCCAAGTTGCAGCCGGAACATTCCATGGACTAAAGTTTCGGCGTGATATGGCGTCCGCTGGCGCACATGGAAACGACGTTGGATGTGTATCAGATCACCATCACCAACCGGGTCGTCGGCAGCGGCACCATTTCGGGTCAGTTGAACGGTATTCCGCAACCAGGCGAGGAGGCGATTAACGCTGCGATCGCGACGTACTCGCATGGTACCGACGTCATCGATCCGGACGTGTTGCGTACCGGATCCTACGGCATAGAAATTTTTTCGAACGGCATAGACACCCGGACACGGGGCGCCGATCTCGTGTTCGATTTCCCGTATGACTACGGCTTCGCGCAAATAAACTACTCGATCGGCGCAACCTACAACGATACGGCCATCACCAAGTACGGCACGACGCCCGCTCCGCTGCAGCCCAACAGCCTGTATGACGCCACGGCATACTCGGAGTTGACCACGGCGACGCCGAAATACGTCATCAATTTCGGGGCTTTGATCAACATCGAGAAGCTGGCGGTGAATATCGTTGAGAAGGTGTACGGCCCGTCCGCGGACTACGAGAACGACGATGGCGATGGTCCGACCGGCAACGCCGAATACTTCAAAGACCAGATCAACCTGACGGCAATCACCAATCTGGACATTGCCTACGGCTTTACGGATCACTTGAAGGTTTCGGTGGGTGCGACCAACTTGTTCAATCGCTACCCGAACAAGCTGAACAGCACTATCTTGAATCGGGAAATTGCCGCCCAGGACAACGCGGCGGTGGACCAATATCCGACCTTCTCGCCCTTCGGCATCAACGGCGGGTTCTACTATGTGAAGGCGTCTTACAAGTTCTGACGGATATTTTGAGCGTTGATGTGGGGCGGCAGCGAGCAATTCGCTGCCGCCTTTTTTAATTCTTGAGCCGATAGCCCGTCTTGAAAATCCACGCCACGAGTCCCAGGCAGGCGGCGAAGAAACCCAGCGTCAACCCCAGGCTCAAGCCGACGTTCACATCGGCGACGCCGTAGAAGCTCCAGCGAAAACCGCTGATCAGGTAGACGATGGGATTGAAGAGGCTGAACGTGCGCCAGGCAGGCGGCAGCATGTCGATCGAATAAAATGCGCCTCCAAGAAAGGTCAGCGGTGTGATGATGAGCATGGGGATGAACTGCAGTTGTTCGAAACCCTTGGCCCAAATGCCGATGATGAAACCGAACAAGCTGAATGTGGCGGCCGTCAGCAGCAAAAATCCGATCATCCAGCCGGGGTGCATGATCCGAATCGGCACGAACAGCGCTGCCGTGGCCAGGATGATGAGCCCGAGCACGACGGATTTGGTTGCGGCGGCGCCGACGTAGGCGATGACGATCTCGACGTAGGAAACCGGCGCGGACAACAACTCGTAAATGGTCCCCGTGAATTTCGGGAAATAAATGCCGAAGGACGCGTTCGACAAGCTCTCCGTGAACAGTGCGAGCATGATCAGACCGGGAACGATGAACGCGCCGTAGCCCACACCACCGGTGCTGCCGAGCCTCCCGCCGATGGCGGCGCCGAACACCACGAAGTACAGCGAGGTGGTGATCACGGGGGTGATGATGCTCTGCACCAGCGTGCGCAGTGCCCGCGCGATCTCGAACTTGTAAATGGCCCAGACGCCGTGATGGTTGAAGGCGCCGGGACCGCTGCGCTCATTCATGCGTGCTCGCTTTCATCCGCGCTCGCTCACCAGTTTGACGAAAATATCCTCCAGTGAACTTTGCCTGGTCTGCAGATCCTTGATGAGGATGGAGGAATCGGCCACGCGCTTCAGCAGCGCGGCGACATCGAGGCTGTTGGCCTCATCGACCGTGTAGACGAGATCGCTGCCCCCGGCCTTGAGCTCAAGTCCCCAAGGCTCGAGTTCCACCGGAATCCGCTGCAGCGGGGTTTGCAGGTGCAGTGTGAGTTGTTTCTTGCCGAGCTTTTTCATCAGCGAGTGCTTCTTCTCGACCAAGATCAGGCTGCCCTTGTTGATCACGCCGATACGATCAGCCATCTCCTCCGCTTCTTCGATGTAGTGCGTGGTCAGTATGATGGTGACCCCTCGATCGCGCAGTCCACGCACCAGCTTCCACATGTCGCGGCGCAATTCGACGTCGACGCCCGCCGTGGGCTCGTCGAGGAACAGTATCTGCGGCTCGTGCGACAGCGCCTTGGCGATCATGACGCGGCGCTTCATGCCGCCGGACAGCGTCATGATTTTGGCGTCGCGCTTGTCGAGCAAGGATAAATCGCGCAGCAGCGCTTCGATGAAGACCGCGTTGGGCGCGCGGCCGAACAAACCGCGGCTGAAGGTCACGGTGGCCCAAACGGTCTCGAAAGCGTCAGTGCTGAGCTCCTGTGGCACCAGCCCGATCATGGCTCTCGCGGCGCGATAGTCCCGGATGATGTCGTGGCCGTCCGCCGTGACGGAACCGCTGCTGGGTGTGACGATCCCACAAACGATGTTGATCAGCGTCGTCTTGCCGGCGCCGTTGGGTCCTAAGAGCGCGAAGATCTCGCCCTTGGCGATTCCGAGTGTCAGCGGCTTCAGTGCTTGGAAACCGGAGGCGTACGACTTCGAGACATTCTCGATGCAGAGGATGGGCGGGCCGTCAGCCATTGGTAATGCGTTGCACCAAGGCGCGGGTAAATTCCGCGGTCGTTGCCCGGCCACCCAGGTCGCCCGTCTTGATGCCGTCGCGATTCAAGGTCTGGTCTATCGCGGTGCGCAGCCGCGCGGCCATGTGCGGCAGATGCACGTGCTCCAGCATCATGGCGGCCGCCAGCAGCAGCGCGGTGGGATTGGCGATTCCTTTGCCCGCAATGTCGGGAGCCGAGCCGTGCACCGCCTCGAAGATGGCGGCATCGGTGCCGATGTTGCCGCCGGGGGTCATTCCTAGCCCGCCGACCAATCCTGCGACCAGATCGGACAGGATGTCGCCGAATAAATTCGTGGTCACCAGCACGTCGAACTGCCAGGGATTCAGGACCAATTTCATCGCGCAGGCATCGATGATGACGGTTTCCAACGCAAAGCGGTCCTTGTACTTGCGCTCGTACAGTTCCAGGCCGGTCTCCAGGAAAATACCGGTGAGCGCCTTCATGATGTTGGCCTTGTGCACGATCGCGACCTTCTTGCGGCCGGTGGCGACCGCATGCTCGAAGGCGAATTCCAGCAGCCGCCTGCTGCCCTGACGGGTATTCACGCCCGTGGCCATGGCCACCGCGTGCGGATCGTCGTCGATTTGAATGTAGTGTTCGTGGCCGATGTACAGACCCTCGAGGTTCTCGCGCACCACCACCAGATCGATGTTATCGAAGCGCCCGCCGGGAACCATGGTGCGCGCCGGGCGTAAGTTGGCGTACAGCTTGAATTCCTCGCGCAATCTGACGTTGGATGACCGATAGCCGCCTCCGGAGGGCGTCTCCAACGGTCCCTTCAGGGCGAGGCGCGTGCGCTTGATGCTGTCGATCGTCTTGGGCGGCAGCGGATCGCCGGCGGTCTTCACCCCTTCCAGCCCTGCGGCCTGGGTGTCCCATTCGAACGGCGCTCCGAGCGCCTGCAGCGCGGCCAGGGTGGCGTCCATGATCTCGGGTCCGATACCGTCTCCGGGTATGAGCGTGGCGGGGATCGCTTGCGGCATCTATGAACTCTCGATTGTTGTAACCTGAAGTTTGAGGATACTAGAAGTTGAGGCTACGCTCCCCATCGCGATGGATGACGCACAGATCATCGACAAAACGTGCCGCTGGCTCGAGAAGGCGGTCATCGGCCTCAATTTGTGTCCGTTCGCCGCAAATCCCTACCGCGCCGGCCGCGTACACTTCGTGGTCAGCCAGGAGCGCACCGCGGCCGGGCTGTCCGATGAGCTCCGGGGCGCATTGCTCGATCTGCAAGCCGCCGATCCGCGACAGCGCGAGACGACGCTGCTGATTCATCCCTGGGTGCTCAACGATTTCGCGGAGTACAACCTGTTCTTGGGTGTGTGCGACGAGCTCGTCGCGCAATTGGACCTGGAAGGGGAGTTGCAGGTGGCCAGCTTTCACCCCGACTACCAGTTCGCCGGCACCGCGTCGCACGACGTCGAGAATTGCACCAATCGCTCGCCGTTTCCGACCCTGCATCTGCTGCGGGAAGAGAGCGTAACCCGCGCGGTCGAGAGCATGAATACCGACGAGATCTACCTGGCCAATATCGAAACGCTGCGGCGGCTGGGGCATGGCGGGTGGGACGCGCTTTGGCGGGACGTGCCTTGAGCCCTCAAACCAGCGGCTTGCGCATGGGCACGAACTCGATCAACTCGCCGTTCCCCACATCGACGTTCACCCTGGGCATGGCGAGGTAGCCACGTACAGCATAGAGTTTCACGCCGGGTAATGTCGCCATGAGTTCCACCGCGGTGAAGCCGCGCACCCGTGCCTCGCTTTCGCAATGCTGCAACAGCATCGTGCCGATACCGCGCCGCGCATGATCGGGATCGACGAAAAAAGCGCGAATCTTCGCCGCCTGCGTGACCGGGTCGAGAAGGGAGGCGTCGCGCGCTGCGTGGGAATCGCCGCCGAACAAGGTCGAGCGGAAACTCCAGCCGCCGCAACCGACGAGACTGCCGTTGGAATCCTCCACCACAAAGTAGGTTTCATCGCGCAGCAATTGCGTATCGACGCCGAACGCGCCCCGCAGCGCACCTTCGATCTGCGCCGGGCGGTAGTCATCCGTGCTCAAAGCGCGCGCCGAACGTTCGATCAGCACGCGCAGCTGCGACACGTCGGCCAGCGATGCTTTGCGCAGCTCAAGTCTCATGCTTCAGTCCGTGACGGGCAGGATTTCGGCGTCATTTTGCCGGTAGATCACGCCTCCTTTCATCACGAAACTGACGTGCCCGAAGGCCTCGGGTTTTGCCAGCGGATCTTCCCGGGTCGCGACCAAATCGGCGAGGCGCCCTTTTTGCACCGAACCCAGGCGGTCTGCGCTGCCGAGCAGATCGGCGGCGTTGCGCGTGGCGGCGTACAGCGCCTGCAGCGGCGACATGCCATTGGCGATCAGCAGGCCAAACTCCATCGTATGGTCACCCTGGCCGAGATCGGTGCCGTAGGCGATCTTGACGCCCGACTTGACCGCGAGCGGCAGATTTTTCTTGGGCAAAAGATCATTGGTCAGCTCTTTTGCCGGGGTGCCGGGGGTCAACAGTTCGGGATGATCGCGGGCCGCGGCGTAGAACACGTCATACACGCTCAAGGTGGGTACCAGGTAGGTGCCGTGCGCCTTCATCAAGGCAAACGTCTGCGCCGTGGCAAAGGAGCCGTGTTCCACCGAGTCGACCCCGGCGCGAACCGCGTTTTCGATGGCCTCCGCCGGATAAATGTGCGCCGCCACCTTCAATCCCAACGAATGCGCGGTCTCGACCGCCGCACGCATCTCCTCGTTGGTCAACAGCTGCGCGCGTGGGTCATCGCCCGCCGAGGCAATACCGCCCGAAGGCATCAGCTTGATCACGGTCGCGCCTCTGCCTTTGTGTTGGCGCACGCGCAGCCTGGCTTCGTCCGGGGAATCGATGATGCCGTTGTCCCAGCCCGGGTGCGACAGGGCGTGGTCCATCCCGTTGCGGGGGTCGCCATGACCCGCCGTCGGTCCCAAAGGCTCCAATGACACCCACAGTCGCGGGCCGGGAATCTTGCCGGCATCGATGGCGTTGCGCACCGACACCGTGTCGTCGCCGCCGCCCACGTCGCGAGCGCTGGTGAAACCCTGCTGCAGCATCTGGCGCACGAACACCACATCGTCCAACGCGCGATCGATGTCGGAGTGGGTCACCCAGTACTCGGTGGCATTGGTCGCGCTCGGCAGCAGCGCACCGATGTGAACGTGGCAGTCGATGAAACCCGGCATGACGGTAGCCTGGGCAAGATCAATGACTTCGGCGCCGGGAGGCGTGACGAATCCCGATTCGACCGATGTAATGCGGTCGTCGTGGATCAAAATGGACACCTCATGCCGGGGTGCATCGCTCACGCCGTCCAGCAGCGTGCCGGCGTGCACGACGACATCCTTGCCGAACGCGGTCGGTGCGCACCAAGCCAGGCTCAATGCCGCGATCATCGAGGCGGATTGCACGCGCGAGATCATCATGCCTCATCTCCTGGAGCTGCTGCCTGGGACCGTGTGAAGTGTAAGGCGCAGAGGCGGGCGGATGATAGCCTCGTCGCCACGCTGCAGTGTTCAGTTCCAGGGTCTTCACGTACACTCACGGGTAAGAAGGCGGCAAGCCTCGCAGGGGTGCGTATGGTGTTGAACAAAATTGCTTCGAGCGCGATACGGGTCGCGGCGTTGACGAGTGTTTGCGTGGCGGCGTCCGCGGCTGACTTCCCGAATCCCTTGCCGGCGGAGCCCAATCTGAAGATCGAGACGCTGCCGGCGAAGTATCCGACCGGCTGGGCGTTCTTGAACTATGCCGGCGATCGCATCGAATTGCGCAACGTCGGCAGCGATTCGCGCGAGGTCAAAGGCGAGCTGCAGGCGCACGACTCGGCGACCCTGCTGATCGCCGACCAGCGTCCCGAACTGTATGTCATCGACACGGTGTGGTCGCGCGGCGCGCGTGGCGAGCGCACCGACTTCATCACGGTGTACGACAAGCAAACCTTGAACGTGGCCGGTGAAATCGTTTTGCCGGGAGGCAAGCGCGCCCTGATCACGGCCATGGAGGGGCTGACCACGTTCACCGACGATCAGCGCATGGAGTTGGTGTTCAATTTCACGCCGGCATCCTCCGTCACCGTCGTCGATCTGGTGAATCGACGCGTGCTGGGAGACATCGACATTCCGGGATGCTCGTTGGTGTACCCGACCGGCGTCCGCGGCTTCTCGACGCTGTGCGCCAGCGGCACACTGTTGTCGATCAAGCTCGACGCCGCAGGTGCGGTTGCGGGACGCGCGGAGTCGAAGGCCTTCAATCCGCTCGACACCGATCCGCTGTTCACCGCGTCCACGACGGTTGCCGGCATCCGCTATTTCCCCAGTTTGCACGGCCGCATCCAGCCGATCGACATGCGCACCGACGACGTCAAAATCATGGCTGACTGGCCGTTGGTCACAGCGGCGGAGGCGAGCGCGGGTTGGCGTCCCAGCGGCTGGCAGCTGGTTGCCAGTGATGAGTCGAAGCTGCTGTACGTGCTCATGCAGCCCGATGCACACGAAGGTTCGCACAAGGATCCGGCCACCGAAGTGTGGATCTACAACGTCGCCGGCAAGACGCGCATCAAGCGGCTGCGTTTGGTGCGTCCGGGGTCGTCCATCGCGATCACCCATGGAACCGATCCCTTGTTGCTGGTGCAGGCGGGCGAGCGCCTGGACGCATACGATGCCCGCGACGGCGGCTTGGTGCGCAGCATGGATCTGCCTGGATTTCGCTCCAGGCTGCAGATCGATACCTTGCGGTGACGGGAGAGGCATGTGGCGCAATTCGATAAACTGACCGAGAAAATGCTGCGCGGCTTCGCGGGCCGAACCTCGCGGCGTAGTGTGTTCAGCATCCTCGGCACGATGCTCACCGGTGCCGCAACATTGCCGCTGCTGCCGGTGGCGCGGGCCATGGCGTCCGAGCGGCCATCGTCGAGCGATCCGAATTCCGGCGATACACCGCCGCAGAGCACCGGCAATCCGCAGGACCCCGGCGATCCGAGCAAGTGCGATTACTGGCGTTATTGCGCCATCGATGGCTCGTTGTGTTCCTGCTACGGAGGTACGATGAATTCCTGCCCGCCGGGAACGGAGATGTCGCCGATCACCTGGATCGGGACCTGTCGCAATCCCGCTGACGATCGAAATTACATCGTTTCCTACAACGATTGTTGCGGCGGAGTTCCCTGGGGACGATGTGCATGCCAGAACAATATCGGGGATCGACCTGTCGTGCGCCCGCAGAACAACAACGAGGTCACCTGGTGTTTCGGCACGCAAAGCCAGTCCTATACCTGTTCCGTGGCCATCATCCTGGGCGTGGCCATTGATCAGAAGTAAGCACGGATCGCGAAGCGGGCGGCGCACGATGGCCCGTTTCTGGCTCGCGCTCGCTGTGTTGCCGGTGTTATCGGGTGCGCTTCGCGCCGATGAGAGCAACGGCCCCGCCATATTCGCGACGCGCTGCTCGGTGTGCCACGGTGCGAAGGCGGCCGGAATTCCCGGTACGTTCCCTTCTCTGCACGAACAGGTGGTTGAGTTCGGCAAGAGTCCGGAGGGACGCGATTATTTGATCATGGTGGTCAGTTCCGGTTTGATGGGTGAATTGAAGGTGGCGGGCGTGCGTTACAACAATGTCATGCCGGCCCAATCCGGTCTCTCCGAAGCGGATGTTGCGGCGGTGCTCAGCTATCTCTCCGGTGCCGCGATCTCGGCGCAGGACGTCAAGGACGCGCGCTCGCGGCATGCGGGCAACACCGCGCAGGGCACACACACGCTGCGGCCGGCCGCTGACCCGTGAAGGTTGTGAGGCGGGCCGCTTTCGGGCTCGGACCGTGGGGCGCGCTGCTGCTCCTAGCCTGCGCACCGGGAATGATCGAGTCTCAGGTGCCACAGCAGCCGGCGGGGGTGCAAAATTCGCAGCGCGCATGGCAGAACTGGACCTTGAACTGCCAGGGATGCCACCGCCCGGACGGCTCAGGTTCCTCGGCAACGACGCCGAGCGTCGCCCACACCGTGTCGCGGTTCTTGGGCGTCGATCGCGGGCGCGAATATCTGGCCCGGGTCCCGGGTGTCGCCACCTCGCCGCTCGACGATGCAAACCTGGCCGAGTTGCTCAATTGGATGCTGTGGCGATTCGACCCAGAGCATCTGCCGGTGAATTTTCGCGCCTTCAGCGCCACCGAGGTGGGCGAGTTGAGAAAGCGACCCTTGCGTCTGGAAGCCTCGCAAATGCGCACCGAACTGTTGGCCAAGGCCGACGCGCTTGCCCCCTAGCAAGAACGTGCTGGATGAGCGGCGACCTGGGCCGCGTCTTCGTCTCAGTTCTCTGCTCGAGCATTTACGCTCCTGGCGACATGCATTCTGGTTCGGCTTGTCGCGCCGCATACGCTGGTCGCGCGGTATTTTCCGTGAGAAGCCCGCCATCGAATTGCGCGGATTGACCCTCGACCAAGACCGGTGCGTGGCGGCGCTGCGCGGGCGCTATTCAGTGAACTTCGAGGAGCGCTTGGGCAAGCGCAGCAGCATGATCAACTATGAATACTTGGATATTTTGGACCGAGCCTGGCAAGAATGGGGTAGGGGACGGCCTGTACAGGTGCGGGCTGCACACGTGCGGCCTGCCTGGGTGCGGCCCGCAAGGGTCCGGCCGCCAGAGGAGTTGCCGCGCGGCGGCGTGGTGTGTGACGTGGGGTGTGCGAGCTTCTGTTACGCCGCGGCGCTGTATGCCTTTTTTCGGCCGGATCGGCTCATCGGGGTGGAAATAGAAGGTCACCGGTTGTTTCGAGACGGACGTGCACGCATCGACTACGCCTCGGGTTACGTGGCGGACGTGCCGAACGCCGAGTTCGTGGTGGCCGATTTCACACGTTACGAGCAACCGGCAGATACGATCACGGCCTGGTTTCCGTTCCTGACTTCGACCGCAATTTTGGCCTGGCGATTGCCGCTTTCGCTGCTTGAGCCCGAAGCGCTGTTTGGCCGAATCAAACATAATCTCAAGAAAGATGGTTTGTTTGTCATGGTCAATCACGGCACTGCCGAGGCAGATTTGGCCGCAGAGCGCTGCGTTGCAGCAGATCTTTGCCAGCTGGGACGCTGGCAAGACCCTGGAACGTTGAGCGCCTACCGGCTGGCTCCCCCGGTGCTGTCCTGGTGGCAGCATGCCCAAAGACCCTGAAGATGTGCTGAATATTCGTATTTATCAGTCGATTGCTGTAGTATCCGCAGTGGCTCGTGAATTTCTACTTGGTCCGTTTCTGGTCACCGCGCCGCTCAGGCGTCACCTTGGCCACAACCTACAAAGCAGGTTTCTTCGATCCGGGTGGCTGGCATTCCGCTTAAGTTTTTAAAACATAGGCAAACATGACCGGCCGATAGTTTCTTTTGCAGTAGGTATTCTTCACATGACGAAAATGTATGTTGGCAATCTCCCTTTCTCGATGGACGAGGCTGCGGTACGCGCACTGTTCGAAAAGCATGGCGCAGTTCAATCGGTGGCGTTGATCAATGATCGCGATACCGGTCGTCCCCGTGGTTTCGGCTTCGTCGAAATGGCCAGCGCCGATGCGGCGCGTGCCATGCAGGCTTTGAACGGCCACGATGTCGAGGGACGAGCGCTGAAGGTGAACGAGGCTCAAGAGCGCACCGGCGGCGGTGGCGGCGGTGGTGGTGGTTCGCGCGGACCGAAGCGCTGGTAAGGCGTAATCGGTTTCGATCGATCCCTGAGGCCGCAGCGATGCGGCCTCAGTCGTTATGGAGGCGCCGTGCAACGGGCGCAGTGCAACTGGCGCCGTGCAACGGGCGCAGTGCAACGGCGTCGCTCCGTTTGGGGTTTACGGGCAAGGCATCATTGCCTATAATCGCGGCCCTCAACGGGGGCTGGTAAGCTAAGCGTTGCGGTCCGGATGAGCGTTCCACGGGGTTTAACCGGCCCCGCGTGATTCTTAAGGCCCCTTAACGGGGCTTTTTATTTGAAGCCTTTTTTTGAAGATTGAGGGGGCCGATGGTCCCCTTTTGTTTTTTGAGGCGGATCCCGAGCGAAAATGCGTGATGCCTTGATGCGCTTGTTGGAGCCGCCGATCGAGGCGATGCACTACGAATTGGTGGATTTGGAGTTCGCGCGTCAGGGGCGCGGCGGGGTTTTGCGGATCTACATAGATCGCCGGGAGGGCGGCACAGAACTTCGCATTACGGTCGATGATTGCGCGAGCGTTAGTCATGCGGTCAGCCAAATTTTAGAGACGCAAGATCCGATCAAGGGGCAATACACGCTCGAGGTCTCCTCGCCGGGATTCGATCGAATCTTGCGCACCAAGGCGCATTTCGAGCGCTTCGTGGGCGAGCGTGTCTTTGCGGAGCTGAAATTGCCGATCGACGGTCGGCGGCGATTCGTGGGGGCATTGAAGTCGGTGGCGGATGACACGATTGTGGTTGAAGTCGACGGGCGGGATTACAGCCTGCCGCTCGACCGAATTCAGAAGGCCAGGTTACGGCCGGAGTGAATCAGGAGTCTTATGAACAAAGAAATACTGATGGCGGTGGACGCCGTTTCCAACGAGAAAGGCGTCGACAAGGAGATCATATTCGACGCGCTCGAAGCTGCGCTTGCATCCGCCACGCGCAAGAAGCACGGCGAGGAGCTGGACGTGCGCGTCTCGATCAACCGCAAGACCGGCGGCTACGATACTTTTCGCCGTTGGAAGGTCTTTGCCGATGACTCGACCGAGCTGGAAGTGCCGGAGCGCGAATTGCGCCTCGACGATGCGCGCGACATCGACAAGGACGTGGAGCCGGGCGGCTTCGTGGAGGAGCCCATGGAGTCCGTGCCGTTCGGCCGCATTCTGGCCCAGACCGCGAAGCAGGTCATCGTGCAAAAGGTGCGCGAGGCCGAGCGTGCCCAGGTGGTGGATGCTTACAAGGATCGCGCCGGTACGCTGGTCAGCGGCATCGTCAAGCGCGTCGACCGCAACGGCGTATACGTCGACCTGGGTGCCAATGCCGAGGGCTTCATCGCGCGTGAGGAAATGATTCCGCGCGAACCGGTGCGATCGCAGGACCGCATCAAGGCTTATCTCAAGGAGGTCCGCACCGAGCTGCGGGGGCCGCAATTATTCCTGTCGCGCACGGCTCCGGAGTTTCTGATCGAGTTGTTCAAGCTCGAAGTGCCCGAGGTGGGCCAGGGTCTGATCAACATTCTGGCCGCGGCGCGCGATGCGGGCGTGCGCGCCAAGATTGCGGTGCGCAGCAACGACCCGCGCGTCGATCCGGTGGGCGCCTGCGTCGGTATGCGCGGCTCGAGAGTGCAGGCGGTGTCGAACGAGATCGCCGGCGAGCGCGTCGACATCATTCCCTTCGACGAGAATAATGCGCAGTTCGTCATCAATGCGATGGCGCCGGCGGAAGTCACTTCCATCGTCGTCGACGAGGATTCGCATTCGATGGACATCGCTGTCTCGGAGGACAAGCTGTCGCAGGCCATCGGCAGGGGCGGCCAGAACATCCGGCTGGCGAGCGAACTGACCGGTTGGGAATTGAACGTGATGAGCGAGTCGCAGGCGGAGGCGAAGAGCGAAACCGAATCGCTGGCTTTGCGCGAGACCTTCATGAAGCAGCTGGACGTGGATGCCGACGTTGCCAGTATCTTGGTGCAGGAGGGATTCTCGACGATCGAGGAGATTGCCTACGTGCCGGCCAGCGAGCTGAACGGCATCGAGGAATTCGACGAGGAGATCGTCAAGGAACTGCGCACGCGCGCCCGCGACGTGCTGCTGACCCAGGCGATCGCCAGCGAGGAGTCGATGGACGGCAGCGAACCGAGCGCCGAGTTGATCGAGATCGCCGGCGATACGCTGGCCAAGACGCTGGCACGCAAGGGTGTAAAGACGCGCGACGATCTCGCCGACCTCGCGGTCGACGAATTGGTGGAAATCGGCGGCGTGGAAGCAGGACCGGCGGCCGAGATGATCATGAGCGCGCGCAAGCACTGGTTCGAGGAAGAAGCTAAGGTTTAGGAGCAAGTATGGCAGATGTAACCGTCGCGCAATTCGCCGAGGTGCTGAAGGTACCGGTCGATCGGCTGCTGCAGCAGCTGGATCAGGCCGGAATCAAGGTCGACAGCGCCGAAGACATGATCAGCGAGGATGCCAAGCACGAGCTTCTGACGCACCTGCGACGCAGTCACGGCCATGATGATCTGCAGGCTGACGCCGCGCCGCGAAAGATCACGCTGCGTCGCAAGTCGCAGTCGGAATTGAAACTCGCCAGCGTCCAGGGCCGTGCACGCACCGTGAACGTCGAGGTGCGCAGCAAGCGCACCTACGTCAAGCGCGAAGTGCTCGAGGATCAGGCTCGCCACCAGCAGGAAGAAATCGACCGGCTGCGCGAATCCGAGGAGCAGGCAAAGGCCGCTCTGGAGCGCGCCGAGCGCGAACGGATCGAAAAAGAGCGCCTCGACAAGGAGCGGATCGAGGAGGAGAGCCGACGCCGCAGTGATGAAGAGAACCGCAAGCGCACCGCCGAGGAGGAGGCGCGGCGCGCCGCCGAAGTGCAGGCGCGCGAAACGGCTGAGCGCGAGCGCAAAGCCGCCGCGGTGAAGCCGGGCAAGACGGTCCGCGAGCCGGTCGACGACAAGGCGACCCGCTATGGCCGCCAGGAGCTGCACATCGTCGGCGATGTGAGTTCTCGCCATAAGAAGAAAAAGTCGCGCGACGGCCGCCGCCGCTCGATGGGCCAGGACGCCGACACCAAGCATGGTTTCGAAATGCCCACCGCGCGCGTGGTGCGTGAAGTGGCGATCGGCGAAGCCATGACGGTGGCGGAGCTTGCGCAGAAGATGGCGGTCAAGGCAACCGAAGTCATCAAGGTCATGATGAACATGGGCGTGATGGCCACCATCAATCAGACCCTCGAGCAGGATACCGCCATGTTGGTGGTCGAGGAGATGGGCCATACGCCGGTGCTGCGCAAGGAAAACGTCATCGAGGAGGATTTGCAGGGCGAGACGGATTCCACACTCGAGGTGCTGCCGCGTCCGCCGGTGGTCACGGTCATGGGCCATGTCGATCACGGCAAGACCTCGCTGCTCGACTACATCCGGCGCACCAAGGTTGCGGCGGGAGAGGCGGGCGGGATCACCCAGCATATCGGCGCGTATCACGTTGAAACGGCCAAGGGCATGGTCACGTTTTTGGATACCCCCGGCCACGCCGCCTTTACCTCGATGCGTGCCCGCGGCGCGCAGGTCACCGATATCGTGATCTTGGTGGTCGGCGCCGATGACGGCGTCATGCCGCAGACGGTCGAGGCGGTGAAACATGCGCAGGCGGCCAAGGTGCCGATCGTCGTTGCGCTGAACAAAATGGACAAGCCCGAGGCCGATTCCGAAAAGGTCAAGCAGGAACTGACCAAGTACGGCGTGATTCCGGAGGAGTGGGGCGGCGAGAATATTTTCGTACCCGTCTCGGCGCGCACCGGCCAGGGCGTGGATCAATTGATCGACAGCTTGTTGCTGCAGGCTGAGGTGTTGGAGCTCAAAGCGCCGACCACCGGCCTCGCCGCCGGCTATGTGATCGAATCCAGTTTGGAGAAAGGCCGCGGCGCCGTGGCCACCGTGTTGGTGCTGCGCGGCACGCTCAAGCTCGGCGACCCGATCCTCATCGGCCAGGAGTTCGGGCGGGTGCGCGCGCTCTTCGACGAGGCCGGCAAGCCGGTGGATGAGGCAGGTCCCTCGATACCGGTGGTGGTGCTGGGCTTGTCCGGCGCGCCGAACGCCGGCGATGAGCTGCTGGTCGTCGAGAGCGAGCGCAAGGCACGGGAAGTGGCCATGCACCGCCAGTCGAAGTCGCGCGACGTCAAGCTGGCGGCACGCGCCACCAACATGCAGGACGTGTTCTCCAGCATGGGCGAGATGAAGCCGAACGTCGTGCAGCTGTTGGTGAAAGCAGACGTGCAGGGCAGCGTCGAGGCGCTGCGCGACGCGCTCAACGGGCTCTCGACGGGGGAGGTTGCCGTCAACGTGGTCTCCTCTGGCGTCGGTGGCTTGACGGAATCCGACGTCACCCTGGCGGCGGCATCCAAGGCACGCATCATTGCCTTCAACGTGCGCGGCGATTCGGCGGCGCGGACCGCGATCAAGGATCACGGCGTCGACGTGCGCTACTACAGCATCATTTACGAGGCCATCGACGATATTCGCGCGGTTCTGACCGGTATGCTGGCGCCCGAGGTCAAGGAGCAGATCGTCGGGCTGGCCGAGGTGCGCAGCGTGTTCCGGTCGAGCAAGTTTGGCACCGTTGCCGGCTGCATGGTGATCGACGGCTATGTGCGGCGCAATTTCCCGATCAGGGTGTTGCGCGACAACGTGGTGATATTCGAGGGAGCACTGGAATCGTTGAAGCGTTTCAAGGACGATGTCACCGAGGTTCGCGCCGGCACCGAGTGCGGAATCGGCGTCAAGAACTACAACGACGTTCAGGAGCGCGACCAGATCGAGTGCTACTCGCGTGTGGAAGTGGCGCGAACGCTGTAGAGCGGGCGCAGTAGCATGCCTAAGGACAATCCGCGGGCACGGCGGCTCGGCGATCAGATTCAGCGCGAGCTCACCGAACTGTTGCGCCGCCATGTGAAGGATGAGCGCATCGGCAACGTCACGATCACGGCCGTCAGTGTCACCGGGGACCTGCGCACTGCGAAGGTGTATTACCTCGTGTTCGGCAAGGAGGGTCCGGATCTCCAGGTGCAGCGCGGACTCGAGAGTGCCGCCGGGTTCTTGCGCAACGCGCTGTCGCGTTCCTTGATGATCCGCCACACCCCGACCCTCTCCTTCGAGCTCGATACATCGATCGAACACGGTGTACGGCTTACGCAGTTGATCGACTCGGTCGCCAAAGCCGCGCGTGAGCCGGATGGCGCGACCGGCCCGGATGAAGATTAGCGTGCCGCAGGACGTGCACGGCATATTGCTGCTCGACAAGCCGCTGCGCATGAGTTCGGCCGGTGCAGTGGCGCGGGCAAAGCGTCTCTTCAATGCACGCAAGGCCGGCCACACAGGGTCGCTCGATCCGCTGGCCTCCGGCATGCTGCCCATCTGTTTCGGCGAGGCGACCAAATTCGGCGCGCAGCTGCTGGATGCGGACAAGTCCTATCGGGTGGAACTGCGTCTTGGGGAGCGCACGCCGAGTTCGGATCGAGAATCGGAAGTCGTGGAAAGCCGCGATCTGCCACCGTTGTCACGCGCGCTGTTGCAGCAGGCACTGGCAGAGTTTCCGCGCAGCTACAGCCAGGTGCCGCCTATGCATTCGGCGCTCAAGCAGGACGGCAGGCCGTTGTACGAATACGCGCGTGCGGGCATCACCCGCGAACGCCTTGCGCGGCTCATCACGATCCACGAGCTGACGCTGATTGACTGGCAGACGCCGGATCTGACGTTCGACGTGCGCTGCACCAAGGGTGCCTACATCCGCGTGCTCGGCGACGATTTGGCCGCTCGACTTGGCACCATCGGTTACTTGCGGGCGCTGCGGCGCTTGAGCGTGGCGCCCTTCGGCGCCGAGCCGTTATGGTCGTTCGAAGCCTTGGAAGGCCAGTCGCCCGCGCGGTTGCGGGAAAACCTGCTGCCGGTTGATGCAGCGCTCCGCGCCTGGCGCCGGCTGGAGGTCTGCGAAGCGGATGTTGCAGCCATCCGTCAAGGCAAGAGCGTTTCGCTGCAGGGCGATGCGGGCGGCGCAGCGGGCACGGTGCGAATCTATGCTGCGGGCCCAAGGTTCGTGGGTTTGGGCCAAATTGAGCCTGCCGGCCGCCTGGTTCCGCTGCGCCTGATCTCCTCGGATGCGAATCGAGCTTGAGGGCGGGTCGCGCGACGCGTACAATGCGCGCCTTCTTAAAGGGTCTAAGTTATTGATTGAGGTTTGATTTCAATGCCACTCACTCGCGAAGATAAGACGGGCGTCGTCGCTAAATACCGTCGTAGCGCGCAAGATACCGGTTCACCAGAAGTCCAGATTGCTCTGCTGTCCGAACGCATCAATGGCCTGAGCCAGCATTTCTCCACGCACAAAGCTGACCATGCGTCACGCCGTGGGTTGCTGAAGATGGTCAACCAGCGCCGCAAGCTGCTCGATTATCTGAAGAGCCGAACACCGGACAAGTATTCGCAACTCGTCGAACGGTTAGGATTGCGCCGCTAGGTAAGAGCGCCCGTGCAGGCGGTCACACGCCTGCGTTCATACATTTTCCGATCATGCAAAGGGGCTCCACGTGAGCGCTATCAAAAAAAGTTTTCAGTATGGGGATCACACGGTAACCATCGAGACCGGCGAACTTGCACGTCAGGCCGACGGCGCGGTGCTGGTCACCATGAACGAGACCGTGGTGCTGGTGACGGCGGTGGGTTTGAAGAAAGCCACACCGGGTCGCGACTTCTTCCCCCTCACGGTCAACTATCAGGAAAAGACCTACGCTGCGGGCCGTATCCCCGGTGGCTTCTTCAAGCGCGAGGGCCGTCCGACGGAGAAGGAGACGCTCACGTCACGATTGATCGACCGGCCGATCCGGCCGCTGTTCCCAGAGGGCTTCATCAATGATGTACAGGTGGTTGCCTCGGTCATCTCGGTGAATGCGGAAGTCGATCCGGATATCCCGTCCTTGCTGGGCGCCTCGGCGGCACTTGCCATTTCCGGCATGCCCTTCATGGGACCGATCGGTGCGGCACGTGTTGGATATCTGGATGGCAAGTACATTCTCAATCCCACCACCACGCAATTGTCCACTTCGAAGCTCGATTTGGTGGTCGCAGGCACCGAAGAGGGTGTGCTGATGGTGGAGTCTGAAGCCGAGGGACTCAATGAGGAAGTGATGCTCGGTGCCGTCATGTTCGGTCACGAACAAATGCAGACCGCCATCAAGGCAATCAACGAGCTGACCAAGGAAGCCGGCAAGCCGAAGTGGTCTTGGGTCGCACCCGAACCGAACAACGATTTGAAGAGCGCGGTGGCCGCCTTCGCCGAGAAGAATCTCGCGGCAGCCTACACGCTCACCGAGAAGCAGCAGCGCTACGCCAAGATCGGGGAGATCAAGGCGGCTGCCATCGAAGCCCTGGCGAAGGGCGATTCCGCAAAGTTCACCGCGGACCAGGTCGGCGGCGAATTCTTCAACCTCGAATACCGCTTGGTGCGCGAGCGTATCCTCGAGGGACAACCGCGCATCGACGGACGCGACACCAAGACCGTTCGCGGCATCAACATCCGCACCGGCATATTGGCGCGTACCCACGGTTCAGCATTGTTCACCCGCGGTGAGACGCAGGCACTGGTGGTCACCACGCTCGGCACCGGCCGCGACGCGCAAGTCATCGACGGCCTCACGGGCGAGCGCAAAGAGCCGTTCATGTTGCATTACAATTTTCCGCCGTTCAGCGTCGGCGAGACCGGCATGATGGGTTCGCCGAAGCGCCGTGAAATCGGACACGGCAACCTTGCGAAGCGCGGCGTGAAGGCCGTGATGCCCGGCATCGAAAAGTTTCCCTACGTGATCCGCGTGGTGTCGGAGATATTGGAGTCGAACGGCTCGAGTTCCATGGCTTCGGTTTGCGGCACGAGTCTGGCCCTCATGGACGCCGGCGTGCCGATCAAGGCGCCCGTGGCGGGCGTGGCGATGGGCCTCGTCAAGGAAGGCTCGCGTTTTCAAGTGCTGACCGACATCTTGGGCGATGAAGATCATCTCGGCGACATGGACTTCAAGGTCGCGGGCACCAAAGACGGAATCACCGCGCTGCAGATGGATATCAAGATCACCAGCATCACCCGCGAAATCATGAAGGTCGCGCTGGACCAGGCGCGCGACGGCCGTCTGCACATCTTGGGCGAGATGAACAAGGTATTGTCCAAGCCGCGCGAGAACATGTCCGAGTGGGCACCCACCATCATCACCTTGAAGATAGATCCGGAGAAGATCCGCGATGTCATCGGCAAGGGCGGCGCCGTGATCCGGCAGATCACCGAAGAGACCGGCACGTCCATCGACATCGAGAACGACGGCACGGTCAAGATCGCCTCGGTACAAGGCGCCGCGGGACGCGAGGCACAGCGGCGCATCGAATTGATCACGGCAGACGTGGAAGTCGGCCGGATTTACGAGGGCAAGGTGGCGCGTCTCATGGACTTCGGCGCGTTTGTCACGATCCTTCCGGGCCGCGACGGCCTGGTGCACATTTCGCAAATCTCCGAGGAGCGCGTCGAGCGCGTCGGCGACAAGCTCAAGGAAGGCGATGTGGTGCGCGTCAAGGTACTCGAAGTCGATCGCCAGGGTCGCGTGCGTCTTTCCATGCGGAACGTGGACGCCGCCTAGAAACTAGATGATGCGCGAGCGGGGCGTTTCCGACCCGCTCGCGCAAGTTCCGCCCGTCAGCCGTCGCGCATCATATCCGCGCGAAAAGCGGCGCGCGGCAGCTCACCGCCCGCCACCGACTTGACTCGGTCGCGCATCGCCTGCTGCTGATGCTGAGTCGTCAACTGCCTCAAGGTGGACTCCAAGAGCGGGCTTACCTGATTCTGCATGGCGGTGCCATACGTCCGAATCACGCTTACCATGAAGTCCTGGCTCAACACAGGCTCGGCGAGATGCTCCTGCTCGGCAATCACCTGCAGAAGAATGCTGCGCGTTATATCAGCGTTATTTTTTTTGTCGACTACGACGAAGTCTATTCTTTCGACCACCAATCGCCTCACGTCAGCCAACGTGATGTAGCGGCTTTCGACGGTGTCGTACAGTCGACGGTTCGGGTACTTCTTAATCACTCGCGGATCGCTCATGGGGCTCCTCGCTCGTGCTTGCCGACGCGATGCCGGAAGATGCCGGTTCGTGCCAGACCACGCTTGGCCAATTGTCGAGCCAAGAATAGCGCAATGCAGCGGTTGTGCAAGACGCGCTTTTTGCCGAATATGTTTCAACTCTTTAAGCGCAGATTCAGGCGATTTGGGACTGCATTTTTATTCCAATGGGTGATTCCCCACTGCCACATGTCGGTCAAGTGCGCAGTTTTCAGCTGCACGGGTGGACTCATGCCGAGTAGGGAAAATACCGACAACAGCTGCGCGTGGGGATCTGCGCCATCGGCGCGCACGCTGCGTTTTGACTTCGAAAGTTTGCTGTCGTCGGCTTCGGTGAGCACGGGAACATGCGCATACCGCGGAGTGTCCACACCCAAGCGGCGCTGCAGATAGATCTGCCGCGGCGTGTTGTCCAGCAGGTCGGCGCCGCGGACGATGTGGTTTACACCTTGTGCTGCATCGTCTGTCACCACCGCCAGCAGATAGGCGAACACTTGGTCGCGCCGCTTGATGATCAGATCGCCGACCGCTGTGGCGACATTTTGCCGGAAGGTGCCTTGGATCCCGTCCGTGAAGCTGATCAGATCAGCCTCGACGCGCAAACGCGTGGCGGTATCCGCTGCCGCGGGCCGTGCCAGCGCCCGGCAGGTGCCCGGATAGCATTGCTCATCCTCCAGCTGCGATCGGCTGCAGGTGCACTCGAAGGTCAAGCCGCGATCGCGCAAGGTCTCGAGGGCGGCGCGGTAGTGCTCGATGCGGTCGCTCTGCCGCATGATTTCTCCGTCCCATTCGAAACCGAAACGCTGCAACGTGGCGATGATGCGTTGTGCAGCACCCGGAACGGCGCGTCGCGCATCGACATCCTCGATGCGCAGCAACCATCTGCCGCCATGCGCGCGTGCATCCAGATAGCTTGCGGCTGCGGTGTACAGCGAACCTAAATGCAGATCACCCGAGGGAGTCGGCGCGAAGCGGCCCACGTAGCGCGCGGCACGCGGCCCGTCATTGTGTTCCCGGTTGGCGGGACTAGCGGTAGCGGTCGTCGCGATCGCCGTATTGTTTTTCCCGCCGCTCGCGTCGCTCCTGAGCCTCGACCGAGAGCGTGGCGACCGGCCTCGCCTCCAAACGTTTGATGCCGATTTCCTCTCCGGTCTCGAGGCAGTAGCCGTAGGAGCCGTCCTCGATGCGCTTCAGCGCCTCATCGATCTTGCGAATCAGTTTGCGTTCCCGATCGCGGGTTCGCAACTCCAGGCTGAACTCTTCTTCCTGGGTCGCGCGATCGTTGGGATCGGGAAAGTTGGCGGCTTCATCCTTCATGTGCAGCACGGTGCGATCGACCTCGACCATGAGGTCGCGCTTCCAAGTCTGCAGAATTCGCGCGAAGTGCTCCAGCTGCTCCTTGTTCATGTACTGCTCGCCGCGGCGAGAGATGTAAGGCTTTACGTTGCGCGGGCCGGCGAGCAGGCTGGCCGAAGCGCCGTCCTCGCCATCCTCATCGACCGGCAAGGCACGAGCCATCACCAGTGGCCGGGGATCGAATTTGATGGGCGCCGCCTTTTCCGATGCCGCTACGGCACCGCCGTGCGCGCTCTCGCGCGGTGCCTTGGCGACTGCAGGCTTCGCGGTTGATGCTTTGGCAACAGGCGCCGTCTGTGTAGATGCAGCGTGCGCAGGTGCGGAGCCCGAAGGCGTCGGGCCCGGA
>Ga0116226_10000375_pt1 | contig 37908 bp, 33 predicted proteins | sample S1TSphfallax_FD_89692 | JGI IMG/M metagenome (GOLD analysis project Ga0116226, IMG submission 89692) | Host-associated microbial communities from peat moss isolated from Minnesota, USA - S1T2_Fa - Sphagnum fallax MG | ecosystem: Host-associated > Plants > Peat moss > Unclassified | place: USA...
CACGTTCATGACCAAGTATGCCCCGGCGCAATCCTGGGGCCGCGAACGCGGGTCGTTTCCGCGCTTGGCCAAGACCCTCGTCTATGCGATCACACCGGAAGCCATCACCGGCAAACAGGGGCCGTTGCCGGCGCTTCAGGACCGTTGGCCGAACCGCGCGCCTGCGGCCACGGCGCCTCCGGCCGGGGGCGGGACCCCCGCGGGAGGCGAGCCACGATGAGTTCGGCCGCCGACTCGCTGACGCGCGGCCTATTCCGGGATCGAGCAGCGGCGCTCGCCAATACGGCGGTGCTCGCGTGGGTGACGCTCGGTTGGCTGGGCTCGTTCTTGCTGATGGGTGCGGCCTCGAGCCTGCTCAATATGCTCGGGGTGTTGTTGTGTGCGCACGTCATGGTGCTCGCCGCCTATCTCATTCACGAAGCGGCGCATCAGACCGTGTTTGCCGGCCGCGCGGCCAATACGCTGGCCGGCGAGGCGATGAGCTTCATCGCCGGCTCCTGCTATGCCTCGTTCGAGCGCATCCGGCATATGCATATCCGCCATCATCGGGATCGCGCCGATCTGACCTGTTTCGATTTCAAGGGCCTGATGCGCCGACATCCGGGCTTATGCAGAGTGCTCGAAATCACGGAATGGTGCTATGTGCCGGCCACCGAAGTGCTGATGCATCTTCAGGTCATCGGGCGACCGTTCCTGATTCCGTCGCAGCATCGATACCGCGCCCGGGTGGTCGTCATGCTGTCGATCCGGGGGGCGTTGCTGCTCGGGCTCGGGGCATGGTCGCTGAAGGCGGTGCTTCTCTATGCACTCGCCTATGCGCTGCTGTTGCAGATTCTGAATTTCTTCGACGCCTTTCATCATACCTTCGAGCAGTTCTTCGTCGCCGCGGAAGAGCCGGTCTCGATGCAGGGGCGTGACCGGGCCTATGAGCAGGCCAACACCTATTCCAACGTGATCTCCGTGCGCTGGCCCGCGCTCAATCTGTTGACGCTGAATTTTGGCTATCACAATGCGCATCACCACCGGGCCTCGGTGCCTTGGTATCGACTGCCGGGGTACCACCGATCGCTGTACGGCGATGATGCGACGGCCCTCATGCCGCTGCACGAATTGTTGCGTACCTGGCATCGAAACCGGGTGCGGCGGGTCAGTTCCGACGACTATGGCGGTCCCGGACAGGGCGCGGGCCGTGCCGATGCCTTCGTCGGTGCCCATGGCGTGTCGTTTCTGACGGTGGTCTAGTGAGGCTCGTCGGACGCCAAGCCGTGGTAACCGGAGCGGCGGGCGGCATCGGCGCCGCCATCGTGCGCGCCTTGCTGGCCGAGGGCGCGACCGTGGTTGGCTTGGATCGGAATGCGGCGGGACTTGAGCGCATGGCGGAACCGTTGACGGGCTTCGTGCCGTGTGAGGTGGATCTCACGGATCGTGCCGCCACCGATCGTAGCCTCGAGCGGGTCCGCAAGACTCTCGCCGATCGCTGCGACATCCTCGTCAACAACGCCGGCGTGAGCCGCTTGAGAGCCTTCGCAGACACCGACGATGCGCTGTTCGACGAACTGATCGCGGTGAACTTCACCGGCGCCTTTCGCGTCACGCGCGCGCTGTTGCCGGCGTTGCGGGCAAGTCCGCATGCGGCGGTGGTAAACCTGGCCTCGGAACTCGCGTTGGTGGGTCAGCCCGGTTATGCCGCGTATTGTGGCACGAAAGGCGCTGTGCTCGCGTGGAGCCGGGCGCTCGCCGTGGAGTTGGCCCCCGACGGGATTCGCGTGAACTCGGTGTGCCCCGGTCCGATCGACACCGCCATGTTGAGCGCCGAATTTGCCACCTCGTCGGCGCCGGCGGCGGCGCGTGAGGCGGAAATTCAGTCGATTCCGCTGCGCCGGGTGGGTCATCCCGACGAGGTGGCCGCGGTGGTCGCCTTCCTCGCGAGCGATGCGGCCGCCTTCGTCACCGGTGCGGCGTGGTCGGTCGACGGCGGCAAGACCAGCCGATGAGCGGACGACGGCCTGCCAGGCTGACTGCGAAACGCTGCGCCGTCCTACCGCCCGTCGGGGCAGGCAGGCCTCGAACCACGAGCGGCCCGCGCCTACCGTAACCGGTGTGTCATCACTGGTCACGGAGGCTGTCATGGTTAACGATTTTATACCGGTCTGGTTGCTGGGTGGCCCGTTCATCGGGCTGTTGATTCTGGCGTTCTCGTTCAAGGGGCCGTCTGCGATGCCGGGTGGTCGCGGTACGCGCTACGAAGGTCGCGAACCGCTCGAGCGCAAGAACGCGATCTACAGTTGAGGATGGAGCGGACGGCGGCGGCTGCTACGCCGCCGCCGGATCCGCCACCACTTGCACGGGTTTGGCCGCCGCATCGATGGTGCGCAGCACGACGGGCCGCCGCCACACGTGCATGACGTAGCCCAATACCTTGCGCGCCGTGTCGATGTCGAGTCCGCGCTTGTCGATGTCGCTGTTGTGTTCGAGCACCAGCGTGCCGTCGCCGCGCACTTCGGCTACCGCGACGCGCGGTGCGCCGAAATTGTACTTGTCATGCAGCAGCGTCTCGCGCAGCTCATCGATGTCCTCGGCGAGCACCTTCACGGGTCCATTGGCCTGCCGCTTGTAGCGAAACAAGCCCATGTCGGTGGCCATTTCCCGCGTCAGGTTGTTGCGCAGAAAGCTGAAGTCGTCATCCTCTTTCATGATCTGGCGTGCGGCATCGACGCCGCCTTGCTTGATGATCTCCTCCCAGAGGGTGAATCCCAGATGGTAGGGATTGACCGCGAGCGCGATCTGCTCCTCGGCCGCCACCGGGCGCACCACATCGGAATGGCATTTTATCGCGTCCAGATACGTATCCTGCGGGATGAAATCAGCCTCGCGCAGCAAGCGCGCATGCCAATATGATGCCCATCCCTCGTTCATGGTCTGGGTGGCGTACACCGGATAGAAGTAGAACGATTCGGCCCGCACCGCCAGAAAAATATCGCGTTCCCAGCTTTCCATGTCGGGCGCATAGGTGGCGATGAACCAGAGCAGGTCCTTCTCCGGGTGCGGCGGAATCGGCGCTCTTTCACGGCGCGTGTGCAGCACCGATTTGTCCTCGCCATCGAGCGTCGCGAAGCGCGCGCGAAACGCGTCGTCGCTGGCATTCGGTGGCGCGGGTAGATATTCCGCATAGCGCTCGCGCCGCAGGCTGCGGTCGAGGTCGATGTATTGCTCCAATGACAGCGCCGCATCGAGGACCTTTTCCACCGCGGTAAATCCATGCGCTTCGATGTCGCGCTCGATTTGCCGCGCATGGCTCGCCGCATGTTCGATGATGTGCTCGCTGCCCTGATCTTGGGAGCGGCGAAACAGCAGGTTGTTCTTGGAGAAATCGGCGTGCCCGAGCACATGAGCGGCCACCAGCGTGTTATCGGCCAACCCATTGCTGGCGGCGAGGTAGGCGCGTCCTGGGTTGCCCGGAAAAACCACCTCGAACAACCGCGAGTAACCCATATGGCGTTGAAGCAGCTGATAGATGTAGCGCGCGCCGAAGGACCAATGCGGCATGCGCACCGGGAGGCCATAAACCGCGATCTCGGTCATGAAGCTGTCCGGCACCGCTTCGAAGATGACCGGCGACCAATCGAGTCCCAAGCGGCGGGCCAGGTCCTCGAGGCGGGGCAGGTGGCCGCGCCAATCCCTCGAGGGCGAGGGGGAGGTCAAGGCACCATACCCGCGGCATCGTTGGCCGCCTGGGATTCGAGTGTGAAGAAATGGCGCACGGCGGCAGCCACATCATTGGCGTCCCGGATCGTACAGCGACCGCTCGGTAAACCGAGCCCGCTCACCGCGTCGAACAGCTTGGACGTCTCGCTGTGGCTGTTGCGTAGTCCGGACGAGATTTCGACGTAGCCCGCATAGCGCGCAAGCTTGGCGATCGGCTCGAGCTCGGCGCGCGCCGGCTCCCGGTCGTCCACCGCATTGTCGCCATCCGAGGCATAAAAAAGGTACAGGTTACAGGTCGAGGCGTCGAAACGTTCCTGGATGATCTCGTTCACTTTCCGCAAGCCGGCCGAGGCCACCGTGCCGCCGCTGCCCGCCACCTTGAAAAAGTCGGCCTCGCTGAATTCCCAGGCCTCGGTGGTGTGCGCGACGAACACGATGTCGAGCGTACGATATTCACGCCGCAGGCCCGCCGCGACCCAGAAGAAAAACGTCTTCGCCAACTGGCGATCGGACTCGGTCATGCTGGCCGAGACATCGAGCAGAAAGAATACCGCGGCGCGCAAGGCCGGTTGGCGGCGACGGGTCAGCTGGCGATAGCGCAGGTCCTCGTCGACGAAGGCGGGGGCTGCGGCATCGAGGGCGCGCCGCTTGACCGACTCTTTGACCGAGCGCCGTCGATCCAGCCGCGATCGTGCACCGCGCCGGTCCCATCCCTCGCGTTTCCATTCTGCTTCCTCGGATTGGCCGATGCGGGGCTGCAGGTTCGGCAGCTTGAGCTCCTCCCACATCCACTCGATGATGTCGTCCACCTTGAATTCGAGCAGCAGATCGGCGCCGCCCCGTTCGGTGCCCCCGGCGCCCTTGCCACCCTGTTTGTTGCCGCTATTGGCGGGCCCCAATAAGTCACCGGGCTTCGCCGTACCCTGGCCAACGCCTTGCGACTCCGAGTCGGCGCGCAGCCTGAACCGATAATGTTCGAGCATCCGAACCGGCACCCTGACCGTGCGCGAGCCATCGTTGATGATGTCGGAGCCCGCGACGATCTGAGGCAGATGATCGCGCACCGCCTCGCGAATCTTTTCGCTGTGTCGCAACCAATCGCGCGAGCCGCGGGAAAAGAGCTCATACCATCCACTGACAGTCGTGGAGTCACCGCTCGTCGAACTCATCGCGTCATCCGGAGAGAAATGGGCGGCATAATGTCGCGTTACTCCTGGGACAACAAGGTGGTCACGTAGTTCAGAGCCTCTTGAGCGCTATGCTCGTCGTAACCGTATTCCTTCACCAATCTCTCCTGCACCACGGAAATCTTCTGCTTCGCATCATCATCGGGGCGGGCGGTGGAGGTCACCAGCCGCAGCACATCGCGACGTTCCTCGAACAGGTATTGCTCGATCGCTTCGCGGACGCGCGCATGGCTCGCGAGCCGGAATTTTTCGCCGGCCTTGAAGGCCACCATCGCCTTGCGGATCACCTCCTGACGGAAGGACTGCTTGCCCGATTCGGAGACCTTGATCTTCTCCTCGACGGAACGTAGGAAGCGCTCGTCCGGCGCCCGGTTCTCGCCGGTCATCGGGTCGGTGACCTTGCGCTGGTCGAGCGATGCTTCGATTTCGTCGAGATATTTTTCGAGCAGCTGCTGGGCTTCGTCCTGGAAGGAGGCGAACAGCGCACGATGCACGTCCTCCTTGACCCAGCGGTTGTAGAACTCCTTGCGGGCCGTGACCAGATGATCGAACCATTGTTTCTTGTGCTTGGCATCCATGCGCGCATCGCTTTCGATGGCATCCTTGATGGCAAGCAGCAATTCCATGCTGGTGAGGCTGCGCGCATTGCCGCGGGTAATGGCCGTGGACAAGGCATTGATGACGAAGCGCGGGCTGACGCCGCTCAAGCCTTCGTCGGGCGATTCCGCGCGTAGCCGAGCGGCTTCCGTCTCTGAGAACCCCTCCACCGCTTCACCGGCGAATAGACGCACCTTCTTCGGCAGATCCAAGCCCTCCCGCTCCGGCTTGCTCTGGCGCGTGAGTATGGCGAACACCGCAGCGAGGTGCAGCACATGCGGATCGAGATGCGTGTGGCGGAAGGCCGGAGCACCGTAGACCAGCTTCTTGTAGATGCGCGCCTCGTCTTTGTAGGAGAGCGCATACGGCACCTTGATGATGACCATGCGGTCGAGCAGCGCCTCATTCTCCTTTTCTTGCAGGAAGCGGTTGAATTCGGCCAGATTCGTATGCGCGAGAATGGTCTCGTCCAGATAGATCAGCGGGAAGCGCGCGACCTTGACGTTCTTCTCCTGGGTCATCGTCAGCAGCAGGTAGAGGAACTCCCGCTTGACCTTCAGGATTTCGATCATCTCGAGCACGCCGCGGCTGGCGGCGTATACCGCCCCCGACCAGGACCATGCGCGGGGGTCACCCTCATCACCGACCTGAGAGACCTTCGAGAGATCCACCGAACCGACCAGGTCGGCAATGTCGGCCGTGGACGGGTCATGCGGTGCATAGGTACCGATGCCGCAGCGGGCCGCCTCGGACAGAAAGATTCGCTCGACCGGGACGCGCAGATAATCTCCGTCGCACTCGCGATCCACATAGTCGCGTGCCCAAGGACTGACCTCGCCGACAATGTCGACTCCGTAGGTCTCACGGAACTCGGCGCGCAGGCTGGTGGGAATCAGATTGAGCGGCGATTCGCGCAGCGGCGACCCCTTGATCGCGTAGAGTGCGCCTTGATCGGTGCGACTGTACTCCTCGAGTCCCCGCTTCAGCAGGATCGCGAGCGTCGACTTGCCGCCGGAGGGTGGTCCGAGCAGCAATAGCAGCCGCCGTCCGACATCGGAGCCGGCGGCCGACGCCTTGAAGTAGTCGACCACACGACCCAGCGGCTCATCAACGCCGAACAGTTCGCGCTTGAACAGCTCACGAGCTTTCTGAACATCGGTACCCGGTACATCCCGGCCGTACCACAACAGCATGTCCCAGATGTATTCGTGGCTGGTACGCACCAACGAACTGGGATTGAGCGGTAGCACCTGGGTCAGGAAGTCGCCGAGACTGCCTTCCCAGCGTTGGGCGCGGTGTTGCTTGCTGAAGTCGGTCAGCGAATTTAGAAAATCCAAGGATTTGGATTCCGACCTAAGCTCTGATACTCCCATCGCCTAACCTCCACTTGGGAATTGGACTGGGCACTATCGGCATCGCCGCTCAGTTGCACCTACGAGCTTGACTGGAGCGCGACTCTTTTCGACACTCTCCGCACTGTTGTATATCAGATCGGCCACCGCATCAAATTATTCAGAGGCCAATATGAATAAAATAGTGTGATGAGGCGCATAACGCCGAACATTCGTGGTTTGCCCCTGACCGGATTCATCAGAGCGACCCGACCACCGACCGGATGCAAGAGAGTAAACCGCGATGACCAGGAAGGAAGAGGATCGAGTGCTGCACGGCTTTCACTACTTCCGTGAGAGCATCGATGAGGAGTTCAGCGTGACCGCCGATCAGGTGCTCTGGCTGTCGGCGCATTCGTTCATCGATGGAGCCGCCTGGTTCAAGGATGAAGAGCTGCAAAGTTTCGACTCGTCGATCATACCCCCGGACCTGCGCCGCAAACTGTTGATGTCGAAGTTCGAGTTGCCATTACGCTACCTCAGTTATCGTCGACTCATCAAATATACCCCGATTGACGCGGAGACTGTCAATGTGGCCGTGACTTTCGCGGGGGCGGATCGGGCGCTGCGCTTGCACACCCGCCTGGGTAGGATGGAAGTTTGGTATCAAGAGCACAAGGATGGTTTTCTCGGCATGCTCATCACGATCGGGGTCGCGTTCGTATCGGCACTGCTCGCGGTGGCCGTGTCCGAGCGGTTGCACGTGACTTTCGCCGACCCGCCGCGCATCATTTACGAAGTGGGGCCGAAATGACGCGCCGCGCGGCCAGGCCCGTCAGGGCGGTGAGGCGCCGGCCTTGCCGCCGCTGCAAGCCCATTGGAAGTTGAATTCATCGCGCGTCCCGGGGACGATCGGATCCCACGCCGTCGTCTTCGGGTCCGCTTCCTCGGTGGTCTCGCTGCCGGCGAGGTTGTTCTCGGAATAGTAGATGGCCAGCACGCTGCGCAGCGTTTCTTTACGACAGTCGTATTCGACCTTCTGTACGACGCTGCGGAACTTGCCTTCGCTGCCCGACTGCGGCTCGGCGTATTCCTGGCGTAGCCACATCGTGACTTGTTTGCCGGAGCGTTTCATCTGATGGGTCGTGCTGAACGTCGCCCATGAACCATCGGTGGCCACGGCTCGGAACTCCCAGCCCCCGGCGGACATCGGATTCAGCGTGGCGACGAAGGACATGGGGTCGGCGCGACGCGCCGCACGGTCGTGGGCGAGTTGCTCGGCACGAGCCTTATCGGCGGCGAGCGCCTGCTCGCGCTGTAGCTGCCACTGTTGTTCCTGCTCGGGGGTCTGGCCGAGACCCACCGGGGCGGCGCCGAGACCGCCGACGAGGCTGGCCGCCATGACGATCAGCGGGAAGTGATGACGCATGCACGCCATCGTAGCCCGTGCAGGTCATCCCTGTCACCCGTGCGGCCTCAGCCGCGGTGGCTCATCCCCTTGGTGTCCGCGAGCGTCAATGTCTCGTCCTCGACGTCGAGGCCATCGGCAAACAACGAGTCCTTCTCGCCATCGAGGTGCAGCTCGGTGTCGGGAGTGCGCTTCTTGGCGTACGCGACGTGATCGACGGCGTCCACCTGGTCCGCACCGTTCAAATTCTGGCCGTGCAGTTGGCTGTCCTTATCGTTACCCATAAAGGTGTCCTCGTAAGATGATTGACCTCACCGACTGTACGAGTTCCGTCGGCCCGGCAGCAGCGGCCTTTACGGGGCAGCGACCGTAGGGTATGGCTGACGTGCGGGTAGCGCGGTGGAGGCCAGTTCCGCGGATGCACCCGGTCCCGCGGGCGGCCCCGGCGGCTCGGCGGCCAATGGAGCCGGAGTCACCGTGATGAGCGCCTGCAAGCCAGGTCGTCGATCGAGCAGTTCGAGCGTGCTGCCGTGCAATTTCGCCACCGCTTGCACCAGGCTCAAGCCGAGCCCCGCTCCCGGAGTACCGCGACTGGCATCGCCCCGGTAGAACCTTTCGACGACCTTGGCCTTCTCGGCGTCGCGAATGCCGGGGCCATTATCGGTCACGGCCAGCTGCACGGCACCATCGGGGCGGCCGCGCACGCTGACCTCGATCCGGCCGTGCGCGGGCGCAAATTTCAGCGCATTGTCGATCAGATTGGTGAGTGCCTGGGCGAGCAGGATCGGATCGCCCGACACCGGCGGCGGCTGGTCCGACTCGAAGCGCAGCGTGATGCCCATCAGTTCCGCCGCAGGCTCGTAGAACTCAACCGCGGTCGCGGCAAGGTCGGTCATGTCCACCGACACGAATCCCGAGCGTCGCAGTCCGGCGTCGATCTCCGCCAAGCGCAGCAGCGCATCGAAGACCCGAATCACCCGATCCACGTCGGCGACCGCGGCGTCGATCTCGGCGAAGGTCTCGTCGCGCGACGGACGGATGGTGGCGAGCCCCTCGAGCCGCGTGCGCAGTTCGGCGAGCGGTGTGCGCAGGTCATGGGCGATGGCATTCGAGACGTTGCGTACGCCATGCACGAGCAGCTCGATCTGATCGAGCATGCCGTTGATGGTGAGCGACAGCGTGTTCAATTCATCGTCGCGCAGGCGGGTGGGCAGACGGTGCTTCAAATCCCCATGAATGATCGCTGAGACGGTTTGACGAATGCTGTCGACCCGCGACATCAGCGCACGTCGGGTGATGAAGCCGATCATCATGCCGGCGATCGACAATACCGCGATCGCGCCCGCGAGGCCATACCAGAAGCGCTGTTCCAGCGGAGCGAACAAGCGGTTATCGCGGCCGATCAGCAGGTCGTAGGAGCCCAACCGTACTACATGGACCAGGGCCATCTGGACGCCATGATCGCCGGTGCCGTGATCTCCGATGGCGACTTGCACGCGGTAGTCGCCGGGCCGCGTCGGCACGTCCGGCCAGGCGGGGAGGTTGCCGGCGAGCGGATGGCGGGCCGCATCGGTCAGCAGCAGGATGCGGTCACCGGCGATTTGCATCCGGATCCGCGCGTCGATGAAACTCTTCAGGCCGTCCACACCGTCGCGACGATAGACATCGGTGAGTCGTTGCGCGTCGGCCTGCAGTATCTCGGTGCGGCCGGCGCGGATCGTACCCTGCCACGCGTACCAGAGCGGCGCGGCGAAAAGCACCAGCGCGAGCAGTCCCAGCAGGATGCATCCCAACGCCAGCGTCATCGCCGATGAACGGATCATGCGTGCCATCGGGGTTGCGCCTGTCAGTCGGCGGCCGTGATCATGTAACCGGCGTTGCGCACCGTGCGCAGCAGCGGACGGTCGAACTGGGCATCGATCTTCTGTCGCAGCTTGCTGATGTGCACGTCGACCACGTTGGTCTGGGGATCGAAGTGATAGTCCCACACGCTCTCGAGCAGCATGGTGCGTGTCACGACTTGATCGGCATGTCGCATCAGATATTCGAGCAGCTTGAATTCGCGCGGCTGCAGGATGATCGGGCGCTCGCCGCGGGTGACCTTGCGGGTCATCGGTTCCAGGCGCAGATCCCCGACCAGCAGCGGGACTTCTTGATTGACGCCCTGGGCGCGTCGATGCAGCGCATCCAAGCGGGCCAACAACTCGCCAAAGGCGAACGGTTTGGTGAGGTAGTCGTCGCCGCCGCTGCGCAGGCCACGAATACGGTCATCGACATCCGCCAGTGCGCTCAAGATCAGGATGGGCGTACGTTTGCCGGTTTTGCGCAGCACCTCGACGATGGCGAGGCCCTCGATGTCCCCGGGCAGCATCCGATCCATGATGATGACGTCGTAGGGCTCGCTCGCCGCGAGAAACATGCCGTCGCGGCCATTGCCGGCATGATCGGTGGTGTGCCCCGCTTCCTGGAGGCCCTTGACCACGAATTGACTGACGCGTTCGTTGTCCTCGACCATCAATATTTTCACGTCGACGTCTCCGTGGCGGGTCTTCGCTAGTGTAACCGAGCGGTTGCGTCGGCGGCAGGCGCGAGTTCCACGCGCGGCAGCAGGCCGGACAGCTTGGGCGGCGGCGCGGCGCGCATCGCGGCGAAGGCGACGATGTGCTCGAGGATGTGTTCGACATAGCCTCGGGTCTCGGTGTAGGGAATGTTTTCGATCCAGATATCCGCATCGAGCGGCTCGCCCGGCTGCCAGCGTGCCACGGCCATCGGACCTGCATTGTAAGCGGCGAGACTTTGATCGAGTTGCCCATGGTACTTGTCGAGCAACTCGCGCACATAATCCGCCCCCAACGCAATCGCGATCGTCGGCTCGAACAGGCTCTGACGAGTGGGCGGCGGCAGATGCCAGCGATGCGCAACCGCCAACGCGGTCGCGGGTTGCATCTGCATCAAGCCGCGGGCATCGGCGCGCGACACCGCGTCCTTTCGGAACAGACTCTCCTGACGCATGATGGCGAGCAGCCAATCGCCCGGCACCTGGGTCTGTTGGCTGACCGCGGCGATCTCGGCGGCATAGGGCCGTGGGTAGCGCAGCGCCAAGTCGTCCCACTCGCCGGCCTGCGCGAGCGTCGCGATGGTCTCGGCATACCAGCCCCAGCGCGACGCCAGATGAGCGGCCTGGATCTTGACTGCCGGCTTTTCGTTGGCGAGCGCGGCCGCCCATTCGACCCCGGCATCGTCGACCATGTCGCTGTCGAACAGCGCATGCGCTCGCATCAAACCGGGCTCCGCCGCGAGCGCCGCCTGCACCTCGACGTCGTCGGGCGACGGATGAATGTTCAAGTTGTAGCTCTGCTCCAGATGGTCGGCCGCGAGGTAGCCGTAGTAGTCGCGCATGCCCGCGATACCGGCATAGAGAGGCGCGGCGGCGGCCGGTCCTTGCAGCGCGCCCACCGCGCGCGCGCGCCAGTAGCGCCAGCGTGGCTGACTGGCAAGGCTGGTCGGCATGTCATCGAGCCATGCGAGCGCCGTCGTGTAGTCGCCGGCCCACAGGGCGGCGCGAACCCGCCACTCCTGGGTGGCGACATCGGCTGGGTCTGAGGGCAGCCGGGCGAAGGCGGCAACCGCACCGGGCGCCCGACTGTAGGCCTCACCGAGCGCGACGGCGCGCTCCAAGCGCAGTCGCAGCGTGGGATTCTGATCGGGACGTTTCAGCAGCGCCGGCAGCAGGCTCGCGGCCGCCGCGATGTCGTTGGAGCACAGGCGCGTGAAGCCGGCCACGAGGGCCTCGGTTTCGACCGGCAGCGTCGGGTTGAGCGCCAACAGCCCGAGCGGCGCCTTCGGTGCTTCGAGCAGCGCAATCCACTGGTTGAGTGGCGCTCCCAGGGGTTCGGGTACGTCGGCGATAAACTCGCTCGCCAAGCGGGCATTGTCGGCGGCGAGGGCGGCGCGCGTGCGCGTCTCGGCCAGCGCGGGGGTGATGAGGCCCTGGGTGTGGAGCCACGTGAACACCGGCGCGCATTCGGCGGGTTGCCTCTGGGGCAGGCTCCACCGGGCCAGCGCGTCCGCCGCCAACTGCGCCGTATCGCCCGTGCTCAGGCGACCGTTCAGCCGCTCGCAGGCGAGTGTGGCGTCGTTGGTATCGACGCTGCGCGGCAGGAACCAATCCCAGCGACCGCGCTCGGCAAGACTCAGCAACCACTCGTGCCGCAAGGTGCGCGCAACCGGCTGGCCGCCGTGCACGCGTAGAAACGCATCGATCGACTCATCGAGCCCTGGCGCGGCATTCATCGCGAGCGCCTGGCGCAAACGCGCCGCCACCAAGTAATCGTGCAGGATGTAGGAGTCGAGCGCGGGTGAGTCCGGTGGTTCCGGCAGACGGCTGCGCACGCGCTGCATCGCGGCCATGAACTCCAGGCGGACGGGATCTTCGTCGGGAAGCAATGCGGGCGTGGCGGGCGCGCACCACGGCGCGGCTAGCATACCCATCAGAAGCGCCGCGGCCCGCGCTGGCAAACGTCTCGTCATGACGCCATCTTAGCGCCGATCCCGTCCAAACGCGGCTCGACCGCCTCGGCCGTCAGGGCGATGTCGGCGGACTGGCCCCGGCCTGGCTCGGCGGCAACTCGGTAAATCGCATCTCTTCGCGGCTCCCGAAGCGCGACCAATCGCAGCGCAGAACGTAGCCATCGGCGGCGTGGATCTCGGACCAGCCGCTCGATCCGCCGCTATCGTGTTGCTTCGCGACCGGCCGGCTACCCGCACCGCCGTGCCGATTCAAGAAATCTTGAATCCGATCTTCGCCGTCCGGCGAGACGTCGGCCGCCGGCTTGTCGACGTGCTGAGTGGGCATGGTGAGGTTAAGGTACACGCAATTGTGGGCCGAACCAGCGTGACTCGCGAGCGCTCGCGTGTCGGTGGGTTCCTACGGCGCGGGTATCGTGGCCGCGATCACCGCCGCCAGGTCACTCAATGCCTGGCTGTAGCTCTGGGCAATGGCAGCAAAGTCGGTGCCATTGACGCCGGCGCTGAACGAGTTGCCACCCAGCTGATCGGTGCCCTTCGGCCCGGCGCCGGCGATACGCCAATGGGCCTCGATGGTGGTCGGGCCGGCGCGCCGCGCACTCATGCGCACGATGTCCACGGTGATGGCGAGCGGCACGCTGCCCGGCCGATCGAAGCGACCATCGCCGACCAGAAGATCAGTGCGTCGTTGTTCGAGATCGCGCGCCAACGTTGCACTCACCTCATCGGCGAGCGGCGCGGCCCAGCGTTCATGCTCGTACACCCGCACGACATTGGCAGGCTCATTGAGCACCATTTCGGAACGGTCGACCATACTCGGGATGGTGAGGCTCAAGCGTACCGGCCGGCAGTCCGCGCCGACCGGGGCGCGCGTCGTGGCGGGCAGCGTGGTCAGCGCGTAGAAGTGATCCGGCGCATTCGCGCAGCCGGCGGCGACTATCACACAGGTGAGCATGGCGGCTCGTACGAGACATGGCTTCATGGCGGATCCTTCGGCTTGCCCCGCAGCAGCGACTCGGGGTGCCGATCGAGATAATCGACCAGCGCGCTCACCGACTTGGCGGCCCGCGACAGCTCGAGCAGGGTGCTGCTCAAATCGGTTTGCAGCGGTGCATTCTGGCCGAGGGCGTCCTTGGCGTTTTTCAATGCGCCCTGTGCCTCGGTGAGGGTGGCGTTGATCTGGGGAGCGATCGTACCGTCGAACTGACCGATCAAGCTGTCGGCCTTCTTGAGCGTCTCATCGAGAGTCGCCATCGTGGTCATCAGGCGCGCCGTCATCTGATCGAACGGCACCTTGTCGAGTTTCTTGGCGATGCTGCCCACCGAATCTTGGATTTCATCGAGACCGCCGGTGGTCGTGGTGGGAAACACCGGCGGCTCGGCATTCCAGCCCACGTGATCGGGCGGCACTTCGGTGTGAAAATCGAGCGCCACGAATTTCTGGCCGGTGAGCAGGCTGCCGGTCTTCAATTCCGCCCGCATCCCATGCGCCACCAGGCTGTCGAGCAGAGCGCGACCGGCCGTTTCGGAGGCTTCGTCACTGCCCTGCGAGTGATCACGCCGGTTGCGTCCGCGGATACGCTGCGGAAAGATGTCGACCTGGACGGGGAAGCGCAGATCTCCGCCGTCCCGGTCGTACTCGACCGACAGGCTCTTGACCTCGCCGATGGTGATGCCGCGCAGATCGACCGGTGCACCCACCGACAGGCCGCGCAACGAGCCCTTGAAATACATGACGAAGCTGCGCACCTCGGTGTCGGGCGGGCGCATTGCTCGCTCCCGGTCGATGAACAGCGTGAAGATGGAATCGACCGGCGCCGGTGGGGGATTCGCTGGCGCGCCGGGCGGCTGCGCGCCGGGCAGCGCCTGGAAAGAGATGCCGCCTTCGAGGATCGAGGACAACGACTCGGTGCGCAGTTTCACCCCGTCGGAATCGATGGACATGTCGATGCCGCTCGCCTGCCAGAAACGGGTCGCCGAGGTCACGAAGTCATCGTACGGCTTGTCGATGAACACCTTGATGGTGACGCCGTTGCCGCCGGGGTTGAGCGAGTAGGCCACGACCTGGCCCGCGACGATGTGACGGTAGAACACACCCGAGCCTACCGTCAACGAGCCGATGTCGTCGGCATGCAGAACGAACTCACGGCCCGGTAGATCGGAGGTCACGATGGGCGGCACTTCGAGACCCTGGAAGGTGCGCCGCTCGACGTTCGAGCGGCCGACGTCGACGCTGATGTACACACCGTTGACCAGCGTGCCGAGACCGGAGATGTTGCCGCCGGCGAATCGCGGCCGCACCGCCCAAAAGCGCGTGTCGGCCACGAGGTAGCTGCTGGCATCGTTATGGATCCGTGCCGTGATCACGACCTGTTTGCGGTCTTTCGCGACATGGACATCGATGACGTCGCCGATGTCGACATCTTTGTAGCGGATCTTGGTCTTGTCGACTTCGATGCCATCGGCACTCTCGAAGTAGATGTCGATGGTGGGACCTTGGGCCAGTCGCTGTTGGATCACCACCGCGGCCGTGATCAGGATCACGAGCACCGGTAAGATCCACACGAAGGGCAGGCGCTTGCGCCGCGGCGGGTCCGGCACCGCGTGCGGCAGGTCATCGGGCAGCGAACCCGGCGGATCAGCCATGCGTTTCGGCATCCCAAATGAGCCGTTCGTCGAAGGATTGGGCGGCGAGCATGGTGAGCACGACCACGGCGCCGAAGGCGAGCGCGCCCAAACCCACATGAATGGTCGCGAGCGAGCGAATCTGCACCAGGGCCACCAGCAACGAAATGGCGAACACGTCGAGCATCGACCAGCGGCCGATGTATTCGACCAGGCGGAAGAGCTTGCTCTTGGCGTGCACGTGGCCGCGCCAGCCGCGATGCAATGACAGCAGCAGCCATCCCAGCGCGACGATTTTGAGCAGAGGAACGACGATGCTGGCGACGAAGACCAGCAAGGCGAGCGGCCATTCACCCTCCTGGATCAACGTGAGCACGCCCGACAGAATCGTATCGTCCTCGATGTCCATGAAGCTCCGCGTTTGCATGACGGGCAGCAGGTTGGCCGGGATGTAGAGCAGCGCGGCCGTGGCCAGCAGCGCGGCCGTGGTGGCGAGGCTCTCGGGCTTGCGGCTGTGCACGCGGGCGCCGCAGCGGGGACACCCGTAGCTCACCGGTTCGGTGGCGCGCACGGCGGCGCGCACGGTGGCGCGACAGCGGGTGCAGACCATCAAACCGAGTTCGCGCCCGGTGACGAATCGCGTCATTCCCGAAACCCTTGCGCCCAATGCCAGAATTGCTCGCTCGGTGCGATGAAGGTCAAGGCGGATAGCGCGAGCATGAGGGCGCCATAGGAATAGAGCGAGATGCCCGGAATCACATGGGACAGTGCGGCGAGTTTGACCATCGCGACCAGGGCACCCAGCATGAAGACCTCGGACATCACCCAAGGGCGCAGCCGCATCAGCAGCCGGAATGCCGGATTCTGTGCCAGGGCGCGTTCGCGCCGACGTATCGGCAGCAACAGGTATAACACGGCCGAAATTTCGAACAAAGGCGCGAGGAACGAGGTGAGCAGCACGAGCGCCGCCACCGGCACATAGCCTTGCCGGTAGAGGCCGACGGTGGCGCCCAACAGCGTCGTGTCCCGCAAGGCGCCGTTCAAGTCGAAGGTCACCAACGGATAGAGGTTGCTCAACACCAGCAGGATACCGGCACAGATCGCGATCGCGATCGCGCTGTCGATGCTCGCGCCATTGGTCCGGTAGATCTCGGCGCCGCAGCGTACGCAGCGGACACGGGCCGCCGGCAGGACGGGGTCGCGCCGGTGGGCTAGATCGCAGGCGTGACAGACGATTACCGAAGCCATACCGAATCATGGTATCACGCAAAACCGGGTTTGCTCGTCGGTATCGGCGGCGGCGCGTAGGAATGAACCGGCCCCTCACCGCGTCGTCGATCGCGTGCCGACGCCAGGGTCAAACGCTGTAGACTGCGGTCGCGATGCGTGCCGGTACTGCGAAATCCCTCTGCTTGGTCGTCATGCTGTCCGTGAATGGCATGGCGCTGGCGGCCGATCCGCAAGGCTATCAAGTCGAACTCGCGGGGACCGGCAACGGCGGCCTCGATGCTGACCTGCGGGCCACCTCCGATCTGGTCACCTTGCGCAAGAGTGCGCCGGTCGGGCCGTTCGGTTTGATCGCCCGCGCCCGCGGCGAAGTCGACCGCCTGAAGACCGTGCTGGAGAGTTTCGGCTACTATGATGGGACCGTGAACATCAGCATCGACGGCCTCGGTCTCAACAACCCGGGCTTGGGCGATGCCGTCAACTCGATCGTCAAGGGCAAGGACGCGCACGTCGCGGTGAGCTTCACGTTGGGCCCGTTGTACCACCTCGGCAAGGTCAGCATCGAGGGTGAGGTACCGCCCTCCGCCGCAGCGGCGTTCACATTGAAAGCGGGTGCTCCGGCGGTGGCCGCGGAGGTGCTCGGGGCCGGCGCGCATCTTCAGGCGGTCATGCAGTCCCAAGGCTATGCCTTCGCCACCGTCGACGCGCCGGTCGCCTACGAAGAGGCCAAGCTGCCGCTGCTCGATGTGAGCTTCAAGGTCAGTGCCGGGACCAAGGTCAATATCGGCCATATTCTGCTCGAAGGGCTCGGCCGGGTTCATGAGAGGGTGGTGCGCCGACGGCTCACGGTGCAAACCGGGGAACTTTACAACCCGGCGAAGATCGAGGCGGCGCGCCGCGATCTGTTGACGTTGGGTCCGTTCGCGGCGGTCAGCGTCGAGGTCGGTAAGACAGTGGACGACACCGGTGGCGTGCCGCTCACCTTCGTGATGCATGAGAAGAAGCGTCACCAGATCGCGCTGAATGCGGCCTATTCGAGCGACTTGGGCGGCAGCGGCGGCGCCACCTGGACCGACCGCAATGTGTTCGGCAATGCCGAGCAGTTGAGCCTCACCGCCAGCGCCATCAACTTCGGCGGCAGCAACACGACCGGCGTCGGTTACGATGTGAATGCGAAGCTCACGTTGCCTGATTTCGGCCACCGTGACCAATCCTTGCAATTGACCGTGGGCGCCATCAAGGAAAACCTGCCGGCCTACGATCAAAAGGCCGTCAACGAAGGGGTCACGTTGAGTCGCAAGCTCTCGACCGTATGGAGCGTGAGCGCCGGCGTGACCGCCGAGCGCGAACAGATCGATCAAGATGCGACGCTGCGCGACTATACGTTGGTGGCGCTGCCGCTGACCGTGACTTACGACTCCACGGATCTGGCCACGCCGCTCGACGATCCCACCCATGGCATGCGCGATTCGCTGAGCGTCGCACCCACCCAGTCGCTGGGCACGACCAATGCCACGTTCATCATCACCAAGGCACAAGTCGCGACCTACCTCGATTTGAGTTCTCTCGGCGTCGGCGCCAGCGGCCGCAACGTGTTCGCCGTGCGTGCGGTCGCCGGGCGGTCGGTGGGCGTCAGCAACATCTTCAGCCTGCCGCCCGACCAGCGCTTCTACGCGGGCGGCAGCGGTACGGTGCGCGGCTATGCCTACCAGGACGTCGGACCGCAGTTCACGACGCCAGAAGTCAACGATGGAAAGCCGGTCATCGACCCCAGAACCGGTCAGCCCTTCGAGGAACCGACCGGCATTCCAATCGGTGGAGTGTCCCTGATCGCCGGTTCTCTGGAATTTCGTAAACGCTTCGGCACCGACTGGGGCGGGGTGGTCTTCGCAGACGCCGGCCAAGTCACGAACACCTCGAGCTTGCGAGTGGCGCCCGGCGATTTGCGGGTGGGCGTTGGCATCGGCGCGCGCTACTACAGCTCGATCGGGCCCATTCGGGTGGATTTCGGCGTGCCGATGCACAGCAATACCGGTAACGATGCGTTCCAAGTCTATGTGGGACTGGGGCAGGCATTTTGACGCGCCGCTGGCGTAACGTGTCGGCGTGGACGGCGGCGGTGCTCGTACTGCTGGTGTTGGGTTTGGTGGGTGCGCTGTGGATCGGTGGCAACACCGCACCCGGCCGCCGCCTGATCGAGCGGCTGACGTCGCAGTTGACCGGCGGCACGGTCACGTTGGTGGGACTCGCTGGCGACTTTCCGGCGCACCTGACGCTCGCGCACTTGACGCTGACCGACCGGCAGGGTGTGTGGCTCAGTGCCGATCATGTGTCGGTCGACTGGTCGCCGCTCGAACTGCTCGAACGCCGCATCCGGGTCGAACGGTTGCAAGCGGCGCTGATCCGCATGGCGCGGGCGCCCTTGGGTAGCGGCGGCTCGGGCAGCAGTCCCTCGATTCCTCACATCGAGGTGGCCGAGTTCAGCGTGCCCGTGGTGGAATTGGGCGCGCCGCTGGTCGGTCAAGCAACGACACTGGCGGTGAGCGGTGGGCTGGAATTGCGCTCGCTCGAGGAGGCGACGGCCAAGGTGACGGCGCATCGCCAAAACGGCGCCGGCGACTATGTGCTGCATGCCGTGCTCGATCCCCGGCGCTTCGATGCGACGCTCGACGTTCACGAACCTGCCGATGGTCCGCTCGAGAACCTGCTGTCGCTGCCGGGTCTGGGCGCCTTGGCGGCCACCGTCGTCATCAGCGGACCGCGCGCGGCGGAGCGCGTCGACGCGACCCTGGATGCCGGCACGCTGCACGCAAAGGTACATGGGAACGTCGATCTCACTCATGCGGCCGCCGATCTCGATTACTCGTTGAATGCGGGCGAACTCGCGCCACGGCCCGATGTGGCCTTCACGGCAGTCGCGTTGTCGGGCGACTGGCACGGAGCGTGGACCGCGCCGCAAGCTCAAGGTCAATTGCGCATCGATGGCCTGCGCCTCGGGGACGGCACGCGCATGACCCAAGTGAGCGCGCAACTAGCGGCCAGTGCGGGCGCTCTCGCTGTGAAAGCGCGGGTCGATGGCCTGTCGCTGCCAGGGCCCGCCGCCAAGCTGCTCGCGGCGGATCCCGTGTCGATCGATGCCCGCATCGCGCTCAATGAGACCGGCCGGCCGGTCGAGGTCACGGCAACGCATCCCCTCTTTACCTTGCATGCGCACGGGGCGTCCGCAGCGTCGTCGACCGGCGGCCGTGCGGCAACGTTCGAACTCCTCCTGCCGACGCTTACGCCCCTGGCTGCGCTGGCGGGCCTCGATCTTGCCGGCAATGCGACGCTCGAGAGCGAGGTCACCGTGGGCGCGCACGACACGGCCGCCACGTTGACCGCGGACCTCAACGTGACCGGTGGCACCTCGGCGTGGGCCCGACGGCTCGGGTTGCATCCGTCGCTGCGCGGGTCGGTCGATTTCAGCGAGTCGGGGATCACGTTCGATAACCTGCGCTTGAGCGCCAACGAGGCCACGTTGAAAGCGAGTGGTAGTGCGACCCGGGTTGCGGGCGCCGCCTCGGTCAGCGACTCGATCCGGGATATCAAAGTGCATTGGGACTTGGACGCGCAGCAACTCGGCGCCTGGTCGCCCGACCTCGCCGGCGCTTTGCAGGCGTCGGGAGAAATCTCCGGCGCGGTCAAGGCGCTGCAACTCGATGCCACCGCGAGTTCCCAATTATCCGTTCGCGGTTCCGCGCCGGGAGGCGTGCAGGCGATCGTGCATGTGCGCGGTCTGCCGCTCACACCGAGCGGCACGGTGCAGGCGCACGGTATGGTGGATGGCGCCCCGCTCGATCTCGATGCGACGCTCGATCGCTTGGGCGAGCGGGACTACCGGGTCATGGTGCGGCAGGCGGCCTGGAAGAGCGCGCATATCGAGGGTGACGTGACCACCGATTCGAAGCTCAACGGCAGTCACGGGCAGTTACGCCTCGCCGTGGGCACGCTCACCGACTTCGACCGACTGGTCGGCTCGAACCTTGCGGGCAGCGTCGACGGGAGCCTCACGTTCACGCCGGTGGGCGGCCGCGTGCAGGCGCAAATCGAACTGAACGCGAGCAAGCTGGTGGTGGGCACTCTAGCCGGCAATGTGCACCTCTCGGCCGCGGGGCCTTCGAATGCGCTGGCGCTGCAGTTGAAGGCGGATCTGCCGTCCTTGCATGGCGTGCCAGCAACCGCCGCGGCGCAGGCCAGTCTCGATCTCGATGCCCGGGAGTTGCACATCGCCACGTTCTCGCTCGATTACCGCAATGAGAAACTCGAGACTCGAGGTCCGGTCCGAGTTTCGTTCGCCGATGGCCTCGCCGTCGATGAGCTGAAGCTCGGCGCAGGCGCGGCGGTGTTCTCCTTGAGCGGGCAGCTCTCGCCGCGCATGGATCTTAAGGCCTCGTTGCTGCACGTCGATCCGGCTTTGGTGAATGTGTTCATACCGCAGTTGCTCGCGGGCGGTAAAATCGATGCACACGCCAATCTCCAGGGCGACCCGTCGAGCCCCACGGGTTCGGTCGAGCTTGTGGCGACTGACCTCACCTTTGCCGATGACGCGGCCACCGGCCTCCCACCCGTCAACATTCGCGCCAAGGCTGAACTCGCGGATGACGCGGCGAACCTCACGGCGTCGCTGTCCGCGGGAACGGATTCTGAGGCCAAAGCCTCGGGCACGGTGCCGCTCAATGCCCGTGGAGCGCTCGATCTGAAGCTCGGCGGCAAGCTCGATCTGGGGCTGGCGAACCCGCTGCTCGAAGCGCGCGGCTTGCGGGTCGCCGGTGCGCTGACGCTCGCGGCCACGGTGACCGGCAGTTCGGCCGACCCGATCGTGGGCGGCGATATCGTGCTCACGAATGGCAGCGCGCGCGATTACGTTCACGGCGTCAATCTCACCGACATCACCGCGGACATCACCGGCACCGAGGGCGGCCTCGAGATCAAGAGTTTCGATGCCAAGGCGGCCACCGGTACCGTGACGTTGGCGGGGTCGTTCGGATTGCTCCAAAATGGCATGCCGATCGATCTTACGCTCACCGCGAAGAAGGCCCAGGCGGTGTCGAGCAGCATCATCACGGCCAACTTGAATTCGAGTCTGCACTTGAAGGGCTTGCTACGCGAGCAGATGACCGCCTCCGGCACCATCGACATCAATCGCGCCGTGATCGGCATTCCCGATTCGCTGCCGCCTGACATCGCCGTGCTCGATGTCAGGCGCCGAGGTCAGGCGGCGACCCCGGCGGCAAGCTCCCCGCGGGTGGTCAATCTCAACATCGTCATCCATGCGCCGCGCGAGGTGCTGGTGCAGGGCCGGGGTCTCGATGCGGAGTTGGCCGGTGACATCACGATCACCGGTACCGCGGACCAACCCGACGTGAGCGGGGGCTTCAATCTGGTGCGGGGCAGCTTCACGATCTCCGGCAACAAGTTGACGCTGGTGCAGCCGGGTCGGGTTGGATTCGACGGCACCGGATTGAAGAAGAAGCTCGACCCGACGCTCGAGTTCACAGCCCAAACCTCGGTCACGGACGACACCATCACGCTCACCATCGGCGGTCTTGCCGACGCGCCGCAATTCACGTTGACCGACTCACAGGGCTTGCCGCAGGACCAGATCATGTCGCTGCTGCTGTTCAGCCAGCCGGCGGCGCAGCTGTCGGCGCTGCAGGTCGCCGAAGTCGGTGCGGCGCTCGCGACGCTGACCGGCGTGGGTGGCGGCGGTTCCAATCCCCTCACCAGGATCCAGAAGACGCTCGGACTCGATCGTCTGACCGTCGGCGCCAACACCACCACCACCGCCACCGGCGCCACCCAAAACTCCGGTGCCGCCATCGCCGCGGGCCGCTATGTTTCTAAGCGTGTCTACGTCGAAGCTAAACAGACCACCAACGGCACGAGCCAGGTCCAAGTGGATGTCGACCTCACCAAGCATCTGAAGCTGCAAACCCGCTTGGGCAATGGCACGGCAACCACGACCCAGGGCACGACTCCGGAGAACGATCCCGGCAGCTCGGTGGGGCTCTCTTACCAGTTCGAGTATTGAGCGCGGCACGCTACGGTGCCGCGGTGCCCAGGCGTCGCGGCGCCTAGCCGTCGCCGGTTTGTTGCTTGATCGCCTGCAACAGCGCGTTCGCGTCGGCCGGCTTGGTCATTTCATCGAGCTGGGTATCCGGATGCCGGCGCAGCGCCGTGAGTTCCCGTTGCAATTCATCGACCAGTTGCAGAATCTTCGTGGCCTTCTGTTCGGTGAGCAGGTTGATCTGAAGGTCGAGATGAGAGCGATGCTCGGCCAGCCTCGCCATCCGGTTCTGACGGATCAACACCGCGATCGTGATGAGCAGTGCATTGGAGCTGACCAATCCTTGCAGCAATGCGAACGGCGGCTCATCCACGAAGCGCCAGTGAGCATGGGTGCCCCAGGTGTTGAGCGCCATCCAGGCGATGATGAAGACCACGCAGCACGCGAAGTAACCGGGGCTGCCGAAGAACGCGCTGATGCGTTCGATGGCCGCTTGCATTCTGGAGATCGATTTGCTCTCGTTATCGTGAAAACTGGCGACGACCTCCAGGTTGTCCTTCGCGGGTCCGGGCAATTCGCCCACCGGATGCGTTGGGTCTGTGCTCTGCATGCAAAGTCAGACAACTACGGGGGTGGGAGTTCGCCAGGGGGCGCGGCGTAGCGGTCGGCGAGCGCTTGATACAGCGGCGGCGAGATCAGTTTGGACAACGCCGTGGCGATCGCGGCGGTCAGCATCAGCGGCAGCACCATCGCGTGCTGGGAGGTCATCTCCATGACGATCACGAACGAGGTGAGCGGCGCCTGCGTGATACCGGCAAGAAAGCCGCACATGCCGAGAATGGCGAACGGTACGGCCGAGATCTGGTGCAGCTGATCCGCGATGAATTGACCGAGTCCGGCTCCCACCGACAGCGACGGCGCGAGGAGGCCCGCGGGAATCCCGCTGAGATAGGACAATAGCGTTGCCAGCGCGCGGGCCGGCGCATACATCCAGGGCAGGTGCGTGGTGCCGCCGAGAATGGCGCGTGCCTCGTCATAGCCGGTGCCGTAGGTCAGGCCTCCGGTCCAGGCTCCGAGTGCGGCGACGCCCAAGCCGCAGACGGCCGCGAACAACGCGGGCCGCTCACGCCGCAAGCGCCCGAGCGGGCCGGGCAGTTTGAGTGTGCTCACCAGCGTCGCGCGGCTCGCGCCGCCGCCCAAGAGCCCGCAGGCCACCGCCAGCAGCAGCGTGGCCGGCGTGATCGCCTGCGCCGCCGCCGCCGAGACCACGGGGGTGCCGAAATAACTGTAATCGCCGAGCAGGGCGATCGCGACCACGCCCGAGATGATGACGGCGGTGAGCGTGGTGCCGCTGGCACGTTCCTCGAACGATCTGGACAGCTCTTCGATGGCGAACACGATGCCGGCCAGCGGCGTATTGAAAGCCGCGGCCACGCCGGCCGCCCCCCCCGCGAGAATCATGGAACGACGGTAGGCCTCGCTGCGGCCATGGGGCATCCAGCGCGACAGGCTGTGGACGATCACCGCGCCCACATGCACGGTGGGTCCCTCGCGGCCGATCGACCCACCACAGAGGAGACCCAAACCCGCGAGGGCCACCCGGCCGAGGACGACGCGCGGCTTCAAGAACAATTGGCCGACCGCGGCTGAGTCCGGACGTTGCGCAAAAATGGTCTGCGGTATGCCGCTGCCCTCGGCGCCCCGGAAGTAGCGCCGGGTCAACCACGCGATGACGAAAAATCCCACGGGCGCGAGCAGCCACGGCGTCGGCGCGAACACCGCGGTCAGGCGGCGCAGTTCCGTTTGAGCCGCGTCCGCGAGCTTCGCGAAGCCGACGGCGGCGAGGCCCACCGCGCAGGCCGCCAACCAGGTGAGCAGCCGGGTCTTCCAGCGCGTCGCCGACAAAAAATCGCGGTAAGTCATGCCGCCAATATAGCAGGGCTCGATGCGGGTTCGCGCGCAGCCCGGAAGCGTGGCACAGATGATAGTATTTCGACGACCACAGGGCGAGTCGACCCCGGAGCGAATTCATTGATCAAGGAATCGAATCTTGCCGACCGACTGATCGAGAAACGCTCCATCGACTACGTCCCCCTGGCCGAGCGTCACGGCAAGGTGTGGCATCTGTGGCCGGTGTGGTTCTCGGGCGATGCGCACTTGGCCACGGTCGCCACCGGCGTGGTCGGCATCGCGCTCGGCGGCAACTTGATCTGGATGGCGATCGCCGTGGTGTTGGGCGGTGCCTTCGGCACGTTCTTCATGGCTTTTCATTCGACCCAAGGGCCGCAACTCGGCCTGCCACAAATGATCCAGTCGCGCCCGCAATTCGGCTACGTCGGTGCCTTGTTGGTCTGGGGTGTCGCATTGATTGCCTACATCGGCTTCAATGCCTTCAACCAGATACTCGCGGCGCAGACCATGCACGATCTGTTCGGCGCCGAGCGCCGCCCCACCATGTTGGTGTTCGCGCTGATCGCCGTGTCGCTCGCGGTCGTCGGCTACGACCTCATCCACGTTGCGCAGCGGCTCATCGCCTACGTGCTGATCGCGGCGCTGTTGGTGTTCACGGTCGCGGTGCTCGCGCGCTCGTCGCTTCCCACGGGAGCGCTCGACCTTGCCGCGTTTCGGCCGGTGCCGTTCCTCGCGCAGTTCTTCGCCGCGGCGTCCTATCAGATCGCCTGGTCGATTTACGTCTCGGATTATTCGCGCTACCTGCCACGTGACGTCGGCGTGACCGCCTCGTTCTGGTGGACTTTCCTCGGCGGCTTCGTCGGCGGCGCCTGGACCATGCTGGTCGGCACCGTGTCGGCTGCGCTTTATCCCGGGCTCGAGGTGGCAACCGCGCTGCGAGTCGCCGCGGATCACGTGCTGCCGGGTTTCGGCATGCCGCTGCTGCTCTGCTCGTTGCTCGGGCTCTTGACCATTACGTCGCTCAACTTCTACGGCGCGTCGCTCACGCTGCTCAGCGTCGCGGATTCGTTGAAACCGAATCGGCCCACGTTGACCAAACGGGTGCTCACCCTGTTCGCCGCCGCCGTCGCGGCGTGCGGCATCGCGCTGCCTTCGTCGGACAACTTCATCGCGCGCTTTGGCGAGTTCCTGTCGGTATTACTGTATCTGTTCACGCCCTGGACCGCGATCAATTTGGTCGACTTCTACGTCGTGCGCAAGGGCCACTACTCGGTGCGCGAGATTTTCAATCCGCACGGGATGTACGGCCGCTGGAGTTGGCGCGGGCTGACCGCCTACGGCGTCGGATTCGTGGTGATGATCCCGTTCTTCAGCACGGAGCTCTACGTGGGCCCCGTGGCACGTGCACTCGGAGGCGCCGACGTCGCCATGCTGGTCGGGCTGCCGGTGGCGGCACTCGTTTATGTCTGGGCCTGCCGCTCGCTCGATCTGACCGCCGATCGACTTAAGGCCAGGAAGGCCGACATTGGACTCGATCCAGACGCGGTCGCCGACGCGCTCGCCGACGCGGCGGCTTAGGCGGCCGCCCCGTAAGCGGTGTGCCGGCGTTGCGCGCGCGGCAGCACGGTCCGGCGCGCTAGGGCCGCAGAAACTCGTCGACGACGTCGGCGACGCCGCGTGGATCCTCCCAAAAGGGATTGTGGCCCAGGCCCGGAAATACCTTCACCGTGGCGCCCGGCAGCGCATGGCGCAGGCTCTGGCGCATCGGTTCTTCCATGATCGGATCCTTCGAGCCCCAGATGAGGAGGGTCTTGGCCTTGAGCCGCGGCAGCGTGCGTTGCAGGTCCGCGTAACTTAAGTCCATCGGCAGCCCTTGGTCGAGCACGGCAAGCCAGACTTTGAGCGGAATGGCGGCGGAGTCTTTGCGCTCGCGCCGGATGAAATCCGGATCCACGGGCGTCGGCGAATCCCACCAGGCAATCATGAACGGTGAGTCCGGCTCGATCGGCTCCTTGAGCTTGCGGATTTCGGCGCCGAAGTCGAACTGCGGCTTGTGCCTGACGCCGGGCGGCATACCACCGGTGGAGGAAATCAGCACCACGCGAGCCGTGCGTTCGGGCCAATACTCGGCGAAAGTCTGAGCAATGATGCTGCCCAATGAATGTCCGACCATATCGGCGCGATCGATGTTGAGTGCATCGAGCAGCAGCTTGACGTCATAGGCGAAGTCCAGTCGGCCGTAGCAACACTCGGGCTTGCTCGATTCGCCATGGCCGCGAATGTCGACCAGGATCAGGCGAAAGTCCTTCGACAGGTACGGCAGCATCGGCACCCAGTCGCGCGCATTGTCGGTGTAGCCGTGAATCAGCACCACCGGCGTGCCCTTGGGATTGCCCGTATCGATATAGGCGAGTTCCTCGCCGTCCGGCAGAGCGATCTTTCTCTTCGACGCGTCGAAGGCGTCCAGATCGACGAGCAGCGGAGGAGGCGCGGCGTGCGCGGGCGCGAGTGCTGCGAGCAAGGAAAGGGCGATGGCGGCCCAACTTTGCACCGTGGGCGCGCGCCTACGCATCATGGTCGCGCGCCTTCGCGCCGGGCGCCGGGCCATCCGCCACCGCTTCCACCTCGATTTCCACCCGATAGTTGCCAATCAGGCGTGATATCTCGAGCATCGTGTTGGCCGGCCGAATGTCCCCCAAGTAGCGTCCGTGAATTCTCGAAACGACCTCCCAATCATCGGCGTCCTGCAAATAGATTCGCGAGCGCACGACGTCCTCGAGCGAGGCCCCCAATGCCGCCAGACTGGCGGCGATCTTGTCGAGGATGAATACCGTTTGTCCGGCGGGATCGTCGGGACAGACGACTTCTCCCGCGCCGTTCGTAGCCGTGGTACCGCTCACCAGGATGCGGTCGCCAATGCGCACCGCGCGGCTGTAACCGCAGATGCCTTCCCACACGCTGCCGCTCGATACCCGGAGTCGGTTGGGCCGGCCGGGGATCGGCGTTGCCTGGTACGCGTGCTGCATCGACTCCAAATGATGCGTCAGATCGCCCGAGGCGGTGAGGAAGGGAGGCCGGCGATATTCATCGCCGCAATCCCCGCCGAGCATGGTCGCGTGCGCGAGCGCCGCCTCGAGATCCGCACGATCGGATGCATCCAAGGTGAAGGAGAACAGCGCCAGGTTGTCGCTGCGATGCTCGCGTTCCCCGAGGCGCGCCCCAACGATGACCGCGGCCACGGCTGGATGTTCGAGCACCCAGCGAGTGGCGACATTCGCCACCGACACGCCGTGTCGCAGCGCCACCCGCTGCAGCGCTTGAAGAAGCTGCTGCAGCACCGGCCAGCCGCCGATGGCATCGATGAAGCGCTTGTACTTCATCTTGCTCCAATCTCCGATATCGGCGGCACCGGGTTCGGGTCGGTCCAGCCAGCGTTCCGAGATCAGTCCCCCGCCCAGCGTGCCATAGGCGAGCAGCCGAATGCCGTTTTCGAGACAGAAGGCACTCATCTGCCCGGCGGCGCGCCGATCGAGCATGGAAAAGCAGACCTGGTTGGTGGTGATCGGAATGCCGTGCTTCACGAGCACCCGCAGATGCGCCGTATCGAAATTGGTCACGCCGATGTGACGGATGACGCCCGCGTCACGCAGTTTCGCGAGTTCGAGGGCCGCATCCAGGTAGCTCGGATGATCGAAACTCCACCAATGAAACTGCAGCAGGTCGATGGCGTCGACACCCAGCCGCTCGCGGCAGTTCTCGACGCCCGCCCGGACGATCGCCGCCGTCATCGGCCCCGGATTGGGGCACCATTTGGTGAACGCCGTGGGCACGGCTCGCTCGAGTTCGCCGGCCCGCGCGCGTGCCAGAAAGCGGCCCGTGATGAGTTCAGCGCTGCCATAGTGATCCGCCATGTCGAACGAGTCGAAGCCCGCGCGCGCATAGTCGAGCATCGCGGCTGAGGCCTGCTCGCGATCAAGCGGGGTGCCATCCCGCTCCATATCGGCGACCTGCCATAGGCCGGTCACGATGCGGCTGATGTCGAGGTCGGCCGCCAGTCGATAACGATCGGGGGCAATCGGGTGCTTGGTGTCGAGCGCGCGCTGACTCATGGAGCGATCCTCGCCTGAAGGGCGGTGACGTCGGCCACGGTCATCTCTCCCACCGTCGTCACGACGCCACCTTGGATTCTCCATAATCGGAACGGCCCGGTTATATCGCCCTGCGGATCGAACGTCACCGCACCGATCACACCTTCGTAGCGAATGGGTTCGCCAGCCTTGAGATCCGCGAGCGCTTTGACGAATTCGTCCTTGCCGGCATGGATGACCGCCCCTTTAGGGTCCGTCACTTTGAAAATACCCGAGCGGATCGCGGCCGGAGCGGGCTCTGCGGCAGCGGCGATGGCGAGGCCGACGATGGCGCCCGCATCGTAGGCACGGTCCGCCGCGGGGCTGCCGGGGTCCATCTTGGCGAAGGCAGGGAACTGTTGGTTGAAGTACTGGGTCGAGAGGCTCGGATTGGTGCCCGACGAGGTGCCGTAGGCATCGGTCAGATACTTGGCGCCCACGCCCGAGATGAAATCCGCACTGTTCATGCCGTCGTTCAACAAGAACCGGCGCGTGCCGCCCTGCGAGATCCAGGTCCGGGCGATCACCGCACCGTCGGTCGGTGTCGAAATCAAGTAAAGCCCGTCGCTGGGTGAGGCCAGTGCCGAGGTGACTTCCGAGCCGTAACTCGGTTGCTTTTCATTGTATAGCGTGTGCGACACGATCACGCCACCGAGTGCCTGGTAAGAGTGCGCGAATGCGGTATAAAGGCCGACCCCGAAGTCGTCGTTGACATAAATGACCGCCAAGCGCTTCAGCCCATGATCGAGCGCATACTTCGCCGCCACCGCGCCTTGCAGCGCATCCGAGGTGATGGTCCTGAAGAACATGCCGTTGGTCTTACCGTCGCGGCTGAGCGCAGTGAGCTTGGCAGATGAGGCCGCGGGTGATACCTGCAATACCTTCGCAGGTCCCGTGACCGAACTCAAGATGGGAATCGTCTCCGACGAGCTGATGCCGCCGATGATGACCGGCACCTTCTTCAGTTGCACGAGTTGATTCGCGGCATCGACGGCCACAATTCCCTGGCTCTGGGAGTCCTTGGTATCGGTCACGAGACGGCATCCATGCGCACCGCCGGCGGCATTGATATCGCGAAACGCCATTTCAACGGCCTTGGCCGCCGCTTGTCCGTAGACGCCGGCGGCGCCGGTCAGCCCCATGACGACGCCGACCGTGATCGTGCACTCGGCCGCATGCGCGCCGGCGCCGCCAAGCATGAGCGCCAGGAGCAAGACTCGGGTCAGTAACCAGCGGGACGGGGACGCGGGGTCGCGCATAATGACGTTCTCTCGAGGGTTCACGGATGCCGCACGGTTCGCGGGTACCGCAGCCCTTGCTGAAGCTCCGGCCGAACGGTAACGTAAGCTTACAAGGTTTTACCCGATGAATGATTTCCAATCGCCCGCCAGCCCACCGCCCACCGCTCCCATCCTTCAGACACTCTCGCTATCCAAGCGGTTCGGCGCGACGGCCGTCGTCGATAATGTCTGTCTGTCCATTGCCGGTGGCGACATTGCGGGACTGATCGGTCCGAACGGAGCCGGTAAGTCCACGTTGTTCGACGTACTCGCCGGGGGTCAGCAACCCACCACCGGACAGGTGCTCCTGCGCGGCGTCGAGGTGGGATTCCATCCGGCCCATTCCCGACTGGCCGCCGGGCTCGGACGGACGTTCCAGATTCCCCGTCCCTTCGCCGAGATGAGCGTCGTCGAGAACGTCATGCTCGGGCGCCAGAACCACGCGGGCGAGCGCCTGTGGCCCAATTGGCTCGCGCCTCGCAAGATCGCGCAGATCGAGGCTTCGGTGCTGCGACGGGCGATGGAGCTGCTCGAGTTCGTCACGCTCGCGCCGCTTGCGCATCAGCCGGCCCGGATTCTGTCCGGCGGGCAGCGCAAATTGCTCGAACTCGCGCGGCTGCTGATGGCGGAGCCCGCTGTCGTGCTGCTCGACGAACCCGCCGCCGGCGTGGCTCCCGCGTTGCTCGAGGTGATCATCGCGCGCATCGCCGAGCTCAATCGCAGGGGGCTGACGTTCTTGATCGTCGAACACAACATGGAACTCGTGTCGCAGCTCTGCCGGCGGGTGTTCGTCATGGCAGCGGGTGCACTGGTTTGCGAAGGCTCACCGCGGGAGGTCGTGCGTGATCCGCGCGTCATTGCCGCTTATCTCGGCGGAGCCGCCGCTTGACCGGTGCGCCCCCCCTGCTCGAGGTCGAAGCGCTGGTCGCGGGCTACGAACGGGGCGCACCCGTCGTCAACGGCGTTTCGATCGTTGCCAAGCGCGGCGAAATCGTTGTGCTGCTCGGGCCGAATGGCGCCGGCAAGTCGACGCTCGTCAAAGCCATCGCGGGCTTGGTGCCGGTGGTGTCCGGACGAGTACGCCTCGCGGGCGATGACATTACGGCCCGACCGACTCACGCCATGGTTTCGAGCGGCCTCGCCTTCGTCCCCCAGACGGAGAATGTATTCACGACGTTGACCGTCACCGATAATCTCAAGCTTGCGGCACAGACTCTGCCCTCGGGTCAGCGCGTCTCGCGCATCGCCGACGTACACCTGCTATTTCCCGACCTGGAGACACAGCGGGGTCAAGCCGCCGGTCGCCTGTCCGGTGGCCAGCGTCAGATGCTCGCGGTGGCACGTGCGCTGATCGTTGCACCCCAAGTGCTGATGCTCGATGAACCGTCGGCCGGCCTGTCGCCGAAGGTCGTGCACCACTTGTTCCGCAAGCTGCAAGAGATCCGTGACTCAGGCGTCGGCGTCGTGCTGGTGGAGCAGAATGTGCGCGCCGCCCTCGGCATCGCTGATCGCGTGTATGTGCTCGTGGAAGGACGCAATCGGCTCGAAGGTGCACCCGGCAGTCTGGCGTCGGACCCGGCCATCGCCGCGCTCTACCTGGGCGGTGCCGTCGCCGCCGCCGGCGAGTCGCCGTGACCTTGCAGTTTCTCGCGGACGGGCTGATCGCTGGATCGACGATCGCACTCGGTGCCGTCGGCGTGACGCTGACCTACTCGATCCTGAGATTCGCCAATTTTGCGCATGGGGAGTTCATCTCCTGGGGTTGTTACCTCACGTTGCTGATCGCGGGCCCGATCGGGGCCTGGATTGCAGCGTCGGCCGATGCCATCGGTCCGCTGTCGGTGGGCTGGAACATCGTCCTCGCGGGTGTGCTCGCCATGGCCCTGACGGGTTTGCTCGCGATTGCTCTGGATGCCATCCTGTTCAAGCCGCTGCGCGAGCGGGGCGCGAGCATCACGGCCGTCATGGCGAGTTTTGGCGCGTCGATGGCGCTGCGGGCATTGCTCGAGGTGCTGTTCTCGTCGCGGCCGGCCTACCTGTCGCGCGAACTCCAGATCGCCATCCCGGTGGCCCCCGGGATACGCGTGACGCCGGATCAGATCGCGCTGGTGGCGATCACCGCGCTGTTGGTGGCGGGTCTGCATCTGCTGCTGACGCGCACGGCGCTGGGCCGTTCGCTGCGTGCGGTCGGCGAAAACCCGGCGCTGGCGCGCGTTGCCGGCGTCGATGTGGCACGCGTGATCCGCTTGACGTGGTTCCTGGGTGGCGCGCTCGCCTGCGCATCCGGCGTGATGCTGGGATTGGTCGTGCAGATTCGTCCGACGATGGGGTCCGAAATCTTGTTGCCCCTGTTCGCCGCCGCCATCTTGGGTGGCATCGGCAGCGTGCCCGGCGCCTTGATTGGCGGTCTGATCGTCGGGCTCGCTGAAGCGACCACCGTGGAACTCGTCGGCTCACAATGGCGCGCTGCCGTTGCATTCCTGGTGCTGATCAGCGTGCTGCTGATTCGTCCGACGGGATTGCTCGGACGGTCGCCCTGATGCCGGACTTCGCGGGCATCTTGGCCTACGCCAGCGTTTTTCTCACGCTGGCGCTCATCAACGGCATCGCCTGTCTGGGACTCAACCTGCAATGGGGCCAAACCGGGCTCTTCAACGTGGGCGTCGCCGGCTTCATCGCGATCGGTGCCTACGTTTCCGCGTTACTGACGACGGCACCGGTCGATGGTCGCTTCGGCGGGTTTGAAATGCCCATCGTGGCGGGGCTGGTCGGTGCCATGATCGCCGCGGGCGCCGCGTCCGCGCTCATCGGTGTGATCACGTTGCGACTGCGCTCCGATTACCTGGCGATCACCACCTTCGGGGTGGGCGTGGCGGTGCAGCTCATCCTGCGCAACGAGCCGGCGCTGACGGGAGGCACGTTCGGGATCAGCTTCATTCCGCGGCCTTTCGGCAGCCTCGCGGATCGGCCGCTGTTGTTCGGGTGCGTCAATCTTGCGCTGGTCGGCGTGCTGGTGCTCGCCTTGGTGGTGGGACTTCAGCGGCTGGCCCGCAGCCCGTGGGGACGAGTGCTGCGGGCCGTGCGCGAGGATGAGCGCGCGGCCCTCGCTCTTGGCAAGAACGCGGCGAGTTATCGGCTCCAGGCATTCGCGCTCGGCGGCGCGATCATGGGTCTCGCCGGTGGGATGGAGGCACACCTGATCGGCTTCATCTCGCCGGAGGGGTACGATTCGAGTCTGACCTTCTTGATCTGGACCATGCTCGTCGTCGGTGGATCCGGTAACAATCTCGGTGCGCTGCTGGGGGCGGGGCTCGTTTCAGTGATTTGGAGCGTGACCGGGTTGGCCACCGGCATGCTGTTTGCACCCGAGGACCAGACACGGGCCGCCGCGCTGCGTAATGTCGCGATCGGTGTATTGCTCGCCGCGACGATCGTGTGGCGTCCGCGCGGTCTGATCGGCGAACGGCTGAGCGTGTCGAGGCATGTGGGCGATTGATAGGACGCCGCCGCCGTCAACCACTCGCTGCAACCTGAAATGGGCGATCGAGCGCCGCTTCGATGCGCCGCTGGATTTCTCCCCAGAGCGTCGTCAGCACGATGTAATAGATGGCCGCCGCCACATACGCCTCCAGAACGCGGAACTCGAGCTGGGCCAGTTGCTGTGCCGAGCGCAGCAACTCTTGCATGGTAATGACCGACGCGAGCGAGGATATCTTGAGCATGCCATTGAACTGATTGCCCAACGGCGGGACGATCACGCGCGCCGCCTGAGGCAGCACGACGATGCGCATCGTCTTGGCATAATTCATTCCCAGTGCCTTTGCCGCCTCCACCTGGCCCCGATCGACCGAACGGATCCCGGCGCGTATGACCTCGGCGAGATAAGCAGCCTCGTTGAGGCCGAAGCCGATCAACGCGCATTCGACGACGGTCAGCCGGATGCCGATTTGAGGCAGCCCCGTGTAGAGGATCATGAGTTGCACGAGCAGCGGCGTGGCGCGCCAAAGCCACACATAGAAACTCGCGACCCCGCGCAGCAGCGGATTGCCCGCCATCTTCATCAGGGCCGCGGCGGAGCCGACGAGCAACCCGATCGCCGTCGCGGCGACGGTGAGCCAGACCGTGGTCCAAGCACCCCGTAATAAATAGGGGCTCGAGAGGAAATCCCAGAAGCTATGCCAGCTCCAGTTCATGGTGTGTAGAAGTACTGGATCTTGCCTCGATAGCCATCCCATTTGTCGATCGTCGTCATGCCATACTGGTTGATGATTCGCTGATAAGTGCCGTCGGCCGCCATCGACGCGAGAGCCTCCACGACGGCCGCCGCGATGGCCGGGTCGCTGGTCGCGAGCGCGGCCGGCGCTGGGGCCATGACCTGACCCAAGGGAACCGCGAACTGACCGCGTTTGGCGTAGTAATTGCCGATGGCCGAGCCGGCCAGAACCGCATCGATCTGACTGGCCGCAAGGGCTTGGAACGCATCGCTGTAGCTGTTGAACACCCGTATGTCACTGGGCTTGCTCCCGGACTTGGTCAAATCGGCTGAAATCTCGCGAGCCCTGCGCTCCTCGATCCCCCCGAGTTCAACGCCCACCACCGCACCCGACAGATCCTTGAGCGATTTCAAGCCATGCGGGTTGCCGGAATTCGTGATGACGGCCAGAGCGCCGACGCTGTAGGGGATCAGTTGCATCACGCGCGCACGATCCGTCGTGAAATAAAGGCCGGTATCGATCATGTCCCAGCGCCGGTTGCGCAGACCCGGGATCTGTGCTTCGAACTGTACATTGACATATCGCGCCTTGAGACAAAGACGGCGTGCGATCTCATTGCCGAGATCAACGTTCATTCCCACCAAATTGCCCGACGCATCGACATATTGCATCGGCGGCAGCGTGGCATTGGTCGACATGGTCAGCTCTCCCGGTGTGGCAAGGGAGAGATGCGGGTTGGCCGCGATGCAGACGGCCGCCGCCGCGCATGGCGCTCGCGTCGCGAGGAAGCCGCAGAGCCCGGCAACGAACCATCCGGCAGCCACCCGGTTCGGGGCTCTAGTTGGCATGGTCAGCACCGCACCAGTCGAGGATGATCGCGCCGACGACTTTGACCATGTTGAGATAATCTTTCACGTCGACCCATTCGTCAACGAAGCCGGACTGGGTGAGGTTACCCGACGTTGAGCCGAGGCCAACGGTGGGAATACCGCGTTGGACGATCGGATTGCGGATATCACTGGATGTATGCAGCGGGTTGACATGCGGGTCGATCCCGGTGACGGCGCGGATGGCAGCCTCTGCGCAGCGATAGAGAGGATGAGCCGCCGGCGTCTCCGCCGCGCTGACCCCCGACAGCCATACGAGCTGCGGCGGATTGCGGGTCATCCAGTCATCGGCCACGACCGTGTCGCTGATAGCCTCCTCGATCTCACGCTGTACGTCCTCGAGCCGCTCGGTCGGTGGAAAGGAAACCGCACCGCCGAGCGTACAGGTCGAGGCGATCCGGGAGAGCTTCTCGCCGGTCCCGCACGACAGGTGCGAGATTTGCAGATTGGTCGACCGACCGACGGCCGCCTCGAGCAACGGATGATGCACGCGCGCCGCGCGGCGCGCATCCAGCGCCCGTAGTGCCTGATAGAGCAGGAACGCCTTGTCGACCGGATTGATGGCGAGATGAGCAAATGCGGTATGTCCGGGCTCCGTGGTCGGTGGCTTCTGCCCGGTGATGGTGACCCGGAACTCGAGCTGGCCGGAGGCGAAGGCCTTGATCTCGCCGAGGCCTGAGCCTGATTCCGCCGGGTGCAGGTACAAGGCTGCATCCCCCGATAGCCCCGCGGCCAGCGCCGCTGCAACGCCGCGCGCATGGCGTTTGCTGGGCGTGCTGGCGAACACCACATCCCCGCGTGTGGTCAGGCCGGCCGCGCTCACGGAGCGCAATGCGGCGAGCCCGGCCGCGACGCCCAGAAGATCGTCCGCCACGCCCCAGCCATAAAGGCGGCCCTCCGAGATCGTGCCCGCGAAGGGCTCCCGGGTCCAACGCTCGAGTCCGGCCACCGGCTCGCTGTCGGGATGCGCAAACAGGATGAGGCTCCTACCGCCGCCGCTGCCCGCGCGGGTGCCGAGCAGGGTGAGCCGCTCGCCGCTCGCGACCACGTCGCGCGCGGCGAACTCTCCGGTCAGCGGAACCTCGGAGGGTTCATATCTCATCCGTCGCACCGACGCCCCACAGGCGGTCAACGCGTCCTCGACCACCGCCTGAACAGCGCTCTCGCCGCTGGCTTGGGCGGCAATCAGGCGTCGCAGAACATCGATGCAGGCCTCTGCGTCGATGTCGATGCCCGCGTTGACAGGGGTTCGCGTATCCGTCATCCGACCTCCCTAAGCCGAGTTGAGCTCATACTTCATGATCCGGCCGTGGATGCCGCTGCGATCCCGCTCCAACTCGTAGACATCACCCTGGGGTCCCCGGCGCCGACCCGTAATCGCGGCGATCGCGGCCTCGTCGTCGTCGGTCAATTGAATGTCGCCCATTTTGGCATGCGATTTCAGGTGATTGGTGTTGACGGCGCCCACGATCACGGCAGCGACTTGCGCGCGATTCAAGATGCTGCGTGAGGCGATGCTCGCAATGTCGGTACCGTGTTTCTGCGCGATTCCCTGCAACAGCCGCAGCAAACTTTGAAACAGGGTCCAACCGCCAAAGTCGTCGATGATCAACTTGTACTTGATGAGCGAGCGATTGGTCAATGCAGAACCGGGCTCCGGTTTGTCCAGCCAGCGTTCGGACATGAAACCGCCGCAAACGGTCCCGTAGCACAGGAGCGCAATCCCGCGCGTCCGGCAGAAATCGACCATACCCTTGGTGGGGCGATCGTCCAGCAAGGAGTATTGCACTTGGTTCGAGACAATGGGTACACCCGCTGCCACCAGTTCCGCCATACGAGCGGTATCGAAGTTGGTAATGCCGAGGTGGCGGATCTTGCCCAGGCGACGCAGCCGGTCGAGCTCCACCGCGGTTTCCACATAGCCCGGCACACCGAAGTCCCACCAGTGAAATTGCACGAGGTCGAGCGCCTCGACCTTGAGACGCGACAACGAGCGATGGATGATGTTCTCGATATAAGCGCGATCCACATGGGCGAGATCCGTGAGGTCCGGCACGAACTTGGTATGGACTTGGACGCGCTGCGCGTGTTCAGGGTAGGTTTCGCGGAACCGCCCGATCAACGCTTCCACGCCCGTGTAAATGTCCGCACAGTCGAACGTGGTGATGCCGGCATCCACGAACTCCGCCATATCGTGCAGCGCGACGCTGGGGTCGATGGCGCCATGATCGCCGGCCAAATGCCAGCCACCCTTGATGATGCGGGAAATTGAATAATCCTGACTGAGTGTGCGGCGAGGAATCACGATTCATCCGCGGTGTCGGCAGCCGTCCGGCCGCTCATGCTCGTTCAAAAAGAATATCCTTGGCACCGTGCCATAGCACGTCGACCCCCAGCGGCCGCAGATTATCGCGTCCTTCCACCACGGTGAGAAAGTGGTTGCCGGCCAGTTGGCCCATTTTACTGGCGAAGCTACAGCTGCCGTAGGCGATCAGGATTTCGGTCTCGCTGAAGCCGCCCGGATAGAACAGGATGTCGCCGACCGACGGATGGCTCGTATGGTTTTCGAACCCCGTTTTCAGATCGAACTCTCCGAGCGGTATCCAACAGGCCTCGCCGCTCCAGCGGACATGGATGATTTTCTGCCGGTAGGGCAGCAATCGTTCGAAGGCGGCAACCGTGCGCGGTGCGGCCGCGTTCGGGACGGCAATGAACTGGTGGTCGCCCGATGTGATGCGGATCAAATTCATGAGTACATTAACTCCTGGCCAGAAAAAACGATGGTCAGCCCAGGGCTTAGTTCTTAAGCACCTTGGCCAGAAACGCTTGCGCCCGC
>Ga0116226_10000376_pt1 | contig 37880 bp, 28 predicted proteins | sample S1TSphfallax_FD_89692 | JGI IMG/M metagenome (GOLD analysis project Ga0116226, IMG submission 89692) | Host-associated microbial communities from peat moss isolated from Minnesota, USA - S1T2_Fa - Sphagnum fallax MG | ecosystem: Host-associated > Plants > Peat moss > Unclassified | place: USA...
GCGACTTGCGTCGTGGTCAGGGCGGCGATCTGAGCGGCGCTCAGGGAGCCGATCTGCGTGGTCGACAGGGTAGCGAAGTCGGTCGTGCTGAGGGCGGCAACCTGCGAGGTCTTCAGTGCGGCGACATCAGCGGTGCTGAGCTGGCCGATCTGGGCCGTGGTCAGCGCGTTGATCGCAGCCGTGGTCAGCGCGGCGGCTTGTACCGTACCCAAGGCGGCGATCTGAGTCGTAGTCAAGCCGCTGGCGACTTGCGTCGTGCTCAATGTGGCGACCTGAGCGGCCGTCAGTGCGCCCACCGCAGCGGTGCTCAGGTTGGCAATTTGCGACGTGCTTAACTGCGCCACGTCTGCCGTGGTCAGCGCGGCGGCCTGTACCGTGCTCAAGGCGGCGATCAGGGTCGTCGTCAGACCGGAGGCGACTTGCGTCGTGGTCAAGGCGGCGATCTGGGCCGTGCTGACCGAGGCGAGCTGGCTGGTCGACAGGGCGGCGACATCGGTGGTGGTCAAGGCCGCGATCTGGTGGGTCTTGAGGGCGGCGATGTCGGTCGTGCTGATCTGGCCGATTTGGGCAGTGCTCAACAGGGCGACGTCCGCCGTGGTCAATGCCGAAGCCTGGACTGTGCCGAAAGCGGCGACTTGCGAGGTGGTCAAGCCGCTCGTGATCTGGGTCGAGGTCAGCGCGCCGATCTGGTTGGCGGTCAGGTAACCCACGTCCGTGGTCGAGAAGCTCGCAATCTGGGTGCCGCTCAAGACCGCCAAAGCCGAGGTCGACAGGGCCGAAGCCTGGATCGTACTCAACAGGCTGATTTGGGTGGTCGACAGACCGCTGCTGGCTTGGGTCGGGGTCAGCGCGGCAATCTGGACATATTGCAGGGCGGCCAGCTGGCTGGTCGTCAGGTCCGGCAGTTGGGTGGTCGTCAGCGCGGCGATCTGCGAGGTTTTCAGGGCCGCCACATCCGTCGTCGTAATCGCATCAACCTGCAGGGTCGACAGAATCGCCAGGGCCGCAGTACTCAGCGACACAATGTCCGTCACCGTGATCGACGCGATTTGGGACGTCGACAGCGCTTGCGCCTGCAACGTCGACAGCGCGGCAATGTCGGCCGTACCCAGATTGCTGATCTGCGTCGTGGTCAGTGCTGCGACCTGGCTCGGCGATAGCGACGAAATAATTGATGTCATGGTGTGACCCTTCCTGGCGATCCTGTGATTGGCGCCCTCGTCACACCGGCTGGGTGAAAGAGTGCGCTCCCGGTCATGGCTAAGCCGGGTCTCTGATCTGCGTAACGGCACTCCGTAAGAAATCTTTAGTAACAGGGACGAATAATTTGTAAGAACTGGGGTGGAGTCATTATTGATTTCTTAAAGTAAGCAACTTCCCATTGTTTCGCTTTGCCGTCACGATTGAGTGACTGACGTAAACCCTAGGTATTGCTTGGGTCGGAATGTCCGAGTTGGGGGGAGGCGGGCTACGCCGTCTCGCTCGTGAACGACGGCACACGGCGTTCCATATGGCGCGATATGAAAAACGGTTCGGGCGGATCGGACTTGGAAAGGGCGTGCCAAAACCTGTCGATTTGGTTAATAATCGTTCGTAAGGCGGGAAAGCCTTGCTGTGCGGCGGTTTCGGCTGTGTCGGGCTGTATCGACTCGATCCGCCCGTGCATGGCGTGGCGCGATCCGTGACACGCGCATGACATGTGAACATCACTTCTTTTGAGCCACCGAGTCTATGACCATAAAAGCGGAGCGTCTGGCGGAACTGCTTGAGCAAATCAACAGCGGACACGCGAAAAAAGCGCTACCGTCTATCGACAAATGGCTGGAGAAGGAACCTGAACACCCGGCGTTGCTTGGCTTGAAGGCCGAGGCGCTACGCATGTTGGGGCGTGTTGCCGAAGCGATCGCCGCCTACAAGCGGGCGGGCCAAGGCGGTGCGGGGGCGCGCAACTGGATGGTGGCGGGCATGTTGCTGGCCGGTGAGCGCAGCACGGATGAAGCCATCGAGTGTTTGCGCAATGCACTGGCGCTGTCGCCCGACAACGACGAAATTCTCGATGTCCTGGTGACCACGTATTTCAACGTCACCCGTTATGCAGAGGGCATCGCCTACGCTCGGCGCCAGCTCGAAATCGGCCAAAACCCGCGTTTTCTATCCAATGCGGCATTGTTGTTGCAGTCCAACGACCTGTACGAGGAGTCGACTCAGGCCTTTCGCAAGATTATCGAACTGGCCGGCGACAACCCGGCGTTTGTCGGCGCCGCGCTGGTGCCGTCGCGCTTTACCTGCGATTGGGAATGGATAGAGTCGCTGCAAGCGCGCATGAGCGCGTTGTATGCGCAAGGCGAGTTTGCCGCACCCCAGGAATATCCGCTCACGCATGTCACCTGGTGCACCAACGAAGCCTATAACTTTGGCGTCACGCGTGCCTATGCCAAGCGCATGGTTCCGACCGTCAAGCCGCTGGCGACGCGCGCACAGAATCCCAAAGGGCGTCGCTTGCGGGTGGGCTATCTATCGTGCGACTTCCGCAATCACGCCACCATGCATCTGTTGGCGGGCTTGTTCGAGCATCACGACCGGGAACGGTTCGAGGTGTTCGCCTACGACTACAGCAATCCGGATGTATCCGATTACCGCGACCGCTTTCTGAATGCCGTCGAGCATCACGTCGAAATCCACACGCTCAAAGACGATCAGGCCGCGCACCGCATCGCCCAGGACAAGCTGGACATCCTGTTCGATCTGAAAGGCTATACCGGCGGCGGCCGTGCTTCCATCATGGCGTATCGGCCGGCGGCGCTGCAAGCGGCCTTCCTCGGTTATCCCGGCAGCACGACCAACGAATGCATCGATTTCATTGTGTCGGATCGTTTCGTCACGCCCGATAGCAGCACGCCGTACTACACCGAAAAATTCTGCCGCATGCCGCACTCGTATCAGAGCAATGACCGCAAGCGGCAGCGGCCCCAAGAAACGCGCGGCCGCGCAGCGTACGGTTTGCCGACTGACAAGGTGGTGTTTGGCGCATTCAATCAGTCATACAAGATAGACCGGACCAGCTTCCATGTCTGGATGCAAATCCTGGCACAGGTGCCGGATAGCGTACTCTGGTTGCTGGGGCAGAACGACGCCGCGATCGCGCATCTGCAGCGCTATGCCTCGCTCGCCGGGGTCGATCCCAAGCGCCTGATTTTTGCGGCTTTTGTGATGCCGCAAGAGCATCTGGCACGCTTGCAACTGGCGGATGCGGCGCTGGATACCCTGGCTTGTAATGGTCATACCACTACCTCCGATGCCCTGTGGGCCGGTGTGCCGGTGATCACCGCGCATGGCTCGCATTTTTCCTCGCGTGTCAGCGAGAGTCTGCTCAATGCGCTGGACCTGGGCGAGCTGGTCGGTCGGGATCATGCCGATATGGTGCGCATCGCCAAGCGCATCGGCACGGATGCGGTGTACCGCCAGCAGATCCGCCAACGCACCGAAAGCCAACGATTGAGCGCGCCGCTGTTCGACACCGCGCGTTACACGCGCAATTTCGAACATGCGATCGAATTAATGACGCAAGCCCATCGCCAAGGCAAGATCACGGCGCATATCGATGTACCGGATTGCGGTATCGTCTCGCAACCCATGGCCGCCGCGCCCGCACCGCTGGACGCGGCTGTGCAGGCGCCCGCGGTCAGCCCGCAGCTTGCCGTGACGCCGGCTGCTGATGCTGCCGTTGCCGCTGTCGCTGCTGCTGTCGCTCATACCGGCAGTGGTCGTGTGCCGCGCTACGCCATCATCACACCGTATCGTGACGAGACGCGCGAGACCCTCGAGCGCTGCATGCTCAGCGTCGGTGCGCAGACCCTGCCAGTGGATCATATTCTGGTCGGCGACGGTGGCTTGCAGGAGTGGGTGGTGCGCAGTGGCGTGCGTCATATCCACCTCGACCGGGCCCACGACGATCATGGCAATCTGGCGCGCGCGATGGGCGCCATGCTGGCCATCTCCGAGCAATATGACGGCATAGGCTTTCTCAACCCCGAGGATTGGCTGGAGCCCAACCACACCGAAGTTTGTGTGCAGACCTATCTGAGCGCGGCGGCCGAGAGCCCGGTCGATTTCGTGATTGCGCGCCGCACGCTGCGCCGGGTCGATGGATCGATACTGCTGCAATGGCATGAAACCCCGGAAACGCATGTCGACAATAACTGCTTCTTCTTTTTCCCGACCTCGTATCCGCTGCTGCCGCACTTCGGCTTGATCCCGCGTCCGCTGTCGGCGATCGGCGATCGGATTTTCTTCAAGGCTTTGCGCGAGCGCGGTATGCGCTCGGCCAGCAATGCGGTCTTCACGGTCAACGATCTTTGCCTGTGGCGCTCCTTGTATGAGGCCCTGGGCGAAACGCCGCCGGCCGACGCCAAGCCCAATATCGACGACGCGGCAATGGAAGCCTGGCTGGCCGGCTTGAATCCGGCGCAACGGCAACTGGTTGATCGTCTGACCGGTAGCGCGCCATAAGCGCCGCCAGCATGACGCTGCGACGCGGGAGTGCCGACCCATGCTGACGCTACGCCCAGCCACCATGGCCGACGCGCGCGCGCTGTTCGATTGGCGTAACGATGTGCTGACCCGCGCGGCCAGCCACGATACGCAGGTGCTGACGTGGTCCGGGCATCTGAGTTGGCTCACCCAAACGCTGGCCAATCCGTCGCGGCGTCTGCTGATTGCCGAGGAACATGGGCGCGCGGTCGGCACGCTGCGTGTGGATCAAGATCCCGACGGCCTGGCCGTATTGTCGTGGACAGTCGCGCCTGATGCGCGCGGAACCGGCGTCGCGACCCGCATGGTCAAACAGATTGCCGATGTGCTCGCTGCCACCCAGGCGCTGCGGGCCGAAATCAAGCAGGACAACCCGGCCTCCGCCAAAGTGGCGGTGGCGGCTGGCTTGCACTTGAGCCGGCGCGAAGGCGAGGTGCTGCATTTCCTGCGCGAGCGCGACGCCCAGGCTTGATCATGGGGCTGCGCGGCAAATCCGCCACAAATTGCTATGATGTGACGTCAGCCCCGCCCAGCTCGATCGCGCTCTTGTGCGACGCGCATCGGGGCACTCTCCGTGGTGAGGATATCGATATGCAGGACTTCAAGATTGCGCACCGCCTGATCGGGCGAAACCAGCCGCCATTTGTGATCGCAGAAATGTCGGGCAATCACAACCAGTCGCTGGACCGCGCGCTCGAGATCGTGGCTGCCGCCGCAGCAAGCGGTGCGCATGCGCTGAAGCTGCAGACCTATACCCCCGATACCATGACGCTGAATCGCGACGAAGGCGAATTTCATATCGGCGATCCGGGTAGTCTGTGGAGCGGCGCGTCGCTCTATCAGCTGTATCAGCAAGCCTATACGCCGTGGGAGTGGCATCAACCCATATTCGAGCGGGCGCATGCATTGGGCATGTTGTGCTTCTCCACCCCATTCGACGAAACGGCGGTCGATTTTCTCGAAAGTCTCAACGTGCCGGCCTACAAGATCGCCAGCTTCGAAAACGTCGATCTGCCCTTGATCAGCCGGGTGGCGGCCACCGGCAAGCCCATGATCATCTCGACCGGGATGGCCAGCGTGGCCGAGCTCGATGAAGCGGTGCGCACCGCGCGCGAGGCCGGCTGCCGCGACCTGGTGCTGTTGAAATGCACCAGCTCCTATCCGGCCACACCCGAGCACACCAACCTCAATACCATTCCGCATATGCGCGAGTTGTTCGGCTGCCAGGTCGGTCTTTCTGATCATACGATGGGGGTCGGTGCCTCGGTCGCGGCCGTCGCTTTGGGCGCGACCGTGATCGAAAAACATTTCACCCTGCGCCGCGCTGATGGTGGGGTCGATTCCGCTTTTTCGCTCGAACCCGAAGAGCTGCGTGCGCTGGTGACGGAAACCGAGCGCGCCTGGCAGGCCATGGGGCAGATTCAATATGGCGCCAACCAGCAAGAACGCAAATCGCTGGTGTTCCGGCGCTCGCTCTATGTGGTCAAGGATGTCGCGGCTGGCGAACTGCTGACGGCCGACAATGTGCGTGCGATCCGGCCTGGCCTGGGCTTGCCGCCCAAATATCTGCACACCTTGCTCGGCATGCGCGTGCCGCGCGCGATCCAGCAGGGCACGCCTTTGACCTGGGACGTGCTGAAGTAGGCATACGCCCAGCCGGCCGCCCGGCTTTCTCAGATCGCCGGAAACACCTCGCCGTTGTAGAGCGGATGGCGCGTGCGCAAGCGCTCGAAGATGGCTGCCTGATCGCCCGCCTCAATGCCCGCGAACGTCGTGGCGAAGGCTGCCAGCGAGCGGGCCTCATGGGCGCGCAGGGGTGGGGTATCGTCGCTGGCGGCCGCGCGGCCTTCGACCGCTATCGCCGGGCCATACACAAAAGTAAAAATTTTGAGGGCCCGTGCCAGATGGTAGGCACTGGTGACCACCAGGACACGTGACCAGTGCCGCGGCGCCGCAAAGTGCCGCTCGGTAAACACCGCGTCGCCCACGGTATCGCGCGATGCGGGTTCGGTCTCAAGCGCATCGCTGGGCAAGGCGTAATGTTCCAGGGCATAGCGCCGGATTGCCTCCGCGATGGGCAACTCGCCCTCCAGGCGATCGGCCGAACCGCATGCGACCAGCAGCGGCGCATCGCCGGCCAGCAGGGCCTGACAGGCCAGATCCACGCGGGCGCGGGTCTCGGCGTTCAGGCGTCCGTGCGCATCCATCATATTGGCCAGCACGATCACGGCATCGTAGCGGTAAGGCGCAGGGGGCATGGCGGTTGGCATCCTTGAGCAGTAATCCTTCGTATGCGTTACTGGGCAATGGGTAGCGAGGCATGGGGATCCCATGCCGGATCGCCCTCATTGTATGTCAGCAGCTCAGGCGTGACGTACGCGCTACGGGGGTGACCCAGCCTTGCACGATCTCTCAATCAGTTTCCGCATCGCTGCCCGGCCTATGTACAATCGGGGGCATGAAGGCGCCGCCAGCCTACCCTTTTGGGACCCTTGTAGGACCCTTGTGGGTTGTCGTCAGCCAAGTCAAACAGCTTGGGCTGAGACAGGCAGGACGGGCTGAATCGATACGGGCGCCGCGCATGGGGGTCGGACAATGTTTGATAATAAATCGGTGCTGATTACCGGTGGTACAGGTTCCTTCGGCAATAAATTCATCAAGGATCTGCTGGCGCAACACAAACCCAGCCGGGTCGTGGTGTTTTCCCGCGATGAATTAAAGCAGTTCGAGATGCAGCAGGTCCTGAATGCGTCCTGCATGCGTTATTTTCTTGGCGATGTGCGCGATGGTGAGCGTCTCAAGCAGGCCATGCGCGGCATCGACTATGTGATCCATGCGGCTGCCCTCAAGCAGGTGCCTGCCGCTGAATACAATCCCACCGAATGTATACGCACCAACGTCGATGGTGCGCAGAACGTGATCAATGCGGCCATCGAAAACGGCGTCGAGAAGGTCATCGCGCTGTCGACCGACAAAGCGGCCAGCCCCATCAATCTGTACGGCGCGACCAAACTGCTGTCGGATAAATTGTTCGTCGCGGCCAACAATATGGTCGGCGGTCACCGCACGCGCTTCGCGGTGGTCCGCTACGGCAATGTGGTCGGGTCACGCGGCTCGGTCGTGCCGTTTTTTCGCAAGCTGATTGCGGAAGGCGCCGATAGCCTGCCCATCACCGATACGCGCATGACGCGTTTCTGGATCACGCTGGAGCAGGGCGTCGAATTCGTGATGAAGAATTTCGAACGGATGCAGGGCGGCGAACTGTTCGTGCCCAAGATCCCGTCGGTGCGCATCGTCGATCTGGCCAGCGCCATGGCGCCCGGCCTGCCGCATCGGGTGGTCGGCATCCGTCCTGGCGAGAAGCTGCACGAATTGATGATCGCGCGCGACGATAGCCTGCACACGCTGGTATTCGACGATCACTACGTGATCACGCCATCGATCCGCTTCATCGTGCAAACGGATTACGCCAACAATCTGGCGGGCGAAACCGGCACCCTGGTGGAGGAAGGTTTCAAATACTCCTCGGATAAAAACACGCACTTCCTGAACATTCCGGAACTGCAGGCGCTGGATCAGCAAACCCTATAGCCGGCTCTATGACAAGCTCGATACCCTATGGCCGACAATCGATAGACGACGAGGATGTCGCCGCCGTCGAAGCCGTGCTGCGCTCCGACTGGTTGACGCAAGGCCCGACCATCGAACGTTTCGAACAGCGCGTGGCCGATTATTGCGGCGCGCGTTATGCGGTGGCTGTGTCGAGCGCGACGGCCGCGCTGCACGTGGCTTGTCTCGCGCTGCATGTGGGGCCGGGCGATCTGCTCTGGACCGCGGCGAATACTTTTGTCGCCTCGTCCAACTGCGCGCTGTATTGCGGCGCGCAGGTCGACTTTATCGATATCGATCCGCACACGCTGAATCTGTCCGTACCCGATCTCGCACGCAAGCTTGAAGAAGCCGAGCGGCAGGGACGTTTGCCCAAGGTGGTGGTGCCCGTGCACTTTGCCGGCCAGTCGTGCGATATGGCGGCGCTGCATGCGCTGGCGCAGCGCTATGGCTTCGCGCTGCTGGAAGACGCGTCGCATGCCATCGGCGGGCGTTATCGAGGCAAACCGGTGGGCGCTTGCCAATACGCCGACGCGGCGGTGTTCAGCTTCCATCCGGTCAAGATCGTCACGACCGCCGAAGGCGGCATGGTGGTCACGAATCGCGAAGATCTATACCGCTCGCTGTTGCGCTTGCGCACGCACGGCATCACGCGCGATCCGGCGCAAATGGTGGGCACGCCTGACGGTCCTTGGGCCAATCAGCAGATCGAACTCGGCTACAACTACCGCATGACGGATCTGCACGCCGCGCTGGGCCTGAGCCAGATGGACCGGCTCGATGCCTTCGTGGCGCGTCGGCGCGAACTGGTCGCGCGCTATCGCCAGGCGCTGGCCGGACTGCCGCTGCGGGTGCCGACCTGCATCGCCGACGCCGATCCCGCCTGGCATCTGCAGGTGGTGACGCTGGCGCGACCCGAGACGCGCCGCGCGGCCTACGATGCCCTGAGGCGCGAGGGCATCCAGGTCAATGTGCACTATCTGCCGGTGTACTTGCATCCCTATTATCGTGCGCTCGGTTTCGAGCCTGGCTTATGTCCGCACGCGGAAGCCTATTACGCGGGAGCGCTGACGCTGCCGCTCTTTCCGGACTTGTCGGACCAGGATTTTGATACGATTGTCGAGAAACTCACGAAGACGCTAAGCGAGGTCGTATGACGACGGTAGATTTCGGCAAACGCAAGGTCGGTGACGGCCATCCCTGTTTTATTACTTACGAAGCCGGCCCTACCCACGATAGCCTGGCCTCGGCCAAGCGTCTGGTCAAGCTGGCGGCGGACGCCGGCGCGGACGCGGTCAAGTTCCAGATCTTCGACCCCGACCGCCTGGTGGCCGACAAGAAACTGACCTTCAGCTATGACGTGCTGATCGATCGCGCCAGCGGCAAAACCGAAACCATCGAGGAGCCGCTGTACGATATTCTGGCGCGGCGCAGCCTGCCGGAATCCGACTGGCGCGAACTCAAAGCGTATTGCGACACGCTCGATCTGGCTTTCTTTTCCACTGTCGCGTTCGAAGAAGATATCCGCCTGCTGGAAAGCCTCGGCTGCCAATCGATCAAGATCGCCTCGGCTGACGTCAATCACTTTCCGCTGCTGCGTCAGGCGGCCCGCACCGGCATGTGTCTCCAGCTCGATACGGGTAATGCCAGTCTGGGCGAGGTCGAAGCGGCGGTCGATGTGATCCGCTCGGAAGGCAACGAAAACATCATCATCCACCAGTGCCCGTCCGGCTATCCGGCGCGCCTGACCAGCATCAACCTCAATATCATTCCGACGCTCAAGCGCATGTTCCCGTATCCGGTTGCGTTCTCCGACCATACGCCGGGCTGGGATATGGACGTGGCGGCACTGGCGCTGGGTGCCAACCTGCTGGAAAAAACCATCACCGAAGATCGCACGACGCGCAGCGTGGAGCATATCTTCTCGCTGGAGCCGCAGGAGATGCATGGCTTTATCCAGGCCATCCGCGATGTCGAAGCCGCACTCGGCAGCAACCGCCGCGTGCTGCATCCGGCTGAACTGGAAAAGCGCAAGCGCATCCGCCGCAGTGCGTATCTGCAGCACGGCGGGCGTGCCGGCCAGAAACTGAGCGAGGTCGTTGTCGAGTTTCGTCGTCCGGGCTTCGGTATTGCACCGGATCGCTACGAGGAACTGCTGGACGCGACACTGGCGGCCGATCTGCCGGCCGGTCATTGCCTCGCGCTCGACGATCTCAAGTATGACTAAGCTTGCGCTGATACCGGCGCGGGGCGGCTCCAAACGGTTGCCGCGCAAGAATGTGCTGCCGTTTTTGGGCAAACCGATACTCGCCTACACCATAGAAGCTGCGCGACTCAGCGGGGTGTTCGACGCGATCGTGGTGTCTACCGAGGATGCCGAGATTGCCGAAGTCGCGCAGCAGTGGGGCGCCACGGTCGATCCGCGGCCGCCCGCGCTGGCGCAGGATAGTTCTACCATCGTTGAAGTCTGTGTCGAATTACTCCATCGCCGGGCAGCTAGCGGCGTGCAGGACAGCCAGCTGTGCTGTTTGTATGCGACGGCCCCCTTGCGTGGGGCGGACGATATCCGCGCCGTGATGGCCTTGCTGGAGACGCCGGATTGCGCGTTTGCCATCGCGGCCACGCACTACACGCATTACCCGCACCAGGCGCTGAAATGGCAGGTCGATGGCCGGGTGGAGCCGATGTGGCCGGAACTCGCGACGCAACGGGCCGATCGTCTGGGGCCAATGGTGGCGGGCAACGGCAGCACCTATGCGGTCGACGTGGACGCCTTTCTGGCACAGCGCGCGTTTTATGGCCCCGGCATGCGCGCGCATCTGATGCCGTTCGAGCGCTCGGTCGATATCGATACGGCGGAAGATTTCGCTCTGGCCGAATGTCTGGCCCGCGGCCTGCATCTCGTCTGAGTGCGTGCGGTGCGGTGGAACTGTCAGGCTCCGTCGGGCCCCGTCTAGCCTCGCCAGACCGCGCACCGCGACTAAGGATATCTTATGAGTCAAACTGAACAAGACCTGATCAATTGGAAGACCGACGCCTGGAAGGACCGCAATATGGTCGCCTGGTATTCGAGCTTTATGACCGGCACCGGTGGTACCAACCGACTTAAGAATCTGGTCGAAATTGCGCTCTGCGAGCGCTATATCCGCGGTCAGGATGTGCTCGATGTGGGTATCGGCACCGGCCGCGCTTCGCTGCCGCTGATCGACAAAGGCTACCGCGTCAGCGGTACCGACAGCTCCCAGGCCATGCTCGATGAGTGCCGGCGCCTGGCGGATGGACGTCCCATTGAACTGGTGCCGGGTGATGTGCAGGCATTGCCGTTCGGTGATGCGCGCTTCGACAGTCTGATTTCGCTGAACGTGATGACCCATTTCCCTCATGTGGAAGCCGTGTTGCGCGAATGGAAGCGCGTGGTCAAGCCGCAAGGGCGTTTGATTTTCGATATCTATTCACTCGACCATCTCAGTTTTGCGCGCGGACAGGAAGTGACGCTGGACAGCTTGTTGGCGCAGGGACGCGAGAAATTCAATATGCATCTGTCCAGCGAGGCTTTGGTGCAGATCGCCGACAGCGCGGGTTTGCGCATCGTCGCCGCCGTGCCTTACGGCAGCCTGTTCAGCGGTGAATACAAGCATTGGGCGCAACCCATGCCCTTGCAGGCCAGCCACTGGTGGAAGCGGCAACTATCGTGGCTCGCTACCGACGACGCCATGCTGGGCATGGGGGCGTTTCTTGAGCAGCATTGGTTTGCCTGCCTGACGACCATCACCACGGGACGCTTTATGGTGGTGCTCGAAAACGAGGCGGATCCGGCCGCCAACCGCGATTGGCTGGCCGATCAGATGAGCTTGAGCCGCAGCCTGGTGACCGAGCCGATACGCCTCGCCGATCTTGCGCCTTATCTGCAACTGCCGGTCGAACAATGGCGTGAGCAGTTCGATCGTCATCTTGATCATTCGCGCAACCGGACGCTGTCGTATTTCATCATGACCACCTTCCTCGGGCGTATGGAGCCGATCGACTGGCTTGATCTGGCGCCGCGCAACGGCCCGACCCTGCAACGCTGGGTCAAGGCTGAGGTGATCGATCGCCTGTTGCAGGAATTCGTGGTCGACTGGCACCGCAAGCCTGCCGTGGCCGAACTGTGTCGCCGCCACGGCGTCGACCTTGGCGCCAGCCTCGATTATCTTTTGCTACGCCGCTTCATCGCACAGTTTGCCAAACCGGCCGAGCCGCACCATTCATGAAAAAGACAGCACTGATCTATGCTCTGTGGAGCAAGAACCTCGGCGTACTGAGACAGTACCTGCAAACCCGCTCGCGCGTGGTCATCATGCCGGGCTATCTGGTCAACGACGAGGTCAGAAACCTGATCGCCGCCAGCGGTTCCGAACTGCAACTGCTACCGACCGATGGCAGTGCCCGTAATCCGGAGGCAGCGAACGCGCTGTTGGCGCAATTACAGAATGGGCCGGCGGCTTTGGCGTTGCCCGATGATGCGGTGTCGCGCCAACTGGTGGCCGGGGTATCGCAGGCGATCGCCTCCGATCTGTCGGTCGCACACGCGATGCTGGATTTGTTGGCGCAACTGGCCCAAACGCACGAGATCGAACTGACGGTGCTGAACGAGGATGTGATCCGCGACGGCAAGATGCTGGCGCTGTGGTCACGCGCCCAGGGCATACCCGTGTTGCAGGTGGCCCATGGCACGGGTATCAATCGCGACTATGCCGCACATAAGGTCTCATCCGACCATATTGCTGTGCCCAGCCAACGCAGCGCCGAGCATTATCAGGATCTGGGTGTGCCCGCCGAGCGGATTCATCTGGTCGGCAATCCTTATTGGGAAGTGCTGCCGGCGATGCTGTCCAAACGCGCACCCAATCGGGAAAAACTGGCGCAACTGACCCATTTGCCGGTGGACGCACATTGGATCGTTTGGGGTTCGACCTGGAATGCCTACCTGAGCGCGCTCGACAATCGCAGCTTCGACGAACAGGCGGAACAAGCCTGTGCCACCATGGCCGAACTGAAGCGGCGCGGTCTGCACGATGTCTACATGATCTTTAAAGACCGCTTGGTCGATGTGATCAATGGCGCGCAACTGGACCAGATGCGCGCCCGTTTTATGGCTCATGCCGCGCGCCACGATATTGTCGATCAGATGCGCTATGTCGCCGACGATGCGAGACTGTGGACCGTATGCGGCGATATGGTGGTGTCGTACAACTCGAATATGGCGATCGAGGCAGTGTTGTCGGAGCAGCCTTCGATCAATCTGGCCTCGGACTTCAGCGAAGTGCTGGGTAGCGGCTTTGGTGCCGAAGACGGCGTGCTTGATCTGGAACTGCGCGAAGTCCCCGATGTGCTGGAGCGGCTCTGCCGCGACCCGGCCTTCCATCGGGCACTGGTCGAACGCGCCAGTAAGCGCAAATCGTTTTTGCACCATGTCACCGAAAAAAGCGCGGCTGATCGTACGGCCGAGCTGATGGGTAAATTGGCTTTGCCGACGACGGCGGGACGCGATCCTTACGTCTGGCAGCAATACCTGGATGTTGAATCGGCCGAGGTGGCGGCGGCCTACCATACCGTGGGGCGGCCGGATCTGGTGCAGATGTTCACCAACCAGCCGCAGGTCGCGCTCGATGTGGGCTGCGCTGCGGGCAGCACGGCAGCACTGATCAAACAGCGCTTTCCGCACAGCCAGGTCTGGGGTATCGAGCTGAACCGGGCCGCGGGCGAGATCGCGGCGCAGAAAATCGATCGCGTGCTGATCGGCAAGTTCGAGGACTTCAATCTTGAACAGGAAGGGATACGCAAGGGCACGCTGGATGCGGTGCTGCTGGCCGACGTGCTGGAGCACATCTACAACCCTTGGGACGTGATGGTGCAGTTGCGGCCCTACATGTCGCCGACGGGGCAGCTGGTATTGAGCATTCCCAACGTGCGTAACCTGTTGCTGCTGGACGATCTCAGCAAGGGCAACTGGACCTATGCCTCGCAAGGGCTGCTGGACATCACGCACATTCGCTTCTTCACCCAAAAGGAAGTGCTCAAGTTCTGCCAGGAAACCGGCTATCGTGTGTTGAGCGTGAAGAACGCCCTGGACCTGCGTCTGCAATCGTTCTGGCAACAGCATGAAGCGACCACGCCGATGCAGATCAACACCGAGCGTATGACCTTGAAGAACGTGACGCGCGACGAACTGCTGGAATATTGCACGGTGCAGTTCTATGTGTTGCTGGAGAAGGACCCTCAATACACTTGAGGCCGCATGACGATGGCTCTGTGCCGGAACCCCTATGAACCTGCCTAAAATCCGTTTGGTGTGCGCGACACGCGCTACCCGCGATACCTTCCTGACGCAAACGGCGTTGGGCCGTTCCTGCCAGATCTATGGTTTTCTGTCGGTGCTGGAAGTCCGCCTGTTTGCCGAGAATCGCGCCGGTTTGCCCAGCGTCTACAATCAGGCCATACGCGAAGCGCAGGACAAGCCGGCCATCCTGGTATTTATCCACGATGACGTGCATCTATGCGATTTCTACTGGACCGACCACCTGATCAACGGCCTGCAGTCTTATCAGATCCTCGGCATTGCCGGCAACAAGCGACGGGTGCCGCGCCAGCCCGCCTGGGCTTTTATTGACGATAAATTTACCTGGGACGCGCGCGAGAATCTGTCGGGCGTGGTCGGTCACGGCAAGGGCTTTCCCTGCTCCAATCTGAGTGTGTTCGGGCCGCCGAATCAGCAGGTGAAGACGCTGGACGGGGTGTTGCTGGCCAGCCATTCGCAGACGCTGCTGGAGCATCAGTTATTCTTCGATGAGCGCTTCGACTTCAATTTCTACGACGTCGATTTTTGCCGCCAGGCTGAAGCCAAGCAAGTAACCATGGGTACCTATCCGATTTCGCTGGTGCATGAGAGTGGCGGAGCGTTTGGTACCCCGAGTTGGCAGGTCGCCTATCAGAAGTATCTGGAGAAATGGGGCGACTGAGGTCGCCGATGAGCAAGCTCATCTGATTAAGCTGGCAATACCAACAAGAAGGGCCGCGATGCTTGCGCAACGCGGCCCTTCTTGTTTCTGCGTGGATTCGGGTTCGAGGCTTCAACCCTCAAACCCGGTACTTCAAGCCATTCAGTCTTTAAGCATCGGCCGGTACGGCATCCGCTTCTTCTTCGTCTGCATCCAGCTTTTTGTGTTCGGCGCCGATCAGCACATACACGGCCGGGACCACGAACAAGGTGAAGAGCGTGCCGATCGCGAGGCCGGTGGCAATCACCAGACCGATGGAGAAGCGCGCCGCGGCGCCGGCACCGCTGGCAACCACTAGCGGCATCACGCCCAGCACCATGGCGGCGGTCGTCATCAGGATAGGACGCAGCCGGATGCTGGCTGCATGCACGATGGCAGCATGTTTGGACATGCCGCGCTCCTGCTCTTCCTTCGCCACTTCCACCATCAGAATCCCGTGCTTGCTGATCAGGCCCATCAACGTGACCAGGCCGACCTCGGTGTAGATGTTCAAGGACGCGCCGTGGACACCGACCGAGATAAAGAGCATGGCGCCCGCAATCGACAGCGGCACCGAGATCAAGATCACGAGCGGATCGCGGAAGCTTTCGAACAACGCAGCCAGCGCCAGGAATACGATGATCAGCGCGAAACCGAAGGTCAACGCAAAGCCGTTCGACTCGGCGATGAACTGACGCGACTGGCCGCTATAGTCGACCGAGAAACCGTCCGGCAGCGTGCGCTTGGCCAGATTCTGCAGATAGGTCAGCGCATCGGCCTGCGCCACACCCGGTGCAGCAACGCCGGACAGCGTGGCTGAATTCAGCTGCTGGAAGTGATTCAGCGTTTCCGGAATGGTTTCGGTCTTCAAGCTCGCCACGGTACGCAGCGGGATAGGCACACCGTTGATGTTGGCGACCGGATAGTCGAGCAACTGATCGGTATTCAAGCGCGAGACGCGGCCGACCTGCGGAATCACCTTGTACGAGCGCGTATCGAGCGTGAAATAGTTGACCTGACCGCCGCCCAGCATACCGCCCAGCGCGGTGCCGATCTGCGTCATGTTCAGACCCAACTGGGCTGCTTTGTCGCGATCGACTTGAATCACGGTTTGCGGCAAGTCGTACTTCAGATCGCTATCGATAAAGATGAACATGCCGCTTTTGCGCGCTTCATCCAGAAAAGCCTTAGACACATCGAACAGACGCGCCGGCGACTGGGTAGTCTTGATTTCGAACTGAACCGGCAAACCGGTCGCGCCCGGCAGAGCTGGCAACTGGAACGCCACGATATTCTGACCGGCGATCTTGGCGACTTCGCCTTGCAGCTCGTTCTGGACATCGGTGGCGGTCTGCTTGCGGTCTTCCGGCGGTACCAGGGTCACACCGGCAATCGAAGTGCCAGGCGCTTCGATCTGGAAAGTGTGATCGTGGCCCTTGATATTGATCATGGCCTTGAAGGTTTCGCCGTCGTACATCGTCTTCTGTTCGATCGTCGCATTCGGTGCCGACGTCGATTGCATCATCACGAAGCTCTGGTCTTCCTGCGGTGCCAGTTCGTTCTTCGAGGTGCTATACAGATAGAAGATGCTGCCGAGTATCAGCACCACAAACACGATCGTCACGGGCAGCATAGTTAGCGTGCCTTCGAGGCGGCGCTGGTAAGCCTGGCGCAGACGTTCGAAATTGCGGTCGATAAAGTGCACCACGCGCGATTCCAGGCTGTGGTCGCTTTGCAGATGCGGACGCAGCAGTCGCGAGCACATCATCGGCGACAGCGTCAGTGCAATCACGGCGGACACCGTGACCGCGCCGACCAGCGTGAAGGCGAACTCGGTGAAGAGCGCGCCCGTCAAGCCGCCTTGGAAGCCGATCGGCACATACACCGCCATCAGCACCACGGTCATTGCGATAATCGGATTGCCGAGTTCCCGCGCGGCTTGCACGGCCGCCGCCATCGGCTTCATGCCGTCTTCGAGATGGCGGTTGACGTTCTCCACCACAATAATGGCGTCGTCCACCACCAACCCGATCGCCAACACCAGTGCCAGCAAGGTCAGCAAGTTCACCGAGTAGCCGAGTATCAGCATCACCGCGAAGGTGCCGACCAGCGACAGCGGGATGGCGATCACCGGGATCAGCACCGAACGCGGCGAACCCAGGAAGGCGAAGATTACCAGCGTCACGATCACCAGCGCTTCGAGCAGGGTATAGACCACTTCATGAATCGAGCTGACCACAAAGTCGGTCGAGTCGTACACGATGCGGCCTTCCAGACCTTCCGGCAGCTGCGAAACGATGCCGGGGAAAACCGCCTTCACATCCTTGACGACTGTCAGCAGATTGGCGCCCGGGGCAACCTGAATACCAATAAAGATGCCATGGTGACCGTCGAAGGCCACATTGACGTCATAGGTGTCCGAGCCCAGCGTGACAGTGGCGACGTCCTTCAAGCGCACGATACCGCCGTTCGCCTGCTTGATCACCATGTTCTTGAAGTCTTCCACCGAGTGCAGGCTGGTGTTGGCGGTCAGGTTGACCTGCACCATTTGCCCTTTGGTGTTGCCGATCGCCGCGATGTAGTCGTTGTTGGTCATGGCGGTAGCAACATCGTTACCGGTCAGACCATAGGCGGCCATCTTTTGCGGATCGAGCCAGGCACGCAGCGAGAAGTTCTGGGCACCCAGAATTTCCGCGGTCTGCACGCCTTCGACGGCCTGCAGCTTCGGTTGCACCACGCGCACCAGATAATCGGTGATCTGATTCGGTGTCAACGTGGTACTGGCGAAGCCCATGTACATCGCATCGATGGTCTGCCCTTCCTGCAGCGTGATCGACGGCTGTTCAGCGCCGGTCGGCAACTGGCTCAACACCGAGTTGACCTTGATGTTGATTTCGCCGACGGCCTTGGACGAGTCGTAGTTCTGACGCAGCGTCGCCGTGATCGTGCTGGTACCGCTTTGGCTGGTCGACGTCAGATAATCGATACCGTTGGCCTGGGCGATCGCGTTTTCCAGTGGCGTGGTAATGAAGCCGGCGATCGCGTCAGGGTCGGCACCGGGATACGAGGTGGTCACCGTGACCACGCCGTTCTCGGTGTGCGGATATTCGAGCGTGGGCAGTGTGAAGAATGAGCGTATGCCTAGCACCAGAATGGCCAGGCTTACGACCATGGCCAGCACTGGTCGCCGAATGAAAATGTCGGTGAATTTCACGATAGGGGCTCGCGCTTAGCTGTTCGGGGGCGTCGGATTGGCGTCGTTGGTCGGCAGCAACTGGTTGTTGATGACTACCGGCGAACCGTTATGCAGCTTCATCTGACCCGCGGACACGACGACTTCGCCGGCCTTCAGGCCCTTCGTGACGGAGACCTGATCGCCACGCGTATCGCCCACAGTCACGAAGCGCTGTTGCGCCACCAGCTTGGGCTGGCCCTTGGCATCGACGCCCTGTTGGCTCACGATGAAGACCGTGTCGCCATAGGGGTTGTAGGTGATCGCGGTTTGCGGCACGGTCAACTCGTTATGCGGTGTGCCCGAGTCGATCGACACGTTGGCATACATGCCGGGTAACAGACGGTGGTCGGCATTGTGGAACGAGGCGCGCACCTGGATGTTGCGGCTGGCGGTATCGACCTTGGCATTGATCGAGGTGATGTTGCCCTTGAACGCCTGACCCGGATAGGTATCGATGGCCGCGCTCACGGGTTCACCGACCTTAAGCTGAGCCAGCGACTGTTGCGGCACATAGAAGTCGACCACGATAGGGTCGAGTTCCTGCAGCGTGACGATGGCGGTACCGGACGACAGGTATTGGCCCTGGTCAATCTGGCGTATGCCCAGACGGCCGGCAAACGGCGCCTTCAGGATCTTCTCGTTGATCAGCGCTTGTTGTGCCGCCACTTGCGCGCGCGCACTCTTCAGGTTGGCCAGGTCGGTGTCGAGCGTCGCCTGGCTGACCGCTTGCGCGGCAAACTGTTGCTGATCGCGCTTCAACGTGATCTCATCGAGCGTCGCCACGGCTTGCAACTGCTGCAACTTGGCCGGGTCGTCATTCGGCTTCAAGGTCACCAGCGTTTGGCCTGCACGCACATCGGCACCCGACTCGAAGTTGATGGTGTCGACGATACCGGCGATTTCGAGCGACAGATCGGCGCCGCGCAGCGCGCGCAGCGAGCCGGTCGCCACCAGCTGATCTTGCCAGGATGCGGGTGCCACCGTGTAGGTACCGACCGTTTGCGGCTGGTCACCCATCGAGGCCATGAACTTCTTGATCATGATGCCCTTGAAGGTCTGGAAACCGAAGATCAGGCCGATCACCACAAACACCAGCAACAGCATGATCACCATGCGAACCAGCATGGACCCCGTCGGCGCTTTCTGGTTGGTTGGTTTATTCACAGTATTGGTCACGATTGTCCCTTGCCGCTATCGATGGTTTTGCTGTCAGAGGCGGTCTGGTTCCACCAGCCGCCGCCCAATGCCTGAAACAGTGCCGCCGTATCGGCGTAGCGCTGCGCGCGAGCCTTCACCAGCGCGATCACCGCGTTTTGGTAGTTTTGTTGCGCTGTCAACACTTGAACATAGGTGTCGGCGCCGGTGCGATAGCGCGCCTGCACAATAGTCAGCGAATCGGCCGAGGCGCGCTCTGCCGTCAGATTCGACTGCAATGCGTCCGCATCGGCCTGCAAGGTGTACAGCACGTTCGACACATTCTGGAAGGCCGTCAACACCGTGCTGCGGTAGTTGTCGGCAGCTTCCTGAGCTGCTGCGATGGCGGCGCTGCGCTTATGCTTGAGCGTGCCGCCTTCGAAGATAGGCTGAGTCAACGAGCCGATCGCGCTCCACACCATCGATGCCGGCGAGAACAGATCGCCATAGCCCAGGGACTCGCGGCCATAGCTGCCGGTCAGCGTGATCTGCGGCAACATATTGGCGGTGGCGATACCCACATTGGCCGTGGCCGAGTGCAGCAAGGCATCGTACTGACGTATGTCCGGACGCTGTGCGACCAATTGCGAGGGCAGACTCACCGGCAGCGAATCGGGCAAGGTCAGGTCGTCGAGCTTCAGTTCGACATCGTGATAGTCGGCCGGCAGCACGCCGACGTAGGTCGCGAGCTGATTGCGTTGCTGCACCAGCTGGCTGCGCAGGGCAGGCAAAGTAGCCTGCTCGGTGGCCAGCAGTGATTGCTGTTGCAACACGTCGGCACGCGAAGCCGCCCCCGCAGCCACTTGACGTTCGATGATGCTCAACTGATCCTGCTCGGTGCGAATGATGGCTTCGGTGGCGGCGATCTGTTCGCGCAACGAAGCTTCATTGATGGCACCGGTCACGACGTTCGCCGTCAGGCTCAGATAGCTGGCTTCCAGCGAGTAGCGCTGGTAATCCGCCTGAGCTTGCAACTGCTCGACCTGACGCCGGATACCACCGAACGCATCGATCGTGTACGAGACATTGACCTGGGCGTTGTAGAGCGAGTAGATCGGGTTGTATGACAGTCCCTCCAGCGCGCCCGCCGTCTTTTCGCGCGCGGGCGAGAAGCTACCCGATACGCTTGGGAAGTACGAGCCGCCCTCGGCCGCCACATTCTCGTTGGCTTCCTTCAAGGCGGCCTGGGCCGCGTCCAGCGTCGGGCTATGCTGGATCGCTTCCTGGATCAGCTGATTGAGCTGGGGGGAATGGTAGAGCGTCCACCATTGGCCAGGAATATCGAGGCCGTTGACGAAGCTCTGTGCATTGCCGCCGGCAACGGGCGCCGCGCTGGTCTGCGCAACCTGCGCATCGGGCGCGTAGCCTGCGCCCAATGGCGTCGGCGGCGTTTTATAGTCGGGACCGACTGCACAGCCTGCGAGCAGGCAAGCCATTGCAAGCGCGACGCCGGTCGGGCGCGTCGCCATGCGTGCGCGTCGCCTTACGGTGCCGCGTTCAGGTTTTTCGGGCAAAAGTATGGATGGCATGGGGCGAGAAGTAGAGTGACATGGCGAACATCAGCGCGTTCGGCGAGCCGGCGCGCGTTGGGATTTCTTGTTAGTCGGGGCGGCCGCTCGGCAGCCATTCAGAAACAAATCGACGACGTGTTTGACATGGACTGCTGGATCAAAACTATACGCTTCGTCCGGCCCACAGAACAACATGGATTCGCGCACTTCGCCGATAATCATGTGAACGAACAAATGACCTGCGGCAGCGGGGTCCTCCAACTGCAATACCCCTTTTGCGCACTGACTTTGCAGGTAACGTTCGATCGCTTGCTGCACTTGCTGCTTGGCACTGGAGCGCACTTTCTGCGCCAGTTCCGGAAAACGATGAGCCTCCATCGCGATCAACTGGAACAAGGCCCGGCTCTGCACATCCTGGAAGTGCTCGAGCAGGCTGTGGCCGATTCGGCTTAAGGCTTGTTCGACCGGTAGCGCGGCCAGTTCGGGATTGATCAGCGCCGACATCATATTGCGCTCGATCAGGCGCCTGATGACGCCAACCAGCAGATCCGCCTTGTTCTCGAAATGCTGATAGATGGTGCGCGTCGACGCACCGGCTTCCGCCGCGACTTTCTCGATGCTGGCGAGGCCATAACCTTCTTTCAGGAATACCCGGGTAGCCGCGGCAAACAAGGCATCGCGACGCTCGGTTTCGGTGCCGCGCCGCGGTCGCCCGACTTTGCGCGTGGGTTCGCTGGCCGACACCTCGGAAGATTTAGCCTGCATGCAATGACGTCATTAGGGTGGAAGAAAGACAATGAAAGAAATGTAAAATGAAACGTTTCATTTTCTTATTGTAGTTGAATTTAGAGATAAGACGAATCAGAAATAAAAAAATTGTAGGCGTGGAGCGGCAGACACCCAAAAAAAGTGATTTCGACGAGAAATGTGGTCGGCCGCCCAGCCCGGGAGCCGTGCCAGCATGGCGGGCGGCGTATCGCGCCCGCCGTCTTGCGTTGGTTTTACAGGTCTGGCGGCAGTGCCGCGGCCAGTTGTGCCGCGATCAGCGCGTAGCCTGCATCGCTCGGATGGAGGTCATGCGTGCTGCCGCAATAGAGTGTCAGCGCGCACAGGCGCTGGTGCGCAGCGAGCGCATCGTCGGGGGCGGTGGTGCCGTTGAAGAGGGCGTAGGTGTCGATCGTGCGTGCGCCGACACGTGCCGCTGCGGCCACGATCGCGCGATCCAGTGCTTGCACCGGCGGGCTGGTGGCGTACTTGCCGCCAGCCTGCCAGTCGTAATAGGTCACTACCAGCAGGGTGGCATGCGGTGCTGCTTGCCTCAGCGCAGTCAGAATCTGCTCCAGGTGCGCGCTGATCTGGGCTTCGGCATTCGGCCAGTGCGCGCGCATACACGCCTCGAAACGGACCGCATCGCCATGCTCGGTACATGCCGCCTCCACGCCACGCAAGTCGTTGATGCCGAGATCAAAGCTGATCAAGCGTACCTGATCGCGCTGCTGTCGCAACACGGCCAGCGCGGCTTCGAGCTGCGCACCGGTATAGGCTTGGTGCAGCGGCAGGGGCGTGCTGCCGAATGGTTTGCCGTTGGTGGCATACGCGCAGGGGCCGTCGATAAAGGAGGCGCTGGTTTCGCCGGGGCAGCCGAGATTGATCGCATGCCAATTCGGGTTGCGCGTGCGCAGCTGCGCGGCCAGCAGATCGACATAGCCGCTGTCGAAGCGCGCCGGATCGAGCGGCCCCAGCGCCAGTTGCTGTTTGAGCTTGCCGATCTGCATGCCATAGGCGAGCGAATCCCCCAGCGCAAGATAGATGGGCGCCGGGGGCGAGGCCACATCGTTTGCGCTGGCGGCTGGCGGTAAGGGCGTGCAAGCCATCAGCCATAAGGTGCCAAGGACTATCATTAACCCATGGCCCAGGTGCAACGCGACGCGAGATTTAGACGGGCACATCGTGACGCTCCTTATATGAGTGGACGTGACGGCTCGATAGCAGGATCGCGCATGCCGATGAGGCATGCGCAGTGGCGACTGCAACTGACTGGGTAGCTGGCTCGTGGGGCTGGGCCAGACTGACTGCAACTGGCGTGAAGCTGGGTGCTGCGAGGGCGTGCGCTGCGCTCAGACGCGTTTGGTCAGCAGCGTTTCCCACTGTTGCGTATCGGATTGCAGAGGCTGACGATCGCCGGAAGAAATAAAGCCCAGGCGTTCGTAAAAGCCCATGGCATTGGTATTCATATCGGCAACCCACGCATAGATCTGGGCCGCACCGCGTTCTATCAGCCACTGGCTGGCGGTGGCGACCAGCAGTTCGCCGCCGCGCAGATGGCGCACGGCGGGCGCAACCCACAGTGCTCGGATAAACGCGCGCCGTTGTGGGTGGTCGTCGAAATAAGCGTCGACCAGGCCTGCGGGTTGGCCTTCGGTGTACAGCACGAAGCAGGCGTCGTCGTCCGCGCCCGCCAGATGCAGTGCGAGACGGTCGAAGGCGGCGGCGTCCTGCGACAGGGCATCTTGCAGCGTGGCACCGAACGCGTAAGGTGCCTCGCGCAATCCGGCGATTCTCAATTCTCGCAACAGCGAGCCTTGATCGGCGGTGAGGCGGCGAACCTTGAGCGATGTGTTCATGTATGGCCCGACTTCATTGATGCGCGGCGTGAGCGCGCGGAACCCCGCCAGCGGTCGCTTGTCGGACAGGCAACATAACGGCCGGGGATCGCGCTGTCGGACCCCCACGACAAAAATAATCCGAATGGATGTTCTTTGCTGCGGCGTGCATCGATTACGGAAGCGCTCAGCTTACGTGGACCACATATTAAGGGCTGTTGGCATGCTTGTGGTGAATGCGTGGCGCCCCTGTGTCATTCGCGGAACACCCTGGCGCAGCGCCGGATTCAGGTGTAGGCAAAATGTAGGCTGCTTATGTTGCGATGCAGCACAGATCTGTCTTGTTCCTCACGGCATCATCATGCGCCGCCATTGCCAACTTGTCAGTCTAGCGATGCATGCGGGCCATTTCCCTTTGGGTATCACGCGTTGTCGAGCGCGGCGCCGCAGGTGCGTGGCAGCGTGAAACAAGGCATAGTAGCGCTCGTTGCATCGACGGTCCGGATCGCATGAATGGGCTGTCTCCGGTTTTATCATCAACCATCACATTTGCACTGCGTATCACTTGCCCTTGTCACCGATGACCTTACCCGCCTCTTCTGCTGCCGAACCGACTCAAACGGATGTGGTGGCGGCCTTTGATTTCGATGGCACCATCAGCACCGGCGACAGCCTCCAGTATTTTCTGCGGCGCGTGCTCGGCTGGCCCCGCTATCTGCTGGCACTGCTGCTGGCGGCCCCCTGGTTGCTGGCTTGCGCGTTGCATCTGATCGACCGCCATCAAGCCAAGCAACGTCTATTGCGTGTCAGTCTGGGCGGGACCACGGTGACGCAGGCGCAGGGGTGGGCGGCGGATTTTATCGCACACGCGTTGCCCGGGCTGCTGCGCCCGGAAATGCTGGCGCGTGTGGCTTGGCATCAGGCGCAAGGGCATCGCACGGTGCTGGTGAGCGCCTCGCCCTCGCTCTATTTGCAACCGTGGGCGGCGCAGATGGGTTTCGAGGCCGCGCTGTGCACCGAGCTGCAATCGGTTGACGGTCGCTATACCGGACGGTTGGCGACACGCAACTGCTGGGGGCCGGAAAAGGTCCGCCGTCTCGAAGCATGGTGGGGCGCCTCGGCCCCCGCGCGGATGTATGCCTACGGTGACAGCCGCGGCGATCGCGAGATGCTGGCGCGCGCCGACGTGCCGTGGTTGCGCGGTGCGGGGCAAACCTGGCAGGACTGAATGCGCGGCGCCGGCCCCTGATCAGTTGCAGCATATGCTCAATACAGTGCTGGACCCGTCGTTATCACATCGCATGACCGTGCTGGGCTTTCGCGCTGGCGCATGCGATCATCGCCTAGGCAGCGGCGTACGCTGCCATCGCTTACTATTCCCCCCACCGATGATGCAATCCGCCAAGCTCAATCTCGATACCCGCAAGGCCCTGATGTTCGCATTGGTCGCGGAACGGCTGAGCGCCTTTTACGAACACGGCGCCTGGTTCACCGAAGCCCAGGGTGCGACCCTTGCTGCGCAATGGCTGTCGCGTTCCAAGTTGCAGCTCGAACTGAGCGAGCGGCGCACGCTGTCGGCCCTGAGTGACGACATGGCGCGGGCGATGGCCGCCGCCTTGTCGCGCGAAGCGGGGCTGTATACCGCGCACGAAATGATGGAAGCGCTGGATCCGAACTACCAATCGGGGATCGCGATGGATTTGCTTGACGATTGCGAACGCCGGCTGCGGGAGCAGGGCTTGGTGGATCTGTAGCGCTGCCGTGGCGGTGCCCCGTCTTTACGGGATCTGCAATAGATTATTGCGAATTCCGTCTCAATATTCACCGCGAATCCCGCGAGCCCAGGCTGGGCGGGGCTTCGAGCCAAGTCACTGAAGTTGAATTTTGAGATTATTGCACAAGCTGGAATTATTACTTACGCCAATCAATATTATTCTTCGATAGGTTGGGGTCTACACTAGGTCCTGTCAACGATGCCTCCCGCAGTAAGCGGCCCGCACGTTTCCCAACAGATGACAGGAGATTAGCCATGAAGACCAAACTTATCGCAGCTTTGTTGTTGTCCAGCGCTGTTTTTTCGCTGCCCGCTTTCGCTGGGGGTAACGCCAACCTGGGCGACGACGTGCAAAACTGGGAAGGACCCAGCGTGCTGACCCGCGCTCAAGTGCGCGACCAACTGATCGCCTCGGAAAAGGCCAACCAATACGCACGCGGCGACGAAAACATCGACTACCCGGTGCTCGCCAATACCACGTCCGGCAAGACCCGCGCCGAAGTGAAGCAAGAACTGGCGACCGCCGAAGCGCAAGGCGACCGCAACATTTACGACAACACGACCTACCCGGCTGAGCCTGGCTTTGCTGCCGCTTCGGTGCACAGCTCGCAAACTGCCGTAGCCCAAGGCAACGGTCTGTCGAACCGCAGCAACCCTTAAGCACCAAGCTGGCGTGCGTATGACCGGTTCAAGCCGGTCGCACGCCGCATCGAATCCCGTTCCACGAGGACGGGGGGCTGGCCGGTTGATACCGGTTTGCCCAAAAAAGCCGTGTTCCGTTATCCCGGGACACGGCTTTTTTCATGGCGCGATGCGCGATGGTCCGTGCACGGCAAGGCGCGCAACGGCGGTCGCGTTATCGTTCGAAAGGATTTTCTCGGGCTGATCTTGCGCGGCCAGGCCATTGGGTCCGTCAGCGCGCGAAGGCGATCACATCGCCAGCTACGGCCAATGCCAGTTCGGCCCCTGGGATCGGGCTGGCGTAACCGGGCACGCGCGCGTTCAGGCGTGGCGCGTCCACCGTGTCCAGCAGCGCCAGACTGACGCTGGCGTCGTGCCCGTAGTAGGTCACATCGAGCACCCGGGCCCGTACCGGGCCGGCGTCGCCCAAGCGCAATTGCTCGGGGCGCAGCAGCACGCGCACCGCCCCTTGCGGCATGCCAGGGGCCAGCGCCAGCTCGCCGAGGGCGCAACTGACGATGTGCCCGCGCGCGATGCCGTCCAGCAAAACCGCTTCACCCACAAAAGTGCCAAGTTCGGGGCTGGCCGGAGCACGGTACAGCGTGGCCGGACTGGCGACCTGAGCCACTTGCCCTTGCCACAATACCGCCACCTGCTGCCCCATCGACAGCGCCTCGGCCTGATCGTGCGTGACCAGGACCGCCGTGGCGCCGGCGGCTTCCAGCGCGCGCGCCACAGCCTGGCGGGTTTCCACGCGCAACGCCGCATCCAAGGCCGAGAACGGTTCATCCAGCAGGACCAGCGCCGGCGCCGGCGCCAGCGCGCGCGCCAGAGATACGCGTTGCTGTTGTCCGCCCGACAGTTCCTGCGGCGGGCGGCCGGCGTAGGAAGCCGGCAGGCCCACCAGTTCCAGCAGTTCAGGCACTCGGTAGTGCTGCTTGCGTAGCCGGCGCGCCAGGCCAAAGGTAATGTTGTCCGCGACCGACAGGTGCGGGAACAGCCCGCCTTCCTGGGGCACATAGCCGATCTCGCGCTGTTCCGGCGGCACGTGCACACCGTCGCCGGAAACCAGCCTGCCGCCGATCCGGATCGAGCCAGCGTCAGCCCGTTCGAAGCCGCACAGCAAGCGCAGCAGCGTGGTCTTGCCGCTGCCCGACGGTCCCAGGATGGCCGTCAAGCTGCCGGCCGGCACGGTCAGATCGACCTGCTGCAGCACCGGGTGCTGGGCAAAGGCTTTGCTCAAGCCTGCGACGGTAAGTTCGGTCATGTTCTAAGCTGCCTATGTGTCTTGACTGCTGCGCCCCGGCTTCGGCGTCTGAGTCCAAATCTGATCTATCTCACGCCTTCGATCTCGCGTCCGGCGGCGCGCGCGCCCAACACCGCCGATTTGCCCAGCAACGACATCAACAGCCAGGTCGAGGTCAGTGAAATCAAGGCCAGTAACGCAGCATATGGGGCCGCCGCGGCGAAGGCGAGTGTGGATGTATCGACCCACACTTGCGTGGCCAGGGTTTTGGTGCCGATCGGCGCCAGCAGCAAGGTGGTGGTCAGTTCCGTCACGATGGAAGTGAACACCATCGCTGCGGCTGCGCCCAGCCCGGGACCGGCCAGCGGTAGCACCACGCGCCAGGCCACCTGGATCCAGTTCAGGCCCAGCGCCCGCGCCGCGTCTTCCAGACGCGGCTGCGCCTGCAGCAAGGCGGCGCGCACGCTGACCATGGCCAGCGGCAAAAACAGAATCGAGTAGGAGATCACCAGCAGCGCAGTGGTCTGATAGAGCGGCTCGAGCGCGCGTATCGCCAGCGACACGATGGCCAATGCAATCACAATGCCCGGTATGCCCTGGGCCAGAAATACCGTGCGCTCCAGCAGATGGGCAAAGCGCCCCGGATGGCGCGCCAACAGAAAGCCCAAAGGCAAGGCGAGCAGGGTCGTGAGCAGGGCGCCGGCGGCACCGAGTTCCAGCGAGTTCACGGTGGCGTCGAGCAACAGATCGAAGGACGCATCAGCCGGGCTGACGGCGGCCGAAGCACTTTGCGTCAACCAGTAAACGATCATGCCCAGTGGCACCACCAGGGTCGCGACCACCAGCGCAGTCAGACCAGCCAGCACCGGCCAGCGCGCCCAGCCCAGCCCGTAACGGGTGACATTGCGGCGCGTGCCGCGATCGAGGCGGTCATAGCGAGCGCCGCCACGCACCTTGAATTCGGCGGCAAGACACAGCAAGCACAGCACGATCAGCACGCACGCCAGCAGCGAGGCCCCGGCGCCGTCGAAGCTGGCGCGGTACTCAGCGTAAATTTCAGTCGTGAAGGTGCGAAAGCGCAGCAAGGTGAAGGCGCCGAATTCGGCCAGCACACCCAGCGCTACCAGCAGCATGCCGCCCAGCAAAGCCGGGCGCAGTTGCGGCAGGATCACGCGCAGAAAACATTGCCACGGACCACAACCCAGGGTCCGCGCACTTTCTTCCAGGGCCGGGTCCATGCCGCGCAGGGCGGCGGCCACCGGCAGGTAGATCAGGGGGTAATACGCGCTGGTGATGACCAGCAGGGCGCCCGCGTAGTCCTGTAACGAAAGACTCAAGGAGACCCAGGCAAAGCTGCTGATAAAGGCAGGGATCGCCAGTGGCACCACCACCAGCACACCCCATATGCGATGGCCCGGCAATTGAGTGCGCTCGACGAACCAGGCCGCTGCCGTGCCGATCACGGCTGATGCGACGGTGGCGCCGACCACGATCTGCACGGTGTGCCACAGCAATTCGCCGACCAAGGGACGCACCAGCAGTTCGACCGCATTGTCCCAACCGTAGGAGACGCCCTGCCATACGGTCCAGGCCAGCGGCAACAATACCAGCACGGCGGCCAGCGCGGCACTCAAACGCAAAGCGGCCGGCGCATTGCTGCGCCGGCCCCAGCCCCGACCCCGGCCGCGGCGGGCCCGGGTCTTGGTTACGTCGCTTGCGGCGCACGGTACCGAAGCCGGCGTCGTCCGCGTGGGGCTGGCTACTTCATGCATTACAGCAGACCGGCCTGACGCAGCAAGGGCACCACGGCACTGTCGTCGCCCAGTTGCTGCATATCGATTGCCGGCGGGCTCAATTGCTCGAACGGTTTGATGATGGGATCGGGGGCCACGCCAGGACGCAATGGATATTCAAAGGTGACCTTGTTGGCGGCGATCAGATGTTGCGCACGATCGCTGACCAGATAGGCGAGGAACTTTTGCGCCTCTGCATTGTGGCCGGAGCTCTTCAGAATGGCTGCGCCCGAGACATTGATCAGACCACCGACGTCACCGCCACCGAAGTGATACACCACCGAATGGGTGCCCTTGTCGCCCAATTCGGCGTGCAAACGCGCCCAGTAATAGCTGTTGATCACGCCCACGGCCACCGCGCGGCGGTTGACAGCCGCGACCACGCCTTCATCGTCGTCGAAGATCTGCGCGTTGGTCTTCAAGCCCTTGAGCCAGGCCAGCGTCACGTCGTGACCCTTGAGGGCCAGCACGGCGCTGACGAGCGGCAGGAAGTCGGCGTCGCTCGGGGCGATCGCGATCTTGCCCTTCCAGGTCGGGTTGGCCAGATCGAGCAAGGAAGCCGGCAGTTCGCCAGCCTGGATCAAAGCCGGGTTGTAGGCCAGCACATCTTCACGGGCCAGCACGCCCAGCCATTCACCTTGCGGCGAGTTGTAGCGCGCCGGCACGGCAGCCAGCGTGGCCGGATCGACTTTGCTCAGCAGACCTTTCTCTTCGAGCAGCATCAGCTCGGGCGAGTTTTCGGTGAAGTAGATATCGGCCGGCGACTTCGCGCCTTCGGCAATAATCTGGGCCGCCAACGCCGGACCTTCGTCCGTGCGCACGCGCACCGAGATGCCGCTTTGGCTTTCGAAATCCTTGACCAGCGAATCGACGGTTTGTTCGTGTTGTGCGCTGTACACGGTCAGGGTCGCGGCATCAGCGGCGGTAGCGCCGAAGAGCGCGGCCATTGCCAGCGCGATGACGCCGACACGGACTTTCAACGAGGACGACATAGTAAATGACTCCGATATACGCAATGCAATACCTGCCACTCGCTGCCGGCGCGCCTAGGCGTCGACAGCGGAGGCAGCTTGGAACTCAAGCCTCAAACAATCCGGCACCGATGTAGGAACCTTCGCGCACCCCCGGCGGCGTGGCGAAAATGCCGCTGCCGACGTGGGTGATGAACTGATTCATGATGTCGTTTTTTGCCAGGCGTTCGTTGATAGGAATAAAGCCGGTACGCGGGTCGCGCTGATGCGCGACAAACAACAGCCCCGCATCGTACTCGACTTCCTGGCGCCATGGCGGCCAGCGCTCGATGTAGAAATTCGCGCCGTCATTGTACGAATAGCCGCGCCGCAATATGCGCTGGCCTTCATTGCTGCCCGGATTCGACAGACGCACATGCGAATTGGCCGGGATGACCGGGTTGCCGTCCTTATCCTGCGCGGCCAGATCGACCGCGTCGAATTCCTTGTCTTTGCCCAGGGGCGCACCGCTGTATTTGCGTCGACCTACCACTTGCTCCTGGAAGCTCAACTGCATCTGATCCCAGTGCTCGAGCGTGATACGGATCCGGCGCACCACCGTGTAGGTGCCGTTTTTCATCCAGGCCGGACCTTCATCGCCAGCCCAGACAAACTGCTGCATCAGCGCGGGATCGCTGGGCGAGGGATTGTTGGTGCCATCCTTGAAGCCCATCAGATTGCGGCCGGTCGAGCCGTCCTTGGGACTGGCCTGGAAGCCCGTCTGCACCCACTTCAACGTCGCTTTGCCGTAGGCCAGGCGGGCCAGTTGGCGCACGGCGTGAAAAGCCACCTGCGCGTCATTGGCGCAAGCCTGAATACACAGATCGCCGCCGGTCTTCTCGGGCACCAGTTGGTCGCCGTTGAACTTGGGCAGGTCGACCAGCGCTGCCGGTCGCTTGGCGGCCAGACCGTAACGGTCCACCCCATCGCGTTCGAACATGCCTGGGCCGAAGCCGAAGGTAAAGGTCAGGCGCGATGCAGCCAGACCCAACGCTTCGCCCGAATCCCCCGGGGCGATATCGTCGGGATTGGGCGGCGCATCGGGATCGTTGCTCAGTACGCCGTCGCTATTGCCGAGCGGCCCAGCGGTATCGCCGCGCGCCATTTTCGCGGCGGCATCGGTCCAGCGTTTCAACAGTTCGATGACCTCTTCGCGCTTGTCGGTCTGCAGATCGAATACCGCGAGATAGGTGTAGTCCTGCTGCGGCGTCGTGATGCCGCCCTGGTGCGTGCCGAAAAAAGGCTCGATGCCGTCTTTGGGATTGAGCGGCGCGGCGGTCGGCTTGACGGCAGCCTGGGCTGCCTGGCTGGCTGCCATGCTGCCGGCAGCGAGCGAACCTGCCGCCAGTGCCAGACCGCCGGCGCGGCCGAGAAAGCCGCGCCGGGCCGGCTGTGCCGGTGGCTCGGTCCCGCTCGGGCCGGGGCCTTCAGGAATATCGCTTAAGTCTTTCATTTTGCCAGTACGAGGGTGTTGACGTCGTCCTCGACGTAATAGAAGCCATCGCCTTCGGGCGTCATGGCGATGCCGAACAGGTCGCCGTTACCCGGCGGATTTTGTGCGCGGTCGACATCGATCCACTGCGCATAAATTTGTTGACCGGTGGCGGGATCGATCTCGACAACCTTGCCGTTCAAGCCGTTGGTGACGAGCAAATGGCCGTTGGGCGCGGTGGTCATGGCCAGCGGCCGCTGCAACAAACCGTCAGCCGTCATCTGGCGACCGACGCCGGCACTGGTAGTGCGGGTGCTGGCGTCGTCGATTTCGTTGATACGGTTGCCGATGGCGTCGGAGACATAGAGCTTATCGTCCTTACCCAGGGCCAGGCCGGTCGGTCCGATCAGGAACACGCCTTTGTCGGCCTGTTCGCCAAAACCGCCAGCCACCACGGTTTCATTGGCCAGCACTGGCGGCTTACCGTCGGCGATGGTCAGATCCAGACGCACGATGGTCGATTCCTTCACCACGGGCGGCACCCCGGTCGCGGGGCCGACGCCAAAACCGGCATTGCTGACGAACAGGGTTGCGGTGTTACCTTTGTCGACCACCGCCATATTGCCCCAGGGATCGTTGATGGCGGCATCGCCCAAGGTACCGGCAAACTTGCCGTTCGAGTCGAGCACGATCAGGCAGCCAGCGCCTTTGGTGCCGGTGGTGCCGTCGTTGCTCGGGGTGCTGCCGACGATGACCCAGCCGCTCTTGAGCATGGTCATCGCGGTGCTGAGGCCGACGCCGCCCGGGCATTCCTTGAGGTCACGCGGCAACTGGGCAAAGGTGGTCAGTTTCTTGGTGGTCGGGTTGTAATCGACGATGGTGGTGCCCAGACCCTGCAGATTGGCGGCGTTGTTGAAGTTGTCGACCAGCACATCGCCCTTTTGCACGATGCCGGCGCTAACGGGTGCCACCGCGATGGCATAAGGATTCTGGTCGCCGTTGTCCGGCACCGTCGAAATCAGCGTGACGTGCTTGTGCACCGTCTCGAGCAAGCCCTTGGGTTCGTCTGCGCGCGCGGTGCCGGCAGCCACGCCGGTCAGCGCGGCGACCAACAGGCCGAGGGCCGTGTATCGGCGAGCATACCTAGTGGCGGATTGATGGGAGGAAATCATGTGCACTCCTGTTGCCTGAAAGGCCGACAGCATCGGCCGTATTACCCTGCTAAGTCCAAGGGGCATCGCCCCTCAGGTATGCTTAGAACGTGATGTTGGTCCGCACGCCGATCACCAGTTCGTTCTTGATCTTCTCGCTGGGCTCGTTGGAATTCACGATGCCGGCGCCGGGATTGAACACATACTGGATATCGGGCTGGATCTGCCACCACTGATTCACTTGATACTGATAGGTGGCTTCGACGAAAGTCTCGCTGTTGCGAACCGGCGAGTAACCCCCGTTGATTGCCGCTGCGTCTTCGTCCGAGCCGACCAATGCGTGGCCGACCTTGACATAGCCCAGTGCGATGCCGGCACTGTCGTTATCGCGTTGTTCGAAGGGGGCTTTCAGCACCAATCCAAGGTTCGCGCTGAAGCTCAGCTCATTGCGGTCGCCCGGTGCGCCCATCAGTCGCGCAAAGACATTCAGGTTACGCACGCCGTCGGGATCGGGGCGCCAGATCATCTGATCCGCCACTGCATAGATGCTGTAGTCGCCCGGGTGCAGAATGGCTTGGCCATTGCTGTTCGGCGACACCAGCGGCAAGCCGTCGGTGCCGTAACGCAGATCGGCAAATTTCTCGTCGTTGTACCAGACGCCAAGCTTGTAGGTGCCGGGCAGTCCATGTGACTTGCCGTCATCGAGCGCGCCCATCGCTGCTTGGTTCACCGAATACTGCAATTCGGCGATGTAAAGCGCGCCATTGTGCAGATTGAAGTTGGTGCCATGCGCATCGGCGACTTGAGGGTCCCCGACCGAGGTGCCGGCGGGATTACCGTCGAACACACCGGCCAGCACCGTCAGATTGTTGGTCGGTTCGGCGCGAAAGCGCACGCCCAGTGCCGACAGCGGGTAAGCGGGACCGCCTGCCGGCATGTCGTAGGAGGGCACGGCGGCCCAACCGAACATGGTGTTGACGAACAGGTTGGCGTTCGTGCTGACCATAAACTCCTGGTCCAGACTTTGCTGCCCGACTTTCACATCCAGGTGGTTGTCCAGGAATTGCTGCTGGTACCAGAGTTCCCACAAGCGAGTACCGGTATCGGCCTCGATCCCGCTCGCCGTTTGCAAGGAGTCGAGGTTGGCCGCGCTCAGATTGCGGCCATGCACCTGCAGCGCACTGGCATTGAAAGTGCCGCCCGGCAGTCCAAACGCTTTATTGGTGTCGACCTGAACGGTGGCGGTGGTCAGACCGTCATAGGTAAAGCCTTTATTGATACCACCCGTCACGTTGCCCAGTAGTTCGCTGGTTTCGGTCAGGCCGAAGGTGACGCCGTATTTGGCCAGCGCCGAGCGTAGCCCGTAGATGTCGCCAAGCAGGGTGGAGCGGCCCCAGGTGCCGGTCCATTGATTGTCCGTCTCCGCCTTGATCGTGGTGTCCGGCTCAGCGGTGCTATCCATCCCGCTGCTGTCGACGTTGGCGTCGGGCGGGGTTGCCAGGGCTGGCGTGGTCCAGAGCCAGGCGCTCGCAAGCGCAGCGCCGATGGCGGCGGCGAGCGGGCCGCGCAATCCGGTCCGGCGGGTAGTGTTCGGTAAATTCACGTGCGGCACCTTGTAAGCAACTTGTCGGTTGATGCAAAACTCGCCCCGTCAGGCTCGGTTGCGCGGGGCCGATACCGTCAGGTTTCCAGAGTCGCCCATGTTACTGAAGCGATTTGATCATGTCAATGATAATGCGAACTATTCCTATTTACATTGATGGTGATCAAGGCGTGTTGCTTGATGGTCACGATCAGGGGATTTCCGGGGCATATCCGGTCCCTGCCTTGATCCCGGACATCTGTATCCGCGCCGGGCGCAGCCGGGTTGCTACAATCGCGTCTAGCGGGGCGCGCAAGCCGACACATCAGCGGGCGGCGCGCTCTTGATCAATTGCCGTGGCGTGCGTGGACTATGGATCGAACCAGTGGATCTGAAGCAGGGGGCGCGTCAGCCGGCGCGACCGGGACCGATGCGGGCAGCGCCACCCAGCCTGCCGCCGCAGGGCAAACCGTTACCGTGCCGCAAGCCATCGAAATCGCGCTGACACATCATCGCGCCGGGCGATTGGCGCAGGCCGAAGCGATCTACCGGCAAGTGTTGCAGGTCGAACCCAACTATGCGGACGCCTGGCATCTACTGGGCGTGATCGCCCATCAGTCCCAGCAACACGAATTGGCGTGCGAACTGATTACGCGCGCGATCGAGCTGAATCCCCAGGCGGTGGGCTATCACGTCAATCTGGGCAACGCCTTGCGCGCGGATGGCCGTTTAGACGAAGCGATCGACCAATATCAGCAGGCGCTGGCGCTGCAACCCGACTATGCCGAAGCCCACAATAATCTGGGTAATGCGCTGCAGGCGCTGCAGCGCCTGGATGAGGCGATCGCATGCTATCGCCGCGCATTGCTGGCGCGCCCCGATTATGCAGAGGCCTGCAACAACATGGGGCTGGCGCTGGCGGCGCAGGGCGCCTACCCGGCAGCGATTGCAACCTTCCGCCAGGCACTGGCGCTCACCCCCGACTATCCGGAAGCCCACAATAATTTGGCCAGCACCCTGAAGACCACCGGTCAGGTCGATCTGGCCCTACGCCACTATCGGCAAGCGATCGCGCTGCGGCCGGACTATGCCGAAGCCTTTAATAATCTCGGGTCGACCCTGCAAGACATGGGGGTGTACGACGCCGCGATCGAACACTATCAGCGCGCGCTGGCGCTCAAGCCTGATTTTGCCGAGGCGCACAATAATCTGGCCAACGCCTATTCCAATCGGGGCGATCTGCCGACTGCGATCGAACATTTCCGACGCGCGCTGGCACTGCGTCCTGACTTCGATCTGGCCTACAGCAATCTGCTGTTTCATCTGAATTACCATGCGCTGAACACGCCGGCCGACTATGTGCGGGAGGCGCGGCGCTTTGGTCAGCGCGTGGCGCAGCGCGCGCGCCCGTTCCGAACATGGCCTGCTGCGGGACGCAAGGCGGGTGCGCCGCTGCGGGTCGGTTTGGTATCCGGCGATCTGCGACGCCACCCGGTCGGCTATTTTCTGGAGAACGTGCTGGCGCGGTTGGATCACAGCAAGATCGAGGTCATTGCCTATCTGACCAAGCCTCATCGCGATGATCTGAGCGAGCGGCTGGAATCGCACTGCGCCGGTTGGCGTTCTCTGGTCGGCCTGAGCGATGCCGATGCGGCACAACGGATCTACGACGACGGCGTGCAGATACTGGTCGATCTGGCCGGCCATACAGCGGACAACCGACTGCCGATGTTCGCCTACAGACCGGCGCCGGTGCAGGTGGCATGGCTGGGCTACTTCGCCAGTACCGGCCTCAAGGAAATCGACTATATCCTGTGCGACGCCACCGTGCTGCCGCCCTCCGAAACGTCGCACTTCACCGAAAAGCCGTGGCGGCTGCCGCACTGCTATCTATGCTTTACGCCACCGTCCGAGGCAGTCGAGGTCGGGCCCTTGCCGATGTTGCGTAACGGCTATCCGACGCTGGGTTGTTTCAACAAGTTGGGCAAATTGAACGATAAGGTGCTGGCGCTATGGGCGCGAGTGTTGCAGGCGCTGCCGACGGCACGCCTGTTGTTGAAAACCAAGGAGTTCAATAATCCGGCGTTGCGCGATGCCACCTTGGCGCGGTTGACCGCGCAAGGCATCGACACGGCCCGCGTCACCTTGGAAGCCTATACGCCGCGCTCCCACTATCTGGCCGAATACGGCCGCGTCGATTTCGCCCTCGACCCGTTTCCGTTTACCGGCGGCACCACCACGGCAGAAGCGCTTTGGATGGGGGTGCCGGTGCTGACCCGGCGCGGCGACCGTTTTGTCTCGCACGCAGGCGAGAGTTTGTTGCGCGCCGTGGGGCTGGAGACGTGGATTGCCGCCGACGATGACGACTACGTGGCGCGGGCCCAGCACTTTGCGGCTAACCCCGAAGCCTTGTCGGCACAACGGACAGGATTGCGCGCGCAGATGCTGGCTTCGCCGCTTTGCGACGCGCCAGGATTTGCAGCGGCGCTGGCAGCTGCATTTGAAGGCATGTGGGCCGCGCGGAATGAGGTGAGTGATGGGCATGTCAGCCCTGGAGCCGCAGATGAATAGTCCGGCTCAGCCGAAAATCGGCCGTAACGATCCCTGCCCCTGCGGCAGCGGCAAGAAGTACAAACAGTGCTGCATGGGACGTGAGTCGGAGGCGGGGCAGCCGGCTTCGAATGCCGGGGTGACGACGAACGCGAATCCGAATCCGAATCCGAATCCGAATCCGAATCCGAATCGGCATCCCAGCGCCAATCCGCAGCCCAATCCCCACGCCGGCGCGGATACCCACGGCAACGTCAGCCCCGTATCCGCGCCGTTACCGATTACGACGCTGCTGCAGGCAGCCGTGGGCCATCACCAAGCGGGGCGCTTATCGGAAGCGGAGACGCTATACCGTCAGATTCTCGCGCGCGAGCCGCGGCATGCGGACGCGCTGCACCTGCTGGGCGTGATTGCGTATCAGGTGCGTCAATACGAGATGGCGGCGCAGTTGATCGGCGAGGCGATCGCAGTCAACCCGACACAGGCGGAATACCACACCAACCTGGGCAGTGTGCGGCAAGACCAGGGACAACTGGATGCGGCAATCGGGCATTACCGGGAGGCACTGCGGCTCAAGCCCAGTGGAGCGGAAGCGCACAATAATCTGGGTAATGCGTTGTTGGCACGAGGCGAGGCGACCCAAGCCGGAGATAGTTACCGGCAGGCGCTGAGATATCGGCCGGACTACGCGGAAGCACACAACAATCTGGGTAATGCGCTGCAGGCCTTGGGGGATAGCGAGGGGGCGGAGCGCAGTTACCGGGAAGCGTTAAGGTATCGGGCCGACTACGTGGAGGCGCATAACAATCTGGGTAATGCCTTGCAGGCACAGCACAAGCTGGCGCTGGCGCAGGACAGTTATCGGCGTGCCCTGGCGCTGAATCCGGGCTTTGTGAAGGCGCAGGTCAATCTGGGGAATGCGTTGCAGGAGAGTGGTGCGTTGGAGGCGTCGGTGGCGCAGTA
>Ga0116226_10000377_pt1 | contig 37850 bp, 31 predicted proteins | sample S1TSphfallax_FD_89692 | JGI IMG/M metagenome (GOLD analysis project Ga0116226, IMG submission 89692) | Host-associated microbial communities from peat moss isolated from Minnesota, USA - S1T2_Fa - Sphagnum fallax MG | ecosystem: Host-associated > Plants > Peat moss > Unclassified | place: USA...
CAGGCCCTCCGCGGCATCGGCGCTGCGCGAAGCGAGACCGATCTGCGCTTCCGCAAAACTCAATGCTTCCTCGAAGGCCATCATCTGCATGGCGAATATCACTCGCTTGCCCCGGCGCATGGCGGCCGGTGATGCCGCCTTCAATTTCGCGATCAGCGCGTCGACGGTCGCATCGAGTTGGGCCGCGGGTACGACCTCATTCACAAGGCCCATCTGCGCCGCACGGGCCGCGGATATCAATTCACCCGTGAGGCACAATTCGTTGATGTGTCGCGCATGCATGGTCGCCCGAAGGTAGACCAGAACTTGCATCGGGAACACACCCACCTTCACCTCCGGCAAGCCGAAGCGCGCATGCTCGGCGGCGATGACCAAATCGCATAGCGACATCAGTCCCATGCCGCCGGCAACGCAGGCACCGTTGACGCGCGCGACGAGCGGGATGCCGATGCCGTGCACCGTTCGCGCGAGACGCCCGAATTCGGTCGTGGGGTCCTCCGGACCAGCATTGAATGTGTCCGTACCATCCGACAGGTCCGCCCCAGCGCAGAACGCTTTTTCACCGACTCCCGTCAGCACGATGGCCCGGATGTCGGGGTCCGCCGCGGTCGAGACAATCGCCGCCTCGATACCGGCGAGGACGGCCGAGTTGATGGCATTGCGGCGCGCTTCGCGGTCGATCCAGATCCAGAGTGCCGGGCCCTTGCGTTCGGACCGAATCACCGTCACCAGCTCAGACATGTCCACCTCTGGTCCGGGCTAAAACGCTATAGCGTCTTTCAATTCGGATTAGCGTAACATACTTATCTCGCTAGCGAGGGGTAATCGGTGTAGCCTTCGGCGCCGCCGCCATAGAGGGTGTCCATTCGCAAGGGATTGAACGCGGCATCGCCGCGCCGGAATCGCTCCACGAGGTCCGGATTGGCGATGAACAATCTTCCGTAGACGATGGCATCAGCCAACCCACCCTCCACGGCGCGTTCGCCGGATGCCTGGTCGAAGCCGCCATTCAACATCAACACCCCCTTGAACTGCTCGCGCGCCACGGTCGCCAACGCAATTTCGGCCGGCCGATCGTGCTGATCGTGTCGCAATTCAAAGAACGCAATCCGTCGCGCCGACATCTGCTGCGCAACATACGCCACCAAGGCCGACGGATTCGAATCGGCCATGTCGTTGAACGGAACGAGCGGTGATATGCGGATCGCCACGCGCCCGGCACCGAACACGCCGATCGCCGCATCGGTGATCTCGAGCAGCAGCCTTGCCCGATTCTCGAGCGAGCCGCCGTATTGGTCGGTGCGGTCATTGACACTGTCGCGCAGGAACTGGTCTATCAAATAGCCGTGCGCTCCATGAATCTGTACACCGTCGAATCCGGCGTCCCTGGCGCGTTCGGCCGCCCGGCGGAACAACCCGACGATACCCGGCAATTCCTCGGTTCGAAGCGGCCGCGGCGCCTCGTACGGCAACTTACCCTTGGGGGTGTGAATGGATTCATTGCGGATCGGCTTGTCGGACGAGGAGATCGGCTGCACGCCGTTGATTGCGGAATGGCTCGCACGCCCGGGGTGCCAGATTTGCATGATGATGAGGCCGCCCGCGGCATGGACTGCGTCCGTGACCAAGCGCCAGCCAGCAACGGTCTCATCGTTGAATATGCCACCCTCGCCCAGGAAGGCACAGGCGTCGGCCGCGACCATCGTGCACTCGGTCATCACCAAACCGGCGCCGGCACGCTGGCTATAATAATCAGCCATCAGCGCATTTGGCACGTGCGTCATGCCCGCGCGAACGCGCGTCAGGGGTGCCATCACGACACGATTTTTGAGGAGCATATCGCCCGCTTGGACCGGCGTCAGTAGTTTTGTATTCATGCGATCGAGCGTACTTGCCAGCGATGCCGACAGCAAGCGTAGATTCGCGACAAGCTGATGCAAATTTGGCACGATCGCGGGGCGTCATGACATTTCGAGAGCAGTTTTCAGAGATGGCCGCCGACATTGGCAAAGCCAGTGGCGCGGCGTTGCTGCCGCAACCCACCAGCCGGGTTCACGGCGGCTCGATCAACGAGTGTTACCGCTGGGACGGCACGCGAGGTTCGATTTTTGTGAAGGTTGCCGCGAACGCCAATCGAGCCGCGTTCGAGGCCGAAGCCGCGGGTCTTGAAGCGCTGGGTCAGACTCGATCGATCCGCGTGCCCGCCGTATTGAGCGTCGGCGCGAGCGCGGCGTACAGTTGGATCGCGCTCGAGTGGCTGAGATTCGGTGCGCAGTCGCACGCCACCGAATTCGCGCTTGGCGAGCGGCTCGCGCGCATGCATCGCGCGACCGCGGATGACTTCGGGTGGCACCGCGACAACACGATCGGGAGCACGCCGCAATCGAACGGCCGGATGAACGACTGGGTGGCATTCTTCCGAGACAGGCGCCTTCGCTACCAATTCGATCTCGCCGCGCGCAACGGCTATGGCGGCCGTCTGCAACGACGCGGTTTGACGCTGCTCGATGGGCTGGCCCCATTATTCACATGGTACCGACCGCGGCCGTCCTTATTGCACGGCGATCTGTGGGGCGGGAACTGGGGGACAGACGAGTTCGGGGAGCCGGTCATTTTCGATCCTGCCGTGTATTACGGGGATCGCGAGGTCGACGTGGCCATGACCCGGCTGTTCGGCGGCTTCGGCGCGCAGTTCTATGCAGGCTACCAGACGACGTGGCCCCTCGATCCCGGGGCACCGGTACGCACCGAGCTTTACAACCTCTATCACGTGTTGAATCACGTCAATTTGTTCGGCGACGCCTACTTGGCGCAGGCGGAGCGTATGGTCGACAAACTGCTAGCGCAGTTGGGTCATTGATGGGAAGAAATGAGCCAGGTTGCAATATGCTCACCCGATGCCGTCATGACGCGATCTCATACCTTCACCTGAGCCATGAGCGCAAGCGGCCTTTGGTCAAAATCCTTAAAGAATGCCATCCACTCTTCCGTTCCATCCCCGTGGCGGTGCACCAGATGTGGCGCGTGGGTGAACTCGACTCCCCGTGCTTGCAGCTGTGAGTATGCCGTTGCGATATCCACAACGCGAAGATAAAGCAGCGACTCGGCGGGCAGCGGCGTCTCCGTTTCGGTCAACAGCAAACGCACTCCATCGCAGTCGAAGAAGGCCAGCTTGCCGAAGGTATAAAGATGTTTTAGCCCGAGCACGGTCCCATACCAAGTCTCCCCTTGTGCGATGTCGCTTACCGTGCGAGATATCTGCCCGATGGCGCCGAGTACAACTGGCTGCTGCATTTCGATTCCTTGCCCTTCGAGGGCGCTACCCTTGGGAACTTGAAACGATTCACGTAATTCTTGGCGATTGCTCAATCCGAGTTTCGCAAGTGCGTTACCGACATGAAACTTGACGGCATCCGTACTGACCCCTCGCCGCAGCGCAATCTGACGATTGGACATCCCATGTTTAACGGCATGCACGACGTGCCATTCGGCGGGCGTCAAGACGTCACGATGAGGCGGGCGTCCACGGCGTGCGGGTTTCTTGGGTACCATGCGGCAGGATGATACGCAGGCGGCAGAGGAATTACCCTACCCGCCAATCTATTCTGCACCCGAACAACCGGGGCAGATGTCGTGCGATGCACGTTAAGGCCATAATGAAGCGCGTTTCATTTTTTGGTCCAGGACTCGTAAGAATGGCTGTTTATCGGCACGCGCTGATCGTCTCGTTTGGCCTGTATCTTGCCTGCCTGCAAGCGAACGCAACAGACCATCCCGACTGGACCACTGGGCTTGCCCCATTCCAGATAGCCGACAACCTCTATTACGTCGGCAGTCGCGACTTGGCGGCCTACCTCATTACAACTTCCGCGGGAAATATTTTGATCAACGCGAATCTCGAAAGCTCGCCACCGTTGATCCGCGCCAGCATTGAGAAGCTCGGATTCTCGTGGAAGGACACCAAGATTCTCCTAAATAGCCAGGCGCATTCCGATCACATGGGCGGAGCAGCACAGGTGCTCAAGGAAACCCGGGCGCGTGACATGGTCATGGAAGGCGATGCCGATGTCGTGCGCAGCGGGGGACGCAAAGACTTTGCCTTCGGCACCGACGGAATGCAAACCTATCCACCCGCTCGCGTAGACCGGGTTCTGCATGACGGCGACACCGTCGTCCTTGGTGGCGTCACTCTGACGGCGCACCGTACGGGCGGTCATACTCGCGGCTGCACTGCCTGGACATTTCGCACGCACATATCCAGCGATCCCACGAACCGCTTGCGTGATGTCGTCATCGTTGGCGGTTTTCGACCTCTGTCGCAGTACCGTTTATTCGATACGCCGAAGCAGCCCGCTTCCTACCCAGGTATCAGGGATGACTTCTACAAAACGTTCGCTACTTTGCAAGCGCTCCCCTGCGATATTTTTCTCGGGGCCCATGGGATCTATTTCGATTTGCTTCCCAAGGTGCAGCGGATGCAGGCCGAGGGGGAGGCTGTATTCATCGACCCAAACGGATATGTAGACACCATCAAAGAAGCAAAATCAGATTTTGAGAAGACCGTGGCCACTCAGACCCCCAAATCCTCGCAAGCAAAGCCGTTGCAGTGATCGATCCGCCTAATCCGGCCATTCGGCGCGACTGCGCTCAGATTCAGGCGGACTTACCGTTGGTCGCACCGGACGGGATGCCCGCGCGATACAAAGTCGCGCCGGTGTAGTCGCGAAATTCCACGGTGAGCGCCGCGGGTTCGCAGCGAAGCGCGGCGAATCCGGAGCGAGCCGCACAGAATAAGGTGCCGTCGATGGCCTCGACCGGCCTCACCTCGGAACCCGCGCCACAACACACGTAGTCCACGCTTCCCCGGCGGATGTGTTGCAAATCATGGTCGTGGCCGTTGATGTACGCTTGGACGCCGTGCTTCTTCAGAAGCGGGTCGATCAGCTCCTGGGTTTCCGGGGTATCGCCATGACCGCTGCCGCCGGAGTAAATCGTGTGATGTCCGACCACGAGCTTCCAGGCAGCCGTCGACTTGCCTAATTCCTGGTCGAGCCACTTGATCTGCGCGTCCACATCCTGGCTCGCGACATTCTGCGCGATCACGCTGTGTACCTTCTCCCGGTACTTGTGGACCAGCGGTGAGGTATCCACCACGAAGAAATCCACGTGCGGTGCCCCGAGCTCGGTGCCCGAGACCTTGTAATAGCGGCTGGGCATACGCCAGCGCGCGCTAGTCTTCGCGTAATCGAGCTGGGCCTGTGGAACGCCGCGATAGTCATGATTGCCGAGCGCGACATACCAGGGAACCTGCAAGGCGCCTGCCGTGTAGATGTCTTCGAAGGACGTCCGCCACTGCGGGTCGGTGGCGGATTGCACGCCGTCCTCGTAGAAATTGTCTCCGACCGAGAACACAGTGCGGCTGCCGAGCCCTGCGCCGGCTTGCCCCATTTGCATGGCGACTTCGCGCTGGCGACTCGCGCCGTTGCGCCCCCAGTCGCCGACGACGAGGAAATCAAGAGCCGCCGCGGGGGCTGCACCCGCGCCGCCCGGAAACGCCGACAATGCCGCTGCGGCCGACATTGATGTGATGAATTCGCGGCGATTCAAAAGGATGTCCTGCATGGATGCCGTCCCTTTGGTGAGTCGAGACGCGCATTATGCGTCGGATGCGATGCCGTGATCGATGAATTCAGCGCCGGCGGGTCGAACTGCCGCCCGCCGCGAGAACTGGGAACTTTTCTACTTGCGCGACAAAGAGAGCCGCGAAGTGGATTTCGTCGTCACCGTAAACCGCCGGGTACACTGGCTGATCGAAGTAAAGGCCTCAGACGACAATCCCGGCTCCAGCTTGAAGTACTACACTCAAAAATTGCGACCGACCGAGTCCATGCAGCTCGTGCGCACTCTTGATCGACCTCAAGAGAAATCCGGCATCAAGATTCTGCCGCTTGGCTCATGGCTCGAAGAACTGCCGACGGTCCGAGCACCGTGATCTGACCACACTGCGCAATGTAGACAACCTGGCACCCTGCGTCCAAGACTACGAGAGTTATTAAAGGATACCGAATTCGATGGGTTTCGGTTGCAGACCTGGGACGCGTTGGTGAAACCCAGACCAGACCTTGGTGCAACAGTCGAACGACCGCAACCGCTTGAACCTTAAAGACTTTTGGAGCGGGAAACGAGACTCGAACTCGCGACCTCAACCTTGGCAAGGTTGCGCTCTACCAACTGAGCTATTCCCGCGTCTGGCACACGTGCCCGAACAGACGCGCAATTGTAGGGCGCGTTCGCCGGGAGTCAAGGACAACAGAGGCCTGACCGCCCACCCAGGGCATCGACAGTGCCCATCATTCAGTAGCCCGCAGGCCGCGTACCCTCAGAGGGACGACGTACCGCGCAGTTCGGGCCACGCGAGACGCAAATACGCAACCATGGACCATAGCGTCAGCACCACCGCCACGGCCGTCAGAACGATTCCCATGTCATAGATGGGCAAACGAAAAAGCGGCTGGCGAAACAACAGGAAAGACAGGCCGACGATTTGCATGATGGTCTTGTATTTGCCCAGGGCCGACACCTTGATCTTGCCGCGAGCGCCGATCTCGGCCATCCATTCACGCAATGCCGAGATGGCGATCTCACGGCCGATGATGACGATGGCGCCGATGGCCATGAACCAGCGGGGATCTCGGCTCACGATCAATATCAGCGCCGCGGCAACGATCAGTTTGTCGGCCACCGGGTCGAGGAATGCGCCGAGCCTCGAAGTCTGCCCCAACTTTCGCGCGTAGTAGCCATCCAGCGAGTCGGTAATGCCCGCCAAAGCGAACGCCGCGCATGACGCTGGATCACCCCAGCGATGAGGCAATAGATAGAACATCGCGATGATCGCGGGAATCATCAGAATGCGCAGCCACGTCAGAGCATTCGGCAGATTCCAGTTCGACGTGGCCGGCCCGTGGCCGTCATTGTCCGGGGTGGAGGTGCTCATAGATCACTTGGGCAAGATCCCGCCCGAGGCCACGAATTTGTGCGAAATCGTCGATGCCGGCACGCAGTATTCCTTGCAGTCCGCCAAATTGCTTGAGCAATTCGCGTCTTTTGACGGGCCCCAAGCCCGGGATGGTCTCGAGAATCGATTGGTTGTGCCGTTTCGCCCGTTTGCGCCGATGTCCCGCGATCGCAAATCGATGTGCTTCGTCACGCACTCGCTGGATCAGATGAAGGGCACTCGAGTCTGGCGGAAGTATAGTGGGCGTATCCTGGCCCAACAAGAACAGTTGCTCCTGGCCGGGGCGCCGATCGACCCCCTTTGCCACCCCGATCAAGGTGATCCCTTTGACGCCCAACTCTTCGATCACCTTGGCGGCCTCGGCAAGCTGTCCCTTGCCTCCGTCGATCAGCAGCACGTCGGGTGCCGATATCTCGCCGTCGCGAACCCGCTTATAGCGGCGCGTCAGCGCCTGGTACATCGCCGCGTAATCATCGCCCGGCGTGATTCCCGTAATGTTGAAGCGCCGGTAATCGCTCTTCAGCGGGCCCTCGACGCCAAACACGACGCAGGACGCCACCGTATCCGTGCCGCCGGTGTGGCTGATATCGAAACACTCGATGCGGCCGGGGGACTCGTCGAGATCGAAGGCCTCGCGCAGGCCATCGAGGCTGGACTCGATGCTGGCCCGTGCCAGTCCGCGCATTTTCAGTGCCTGCTCGGCGTTGTTGCGCATCATGTCCAACCAGCGGGCGCGGATCCCGCGCACGGAAGACGTGATGCGCACCTTGTGCGACGCCCGCTCAGACAGCGTCGCCTCGAGAATGGCCATTTCATCAAAATCCCGCTCGACCAGAATCTCGGACGGGGACTCGCGCTCCAAATAATACTGACCGACGAATTGCGCCAACACTTCGGGCAATTCGGCGAACGGTGCCCTGGGGAAAAACGTGGTGCTCCCCAGGCTGCGGCCACCCCGCACGAACATGAGCGCGACGCAATACTCGCCATTGCCGGCCGCCACCGCTATCACGTCGGCATCGTGGTCGATGTCCGAGGTGACGATCTGCTGAGATTGGATGAACTTGAGGTTCGCAAGTTGATCGCGCAGCCGGGCGGCATCCTCGAACTCCAACCGCTCCGCGGCCGCCTCCATTCGCCGGCCGAGTTCTTGCTGCACCTCGTCGTCGCGCCCCTCGAGCACCTTGATGGCGGCGGCGGCGTCGCGTGCGTAGGCCTCTTGGGTAATCAGGCCGACGCAGGGCGCTGTGCAGCGTTGAATTTGATATTGAAGACAGGGTCTCGACCGGTTCGCGAAATAGGTATCTTCGCAATTGCGCAGACGAAACAGCTTTTGCAATTGCTGCAGCGTTTCGCGAACCGCGCCCGCCGACGGATACGGCCCGAAGAACCGCCCCGCTTCCTTGCGTGAACCGCGGTAGAAACTCAAGCGGGGGAACTCGTGACCCGTTTCCAAATGGACGAACGGGAAGCTCTTGTCATCCCTGAGCACGACGTTGAAGCGCGGCCGGTGTTTCTTGATCAGATTGAATTCGAGCAACAGCGCTTCCGTGTCCGAATTCGTGATCGTGACCTCCATGTGATGGGTTCGGGACACGAGTGCCTGCACCTTGGGCTGGACGTTGCTGGCCTGAAAGTACGAGCCCACCCGACTCTTGAGACTTCGCGCCTTGCCGACATAGAGAATCTCGTTCTTCGCGTCCAGCATCCGGTATACGCCCGGCCGGGCCGGCAAACCCTCCACGAAAGACCTGGCGTCAAACGGAGCAGTTGCCTCGCTCATGATTCACGCGCGGCAAATGCGGCGGTTCGCGCCTGCTCGACGACCGCCTCGAACATGTCCGGGGTCAGGCGTCGCGTCTGCGTGTTATAGCGACTGCAGTGGTAAGAGTCGATCAGCAACCTGCCGTCGGTAAGGGCATGACGGGCACCATGGGCGAATTTGAACCGCTTCGACGTCTCTTGGTAGCTTCGCAGAACGGCTTCGTGAGCGATGGCGCCCAGTGCCAGAATGGCGCGAACCTCACGGCTTTGCGCGAGTTCGGCGCTCAGGTAGTCGTTGCAGGTCTTGATTTCGAGCGGCAGCGGCTTGTTGTCCGGCGGCAGACATTTGACGGCGTTCGTGATCCGCGTATCGAGCAGCTCGAGCGAATCATCGGACGCGCTCGATATGGGTTTCGTTGCGAGGCCGAACTTGAACAGGGTGGCGTACAACAGGATGCCGGCGTGGTCGCCCGTGAACGGACGGCCGGTGCGATTCGCTCCGTGCTTGCCGGGCGCCAACCCGACGATCAACAGGCGGGCTTGGCGCGCGCCAAACGGCGGAACCGGCTTGCACACGTAGCCGGGATGTTCCGCCTTGACCGAATCCAAGAAAGAGGCAAGCCGGGGGCAACGACGGCAATTGATATCGAACACGTTGCTCATGAATAAGATCGACTGCGATCGAAAGTTCAAGATCGGTCGCACGATAAAAAACGGGCTACGCGGAAGTGATCCACGTAGCCCGCTATCGAGTGCGCCTGGAATTTGGACTAACCCGAGCGCAACCCAAACCTCGCCACCGAGCGGCAGCAAACTTGAGACAAAAATTCCCGCAGACACCAAAGAATTCACGTGCGTCAAACGGCCCAAACGGCAACTTCACACGCAAACTGGCGAGGCGGGAAAGGTTTGCAAGTCAGAATATCACCTGCGCACCGGCTGGCAACCCGGTTTTTTCAAAACCGCTGTCGACATTCTAGAAATATTCTAGATATTTACTATACGTAACTGTTTTTTATAGATATTAAATCGATTACACTTAATGCCCATTTGCGTGACAGGTCTTTTTTGTCCGCCTGTCGGCGCCGGCTCGCCGCGCGATCAGCATCGCGAGCTCGAGGGCCTGTTCGGCATTCAGCCGCGGATCCACGTTCGACCGGTAAGCTCGGGCCAAGTCGGCCTCGGTCAGTCCCCGCGCGCCGCCGATGCATTCGGTCACATCCTCGCCGGTCAGTTCGATGTGCACGCCGCCCAACATCGATCCGCATTCTTCGTGGATGCGAAAGGCGGACTCGACCTCGCCCAGGATGTTGTCGAACCGACGCGTCTTGATGCCACCCGCCGTCGTCTCCGTGTTGCCGTGCATGGGGTCGCAGACCCACAGTACGGCAGACCCGGTGGCCCGGACGGCTTGGATCATGTCGGGCAATCGCCGCTCTATTTCCTGGCTGCCGAAGCGGTGTATGAACGTCAAGCGCCCGGGTTGGTTCTGCGGATTGAGCACGTGAACAAGTTCCTGAAGCCACTCGGCGTCCATCGATGCGCCGACTTTCACGCCGATCGGATTCGAGATGCCCCGGAAATATTCGATGTGAGCGCCGTCGATCTTGGCCGTGCGCATGCCGACCCACGGCATATGGGTGGACAGGTTGTACCATTTCTTCTGTCGCTCGATGTAACGCGTCTGCGCTTGTTCCGACAGCAAATGCAGACCTTCGTGGCTCGTGTAGAAATCGCCGCGGGTCACCGCATGCACGCGCTGCCCGCTCATCGACTCGAAGAAATCCAGCGACTCGCCGATGGAGTCGACGATTTTCTGATATGCATCGCGCAGCGGGGCATGCCGCAGAAAACTCAAATCCCAGTACTCCGGGTGATGCAGATCGGCAAAACCGCCATCGATGAGCGCGCGGACGAAATTCAACGTGAGCGATGCACGCTCGTAACCGCGCAGCAACAGCTCCGGATCCGGCTCCCTATCGGCCGCCGTGAAGCCCGGCCGGTTGACGTTATCGCCGCGGTAACATGGCAGCGTGATGCCGTCCTTGGTTTCGGTATCCGCCGATCGGGGTTTGGCATACTGCCCGGCGAAGCGCCCCACCCGTATGACGGGTTTCTTCAAGCCTTGCAGCAAAACCAAGCTCATCTGCAGCAGGATCTTCAGCCGTCGCGCGATGTTGTCCGATTCGCAGTCGGCGAAGCTCTCGGCGCAATCGCCGCCCTGTAACAGAAACTCTTCCCCGCGCTGCGCCTTGGCGAGCCGGTCACGCAGCGCCTCGATCTCCCACGACACCACGAGGGGTGGCAGACGACTCAAGGCCGCGACTGCCCGCTCCAAGGACTGCTGGTCCGCGTATATCGGCTGTTGGGTGGCCGACAGACGTTGCCAGCTCGCCGGGTGCCAGTGGGTCATGGTGAGGCTTTTGGACATGGCGGCGATGCTACGGCAAAATGCCGCCCCGACCAACATGCCGGCGCGCCGGCGGTCCCAATCCCCTGAGATGTCTGCCATGAATACGATCAACGAGACCTTCAAGGCTCTTGGACTTCGCGATATCAATTCCGGGAGCTGGTCCGGAAGCCACGGCTGGAGCCGTCATTCCACCGGCGCCATGATCGACTCCATCAATCCCGCGACGGGGCAGCGCCTCGCGCAAATCAGCGGTGCGAGCGCCGACGACTACGAACACGTCATCGCTGCCGCCGTCGAGGCAGCCCGGCAGTGGCGCCAGGTTCCGGCGCCGAAACGGGGCGAGGTCGTCCGATTGATGGGCGAGGAGCTCCGGCTTCACAAGGATGCGCTCGGGACGCTGGTCTCGCTCGAGAACGGCAAGATCAAGGCCGAGGGCGACGGCGAGGTACAGATGATCGACATCGCCGATTTTGCGGTGGGTCAGTCGCGCATGTTGTACGGGAATACCATGCATTCTGAGCGGGTGCAGCATCGCATGTACGAGCAATGGCACCCGCTCGGAGTCGTGGGCGTGATCTCGGCGTTTAATTTTCCGGTTGCCGTTTGGTCCTGGAATGCATTTCTCGCCGCGATCAGCGGCAACGCCGTCATTTGGAAGCCGTCGCCGAAGACCTCTTTGTGCTCGATTGCCGTACAGCACATCTGCAACCGCGTGCTCGAGCGCAATGCATGGCCGCCGATTTTTCAGATGTTCATCGACGCCGGCACCGAGTTGGCAACCCGCCTCGTCGACGACCGGCGCGTTGCGCTGATCTCATTCACGGGCTCGACGCAAGTCGGCCGCCAGATCGGGGTACGCGTCGCCGGGCGTCTAGGTCGAAGCCTATTGGAACTCGGCGGCAACAACGCCATCATCGTCGATGAAAGCGCCAATCTCGATCTTGCCGTGCCGGCCATCGTCTTCGGCGCCGTGGGTACCGCGGGTCAGCGCTGCACGTCGACACGTCGCGTGTTCGTTCACGAAGCGCGCGCGGCGGAACTTGAACGGCGACTCATCGCCGCTTACGGCCAGGTGCGTATCGGCGACCCGCTCGAGGCCGGCACGCTCATGGGACCGCTGATCGATGCGGGCGCGGTGGCGCGGTACCAGGAAGCGATCGCGGCCGCGCAGGCCCAAGGCGGCACGCTATTGTGCGGCGGCAACGCTTTGCAGAGAACCGGCAACTTCGTCGATCCGGCCATCATCCGTGCCACGGCCGACATGCCCATCGTCGCCACCGAGACCTTCGCCCCGATTCTGTACCTCGTGCGCTACCGGACCTTCGAAGAGGCCGTTGCGCTACAGAATGCCGTTCCCTATGGCCTGTCCTCAGCCGTGTTCACCGATAGTTTGCGCGTGGCAGAGCGATTTCTATCCGCCGAGGGCAGCGACTGCGGCATCGCCAACGTCAATCTCGGTACATCCGGCGCCGAAATCGGCGGGGCCTTCGGGGGCGAAAAGGATACGGGCGGTGGCCGCGAAGCAGGCTCCGATTCATGGAAAGCCTATATGCGGCGCCAGACGAACACCATCAACTGGAGTTCGGAGCTGCCGATGGCGCAAGGCATCCGGTTCAACGTGTGAGCCATGCGTCGATTTGCGCGGCGCGCGCACGCAGGCGCGCCGCGGAAACCGGCCCGAGTGTCTTCAATTCCTGGGCATACAGCGAGACCCGGTACTCCTCGATCCAAAACCGCAACTCGTCCAGCTCGGGAATCCAGCGCAGCTCCGCGGCCAACTGGTTCGCGAAGCCGTGCATGCGTACGCTCCATTCGTGTAGTTCGCGCAGCACCGCCGGCGGCTCGCCGCCACGCGCCAACAGGCGTTGCCAGCGACGCTCCTCTGCCTTCACCAGCCTCGGCAATTGTCGGAAATTCTCGGCAGACAGGGCGGCGATGGGCTCGGATCTGAATAAACGCCGCAAATGCTCGTGGCTCTCCTCGGCGAGGGCCGCGAGCGAGGTCCGTGCCCTGGGGTCATCGAGCATGCGGCGCACCGCACGCGCCTCAGTGAACCAATGGAGCGCACTCGCCGTGATCTCATCGAGAGTCTCGTAAAGATGTTCGCGCCCGCGTTCCATGGCCCGCTCGAAATCATCGCGGGTTCGCGGCGGATCGGTATCGCGAAAACACGCCCGGCGGAACACCAATTGCAGAAGCGCATCGACCAGCGCGCTCCCGTTCAGATAGGGACTGGCCGCCAACGAGAGCGCCGAGTTGCCGGCAATCACTTTGGCGAGATCCTTGGCCGGGGCATGCAGCACGAGCCGCGCCAGACGCACGGCCGCGTCACGCCAGGTATGCAGCGCTTCCGCGGCGGTCCATTCGTAGTGCCAATGAATGGCGCCTTGCATTTCGCTCAATGTCGGATACACGGTCACGTACCCTGCCTCGACTTCGATCTGGGCGCGGTCCGGAATTGCCGGCAGTTCGAAACGCCGCCACGGCGCCGGATGGGACTTGCGCGCATGATCGTCCAAATCGGCGCGCGCCTGCGCAGCGCAGCGGCGGCGCAGGAGCCCAAGATCGCTGCCCTGCGCGAGTTCCTTGCCGTCTTTGACGACGGCCAGCCATGCGGACAGATGCGCGGGCACGGCATCGAGATCGAAACGAATCAGCGACTCCGGAATAGCGCGGAAATCCTTCAACCACTCAGCCAAGCGTCGTGGATCGGTGGACGGTGAAACGTCGTGTCCCATGAAATTGGCCGCCGCCGCGCCAATGGGTATGAGGCTACGACGGGCTTCCTTGGGCAAGGAGCGCAGCAGTGCCTCCACGCGCGGCCTGACCAGGCCGGGCACGGCGGCATCGACATCGACCCGCGTCAGCGTGGGCAGCGCCAGCAGCGGAATGCTGAGCGTGGCGCCGTCGCGTGTCTCGCCCGGCGCAAAACGGTACTCGACCGCGACCTCGAGCGCCGGCAATGCAACCCGTTCGGGAAACAGGGCCAGCGCCTCGGCGTCGGGTAGGCGTGCGAAGATGTCGTCGGGCGTCAGCGTCAACGCGCTCCTCTGTGCCTCCGACAAATGCCGGGTGAAATACTCCAAGGTGGCCGTGCTCGAAACTTGGCGCGGTAATGCCTTGTCGTAGAACTCGACGAACTTCTCGGACGCATGGACCAGATCGCGTGTGCGCAGACGCTCCTCCATGCGCTGCGCGTCGAGGATGGCCGCGTCGTTGACGCGCACCCAGTCAGGCCGCCGGCGCAGCCGCTTAAAAACCAGCGCCTCACGGGCGAATATCAGCCGCGATTCTTCTGGTGCAATAGGCCCGTAATTGACGATGCGATTGGCGCTCAAGATGAGGCCGAGAAAGCTGATGCGTTCGCGCGCCACGACCTCCTCGCGCGCCTCGTCCCAATCGGGTTCCAGGTATTCTCGTTTCAGCAGGTGATGCGCGGCCGATTCGATCCAGACGGGGTCGATTTCGGCGACCCGGCGCGCGAAGACGCGCGAAGTCTCGACGATATTGGCAGCCATGAGCCAGCGCGGCCGCCTCCGCTTCAGCGGCGAACCTGGGAAAATGTGGAAGTGCACGCCGCGCGCGCCGAGGTACGCTCCGTCCCCACCGCGTGTACCCACCATCGTGCAAAATCCCGCGAGCAACGCTCGGTGCACGCCGGTGTAGCTCGCGGCTCGCGGCTGCGCCACGATCTTCAGCTCGCGCGCGCGCTCGACCACTTGAGTGTAGACGTCATCCCACTCGGATAGACGCAGCATCGACAAGCCGCGGTCCTTGCACCAGCGCCGTAATTCGCGCCGTGGACCTTCGCGCATCTTTCGATAGGCACGCCACAATTTGACCAACGCCGAGAATTCGGATTTGTTGTCCTCGAATGCGGGCGCCGCGGGATCCTCATTGGCACCATCGCGATTTTCGATTCGGGGGTCGGGCACGCTCAAGCCTGAGACGATGGCGAGAATCTCGCTCTCGGCATGAAAGCGCTGACTCTCGAGCAGCGCGCGCGCAAGCCGCGGATCGAGCGGTAGCCGGGCCATGGCACGGCCGCGACGCGTGATGCGGCGCTCGCTGTCCAGCGCCTCCAACTCCTGCAGCACGCGATAGCCATCGCCGAGCGAACGCGAGTCGGGCGCATCGATGAACGGAAAATCCTCCGCGGCCCCCAAGCCGTCGGCCGCCAGACGCAGCAACAACGCCGCAAGATTGGTGCGCAGCACCTCCGGTTCGGTGAACTCCGGTCGTGCTTGGAAGTCCGCTTCGGCATAGAGCCGCACGCAGACGCCGGCACCCAGGCGACCGCAGCGGCCCTTGCGTTGATCGGCACTGGCCCGTGAAATGGGTTCGATGGGCAGCCGTTGCAGCCGGTTGCGCGGGCTGTAACGGCTGATGCGCGCGAGCCCCGAATCGATGACCGCGCGAATGCCGGGCACGGTGATCGACGTCTCGGCGACGTTGGTCGCCAGCACGATGCGGCGGCGCGAGCCGCGCTGGAAGATTTTGCTTTGTTGATCCCACGCCAAGCGCGAGTACAGCGCCAGCACCTCCACGTTCGACTCCAGTTCACGCTCCAGGTAGTCTCCCACATCGCGAATCTCGCGCTCACCGGGCAGAAACACCAATACGTCCCCGTCGCCGCCGGCACCCGGCGTGGTGACGATGTCCTGGTAAGCATTGAAAACTGCCATCGGCAGATCGGGATCCTCCGCGTCCGACTCCGCGGCGTAACGCACGTCGATGGGATGAGTGCGGCCGCTCACCGTCATGACGGGTGCATTGCCGAAGAATCGTGCCACGCGCGCCACGTCGAGCGTCGCCGACGTCACGATCAGCTTCAGATGCGGCCGCCGCGGTAACAACCGTTTCAATACGCCGAGCAGCAGGTCGATGTTGAGCGTGCGCTCGTGCGCTTCGTCGACGATGATGGTGTCATAACGGCGCAGCAGCGGATCGGACTGAAGCTCCGCGAGCAAGAGGCCATCCGTCATCAGCACCAAGCGCGTGGACTGCGACGCTTGATCTGCAAAGCGGACCCTGAAGCCCACCGTGGCGCCGATGGTCTGCGAAAGTTCTTCGGCGATTCGGGAGGCCAGCGCGCGCGCGGCAATGCGCCGCGGCTGGGTGTGCGCGATCAGGCCTTCAACGCCACGCCCGAGTTCAAGGCAATATTGGGGAATTTGAGTGCTTTTTCCCGAGCCGGTATCGCCGGCCACGATGAGCACCTGGTGATGGCGCAGCGCCTCCTGGATTTCATCGCGGCGCGCCGAAATCGGCAATGCGGGGTCAAGTTTGAACACGAGCCGGGCCGACCCCCGCGCAACGACCCGCTCGGCCTCATTCGGCACGCTTCACTTCTTGCCACAATGCCTCCTGAGCAGCCAAACCGAGCGTCTCGAAACTCAGTCCGCGTTCCGCGGCTAGACGCTCCATGCCCTGAAAGCGACGCTGAAATTTGCCGTTGGCGGCACGCAGTGCCGCTTCCGCGTCGACGTCGAGTTTGCGTGCCAGATTGGCGGCGGCAAACAGCAAGTCCCCCACCTCCTCGAAGACCTCGCTGGTCGCGCCGCAACCCTTGGCGGCGGCCTCACGTACTTCGGCCAATTCCTCCGCCACCTTATCGGCGGTTTCGCCGGCCTCATTGAAATCGAACCCGGTCCGCGCGGCACGTTTGCTGAGTTTGAAAGCCCGCATCAGGGCCGGCAGCCCCGTCGGCACGCCGTGCAGTGCGCTGACCGAACCGGAACCGGACGTGGCCTCGGCGGCCCGCTCAGCCGCCTTGATGTCTTCCCAGACGCCACTTTGTTGATCGACGCTCAAGCGCGCGCGAGTACCGGGATCAAATATATGCGGATGACGGCGGATCAGTTTGCCGCATATCGTCGCGGCGACCCCATCGAAGTCGAAGTGGCCCCCTTCCTCGGCCAGTTGCGATAGGAACACCACTTGAAACAGCAGGTCGCCCAACTCATCCTTGAGGTGCGGCAGATCGCTGCGCTCGATGGCATCTGCAACTTCATAGGCCTCCTCGATGGTGAACGGGGCGATGCTCGCAAAGGTCTGCGCACGGTCCCATGCACAGCCATCGACACCGCGTAGCCGGCGCATGATGGCCAGCAAGTCCTGGAGCGACGCACTCAAGACGCCCCCCCGACGGCCGCTCTCGGGTGAGCACGCAAAAGCCGGCGCAATGTCAGCAACATCCCCGCCGTGGCCCCCCAGATCACACGATCACCATAAGGTATGTCATGTACCTCCAACGACACCCCGAACAATTCGCGAGTGCGCGGCCGGTGGTTGGCGGCGTCGAGGATATAATTCAATGGCACCTCGAATGCATCGTGGACTTCGGCGGTCGCAATACGAAGCTCGTACGCCGGATTGACGAAGCCCACCACCGGGGTGACCCGAAAGCCGGTTCCCACCCAATGATCGGGTAGGTAACCCGCGAATTCGACGAAACTAGCCGACAATCCGATTTCCTCGTGCGCCTCGCGCAGTGCCGCGTGCCAGGCATCAACGTCATCGGGTTCGATCCGCCCACCCGGGAAGCTGATCTGGCCGGCATGATCTTTGAGGGTATCCGCCCGCTGGGTCAGCAGCACCGTGGTACCCGCGTCGCGCTCGACCAAGGGTACGAGAACGGCCGCCGGCACCCGAGGCATCGGCGTGGCGGCGCGCACCCGGTCGACGACATGGTCGGGGGCACCGGCGGCCCACAAAATTTCCTCGCCTGGCGCGGAGGCCGCGGGTGCGAGCGACTCGCGAATGTGCGCGCGGTCGTAAAGTGGATCGAGACTCAACCGGAAGACCCCGCCGCGGACCCCAAGTCCGTGCTACCACCCTGGGTGAGCGCCAGCGGATTGAGCAACCGCCGCAGATCGTCCACGGAAAGATCGGTCATCTCGGCGGCGACCTCGAGCACCGATCGGCCGCTGGCGTACGCTCGTTTCGCGATGGCGGCACCCTGTTCGTACCCGATCACGGGGTTCAATGCCGTTACCAAAATGGGGTTGCGATCGAGCGCGGCAGCGATGCGTTCGCGGTTCACGGCGAAGTCCGCAAGCGCATGATCCGCCAGATTACGGCAGCCGATGCCGAGCAAGTCGATGCTTTGGATTAAATTGAACGCGATGACGGGCAACATGACGTTCAGTTGAAAGTTGCCGGATAAACCCGCGATGGTGATGGTCGCGTCGTTGCCGATCACCTGGGCAGCCATCATGGCGACGGCCTCGGGAATGACGGGATTGACCTTGCCCGGCATGATGCTGCTGCCCGGCTGCAAAGCCCGCAACTCGATCTCGCTCAAGCCCGCGAGCGGACCTGAGTTCATCCACCGCAGGTCGTTGCAAATCTTCATTAGCGCGCCGCTCAACACCTTCAACTGGCCGGAGACTTCCACCGCCGTATCTTGACATGAGAGCGCTTCGAAATAATTGTCGCTGGCCACGAACTCGAGCTGGGTGGCAGTGGCAAGGTGTCGCGCAAACAGCGCGCCGAAGCCCGGCCGGGCGTTGACACCCGTGCCCACGGCCGTACCCCCCTGGGCCAGCCGCAACAGACGCGGCATGACGCACTGGATACGTGCGCGACACTGATCTATCTGGCTGCGCCAGCCTCCCAATTCCTGACCGAGCGTCAACGGCATGGCGTCCATTAGATGGGTACGTCCGGTCTTGACCACATCTTGAAACTCGATCGAACGTGCGCCGAGCACCTCGCTCAATCGTCCCAGCGCGGGCAACAGATGCTCGGTGATCACGAGCGCCGCTGCGACATGAATGCCGGTCGGGATGACGTCATTGCTACTCTGCCCGCAATTGACGTGATCGTTTGGATGCACCCGCGTACCGAGTTCCCGCGACGCCAGCGTCGCGATAACCTCGTTGGCATTCATGTTGCTGCTGGTGCCCGAGCCGGTTTGGAAAACGTCCACGGGGAACTCGTCATCATAGCGACCATCGGCCACTGCCAAAGCCGCGCTCTGGATCGCGAGCGCGACGGCGGGATCGAGATCGCCCAAATCCACATTGGCGCCGGCGGCCGCATGTTTGATGAGTCCGAGCGCACGAATGAAGGCGCGCGGCATTTTCAACCCGCTGCGCGGGAAGTTGCGGATGGCGCGCTCGGTCTGGGCACCCCACAGGGCCGCGGCCGGCACCTCGAGCGCGCCCATGCTGTCGTGCTCCACGCGATAGGACGCTGTTGTCATCGTTGTTTCCGGTAATATCATTGCTGATTCTAACACCGAGTACCCTTCCGCCGATGTCAGCCCAAGCCTTTGACGCGCTTTCGCCGCTCGACGGCCGTTACGCCGGAAAGCTTCAAGCGGTGCGCTCCATATTCAGTGAGGCCGGTCTGATGCGCGAGCGCGTGCGCGTCGAATGCGCATGGACCCTGAGCTTGGCGACGGGTCCCGCCCCGGCGCTGTCGACTCTGCCTCCCGCCGCGCTCGCGTGGCTGCGGCAGCACGCGCTGGAACCGGCGGCCACCGACGTGAGCGCAATCAAAAGCATCGAGCTGCGCACCAATCACGATGTCAAAGCCGTCGAATATTGGATTCGCGCGCAACTGGCCGCAAATGGGGCATCCGCCGCCCAGCTGGAATGGGTTCATTTCGGCTGCACCTCCGAGGATATCAACAATCTCGCCTACGCCTTGATGATGCAGTCCGCACGCAACAGCGTGCTGCTGCCCGCCCTCGACGCGATCAGCGCCCGGCTCGACGCGCTGACAGCCGCTCATGCCGACGTGGGAATGTTGGCGCGAACTCACGGTCAGACGGCGACACCGACGACGGTGGGCAAGGAATTCGCCAATGTCGGTGCGCGTCTGCACCGTCAACGCGCCGCGCTCGAGTCCGTCGCGCTGCTCGGTAAAATGAACGGCGCCGTCGGCAATTTCAACGCACATGTCGCCGCGTTGCCCGGCATCGACTGGCTGGGTTTCAGCGCGAGCTTCGTGACCGAGTTGGGTCTCGAGTCGAATCCCCTGACGACCCAGATCGAACCCCACGATTGGATCGCTGAATACTGCCACGCGCTCATGCGCGCCAACACCGTTCTCCTGGATTTCGCCCGCGACATGTGGAGCTACATTTCTCTCGGTTATTTCAAGCAGCGCTCGATCGAAGGCGAGGTGGGTTCGTCGACCATGCCACACAAGATCAATCCGATCGACTTTGAAAACGCTGAGGGAAATCTCGGCCTGGCCAACGCGCTGTTGGGCCACTTCGCAGACAAGCTACCCGTATCCCGGCTGCAGCGGGATCTGACCGATTCGACGGTGCTGCGCAATCTCGGCGTCGCGGTGGGGCACACCACGCTCGCGCATCAATCATTGCTCACGGGTCTCGGCAAACTCGAGCTCGACGCGGCACGCATCGCGGAAGATCTGGACCGTGCATGGGAAGTGCTCGGCGAAGCGGTACAAACCGTCATGCGCGCGCATGGCATTCCCGATGCGTACGATCGGCTGAAACGCTTCACCCGCGGCAAGCCGGTCGATCGGGACGCGATGCGCGCCTTCATCGCCAGTCTCGAACTGCCTGAGAGCGAAAAGCAGCGGTTGCTGCAATTGACACCAGGCGGCTACCTCGGATTGGCTCCGCAACTGGCCCGCAGGCGATAGCCGCCGGCTCGCCGGCTCCCACCTTTGCCATTCGGAACGGGCGCACACTTTCTCGGCTGTGCACTGCGCAATTTCACATCCGAAACGTGACGTGGTTGGCACAGCGTCGCCATCTCAGACGGTACCATCGGACTCGCAATTGGTGGGATCGGGATAGCAATATGGCGGTAAGACCGGAAAACGGGGATAGAACGGGCGAGCCCGTCGCGGGCTCGGGCACTCGAACCATACTCACCACCATGCCCGAAGTGCGCGAATCCAGCCTGAAGGTCGCCAAATCGGCACAGCGGCTGCTGTCCATTTTCACGCAGGACTTGGAACCGCTCATCTATGGCGAGGAACCTTTCTTGGAGGCCATCAAACGGCTCGTGCTCGCGCGTTCTTACGCGAAGGTTCGGGTGCTGCTCGCTGACCCCTCCCGAGCCATCGTGGACAATAACCGTTTTCTGGCGCTCGCCCGCCGGCTGACGAGTTGCATTGATCTGCGGGCCATGAGCGCCGACTACGCGGCGAGCGCGGGCGCTTTCATCATCGCCGACGACAAAGCGCTGGTTTACCGACTGCAAGCCGATCGCTGGGACGGTATCTCGGACATGAACGACCCTGCCGTCGCTCGTAAATACCTGAATTTCTTCGATGAAGTTTGGCAAACCAGCATGCAAGAATCCCGGATGCGGCAGATGCTGATGTAACGTCCCGGACGGCGCTGGTCCGCACGGCGAGGCCGTCCCCGTTATAATCGGCGCATGCAGTCTTTTCCGGTCCCCCAGAATACCGGCACCGTCATCGTCGGAATGTCCGGCGGCGTCGATTCGGCGGTGGCCGCGCTCTTGCTCAAGGAAGCCGGATTCGCCGTGCAAGGCTTGTTCATGTCCAATTGGGACGATGACGACGCCTACTGCACCGCGGCCGAGGATTTCCAAGATGCGCGCCGCTGCTGCGAAGCGCTCGGCATTGCGCTGCATCGAGTCAGCTTCGCCGCCGAGTACAGGGAACGCGTGTTCGCGCATTTCCTGCGTGAATATGCCGCCGGGCGCACACCCAACCCGGACGTGCTGTGCAATCGGGAAATCAAGTTCGGCGTCTGCCTTCGGTACATGCAGCGGCTCGGAGCCGCATGGATCGCCACCGGCCACTACGCTCGATTACGGCGCACGCCGCACGGCACGGAGCTGCTCAAGGCAGCCGATTCGACGAAGGACCAGAGTTATTTCCTGCACCAGGTCGACGCCGGCGCCTTGGAGCGGACCTTGTTTCCGATCGGAGACCTGCACAAAGACGAGGTCAGGCGGCGCGCTCATGCCGCAGGCTTGCCGGTGTACGACAAACCGGACAGTACCGGGATCTGCTTCATCGGCGAGCGACCCTTCGAGGAGTTTTTGCGCGGCCACTTAAGCCAGGTACCGGGGCCAATCGAAGATGACCGAGGCATGGTAATCGGCGCACACCGCGGACTGGCTGTCTACACCCTGGGCCAACGCTCGGGCCTTCGCATCGGCGGACGGGCCGGCGCCGCCGCGGCGCCATGGTATGTTGCCGCCAAAGATCAGCGTCGCAACGCCTTGATCGTGGTCCAAGACCCGGGCCACCCATGGCTCATGTCCGACGGGTTCGACGTCGAGGACATGCACTGGCTGGGCGGCGCCGCTCACGCGAAACCCGCGGTACTGACGGTGAAAACCCGCTACCGCCAGGTCGATCTTCCCTGCGAGCTCACCGCGCAACCACCCGTGTTGCACGTCTCGCTGTCGAATCCCGCACGCGCGGTCACTCCGGGGCAATACGCGGTCTTCTACGACGGCGATCGGTGCCTGGGCGGCGGTGTGATCGCGCGGCGTCACAATTCCAGACTGGCGCACGGTGCGCATGCACCAGCGCGGGAGCCAGCGTAATCGCCTATACTTCGCGGGTTGCAACCGGAGGGGTCATGACGGATAGTTTCAAGTCGAGAGCGACGCTCAAAGTCGGCGCAAAACAATATGATTTCTTCAGCCTGAGCGCACTCAAAGATCACAAGATCGACCGTCTGCCCTTTTCCCTGAAAATCCTGTTGGAGAATCTGCTGCGTTTCGAGGATGGCGTCAACGTCACCCAGAGCGACATCGAAGCCATCATCAAGTGGGACGCGCACGCCCCGCCGAGCCATGAAATTGCGTTCACGCCCGCCCGCGTCATCATGCAAGATTTCACGGGGGTTCCCTGTATCGTCGATCTTGCCGCGATGCGCGAAGCCATCGTCCGATTGGGAGGCGATCCGCAGCGCGTGAATCCATTGGCCCCCGCCGAACTGGTCATCGATCACTCGGTACAGGTGGACGAATACGGCGCCGCCGATTCGTTGAAACACAACAATGAAATCGAATTCGCGCGCAACGGCGAGCGTTACATGTTCCTGCGCTGGGGTCAGACGGCGTTCAGTAATTTCAAGGTCGTCCCTCCCAATACGGGCATTGTCCACCAAGTCAACATCGAGCGTCTGGCGCGTGTGATCTTTGCTGATGACGGCACCGGCAAATCGACGGCGTACCCGGACACCCTGGTGGGCACGGATTCGCACACCACGATGGTCAATGGACTTGGCGTGCTCGGCTGGGGCGTGGGCGGCATCGAGGCCGAGGCCGCGATGCTCGGCCAACCGGTGACCATGCTGATTCCCCAAGTGATTGGATTCAAGCTCACGGGCGCTCTGCCACCGGGCACCACCGCCACGGATCTGGTATTGACCGTGACCGAGATATTGCGCAAGAAGGGCGTGGTCGATAAGTTCGTCGAATTCTTCGGCGATGGTCTGGCGGGTCTGCCGTTGGCGGACCGCGCCACCATCGCGAACATGTCGCCGGAGTTCGGCTCGACCTGCGCGATCTTTCCCATCGATGAAGAGACCATCAAGTATCTCGAACTGACCGGCAGACCGGCCGATCAGATCGCCTTGGTCGAAGCCTATGCCAAGGCGCAGGGATTGTGGCGCGTGCAAGGCGCTCCGGCCGCGGATTACACCGACGTCGTGGAACTCGATCTGTCCACGGTGGAGCCATCCCTCGCCGGGCCGAAGCGTCCTCAAGACCGCGTGCCGCTGCGCTCCGCGAAGCAGGTGTTTCTCGCGAGTCTCAAAAAGATGGCCGTGGAGCGTACGCAGAAGAATCCGGGCGCTCTGGGCAAAGGGTCGGCCACCATCGGGAGCGACACCTTCGAGGTTCATGATGGCGCGGTGCTGATCGCGGCGATCACGAGTTGCACGAACACGTCCAATCCGGCCGTGCTCGTCGCCGCGGGTTTATTGGCGCGCAATGCCAATGCATTGGGCCTGAAGTCCAAGCCGTGGGTGAAAACCTCTCTGGCCCCGGGCTCGCGAGTCGTGACGGATTACCTGCAAAAGGCGGGCTTGCTCGGCGACCTGGAGGCATTGGGCTTTTACACGGTGGGTTATGGGTGCACGACCTGCATCGGTAACTCGGGCCCGCTGAAGGCGCCGATCTCGGACGCTGTCAAGGCGGGCGACGTCATCGCCGCATCGGTGCTGTCGGGCAATCGAAATTTCGAAGGTCGGGTGCATCCCGAGATCAAGATGAACTTCCTGGCGTCGCCGCCACTGGTGGTGGCTTATGCGCTCGCGGGCAATCTCGACATCGACATCACCACGGAGCCTTTGGGTTCGGACAAGGATGGCAAGCCGGTCTATCTCAAGGACATATGGCCGAGCGCGGCGGACGTGGCCAAGGCCGTGGCAGCCTCCGTGGATTCCGCGATGTTCACCAAGGGTTACGCCAACGTATTCACGGGTGATGCGCATTGGAGCAGCATCAAGACGCCGGCGGGCAAGATCTATGCATGGGACGGCAAGTCGACCTACGTCAAGAATCCGCCCTACTTCGATGGCATGACGATGACGCCGGCGGTGATCGGCGACATCAAGGGTGCGCGTGCACTCGCCGTTCTCGGCGATTCCGTGACGACGGACCATATCTCGCCCGCCGGCAATATTTCCAAGTCGAGTCCTGCTGCAAAATATCTGGTGTCGCAAGGCGTGCAAGCGGCGGATTTCAATTCTTACGGTGCGCGCCGCGGCAATCACGAGGTCATGATGCGCGGTACTTTCGCCAACATCCGTTTGCGCAATCTGTTGTTGCCCGGTACGGAAGGCGGCGTGACGCTGCACATCCCGAGCGGAGAATCGATGTCGATTTACGATGCGTCGGTAAAGTACAAGGCCGAAGGCACGCCGCTCGTGATCCTAGCCGGCAAGGAATATGGCACCGGCAGTTCGCGTGACTGGGCCGCGAAGGGCACCATGCTGCTCGGCGTCAAGGCCGTCATCGCCGAGTCCTTCGAGCGCATCCATCGCTCCAATCTCATTGGCATGGGCGTACTGCCGCTGCAATTCAAGGAAGGGCAGCATGCCGAAGGATTGGGACTCACCGGTAAGGAGCGTTACGAGATCGTCGGACTCAATCAAGGTGCCGCCAAAACCGTCAAGGTGATCGCGACGTCGGACGATGGGAGCAAGACCGAGTTCGAGGCGCGGCTGCGCATCGACACGCCCAAGGAACTCGATTACTACCAACACGGCGGAATATTGCACTACGTCCTTCGACAGCTTGCCGCGGCAAGCAAGGCAGCGTGACACGATGAAACTGGACATGTACCAAGCCACCGTGCCGCCCTGCGTGCGGGCGCTCACCAATTTGATCGCCATCCTCGAAAAAGCGGAAGGCTACGCGGCCGCTCGAAAAATCGATCCGGCCGTGTTGCTCAATACCCGGCTCTTTCCCGATATGCTGCCGCTCACGATGCAAATCGTCATTGCCGGCGACATTGCGCGCGGCGGCGCGGCGCGGCTCGCCGGACGGGACGTACCCGCCTTCGACAGCGGCACAGCCACATTCGGTCAGTTGATCGACGGGTTGCGCCACTCCATCGCGTTTCTCGAGACGCTCACGCCGGAACAGTTCAACGGCGCCGAGGATCGGACCGTCACGTGGAATACGCGAAGCTCATCGAAGAGCATGCAAGGCACGCCCTACTTGTTCCAGCATGTGCTTCCCAACGTGTTTTTTCACGTCTCCACGGCCTACGGCATTCTGCGTCACGTCGGTCTCGAAATCGGCAAACAGGACTTTCTAGGCAAGACCTAGCGGACGCTGGCGGCTGCTAGCTAGCGGGTGGCCGCCGCTGGGGCCGCCGCCACGGCGGGATCCGCGACGCTGCCCGCCTTGACCAGCACCATGGCATTGGGATTAAGGTGTGACTTGATGGCTGCGTTGATTTGAGCCCGCGTCAGCGCCTTGATGGCCTCGGGATATCGATCCAGCCAGCTCACATCGTAGCCGCGCTGAATGGCAGTGAGTATGGCGCTCGCGACGCCACCCGTGGTCGCCAGACCGACAAAGTAACCGCCGATCATCCCTTGTTTACGATCGGCGAGTTCGGTGTCGGTGATGCCGTCGGTCCACCATTTGTCTAACTCGCGCCGCGTCGACGCAATGCCCTTAGCGAGCAATGCGGGCGCAAAGCTCGCGGATATTTCCCAGTCACCGCCGGTGATGGTGTCATCGGCGATGCCGGCGCCGATGTTATAGGTCAGGCCCTCCTTGTCCCGCACCGTGCCCATCAACCGGCCCGTAAAACCACGTCCGAGCACCGCCGTGCCGACGCGCAGCGCCAGCGCATCGGGATCGCGATACTGCATGCCGGTCGCTTGGCCGAGCATGATGGTGACGCTCGGCTTTCCGCTGAGCGGCACGGAGATCTCCTGCGGCCCGGGTGCAACATCGGACACGGTCGGACGGATGTAATCCTGTCCTCCGGACCACCCGGCAAACACCTTGGCGACCTGCGCCTCGGAGTCAGCCTGCGATACGTCGCCGACCAGGACGAGCGTCAAATGCGCCGGACCGTAGTACTTGGCGATGAATGTCCGCGTCTCCTCGACGGTCGCGGTTTTCGCGGCCGCGATGTACTCGGCCACCGTGTGCGGACGGTTCGGCGTGCCGGTGGCGTAGATGGCACGGCCGAATGCTTCGCCCGCACGGGTCTCGGTGTTCTGCAGCGACGCCTCCAGCGACCCGATGAATTGCTGCTTCGCCTTGGCGAACTCCTGGGACGACAGCGCCGGCGTGCGCAGTTCGGCGGCCAGCAAACTCATGACCAGCGGCAAGTCTTTTTTCAGGCACTTCGCGCGGATTTCCAAGCTCTGTGTGCCCACCGCGAATGAAATACTCGCACCGACATCGTCGAGCTGGGCCGCGATCGCGAATTTATCGAGCGCCTTGGTGCCCCGATCGAGCATGCTTCCCGCCAGCGTCGGAATCGCAATGTTGCCCGAAGACGCCATGGCATCGCCGGCCGGAAGCGCACCGAGCACCACGACCACATCCTTGACGCTGGTGGGATACGTGATGAGGTCGATGCTGCCGACGGTTTGGCGGTGAGCGTGTTCGGCCATCGACGCCATGGAGGGCCCACCGGCCAGCAGCAGCATGGGCACGGCGAGTGCTTTGATCCAAACCCTTTTCATCACGACCCTTTCTCCGCCGCCGCCGGCATGGGCACGAACCAGCCCGTGGTGCTCTGGTCCTCTTTGAGGTATTGCTTCGCGACGCGCTGGACGTCGGCGGCCGTGACCTCGCGTACCTTCTCCGGAAAGGTCACGTACAAAGTCCAATCACCCACGGCGATCCATTCATTGATCTCGCTTGCCTTGGCCGCCGTGCCGTCGCGTTTGTAGGCGTCCGCGGCCACGTATTGCTGCTTGACGCGCTCCACTTCGGCAGAGGTCACGCCCTTCGATTGAATCTTCTCGACCTCACCGAGCAGCGCGGCCTCGACCTCTTCATGGGTCGCACCGGGCGCGAGCGATGCATACATCGAATGCAGCGACAGATCGCGGTGCAGATCCGTACCGGAGCCGGCATTCAGCGCGAGGCCCTTGTCGACGAGCGCCCGGTACAGTCGCGCATTCTTGCCCGAGCTCAAGATGGCATCGAGCATGTCCAATGCCGGTTGGTCCGCGTCGCGCCCGTTCGGCACCTTGTGCGCGATCACGACCGTGCCCAGTTCGCCCGGACGCTTGACGATGACTCGCCTCGCGCCGCTCTGCTCGGGCTCCTCGGTATAGATCACCGGAATGGACTGCGGCGAATGCGGATAGGCGCCGTAGTATTTCTTGACCAAGCCCAGCGTGGCGGCCGGATCGATATCGCCCACCACCGTGATGGTCGCGTTGTTGGGCCAGTAGAACGTGTCGTAAAACTCATGCAGTTTTTCGATGGGGACGTGCTCGATATCGCTGCGCCAGCCAATCGTGGGATGGTGATACGGCAGCGCCACGTAGGCAGCGGCCGTCACTTCCTCCATGAGGACGTTGTCGGGATCGTTCTTGCCGCGCTCGAACTCATTGCGCACCACCGTCATCTCCGACTGGCGGTCCGCCTCGTGCAGCCACAGATGCCGCATGCGGTCGGCTTCGATGGCGATGTAGCCCTCCAGACTCTCGCGGCCGATCGTGGCGAAATAGTTGGTGCGGTCGACCGCTGTGCTCGCGTTGAACTGGCCGCCCACCTTCTCCAGGTATTGTTTGACGCTGTTGCCCTTGGGGTCATTGAAGTTCTCGCTGCCCTTGAACATCAGGTGCTCGAGAATGTGCGTAGCCCCGGTCGTGCCCGTCACTTCATTGCGCGAACCGACTCGGTACGTGACTTGGAAAGTGACCACGGGAGCAGAATGGTCGGGCGCCAGCAGCACCGTCAGGCCATTGCCGTCAAGCGTATATTCGTCGATGCCGCCGAGCGATTTGACGAACGTGTAGCCCGCGGCCGAGGCCGCCGCGGGGGCGGTCGTTACTGCGGGAGCAGTCGTCACCGCAGGTGTGGCGTATGACGCCCATGCGCAACCCAGCAGCGCCGCCAGCATGCCGGCGTAAGCACGCCGCGCGGGCGCTTCAACACTCTGATTCATGACATTCCTATGGCAACGGCCAGCCTCGAGAAGCGGGATTCTAGCCTAACCAGCAGCCTAAACTGCGGCCGTCTGAACTTCATCCGTCCAGACCGCGAACTTCGACAAAACGTTCGGCCCGAACGTCATGCTGAGGGCCACATCGGCGGCATCGCGACCCCGGGCGATCAACACACGGCCTACCCGGCGCTGATTGTTGCGCGGATCAAACGTGTGCCATGCGCCGCCGAGGTAGGCTTCGAACCAGCCGGCAAAGTCCATGGGCGCCGCCATCGGCGGCACGCCGATATCGCCAAGATAACCGGTGCAATAGCGCGCGGGAATGTTCAATGCTCGACACAGCGCGATCGCCAGATGCGCGTAGTCGCGGCAAACCCCCACGCGTTCGTTGAATGCCTCGAACGCCGTCTTGGTGGGTCGGGCACATTGATAGTCGAACAAGATATGGGCGTGAACATAGTCCACGATGGCCTGTACCCGATTCCATCCGGGCATGACGCCGCCGAACGTCGACCAAGCCATGGGCGCCAGCAACTCGGTCTCGCAATAGCGGCTCGGCAACAGATAGACCAGCGTCTCGTCGGGCAGCGACTCGACGGTGTGCTCGAATGCGCCCTGAAAAGCCGGCTCCGGCATGCCGCCATCGCGGATCACTCCGTCGGCCGTGATGCGAAACTGGCCGGCCGGCGCGGTCAAGCGCGTGCACCAATTGCCGAAACCATCGCGATACATGGACAGCGGCACGCTTGGGGACGTCACGATGGTATCGGACCGCACCAGATCCTGGCTGCGGCTGTAGTGGACGTTCAAGTTGAGGATCATCGGCGTGGCCTGCGGAAGATCGTATATCAACTCATAGCCGAGCCGAATCAACATGGAGCGCACCGCCGTATATCGTGGGCAACAAACATTGTGCCAGGAGGCCACTGTGACACAAAGCCGCGGTGAACAGCAGGCTTTGTCTGCATATGGCGGGGTTTGTCCGGGTATTGCGACTTGCTATATTGGTCGCATGCCAGGGCCTCCATCAATCGCGCGCTCGCCCTGTGTTGCCCTCTTCGATCTCGACGGCACCTTGACCTGGCGCGACACGCTCGTCGGTTTCATTGGCGGCTACCTCGCGCGTCATCCGCGCAAATCTTTAAGACTGTGGCGGCTGGCGCCCGCCGCGTTGCGCTACTGGCTGGGGGGTCGCGATCGCGGCGCGTTGAAATCCGCCGTCATCCGGATGGCCATGGGCGGCGACTCACGCACCATGGTGGACGCTTGGGCCGACGCGTACGTGGCCGGTCTGCATGCGCGCCACGTCTTCCGGCCGGATGCCTTGGCGGTGCTCGAGCGCCACCGTCAGGCCGGCGACCATCTGGTCCTCTTGTCGGCCAGCCCCGATTTGTATGTACCGCGGATCGGGCGACTGCTCGGATTCGAACGCACGCTGTGCACGGAGATCACGTGGCGGCACGATATCTTGGATGGTGGCTTGGCCACCGCCAACCGCCATGGCGAAGAAAAATCAGTATGTCTGGCTTGGCTGCGCACCCAATATCCAGGTTTACCGGTGATGGCCTATGGCAACAGCGCGTCCGACCTACCGCATCTGCGTCTGACCGATGGCGCGCTCCTCGTCAATGGCAATGCCGGGGCTCGCCGGGCCGCGACAGCGGTCAACGTGGCGGTCGCAGAATGGAGGTAGGCGAGTACTCGTCAGCGCCGCACACGGCGCAGCGCCTCGTCCACTTTGAGCAATAGCGCCTCGGTGGTAGGCCAGTCGATACACGGATCCGTGATGGACACCCCATATTCCAGCTGCGACAGATCCTTCGGAATGGCTTGATTGCCGGCCTTCAGATGACTCTCGAGCATCAGGCCGACGATCGAGCGGTTGCCGTCGGCGATCTGCGCCACGCAATTCTCGGCGACGGCGGGCTGCAGGGCCGGATCCTTGTTGGTGTTGCCGTGGCTGCAATCGACGACGATGGTGGCCGGCAACCTCGCCGCCTCGAGTTCGCGTTCGGCGACGGCGATGCTGACGGCATCATAGTTAGGCCGACCACCGCCCCCGCGCAGCACCAGATGCGCATGTGAATTGCCGCGCGTGCGGAACACGGCGGACTGCCCCTGTTGGGTGATGCCCAGAAAATGATGGGGATGGCGCACGGACTGAAGCGCATTGATGGACGTCGACAGCGCTCCATCCGTGCCGTTTTTGAAACCCACGGGGGTCGACAAACCGCTGGCCATCTCACGATGGGTCTGAGATTCGGTGGTGCGGGCGCCTATGGCCGTCCAGGTGATGAGTTCCGAGAGGTATTGCGGCATGATGGGGTCGAGCGCCTCCGTGCCGGCAGGCAGCCCCAATTCCGCGATATGCAAGAGCAGCTCCCGCGCGATCAGAATGCCCTTCTCGATATGAAATGAATCGTCCAGGTCGGGATCGTTGATGAGCCCTTTCCAACCCACCGTCGTGCGCGGTTTCTCGAAATACACACGCATGATGAGGAGCATGGTGGAGGCGACCTGCCCCGACAGGCGTTTGAGGCGGCTTGCATATTCGCGCGCCGCGGTCACGTCGTGAATCGAACAGGGACCCACCACCACGAACAGCCGGGGATCGCGGCGCTCGAGAATCGCGCGCACGATCGCCCGCGACTCGAATACCGTGTCGGCCGCACGCTGCGTCAGCGGCATGCGTCGCTTGACCTCCTCGGGCGTCGCCAACAAGTCACTCGACGTGACATTGACGTTTTGCAATTGGTCCTGAATATTCCCCGCGCCCATCGATCAGCCCTTGAAAACCCAGGAGGGCACCGTGCGCCAACCCGCGAGCAGTTCGCGGTCGAGGCGGCGGTAGTCGGGCTCCAGCCGCTCCACCAGTCGCCAGAAATGCACCGAATGATTCATGTGTTTGGTGTGCGCCAATTCGTGCACGAATAAATAGCGCACGACCTCCGGGCGCAGAAATACCAGCGAACAATTCAAACTCACGGTGCCGCGCGTCGAGCAACTGCCCCAGCGTGTCCGCTGGCAGCGGATGACCACCCTTGCCACGGAATAATTCAAATCGCGCACCAGCTGCATCAGCGGCGGGGTCAGCCGATCGGCGGCGGCACGCTTCAACCACGCCTGGAGCTGCAACCGGGCCGCAGCGTCATCCGGCGCATACACGACGAGACGAACGCCATGTTGGGTCACGCCGCGCTTTGCGGTCGGTTGCCATTCCACCTCGAAACGCTCGTTCGTGAATGCAAACTCGATGACCTGCGGAACCGCGGTGGCCACCTCGGGAAAACATTGCATCGCCGCGACTTTGCGATCTATCCACGGAGTGAAGCGCTGCACGAAGTCGCGAACCGCCTTGGGACTGACGCCGATGGGCACCACGATCTCCACCCGCCCGCCGACATGGACGCGGGCGGTGAGGCGGCGCGCTCGAGGGCTCACTCGAACGGCGAAAGGGTCGCTGGCGCTACGAGTCTCGAACAAAGACAACTGCGTGACTTGTGCATTCATCGCACAGAATCATACCAGGTTGGAGGAAGTTGGCGGCGGTGCTCAGCGGTGTTGCAGCGTGGCCAGTTGCCGCTGAGCGGCCTTGAAATCCGGCGCTACGATCAGCGACTTCTCGATCCAGTTGCGTGCGTCGAGGAAATTCCCTCGAGCCTCGAGCTGCCGCCCCAATTCCAAATAGGCTTCGGCATGACCCCAGCCAGGCGCGTCGATGGCGGTGGCGGAGGATTGCTCGAATTCTTGAGCGGCCAGCTGTAACTCACGCAACGCCCGTGTCTGTTGCGGCGAGCCGTCTTTGGCCTGCGAGAGTTCATCCGCTGCCTGCACGAATTGCACGCGCGGATTGCGCGGCGCGAGCGCGGCAGCCCGCTTGATCCGATCCTCGGCCCGCGAACGCTGCAGAACCGCGCCGAGTCTTCGCAGCCGCGCGAGATTCGAGTAGCACGCCGACTGCAACGTGAGCGCCTCCACCGAATTTCCATCCTGATCGAGTACCTCCTTGAGAGCATCGATACAGGCGTCGAACGCCCGGTCGGCGCCGGAACCGGTCTGCCCGGCTGCGAGCAATCCCAGGCGGTAATATGCATGGGCGAGATGGTACCGAAGCGCATTGTCGGCGCCATTCGATCGTTCCAGTGTGTTTAACAGTTGCACCAGACCCGCTAGACCGTTGGCATCTTCGGCATAGTACGAATACAGAATGCGCGCCTGCAGGTCGCCGCCCGTTTGGGCGGCCGCCCACCCGCCCGCGAGGCATAGCGACATCAGCACGCAGGTTCCAATTCGCTTCATAATCCTGAAGATTATCACCGGGGTGGACCGTGAACGTTGAGCTGATCGATATCGGCGCGAATTTGACCCATGAGAGCTTTTCTGGCGACCGGGCGGACGTGATAGCGCGCGCCGTGGCGTCCGGCGTGACCCGACAGATCGTGACCGGCGCCGATCTGGTGAGCTCGCGCCAGGCGGCCGAGCTCGCGCAGGCCGATCACTCGAGGCTGTGGAGCACCGCGGGTGTGCACCCCCATCATGCGGCCGGCTTCGATGCGAACGCCCGCGAGGCATTGTTCGAATTACTGGGCCACCCCCGCGTGGTCGCCGTGGGTGAATGTGGGCTCGATTACTTTCGCAACTTCTCTCCTCCCGCGGCACAACGGTCGGCCTTCATCGCGCAACTGGAGCTGGCCGTGCACACCTCCAAACCCGTCTTCCTGCACCAGCGCGATGCGCACGCGGACTTCAAGGACATCCTCGACGATTTTCGCGGACGGCTCGCCGGCGGCGTCGCGCATTGTTTCACCGGCGACATCCTGCAGCTCGAGGATTACCTTGATCTGGGTCTGTGCATCGGAATAACGGGTTGGGTTTGCGACGAACGGCGCGGTGCGCATCTCAAGGACGTGGTTCCACGCATTCCGGCGAATCGACTGATGGTGGAAACCGACGCACCTTATTTGCTGCCACGCGACCTCAAGCCGCGTCCCAACTCTCGGCGCAACGAACCGATGTACCTGCCACACGTGGCGCGCGTCATCGCCGGTCTGCGCGGCGAATCGTGCGAGAGCTTGGCCGCATCGACGACGCGCAATGCGGTCGCTTTCTTCGGCCTACCGGCCGCCGGGGTGCTATAGGTTCGTGAAGTCGTGCGGGCTCGGGCGCAAGTTCGCGGTCAGCCGCTTCCACGCCTCCATGTATGCCGGGTATTCGGGAAACTGCGTTTGGCTGCGGTCGACGATGGGAAATTCCACTTCGATACCGTCGAGCATCGTCACGTATTTCGGCTTGCCCTTGGTAAATTTCCCGAGGTTCGAAAATAGCAACCGGCCCTCCACGGGCACGTCCCCGACGAGTGCCTTGACGGCCGCGATGCGATCGTACAGCGCAGGCTGGGGGTTATCGAACGTATACCGTCGTCGTCCCATTACCGTCCAGTCGCTCATCTGGTCACCGCCGAAAATCAAACCCGCGACGCGACGTGTATCGAGCAACACCACGCCCCGCCGCGTGAGCAATAGATGATCGATATGGATGAAACCGCCCATGCCGTCGGGAACCAACACCTGGTGCACCGCTTGGTACCCGATCCGCTCGAGGCGAGCCAACAGCCCCTTGCGCCGTACGTTGCGTTGATAGGCGCCATAGGCCAGGTAACCCCCCGTACCCAATAGCAACATGAGCGCGCCGGTGGCCAACCACTCGGGCTCGATGCGAATATCGTTCATCCTAGGGCTGCAGCGACTGCCTGCAAAGTGGGGGGCAGATCGACGAAATGCTGCGGCAGGCGCAGCAATCGGGCAAGGCTTGCGGGAACTTCCACGCTCTTGCCGATGATCGGCTCGACCACTTCGTCGAATTTAGCGGGATGAGCCGTGGCGACCAAAACCCACGGATGATCGCGTCGCTCTTGCGCACTCAAGCGGCTGTAGACTTCCGCCGCCGTCGCAGTATGCGGGCACCATTCGCGTCCATAATGCATGAAGTCCTCTCCGATACGAGCGCGAATTGTAGCGTCATCGACGCTCTGCGCACTCAATTGTTCACGCATCGACTCGATGCTGGGGTACAGCGATCGGAGACGTTCCATGTTGCTCGGGTTGCCGACATCCATCGCCGAGGCGAGCGTTGGCACGCTGGGACGGGGACGCCACTGCCCATCCTGCAAATAATCCGGGACGGTGTGGTTGGCGTTGTGCGCCAAAATGATGCGGCCGATGGGAAAACCCAGTGCACGCGCCCATACGGCAGCGAAGGCATTGCCCAAATTCCCGGCGGGAATGATGTAGGACGCCTTCGCACCCGCGTCCCGTTCGACCTGGAGACTCGATGCGATGTAGTACACCATCTGCGGAAGCAGCCTGCCTACGTTGATGCTGTTTGCCGAGCTGAAGCGGTGTTTGACGCCCAGATTGGGGTCCATGAACGCTTCCTTCACCAAGCGCTGGCAGTCGTCGAAACTGCCATCGATTCGCAATGACATCACGTTGTCGCCCCAGCACGTGAGTTGCTGTTCCTGACGCGGGCTAACCAATCCCTTCGGGTAGAGCACCACGACGCGAACCCATGGTCGCAGGTGAAAAGCGGCGGCGACGGCACCGCCGGTGTCGCCGGATGTCGCGACCAGAATGGTCAGCGGACGCGCCGCACCGGTTTCCAATCGTTGCAAGCTCTCGGCGAGAAATCGAGCGCCAAAATCCTTGAAGGCCGCGGTCGGTCCATGGAACAACTCGAGCACGTGCAGCCGGTCCGCCGCCGCCGTCACGCGCGTCGTGGGCGCGTCGAAATCGAATGCCGAATTCACGATATCAGCCAGCGCAGGGCGCAGGCGGTCCGCAGTGAAAAAACCCTCCAAGGCGCAATGAGCGATTTCGGGAAGGCGCGACAAGCCGGCGGCAGCAGCCACGTCGACATGGGGCAGTTCGGTGGGGATATACAGGCCGCCATCGGGGGCCAGACCCTGCTGCATGGCCTCGCTCGCGCTCACCGCGGGTGCACTTCCCCTGGAGCTCAGAAATCTCAAGTCGGGCATCAGGCCTTCACCACCCTGGCGCCGTAATTCTCGAGCGAGGATACCCAACTGTCGGACTCCAGGCCGTGCAGCGTGAAGGCCGCCACCATGGCGCCCCGCACCGCTTCGGCATACTGCATCTCCGACCAGGCGAACACCGTAGGTCCCGCGCCCGAGATGGAACAACCCAACGCACCCGCGGACATGGCGCCGCGCTGCACCGCTTTGAATCCTGGGATGAGCGTATGCCGCTGCGGTTCGATGATGACGTCGTTGAACGAGTCACGGATCATGTCCAGATCGTTCGAATAGCAACCGCTGATGAAACCGGCGAGATTGGCGCTTTGCCAGACGAAGTCCGAACGGGTGACGTCGGTCTTCAGGATGGCGCGCGCCTCGCGCGTGCCGAGGAACATATGGGGATGCACCAGCACACAGCGCAGCGACGGCGGCACCGGGATCTGTTTTACGCGCGGGTGATCGATACCCACGGTCAGCACCAGACCGCCGATCAAACACGGCGCTATGTTATCGATGTGAGCCGAGCCGCTCGCGACGATTTCGCCTTCCATCGCGAACTTGAGCAGCTGCAGCCGCGACACCGGCTCCTCGAGAAGCGCGCTGGCCGCAACCACCGCGGCCACGGCGGATGCGGCGGAACCGCCCATGCCCGACGCCAGTGGAATGCCTTTGTCGATCTCGACTTCGAAGCCGTATTCGAGGTGCAGCGCCGCATGCATGGCCTGCAGCGCCCGCCCCGCCGTGTTGCTCTTGGCTTCGATGGGCAACTCGCCCGCAACGCCGGTGATGGCGCGGATACGCACCACCGGTTCGTCGATGCGGCGCAGCCGCACGCGATCGCCCACGGTGTCCACCGTGTGTCCCAAGATATCGAAGCCGATGCCCACATTGGCGACGGTGGCGGGTGCGAAGGCGGTCACATCGTTGAGCACGGTTGATCCTCGAACATTGGGGGCGGCTAAAGATGCGCGCCAAGATACGCGGAGAGCCGCAGCAGATCGGCAAACACGCCGCCCGCCGTGACCTCGGGCCCGGCACCGGGTCCCTGCACGATGAGGGGATTGTTGCAATAGCGACGTGTCGCGAAACGCACGACGTTGTCGGTCAATGCGATGTTGGCGAACGCATGGTGGGCATCGAGATGGGTCAGACCCACGGTGGCTTTGCCATCGGCATCGATGCGTCCGACGTAACGGAGCACCTGGTGCCGCTCGCGCGCATCCTTGAGCATCTGCGACATCGCGGCATCGAACTCAGGCAGACGATCCATGAATTCCTCGACGGTCGCATGCTCCAACGCCTTCGGCACCAGACCCCTGACCTCCACGTCCGACAACTCCAGCGTCAGACCCATCTCGCGGCCGAGAATGATGAGCTTGCGAGCGACGTCCAGGCCCGACAAATCCTCGCGCGGGTCAGGTTCGGTGTAACCTTTTTGTTTGGCCGCGCGCACGATGGAAGAAAACGAGTCGGTGCCGTCGAACACATTGAACAAATACGCCAGCGTGCCGGAAAAAATTCCTTCTATGCGCGTGATGTCATCGCCGGTTTCGCGCAGATCGCGCAGCGTCTGGATCACCGGCAAGCCGGCGCCCACGGTCGCCTCGTATAGATAATGCGTTCCGGCCGCGCGCCCCGCGTCCTGCAATGCCCGGTAGTAGGGCATGGGACCGCTGTTGGCCTTCTTGTTGGGTGTGACTACATGGATGCCGCCGGCGAGCCATGCGCGATAGTGGGCTCCGACCTCGGGGCTCGCCGTGCAATCGATGATCACGGTATGCGGGATGTAATCGGCTTGGCAATGTGCGGTGAACTTGCCGAGGTCGAGCGGTTCGCCCGAGGCCGCGAGTTGCTCGGCCCATGAACCGAGATCGATGCTGGTTTCGGACAGCAACATCCGTTTCGAACCCGCGATGCCCCGAACACGAAGATCCAGATTCAGCTTGCGCAGCCGGTCGACTTGAGTGGCCAGTTGCGCAAGCAGCACCCGGCCGACCGTGCCCGGCCCAATGAGGCCAATGGACAACGTGTTCGGCGACAGATAG
>Ga0116226_10000378_pt1 | contig 37701 bp, 24 predicted proteins | sample S1TSphfallax_FD_89692 | JGI IMG/M metagenome (GOLD analysis project Ga0116226, IMG submission 89692) | Host-associated microbial communities from peat moss isolated from Minnesota, USA - S1T2_Fa - Sphagnum fallax MG | ecosystem: Host-associated > Plants > Peat moss > Unclassified | place: USA...
GCCTTTGACCCACAGGTGTCATGCGGTATTAGCGTCAGTTTCCCGACGTTATCCCCCACCCAAGGATAGATTCCTACGCGTTACTCACCCGTCCGCCACTGACATTGCTGCCCGTGAGACTTGCATGTGTTAAGCATGCCGCCAGCGTTCGCTCTGAGCCAGGATCAAACTCTCAGGTTCATCATCCAATCACCAATCACAGACATAAGCCCATAATTGGTAACCAAATTCAGAACAGACCCCAAAGCTCGCCAATCGTCCAATCCATGCGAGGGGCATAGATCAAACAACCATTTTACCTATAGCGTGTGCGTAGTTTCGAAATACGCAGCCAGCCATCCATAAAACAGCCTATCGATCGAACCAGGAGAAAACCCCAAATCCATAACCGATCAAGCCATCTCCATCGCAATCACACGTCTCCGCGTAATCACCACAGGACGCCGCCAGCGTATCCCTTCCTCTCAGATTCACATCTCAAAGAACAAACCAGACTAGCAAGCTTCAACCCCCCTCTCAAGGAGTCTCAACCTCTAATCCAGCGCAGCTTCTTGAAGCATCCAGGGCCAACAACCCCGGGGCGAGAAACCTATCTAAACCAACGCCGCTTCGCAAGATATTATTTGCCAGGCCGTGTTAGCGAGGGGGTATCTAGGGCCGTGCAACGCGGGTGTCAACACGCGGTCGAGCCCTATCCGCCGACACAACAAAACCTGCATTGACGACATCCACATGGCACCGCACATCCGTGCTATGACCGCACCTTTCGTGGATCCGCGAGAAGACACCGCGCAACTTGCGATCGACGCCATTCGCGAAGAGCTCGATGTGTTCGACGATTGGCTGGATCGCTACCAGTTTATCATCGAACTCGGCCGCCGCCTTCCTGCATTCCCGCAGACTTGGATGAACGATGCGCACCGCGTTCCGGGCTGCCAGAGCCAGGTGTGGATGCAGAGCTCCATAGAGGGGGGGCGGCTGTTCCTTGCCGGGGCTTCGGATGCGGCCATCGTCTCCGGATTGGTGGCGCTACTGCTCCGCGTCTATTCCGGCCGTACACCGGAGGAAATCGGGCAGACCGATCCCAAATTCCTCAAGGATATGGGACTGATCGAGGCGCTCTCGAGCAATCGCGGCAACGGGGTTGCCAGCATGGCACAAGCGATCCGCAAGGCTGCGTTTTCATCCGGCGGGCGTTGACTTCACTACCTGGCCGCCGCTCGCTTCAGTTAAGCCGCGCAGGCGTCGAGGCCGATGCAGGCGCGATGGCGAGCGGCCCGCCACGCAGCAGGGCTGCAACCGGCGCGACCGCTGACGCGCGCTTTGGGGCGGTGGCGCTGGCCCGGATCAGGGCTGCGAGGAATTGGCGGCCCCATTGGGCGGGTGTGGCACCCTCTATCGCCTGCCAGGCGAGCTGCCAGCGCGCCTGGCGATCGGCGAGCGGCATGCTCAGCGCACGGTCCATGGCGTCGGCCAGCTCATCGGGGTCGTGCGGGTTCACCAGCAGCGCCGAGGTGAGCTGGTGGGAAGCGCCCGCGAATTTGCTGAGCACCAGAACGCCGGGATCTTGCGGATCCTGGGCGGCTACATACTCCTTTGCCACCAAGTTCATGCCGTCGCGCAGCGGGGTGACAAGGCCGACCCGCGATTCGCGCATATAGCCGGCTATGGTGGCACGCACGCCGGCGCGGGCGATGATGCGCGCGGGCGTCCAATCCGGCTCGCCCCACTCACTGTTGATCGCACCTGCCTCCCGATCGAGATCGTGGCGGAGATCCTGATAGGCCAGCACATCCGTGCGGGACGCAGCAGCGATTTGCAGCAGGGTGACGCGGCGCCGCGAGTCCGGCCGCGTTTCGAGCAGACGGCGATAGCCATAAAGCCGCTGCAACAGCCCCTTGGTGGGATCGAGCCGGTCGACACCCAGGATCATTTGCTGGCCGACAAGGCTGCGGCGCAGACGTTCGGAGGCGGCGGAGTGCCAAGAGCTTTCAGCCGTCGCCGCGAAGGCCCTGGCGTCGATCTCCACAGGGAAGATGCCGAGACGGATGCGGCGCCCCTCCAGCTGCAGGCCGCCGGCCGACAGGCGCACTGCGCCTGCCATGCCGCTGGCAGCCGCGGCGAAGTTCTCCAGGTCGTTCGCCGTCTGGAAGCCAAGCAGGTCGGCGGAGAGCAAGTCGTGCACAAGACTGCCGGCCTCCGGGACGCTTGCGAGCAGATCGGCCCCCGGAAATGGCACGTGGAGGAAGAAGCCGATCGGCGATTTAACCCCTCGCGCGCGCAGCAACGCGGGCATCGCCATCAGATGATAGTCGTGCACCCAGATCAGATCGCCTGGCCGCAGCATGGGCACGAGCGCATCGGTCATTCGCGCATTGGTCTGGCGATAGACCTGGGCGCTGCGCCGGTCGAACGACATCTGGCCCGGCAGGGAGTGCAGCAATGGCCACAAGGTCGCGTTGGAAAAATCGTTATAATAGCGGGCGTGTTCCTCATGGGTAAGATTGATGGTGGCGTAGTGCATGGCGCCGCCGGCCGGATTTGGCACGGTTTTCATCGCCACCGGGCGCCTGATGTCGTCGTTAACCGCGCCAGACCACCCGAACCACAGGCCGCCACGCTGGGCCATCAGCCCATCCAGCGCCACCGCCAAGCCCCCCGCATTCGCCGATCCCTCGGCAGGAACCTGAACCCGGTTGGACACGACGACGATGCGGTTCATTTCGCCTCCAACAGGGCCACTGGTAAGGTGGCGAGTGCATCATCCAGCCATAGGCGGCCAGGTTCGTCGGCGCGCAAGGCAGCCTCGCCCGTGGGCGGCGCACGCAACACATCCATCATCCGGCGACCTTGCAACAAACGCGGAACGCAGAGGTATGTTCCCTGCCAAAATTGCGGCGGAAGCAGCGGTATGTCGACCACGCCATGCGTAGCAGACAAACGTGATACGATGGCAATCACAGTCTGGTCACCATGCTCGCGGGCAAAGGCGATGGCGTGCTCGGCGGCGGGGCCCTCGATGCGCAATGGCGTATAGCCGCCCGCCACGAACAACCCGGACGTGCGCGCACGCAAAGCCAGACATCTGTGGAGGATGGCCTGTTTGATGCGGCCATCCCGCCAAGGCGGCAGAAGCGTTTCGGGGGGTTCGGCCGCCAGCAGAGCGGCCGCCCTGGCCGGATAATCGACTGCCCGCCGGTTATCCGGGTCGACCATCGAGAAATCCCAGAACTCGGTGCCTTGATAAAAATCTGGGATGCCGGGGCTGGTGAGGCGCAGCACCAGCTGTGACAAGCCATTTAGGGCGCCAGAAGCAGCCAGACGCTGCACGAAGCCAAAGATTTCGTGCACCACGCGTGCCGGGCGCGAAGGATCCAGAACGCCGGCCAGGAAGTCTCGGCACGCCTGTTCGTAGGCCTCATCGGGGGCGGCCCATCCGGAATGGCGCTTGGCCTCGCGCAGCGCCTTTTGCTGCCAGGCGGTAACGCGGTCGCGAAACGCCGCCAGCCCGGCCGAATCGTCCGGCGCAAGGTCCAGCGGCCAGGCCCCCAAAATAGTTTGGTAGAGCATCACTTCATCCGCTTCGTCCGGCGCCGGGCCATCCAGATCGCGCTTCAGCGGCGCGTTCAGGCGCATCCAGCGGGACAGCGCGGCCTCCCATTCACCAGGAATTTCGCTGAGAACGGCCAGGCGCGCCCGTGAATCTTCGCCACGCTTGTGATCGTGGGTCGCGGTCGTGAGCAGCGCGCGCGGAAAACGCAGACGGGCGCGGCACGCTGCATGCCAGGCACTCGGCGTGATCGCGAACTGGGCTGGCTCGGTGCCGACTTCATTGCGGCTGAGCAGGCGACCGTAGCGGTAGAACGCAGTATCCTCCACCGACTTGGCCGCGGTGGGGGAGGAGAGCTGCTGGAAGCGCACCATCGCGCGCAGCCATTCCTGCCGCCGCGTGCCGGGTGGCAGGGCGCGCAGATTTTTGCCTGAGAGCCAGTCCGCGACCAGCTCGAGCAAATGCCGGTCGGTCGAACGGACGGTGCGGCGCGCCCCAGCCAGGGCCCATTCCATGGCCTGCTGATCGGGTTCGCTCATGCCGCCGCCGCCGGCATAGATGCGATAGACGCGGAAATAGGCCAGCAATTCGGTAAGCGTGCGGAAAATCGCGGTGAGCGTGTAGTCGCGTGTCACGAGATCGCGGCGGGCAATTCGATGCAGGGCGACCGCGGTGGCGTAAAGCTCGCTCGAAAGGCTGGAGGCGACGATCTGGCGCCGGGCCGGGATCGCCTCCTCCTCAAAGATGCCCGTGCGGCCGGTGGCCTGCGTCCAGACCCGGGTAATCGCCGCTTCGCCATCAAGATCGTGGAGCACGGCCGACGCATCGTTCATGAAATCGTAGCCGGTGCTGCCATCGGTGAGCCAGTCCGTCGCGAGCCGTTCATGCGTGGCCAGAATCTTTTCCACCCAGATCACCGGCTTTTCTGCGTTCAATTCGGGCGGCCGGTGCCTGGCAAGGCCGTGCAGGCGGCGGCGCAATTTGCGGCAATAGCCACGCGGATCGGCGAGGCCATCGACATGGTCGATGCGCACGCCGTCGATCAGGCCCTCGGCATAGAGTTCGAACAGTTTTGCGTGGGTAGCCTCGAACACCGCGGGGATTTCCACGCGTATGCCAGCGAGTGCATTGACGTCGAAGAAGCGGCGCCAATTGATTTCGTCGGAGGCGGCACGCCACCAGGCGAGGCGGAAATTCTGCCGGTCAAGCAGGCTATGCAGGCGGTCCCGGCCCAATTCGGTGGTCGCATCGTAGGCCGCGAGCGCCTCGGCGATCGCACGCGCATATTCGGGCCGCCGCAATTCGGCACGCGCTTCCTTGGCGGCCTCGCGCATGGCGGTCCGGCCGGCGGGCAGGTCGGCGAAGACGCGCGCCGCGGTTTCCAGCATGCCGCCCTCGGTGAGCAACACGGCGGTATAGTCGCGCGGATTGATCGGGAAGCGATTGCCGAAATAATCCACGAAGATACGGCCGTCGGTCGAATCAAAGCGCAGATTGAGTTCGTTGCGGGCGAGAACGTTGCCGTATGAGTCGCCAAGGAAAGGGGCGAGCAGCCGGCCGCGCAGGGTGGCGTCCGGCGGGTCCCAGTCGATATCGAAAAACTCCGCGTAGGGGCTCAGCCGGCCCCATTCCAGCACATCCTGCCACCATGCGTTCTGCGCGCCGCCGACGCCCATGTGGTTGGGCACCGTATCCAGGATGAGGCCCATGGATCTTTCGCGCAAAGCTGCGACTAGGCGGCGCAAGGCGGCCTCGCCGCCGATTTCCGGATTGATCTCGCCGTGATCGACGATGTCGTAGCCGTGGGTCGATCCAGGCTGCGCCTTGAAAATCGGCGACGCATAAAGATGGCTGATGCCCAGTTTTTCCAGATACGGTACCAGCTCTACGCCATCATTGAGCGTAAAATTCTTATGGAACTGGACCCGAGCCGTCGCGGTCAGCGGCCTCAATTGCATGTTTCACTTCCAGAAACGCCGGGGAGTGTGGGTGGAACGGCTTTGTTCCCCCCACACTTTCGTCAGCCTTGTTCTCTAGAAGCCTGAAGCGCCTGAAGCCTGGACTCGGTTGCCGGATCGCTCAGAGTATTTTCGACATCGACTGCAAGCCGGCGCCGCCAATTCGGATGTTCGTCGATTGTGCCGGGCAGGTTTGGCTGCTCGATCAGGCCAAGCGCATCTTCGACCGGCAGCATCACCAGTTCGCAGGCGCTGCGGCCGATATGGATACAGGCGGCATCGGCGAACTGCGCGTGATTCTTCGGCGCGGGCAGTTCGCCCTTCGCCGCGCCGCTGTGCTGGAAGGATTGCCAGATCAGCGCCTTGTCGCGTTCGCGCTCCGCGTGCGCTTGTGCTGCGTCACCAACCTGGCCGAGTTTTTCGCGCCACTGCAGATCGCGTCCGCTCCACCAACCGGCGAGGGTTGGCAGATCGTGCGTGCTGGTCATGGCCGCCGCACGCGGTGTCCATTGCCAGGGCGGCGTGAAACCGCCGTCGTGCCCGCGCTCGAACCACAGTACACGCATCCCGGCGATGCCAGCCTCGCGCAGGCGATCCTGAAAACCATCCGGCACGGTGCCCAGATCCTCGGCAAGCACGATAGCCCGGTGACGTTGCGACTCCAGGGCGATGAGGCGCATCAGGTCGCGCTCCGGGAAGGCGAGATAGGCGCCCTCCCTGCCCGAAGCGCCATCGGGGATCACCCAGAGGCGATTGAGGCCCATGGCGTGATCGATACGCATGCCGCCGGCATGGGCCAGCGCGGTGTGCAGCATTTCGCGGTAGGTAGCAAAACCGTTCGCTGATAGACCACGTGGCGAAAAGGCGGTCAGCCCCCAATTCTGTCCGTCCCCCTGCATGAGGTCGGGCGGCGCACCGATGGACAGGCCGAGCAGCGTTTCCTCCTGGCGGCTCCAGCACTGGCTGCCACCGGAATCGGTGCCAACGGCAAGATCGCTGATCAGGCCGATGCCCATGCCGGCATTGCGGCAGGATTCTTGGGCGGCGGCAAGATCGCGATCGGCGTGGAATTGCAGCCAGGTATGGAAAGCCACTTCCTGCGCATGGGTTTCGGCGAAGCGCCTGGCCCCTTCGCCATCCGGGCGACGAAAGCCTTCCGGCCAGTCACGCCAATGCCAAACTGGGGCGTTACCGGCGAAAAAATGGGCGTGCAGCGCTTCGAACAGCGCATGCACGCGCAGCCTTTCCCCATGCAAGTGGCTGAAATTCTCCAGGGCGGCGCGTTCGACCGGATTCCGAAGCGCGTCGGCGAACATCTGCCGGTACCGTGCGAGCCGGAACCGCGTGGCGCGCGGCCAATCGACAAGCGGCAAGGATTCGAGCTCGGAATCGCCGACATCCACGCGCCCGTGCAACACGTTCAGCGCGGTGCGGCTCGAGGGCGCATAGGGGCTGAAGCGGTTCGGATCCGCGCTGAATTGCGCGTGCACGGGCGAGATGGCGATCGCCTGCGCGCCGAGGCGTGCGGCGGGTGCAGCGAGCGCGCCGAGCGCGTGAAAATCGCCGATGCCGGCATCGCCCTCCTGTCGCAGGGCGTAGAGTTGCACGGCAAGACCCCAGCTTTTGCCGCTTCCGACCGCTTCCGGCACGGTGAAACATTTTTGCGGCGCCACAGCCAGCACCGTTTCCGCTTCACCCAGGAAAAGCCGGTGGTAGCCGGGCTCCAGGATCGGCGGGATGGTACAGCCGGATGCAGCCTGCTGCGCGTAGCCATCGAAAGTTCGGCCATCTTCCAGGGTAAGGCTGTAGCGGGAAGGCGGCGCCGGCAAAGTGATGGCGCGGCCGACATCGGCAGTGACCAAGGGCGGCAGGACATCGGGCAGCATGGTGGCCCTTGCCAGGCTGTCGGCGATCTCGGCCTCGGTGCGCGCCGGCAGATCGAGCGCATGCAGCACGGCGCGCAAGGTGGGCGGCGCCACTTCATGGAACTTGCCGAAAACGTCCTTCCAGGTGGGGCTGATCCCGGCCGCCTGGGCAAGGCGGATCAGGCCATCATCGCTCATACGGCATCGGCCAGATAGGCGAGCGTGGTGCGTGGCGGCAGCATGTTATCCGCTGGGTCCTGCCGGCTGGAGAAGATGAGCCGGCCAGGCGGCGGCTCGAAGCGCAGGGCTGTATCGCCAAAATTGCTGGCCAGCGCCAGCCCCGTTCCGTTGCCGAGGCGCCAGGCGCCGGTCACCGCGTGATCGCCCAAGGCGTGGGCACCGGTGCTGCGGCAGCCGGGGATGCCTGGGACGACATGGGTTTTTCGCAGCTCCAGGAGACGCTTGTGCAGATCGAGGGTTTGCGCATGCTCCAGCGCCGCGGCCTCTTCCAGATTGGGCAACGAAGCCAGGAATGTGCTGGCGTCGTTCGGGTCCGGGATCGCTGCCCGGCGCGCCTTATCCTTGAAGGCGGCGAAATGCCTGAATTCGCGCCGCCGGCCGTCCCGCACCAGCTCGGCCAGGCTGTCGTTATGGTCGGTGAAGAAAAGAAAAGGGGTTTTGCTGCCCCACTCCTCACCCATGAACAGCATCGGGATCGTGGGAGAGAGAAGCAAAAGGGCCGTCGCAGCGGCGAGCGCTTCCGGATGCGCCAGCTGGCTCAGCCGCTCCCCCATCGCCCGGTTGCCGATCTGGTCGTGGTTCTGCAAGCAAATTACGAAGGCAGTGCTCGGCAAATCGGCGGAGGGCTCGCCGCGAGGCGTGCCGTGATGGGGCGAAATCTCGCCCTGGAACACAAAACCCTCCGCCATGGCGCGGGCCAATTGTTCTGCTGGCTTCAAAAAACTTTCGTAATAGCCTTCCTGCTCGGCGGTGAGCAGAACATGCAGGCAGTGATGCCAGTCATCGGCCCATTGCGCATCGAACAATTTTGCCGAGGGACCAAGCAGCAGCGAGGATTTGTTACCCTCATGCTCAAGGATCAGATGGACGGGGCGGTCGGCTCCCGCCCTGAGCGCGGCCGCCATATCGTTCAGGAATGAGGGCGGCTCGATGGCGTGCACCGCGTCGAAACGCAAGCCGTCGAAGCGATACTCGTTCAGCCACATCAGCGCATTATCGATAAAGTAGGCACGCACTTCGGGGCGCTCGAAATCGATCGCCGCACCCCAGGGCGTGTGTATGTCGGCATCGAAAAACTCGCGTGCATAGGCATGCAGGTAGGCGCCGTCCGGCCCGAAATGGTTGTAGACGACATCCAGGAAGATCATCAGGCCGTGGCCATGCGCCGCATCGACCAGTGCTTTCAGTTCGTCAGGCGTGCCATAGGCACGATCGGGTGCATAAGGCAGCACGCCGTCATACCCCCAATTATGCCGGCCGGGAAAATCGGCGATCGGCATTAGCTCGATCGCGGTCACACCCAGCGAGGCGAGGTGGAGCAACCTTTCCCGTATGCCGTTGAAGCCGCCGAAAAGGCCCGGATGCAGTTCGTAAATCACCGCTTCGTGCCAGGGCCTGTTGCGCCAACCGCGGTTTCGCCAGGCGTAACTCGCGGGGTCGACTACCAGGCTTGCGCCATGCACATCCTGCGCCTGGGCGCGGCTCGCCGGATCGGGCACCGCCAAGCCATCGGGCAATACAAACTGATACTCCATGCCGGCAGGCGCTTCGGCCACGACACTAAACCAGCCCGCTCCCTGTGCTCGCATCCCAACTGGCGCAGAACCGGCCACAAGCAACTGCACCTGATCCACCGAGGGAGCCCACAACCGAAAGCGGACCTGCCCGTCTGCAAGCAATTCAGGACCGTGTTTCACGGCTGGGAGCGAGACCGGAAGGAAGCACTCCTTTTTTGAAAAAAATGAGCAAAAAACTGTTGAATCTTCAAGGTTATGCTCCTGCGGGAGTCAGGCTGACCCGACGAAGATGGTGGTGGTCAGAGGCGGCAATGTTACGACCAGCGAGGCAGGTAGGTCATGGGCGGAAAGATGCTCGGCGTGAACGGCGCCGCCGTTGCCGAGATTCGAGCCGCCATAAATGGCAGAATCCGTATTCACAATCTCCCGCCACACGCCCCCATACGGAACCCCAAGCCGGTATCCGTAACGCGGAACGGGCGTAAAGTTGCAGACCGCCAGAACAGCCGGATCGCCATCGCGGCCAAGCCGCAAATAGGCGAACACGCTCTGCTCGGCATCGTCCAGCACCACCCAGCGGAAACCCGAAGGCGCGGTGTCCCGCACATGCAGCGCGGCATGGGTGCGATAGGCGGCGTTGAGGTCGGCCAGCAGGGTCTGCACGCCGCGATTCATCGGGCTGTCGAGCAGATACCAGTCGAGCCCAGTATCATGGTTCCACTCGCGCCATTGCGCGAACTCGCCGCCCATGAACAGCAATTTCTTGCCGGGATGCGACCACATGAAGCCGAAATAGGCACGCAGATTAGCGAATTTTTGCCAGTCGTCCCCAGGCATCTTGCCGATCAGCGAGCCTTTTCCGTAAACCACCTCGTCATGCGAGAGCGGTAGGACGAACCGCTCCGAAAAGGCATAAACGAGGCCGAATGTCATCTCGCCGTGGTGCCATGCTCGGTAAACCGGCTGCTCCTCCATGTAATGCAGCGTGTCGTGCATCCAGCCCATGTTCCATTTGAAATTGAAACCGAGCCCCCCCTCATCGGCAGGCCGCGAGACAGCCGGAAACGCCGTCGACTCCTCGGCGATCATCACCGTGCCCGGCACCCGCTCGGCCATGGATTGGGAGAGTTCACGGAAAAAGCTGATCGCTTCCAGGTTTTCGCGCCCGCCGAACTGGTTCGGCACCCATTCGCCTTCCTTGCGGCTGTAATCCCGGTAGAGCATGGAGGCCACCGCATCCACGCGCAGCCCATCGACATGGTATTTTTCCAGCCAGAAGAGCCCGCTGCCGATCAGGAATGCACGCACCTCATTGCGCCCAAGATTGTAAATCAGGGTATTCCAGTCTTGATGAAACCCCTCTTTCGGATCCTGGTGCTCATACAGGGCAGAGCCATCGAAGCGCGCCAGACCATGCGCATCGGTGGGGAAATGCGCCGGTACCCAATCCAGGATCACGCCTACGCCCGCCGCGTGGCAGCGATCCACGAAACTGGCGAAGCCCGCAGGCGCCCCGAGCCGCGCGGTCGGCGCAAATTGCGAAAGCGGCTGATACCCCCAGGAGCCGCCGAACGGATGCTCCATGATCGGCATCAATTCGACATGGGTGAAGCCCATGCGCCGGACATAGGGCACCAGCCGGTCGGCCAGATCGTCCCAGGTAAAATCGGCACGCTCCGCATCCGGCAGCCACGACATGGCGTGCACTTCGTAAATCGACATCGGCGCGTCTTCACGCTGCCGGGTCGCGCGGCCCGCCATCCAATCATGGTCGGTCCACACTTCTTTGGCCGGATCGGGAACCACGGAGCCGGTCCGGGGCGGCCGCTCGGTTGCCTGCGCCACCGGATCAGCCTTCAGCGGCAGCACCTCGCCCCAGGCCGACATGATCTCGTATTTGTAGACCATGCCCGGACCGACGCGCGGAACAAAGATTTCCCACACGCCCGGGCCATGGCGCAGCCGCATCGGGTGGCGCCGCCCGTCCCAGAAATTGAAGTCGCCAACCACGGAAACCCGTCGCGCATTGGGCGCCCACACGGCAAAGCGCGTGCCTGACACGCCATCGATGGTGGTGCCATGAGCACCGAGGGCCGCCGAAAAATCGCGATGCCGGCCCTCCGCAAGGAGATAGATGTCAATATCGCCAAGCAAGGGCGGAAAACTATAGGGATCTTCTGTCTCGAAGGTGGCGTTCCCGACGCTGACGCGAAAACGATAGTCAGGCAGTGTCGGAAAAATGCCCGACCAAAACCCGGCCTCATGCACGCGCCTGAGATTGCCTAAGGCAAATCCCGTCTCGCGTGCCAAAACCTCGATTTTGTCGACATTCGGGATGAAAGCGTTGAGCGCGATGCCGCCCTCGATCGGATGCGGCCCCAGCAGCGCGAAAGGGTCGCCATGTTGTGCCTGCACGATGGCATCGATCGCTCCGGGATCGGGAAGATTATCAAACATGCGCTTCCTTTTCGGCCACCAGATGGCGTGTCACACGCGCTATCCCGGATAGCGGAATGCCGATCCAGGCGGGCCGGTTCGCCGCCTCGTAGCGTATCTCGTACGCCGCCTTTTCCAGCAGAAACAGATCCAGCAATGCGGCCTCCGCCCTCGGCTGCACCCAGCGCCTAGGCGCCTCGCGCAACACATGGCGATAGGCGTCGAGGAAGGACAAGCCTGCGGCCCGGCGGAATTTCTCCACCAGCTGGGCTTGCCGCTCGGTTGCCTGTTCGGATCCCGGAACACGCGCGACAGAGGCGGTTGCCGCCGCATAATCGAATGACCGCAGCATGCCTGCCACGTCACGCAAAGGCGAGGATTTAGCGCGCCGCTGCTCCATGGTTTTGGCTGGCTCGCCTTCGAAATCGATCAGCGTCGCGTCGCCGGGCGTCACCAGCACCTGGCCGAGATGGAAATCGCCATGCACACGCGTTTGCAGGGCATGGCCGGCGGCGGAGCGAGCCAGATTGCGTGCAACCTCGATCAACTCGCTGGATTGCGCCAGGAAATCCTCTGCCAGTTTTCGTGTGTCGTCACTGGGAAAATCCTGGATCCTGCGAACCGCTTGCACGGCGCCGTTGATCTGTTCGGCGGCGCCATCGGCCCAGGCTTCAACAACGCTCTCGTCGGCCTCCTCCGGCTCGAATTCCGGGCGATCGCTCTCCTCGGCCAGGATCGTATGCATTTCCGCGAGTCGCCGCCCGATGGCACGCGCCAGCGCCAGATAGCCAGAGAGCGCATCCTCCACCACGCCCGGATCGTCAGCCGCGGCGATATCGGCGGAAACCCGTTTGGCGTAATCCAGGGTCCAGCTCCAGGCGTCGCCCTGATTACTGACAAAGCCTTGCGCCAGCATGATCGTATGGGGCACCTCCTGCTCGTCATAGCGGATCACCTCGCCGAAGAGCGGCGCGATGTTGCGGAATCCACGCTCGGTGAGATAGCCGGTCATTTCGGCCTCCGGATGACGGCCAGCCAGCACCTTGCGCACGATCTTGACCACGACCTTGTCGTTGACGATCAGCGAGCTGTTGGATTGTTCGGCGGAGAGGCGAAAGATATCCAATTCATTTGGCAGGACGAGATCATCCATCATCGAGGTTTTCAGGAATTCCAGCCGACCTCCCGCGAAGGGCAGCACCCGTTCCGCGCGCCACGCCTCGATCAAATTGCGCGTAAAGGCATCGAGCGCGAAAGCGTCGGTCAGATAGCCGATCTCCGCGGTGCGGCGCACGCGCGTGAGGGCAAGCTGCTGGGCCAGCGGTCCGCTGGTATGATCGTCGCGGCAAATGCCGAGCGGCAGAGTATAGTTTTCGATGCGATCGCCGACGGCCGCTTCGATTTCGGTGATCAGCGAGGCACGCAGGCCATCACCCAGTTTCACCGCATAGGCAAGACGCACTGTGTTCAGCTTTTCGCCCTTCGAGCCGAACCACCGGCGCTTTTGCAGATAAACGGGCAGCGCTTCACGCTCCAGGATCGCGCGGCCGGTCGGCTGCAATACCTCGCCGATGTCGCGGCGCAGTACGATGGTCGCGAATTCCGGCATCGGTGCCGAGGCGGCGGTGGCCGGCATCGCGGCCTCGGTTTCCAGGGCGAACCAGTAGAAGGCGTAAGGCGGCAAGGTGAGCAGATAGCTCAACTGGCCGATCGTGGGGAACGCGGCTCCGCCCGCAAGATCCACGGGCGTACGGCCCGCGAAGGCGGAAAGATCAAGTTCAACCGCCTGCGCCGTGCGTGCCAGGTTGCTGACGCACAGGATCACTTCCTCGCCCGACTCATCGGCATATTCCCGCATGTAGGCAAGGATCTTCCGATTGGCCGGATAGATGAAACGTTGGGTGCCCCGGCCGAAGGCGCGGTGCCGGCGCCGCACCGCCAGCATGGTGCGCATCCAGTTCAACAGGGAATGCTGGTCGCGCGCCTGCGATTCCACGTTCACGGCTTGAAAACCGTAAATCGGGTCCATGATCGGCGGCAGAACCAGGGCCGCGGGATCGGCGCGCGAGAATCCGCCATTGCGATCGACCGACCATTGCATGGGGGTGCGCACGCCATCCCGGTCGCCGAGATGGATATTGTCGCCCATGCCGATCTCGTCGCCGTAATAGATCACCGGCGTGCCGGGCATCGAGAGAAGCAGGCCGTTCATCAATTCGATCCGCCGCCGGTCGCGTTCCAACAGCGGGGCGAGGCGCCGGCGGATGCCGAGATTGATGCGGGCGCGCCGGTCGCTGGCATAGGTTTCCCAAAGATAGTCGCGCTCGGCGCTGGTGACCATTTCCAGCGTCAGCTCATCGTGGTTGCGCAGAAATATCGCCCATTGGCAGTTGGCCGGGATGGCCGGTGTCTGGCGTATGATATCGGTGATCGGAAAACGATCCTCCCGCGCGATCGCCATATACATGCGCGGCATCAGCGGAAAATGGAACGACATATGGCATTCGTCGCCATCGCCGAAATATTGCTGGGCGTCCTCCGGCCATTGATTGGCTTCCGCCAGCAGCATGCGCCCAGGCGCATGCCGATCCATCTCGGCCCGGATGAGCTTCAGAATGTCATGCGTTTCGGACAGGTTTTCGTTGTTGGTGCCTTCGCGCTCCACCAGATAGGGCACCGCATCCAGACGTAGCCCATCGATTCCCATATCCAGCCAAAAGCGCATGATGGAGAGCACTTCCTCCAGCACCGCAGGGTTATCGAAATTCAAATCCGGCTGATGGGAATAGAAGCGGTGCCAGTAATAGGCTTGCGCCTCATCGTCCCATGTCCAGTTGGATTTTTCCGTGTCCAGGAAGATCACGCGCGTTCCGGCATATTTGTCGTCGCTGTCGGACCAGACGTAGAATTCACGCTCCGGTGAACCGGGCGCCGAGATGCGCGCACGGCGGAACCAGGGATGCTGGTCGCTGGTATGATTGATCACGAGCTCGGTGATCACGCGGATGTTGCGCGCATGCGCCGCTTCGATAAAACGTCGTACATCGCCCAGAGTGCCGTAATCGCCGTGCACGCTACGATAATCCGATATGTCGTAGCCGTCGTCGCGGCGCGGCGAGGGATAGAAGGGCAGCATCCAGATGGCGGTGACGCCGAGTTCTGCGATGTAATCGAGTTTTTCGAGCACGCCGGCGAAATCGCCGATCCCGTCATTATCCGAATCAAAAAACGATTTCAGGTGCAGCTGGTAGATCACCGCGTCCTTGTACCAGAGCGGATCGTCAGCCGGCTGCGTAGGGGTTTGGGGGTTCATCCGTCTATCCGTTTCACTCAGATTGGCCGCACGCGCCAGGCGGCATAGGGCCGCTCCGGCGTAAGGCGCATGTGCTGGGTCTTGCCATGCCAGGCGAAGCGATCCCCGGTCAGCAAATCTTCGGCATGGAGGCTTGCCTGATCAGGCAGGGTCCAGGCCCAGAGCGGAATATCGAAATCGGCTTCCTGCGCCTGGTGCGGATCGAGGCTCACCGCCACCAGCACGACATTCGAACGGTCCGCCGTTGCCTTCTCATAATAGAGGATGGCGTCGTTGCGCGCCAGCAGGAAGGTCACGCCACGATGCGTCTGCAGCGCGGGGTTCTGGCGGCGCATCCGGTTTAGCGCGGTGATCTCCGCTACGATATTGCCTGGCCGGTCCCAATCCCAGGCGCGCAGCTGATATTTTTCGCTATCCGCATATTCTTCCTTGCCTGGCACGGCATGGCTCTCGCACAGCTCGAACCCGTTATAGACGCCCCACAAGCCGGAAAGCGTCGCAGCCAACGCCGCCCGGATCAGGAACCCGGGGCGGCCGCTACCCTGCAGAAACTCCGGATTGATGTCCGGCGTGTTCACGAAAAGATGCGGCCGAAAAAAATCCTTCGGTGCCTCGGTATCCAGTTCGGTCAGATATGCTTCCAGCTCCCGCTTCGAATTGCGCCAGGTGAAGTAGGTGTAGGATTGCGAAAAACCGATCTTGGCCAGCCGATACATCACTTTCGGCCGGGTAAACGCCTCTGCGAGGAAAATCGCATCAGGATAACGCGCGCGCACCTCGCCGATCATCCACGTCCAGAACGGCAGCGGCTTGGTATGCGGATTGTCCACCCGGAACAGCCGCACGCCCTGCTCGGCCCAGAACAGCACCACATTGCACAGGGCCAGCCAAAGATCTGGCACCGCCTCATTGGCGTAGAAATCGACGTTGACGATATCCTCGTATTTTTTGGGCGGATTCTCCGCATAGCGGATGGTACCATCGGGCCGCCAGTCGTACCAGCCGGGATGCTGTTTCAGCCAGGGATGGTCGGGCGAGCACTGAATGGCGAAATCGAGCGCGAGTTCCAGCCCTTGAGCCGCCGCAGACTGGCGGAGATGGGCGAAATCCTCGAGCGTGCCGAGCTGCGGGTGCAGCGCATCGTGGCCGCCCTCGGGCGCGCCGATCGCGTAGGGGCTGCCGGGATCGTCAGGTGCGGGGGTCAGGGAATTGTTGCGGCCTTTTCGGTTGGTTCGGCCGATCGGGTGGATAGGCGGAAAATAAAGCACGTTGAAGCCCATGTCGCGGATGCGGGGCAGATGCCGCTCCACATCGGCAAACGTGCCGTGGCGGGTTTCGTCACCGCTCATCGAGCGGGGAAACACTTCGTACCAGCTCGCGAAGCGCGCTTCGATCCGCTCCGCATCGACGGGGATGCACGCGCTTTCTACCCGGAACGGACGGGCATCCGCACGTGCCATCAGCCGGGCCAGATGCGGTGATAGCAGAATCCGCAGCTTCTCCTTCGGTGCGGCGGCGGTAAATTTCTCCATGACGGAGGTAAGATGCTGGGCAATCGGCCCGGCCTTGCGGGCGATCGCCTCCTGAACCTGCGCCTGCCCCTCGATGAGTTCCAGCGCGAGATTCACGCCGGCCGCGGATTTCTTGGCCAATTCGTCCCGAAACGTCTCGAACCGGTCGCGCCAGGCACACACCACGTAGGTCGTTCGGCCCAACCGCTCCAGCGGGAAAGCCGCCTGCCAACGGTCATTGCCCAGGTCGCGCATAGGAACTTCCTGCCAGGCGGTTTCGCCAGGCGCCCGCCAGCGAAGGCTGGCCGCGATTTTCTCATGGCCATCGAACACGATATCGGCTTCGACGCTCACCAGTTCGCCGGCGATGGCCTTGACCGGAAACACCCCGCCATCGACGGCAGGCGAAACCCGCTCGATCGCGAGGCGCGGCCGCGCGGCCGCCTGCCGGGCCGCGCCCGCCTCCACCGCACCCTCCACGGCGGCCAGGCGTGTTGCATCCGCGGTGAACAAGAGCGTCTCGCCCGGTTTCAGCGCGATCACCGAACGGGGCGTAAGGTCGGTCTCGGCGGTGGGAAGGATCGCCCGGAATCGGCCAAAGCGCCCGCCAAGCGCCGGCAAAACCGAGGCAGCAGAGAAATGCAGGGTGCGCTCGGGATCGGTATTCACCACCACCAGGGCCGCCTGACGGGAGGTGCGGTGGTCGATGCCGTCCATGCGGAGCAGGGTAAGAACCGGGTTGCCGTCACCTTCCGGCAGCACGGGTGCCGTGCGATGGGCCAGCACCGGGCAGGCTTCCAGGCTCGTGATCACGCCGCGGAGCGCCTCGTCATCCTCGCTGCCGCCGAGATACAGGAAGCCCTGCCCAATGGTGGCGGCCAGGATCGAGTTGCTCGCCCATGCGGTGCCGATCACGGGGGCGACACCGACCAGCGTCGCTATCTCATCCCAGGTCGAAGCGACAGCATGATGAAGCACGGGCGGCGTGGCGAACACGCCATCCACCCCCCGCCCGCGCAGCGCGTTTACGGCGCCGCCTGGCATGCCTGGGGTCCAGGCCAGTAGCACTGCTTCAGGCAGCGCTTGCCGCAAGGCACCGAAAAACACGCCAACCAGGTGTTCTGGGAAGGCGGAAAGCCCCAGCAAACGAAAGCCGGCGACACCGTCCTGGCCCCAGTCGTGCATGGCGGTCGCCCACCAGGCGGCAAGCGCCAGCGCATCGTCATGCCCCTGCAAACGCGCCACCGCCGCGTCCGCATCCGTCGCCACGCGTGGGTCTAGCGCCCTATCCGGATCGGGGCGCTGGAACGGCGCGTCTGGCGCTGCGGCAAGCGGCGAGGTGGCGGCCAGGCAGTCGAGCTGCACATCCATCAGCAAATCGAACCCGGCCGCCTGCGCGGTCGCGGCAAGACTGCGCGGATCTTGACCCTCGCGGGGGAGGAATTCCTCAGCCAGGAACCGGCCGCGCCGGACAGAGCCCCGCCAGGGCGGCGGGATCAGCAGCTGTTTGAATCCGAGCTCCCTGGCCCTGCCAAAGGCGCGATCCAGATCGCCATGCGCCGGGTCAACGGAGAGAATGCGCAGCGCTTCCGCCGCGCGTGCGCGCCCCGACAAGACCGTGTCCGGGTAAGCGTCCATCGAACCCCCAAAAAACCAGTATGCGAGGATAGAGCGCGAGGGCCGAAAGGGTTGCCGCGCGCCAGAGTAGTCTTCAGTTGGCGCGGGCTGCCCGGCGCCCCATGTGCGACGCCATGCGCCTCTCCGTTCTCGACCAATCGATGATCGTATCCGGCCGCGCGCCCGCAGAATCGATCCGGGAAACTCTGGCTTTGGGCCCGTTTGTAGAGGCGCTGGGCTATCATCGGTTCTGGCTGTCGGAGCACCATGGTAGCGACAGCATAGCCGGATCGGCGCCGGAAATCCTTCTTGGGGCGCTGGCGGCACGCACCGAAAAAATTCGTCTCGGCAGTGCGGGGATCATGCTTCCGCATTACAGCAGCCTGAAAGTGGCGGAGCAGTTCCGGGTGCTGGAGGCGTTGGCGCCCGGCCGGATCGATCTTGGGGTAGGGCGCGCGCCCGGTTCGGATGGCCGCACCGCCTTCGCGCTCAACCCCAATGCGGCCGAAGCAGCCAATGCCTTCCCCGCACAGTTGCGCGACCTGATGGCCTGGGTTGGCAATACGGGGCTGCCGGACAACCACCCGTTTCGTGGCGTGCAGGCGCAGCCGGTAGGCCCCACCGCGCCGAACATCTGGATTCTCGGCAGCTCGCTCTACGGCGCACAGGTCGCGGCCTTTTTCGGGTTACCTTACTGCTATGCGTATTTCTTCACCGAGGGCGAAGGCGCCGCGGAGGCGCTGGCTGTCTATCGCCAAACTTACCGGCCCAGCGCCGCCAATCCAGCGCCCCAGAGCGCCATCGCCGTCTCGGCCCTGGCCGCTGAGAGCCAGGGCGAGGCGGAGCACCTTTTCTCCTCCCGCGAAGCCTGGCGCGCCGAACGCGAACACGGCCGCTTCGGCCCTTTGCCCAGCCCGGAGGAGGCAATTGCCTACCCATTCACGGAGGCAGAAAGGCGCCGCAACAGCCAGATACGGGAACGCGCGGCCTTCGGCACGCCGGACGTGGTGTGTCAGCGCCTGAGGGCCACAGGCGATGCGCTCGGGGTGGATGACCTGATCCTGGTCACGGCCACGCACGATCCGCAGGCCCGCCGCCGCTCCTTCGAGCTGATCGCAAGCGCAGCGAAAAATATTCTCTTCTGAAGAAAAGGCTGAAGCCCGCCGGCGGGAGCCAAAAGCTTGTTTGACCTGGTGCTGGCGGACAGGTGCCGGCCATGGCCCGTACCGGAGAATTCGCGGAGGGAAAGGCTTTTGGTTCTTTTCTTCAGAAAAGAACATGCTTCCTTTCTACTGCTGCGCCGCCAGCCGGGCGGCCTGATCCTCCTCGGTCAGCGCGTCCACAAATTCATCGAATTCGCCCTGCATCACACGGTCGATCTTGTGTGAGGTCAGGTTGATACGATGATCCGAGACGCGGCCTTGCGGAAAATTATAGGTGCGTATGCGCTCGCTGCGGTCGCCGGTGCCAACCTGACTTTTCCGATCTGCTGACCGAGTGGCGTGCAGATCGGCGCGTTGCGCTTCATACATGCGGGCCCGCAGCACTTTCATCGCTTTCGCGCGGTTCTTGTGCTGGCTGCGCTCCTCCTGCATGGCCACCACGATGCCGGTGGGGAGATGCGTGATCCGCACGGCACTCTCTGTCTTGTTCACGTGCTGGCCGCCGGCGCCCGAGGCGCGGTAGACGTCGATACGCAGGTCGGACTCGTTGACCTGCATATCCACCTCCTCGGCTTCCGGCAATACGGCGACGGTTACCGTGCTCGTATGGATCCGCCCCTGGGTTTCGGTGGCCGGCACACGCTGGACGCGGTGCACGCCGGATTCATACTTCAGACGCGCAAAGACATTGCGGCCGGTGATCTCGGCGATGCCTTCCTTGAGGCCGCCGAGTTCGGTTTCCGTGAAATCCATTAGCTCGAAGCGCCAGCCATTGGCGGCCGCGTATTTCTGGTAGGCGGCAAACAGTTCGGCCGCAAACAGGGCCGCTTCGTCGCCGCCGGCGGCCGGGCGGATTTCCAGGATCGCGCTGCGTTCGTCGGCTTCATCCTTGGGCAGCAGGGCGAGCTGGATTTCGCGGGCCAGTTTGGGCAGCCGATCGCGCAGCGAGCGCAGTTCCTGTTCGGCCAGATCGCGCATTTCAGGATCGGCGAGAAGCTGCTCGGCGCCCTCGGCCTCGGCCTCGGCCGCCCGCCACTCCTCGATCCGGGCGACCACCGGCTCGAGCTCGGACAGTTCGCGAGAGGCTTTGGAGAAGGCTTCTCCGTTGAGGCCGCCGGACAGGTCCGAGCGCAGTTCTTCCGCCCGCGCCACGATCCGTTCGAATTTGTCGGCGAGATCCATGATCGGCGGTCAGAGCGCCAGAACGCGCGCGATGTCGTCGAGCGGCACATCGGTCTGGGTGCCGGTGGACAGATCCTTCACCGCGCCGACGCCGCGGGCGAGTTCGTCTTCCCCCAGGATCACCGCGGCACGGGCGCCGATTCGGTTGGCGCGTTCCATCCGGCGTTTCAGGTTGCCGCGATAAGCCATTTCGGCGCGCAGCCCGGCCTGACGCAAGGATTGCAGGAGCGCGAGGGAGGCAGCCTCGACCGACTCGCCGAGCGGGATCACCGCGATGGGGCGCGGCGCGGCCGGCGCCTCCTCTAGCAACATGGCGAGGCGTTCGACGCCAGCCGCCCAGCCGACCGCGGGCGTGGGCGGTCCGCCCATTTCGGCGACCAGCCCATCGTAGCGGCCTCCGGCCATCACCGTTCCCTGCGCGCCGAGCCGGGTGGTGACGAACTCGAAGGCGGTATGGCTGTAATAATCCAGGCCACGAACGATACGCGGGTTCTCGGTGAACGGCACCCCAAGCCGGGCTAGGTGGCCCTGCACCGCTTCGTAGAAGCGGCGCGCCTCGCCGGTGAGATAGGCCGCGATGGTGGGCGCCTCTGAAACCAGGGCTCGGTCACCGGTGTCCTTGCTGTCGAGGATACGAAGCGGATTGCGCAGGAGCCGGTCGCGGCTGTCGGTAGAGAGCCCGGCCTGGTTGCTGGTGAAGTAGGCGACGAGAGCGGCGCGGTAGGCATCGCGGCTTGGCGTGTCACCGAGGGTATTGAGTTCCAGGACCACATCGGATGCGAGGTCGAGGGATGTAAGGATATCCCAGCCGAGGGCGATCACCTCGGCATCGGCGAGCGGCTCGGCGGCACCGATCAGTTCGGCGCCGATCTGGTGGAATTGCCGGTAGCGGCCTTTCTGCGGCCGCTCGTAGCGAAACATCGGCCCCGCATAAAAAACCTTTTGCGGGAGTAACTGGGTCAGGCCACTGGTGACGAGGGCGCGGCAAATGCCTGCGGTGTTTTCCGGACGCAGCGTCAGGCTGTCGCCGCCGCGATCGGCGAATGTGTACATTTCTTTCGCGACCACATCGGATGTGTCGCCTAGCGTGCGCGAAAAAACCCGCGTATCCTCGAAAATGGGCGTCAACCACTCATCGAACCCATAAACCGCGGCGCGCGCCCGCGCGCTGCCAACCACCTGGGCGTGGCGGCGCTGGTCGTCACCTATGATGTCTCGTGTGCCACGCGCAGGCTGAAGCGTTTCCACGCAAAAAACCCTCGTAAAACGGGCTGGCGACTTATCACCGCGCACCGCAGGAAGAAAGGCCGGATGAAAAATGGCGAGGCGGCCTGGTGACGCCGGCCGCCCCTTTTTTATGGCTAACGCATGAGGTGCGGTGCCAGGCCAAGCAGGCCGATCAGGATGAGGTAGAGTGCCACGATCAGGTTGAGCAGGCGCGGTATCAGCAGGATCAGTATGCCGGCGATGAGGGCCACGGCCGGCGTGATGAGAACGGAATGAAACAGCATCGTGAAACTCCTGGAAGCGGAACAAGCCGATGACGCTGCGTAGACTGACAGGTTTCGCAACGCCCGACAGCTTCCGATTTCCGCGGGTGCGCTTCGATGCGCGACGACGAGAGTGCGTATTGGAGAATATTCCGCTTCTAGAAGCAGCTTTTGATTGCACCCTGGTGCCGCCACCGTCTAATTCCCACGATACGTTGGAGTTCGCTCTTGCCGCTCAATCCGCCCCGCCGCATTTTTGGCCGCAAGAAACGCCATTCACCCGCAGTCATCGCCCTGCGCTCGGTTGTCGTTCTCTTATTTGGTGTTTCAGCTGCGCTCGGGGCCACTCTGGTCGCCGCCAAATGGCCAGAAGGCCGGGGTGCGCCGGGCAGGGATTTGGCGGCGGTTTCGCTTGCTTCTGGCGCGCGCATGAAGGCGAGGGTGATCCGGGTGGCCGTGGCCGCAACCAGACACGCCGCCGATCCCACCGGCGGTATTGATAGGGACGCACCCCGCAAGCCCTAGTGTCCCGATTCCGAAGTTCGTTGGATTGAAATACGGTTGGAATCGGGACACTCGCTCTTGATCGTCAGTAGCCTGCTTATCCCCTACGCCCGCCTTGAAGAACGGCGAATTTCGGGGCAGGACACAAACTCGTCGCCCGCGGCAAATTGCTGCGGGTGCGAAGGTTGCCTTAACGCTGGCTAAGCCCTTATGGTTCGCACGCGGTGAGGCTGACGCTTGAAACGACCATGCGGGCTGGCCTGCCGCATCCGATTACAGAGGAGGGCTTCAATGAGCGGCACGGCGATCGGGTCTGTCAGCGTAACCCTCGATGCGACCAACCACACGGTCACGCTTCCTCTGTTGCCCGGCACCATTGGGCCGGCGGTTTTCGATATACGCAAGCTCTATCCCGAGCTTGGCGTGTTCACCTTCGATCCGGGGTATGGCGGCACTGCGGCCTGCGAGAGCAAAATCACCTATATCGATGGCGATGAAGGCATTCTTCTCCACCGCGGTTATCCGATCGATCAGCTGGCTGAAAAATCAACCTTTATCGAGGTAGCACACCTGCTGCTGAACGGCGACCTGCCGACGACGTCGGAGCTCGCCGAGTTCGAGCGGGGTGTCCTGCTGCATACCATGGTCCATGAGCAGTTGCGCCAATTCTACAACGGCTTCCGGCGCGACGCGCATCCGATGGCGGTGATCTGCGGCGTGGTCGGCGCGCTCTCCGCTTTCTACCACGATAGCCTGGACATCAATAACCCGGACCACCGGCGGATCAGCGCCTTCCGCCTGATCGCCAAGGTGCCCACCATCGCCGCCTGGGCCTATAAATATTCGCTTGGCCAGCCCTTCATGTATCCGCGCAACGACCTCGGCTACGCTGAGAATTTTCTGTATATGATGAATGCGGTGCCCGCCGAACCGTATCACGTGAACCCGGTGCTGGCCCGTGCGATGGATCGCATTCTAATCCTGCACGCGGATCACGAGCAGAATGCCTCCACGAGCACGGTGCGCCTGGCCGGATCGACCGGCGCCAACCCGTTTGCCTGTGTCGCCGCCGGCATCGCCAGCCTATGGGGCCCCGCCCATGGCGGTGCCAACGAAGCGGTGCTGAAAATGCTCGCGGAAATCGGCAGCAAGGAGGCTATTCCAGGCTTCATCGAGAAGGTTAAGGACAAGAACAGCCACGTGCGACTCATGGGCTTCGGGCACCGGGTTTATAAAAACTACGATCCGCGTGCCAAGATCATGGAGCGCACCTGCCATGAGGTTCTTGATGAACTCGGGATCAAGGACGATCCGCTTCTGGACCTAGCGCTCGAGCTGGAGCGGATAGCCCTGCACGACGATTACTTTATCAGCAAGAAGCTCTATCCGAATGTGGATTTCTACTCGGGCATCATCCTGAAGGCGATGGGCATCCCCACCAGCATGTTCACCGTGCTGTTCGCGGTGGCCCGCACGGTGGGCTGGGTCAGCCAGTGGAAGGAAATGATGGAGGATCCGTCGCAGCGCATCGGGCGACCGAGGCAGCTTTATACCGGCCATCCGCAGCGGGATTTCGTGCCGCTGGAAGCGCGGAGCAGGTAGCAGCGTCCTAGTCTTCGGCGCAGTCGCAGCCAGGGGTGTTGCCGGTGCTGCCACGGGTGATGTGATGGTCTATCCATTCCGAAACCAGGGCCCGCGCCTCGCTGAGCTTCGATTCGGGATGATGGATCCGGTAGAGGGTCGTGCAGCTTTGAAAGGCGGCCATGTCGTCGGTCCCGGTCCGGCGCAACTCACGATAGGCCGTAACCACCGCACGCTCGCACCGCCGACCAATCTCCACCAGACCGCCTCCTAATTAAGAACTATTCTCAATACGTGTTACTGTAACAGGAGTTGCGCGGCTACCGCAACTGCGCAGCCAGGCTTCTTGCCCGCACGGGCGTGCCGTTGCAGAAACGTCTCTCGCATCATCTGGAAGTCTGAATCATGGGTGCCGACGGAGTCACGGAATGGGATCGGGATGCGGCGCTGACCACGGCGCGCATTCTTCTGGAAATTGGCGCGCTCAATTTCCGCCCTGATGAGCCTTACACCCTCACCTCCGGATGGAAGTCGCCCGTCTATATCGATTGCCGCAAGATCATCTATTTTCCCCGTGCGCGGGCGCGGATATGCGAACTCGGCGTGCAATTGCTGAACCGGCATGTCGGGTATGAGCAGATCGAGGTGGTCGCGGGCGGCGAGACAGCCGGTATTCCCTTTGCCGCCTGGATCGCCGACCGGCTCCATACGCCGATGGCCTATGTGCGCAAGCAGCCAAAAGGATTCGGCAAGAACGCGCTGATCGAAGGCGACGTGCCGGAAGGCCGGCGCACCCTGCTGGTAGAGGACCTCACCACTGATGGCCGGTCCAAGATAAAATTCACCCAGGCCTTGCGCGACGCGGGCGCCATCGTGAACCATGCTTTTGTCGTGTTTTATTACGGGGTGTTCCCCGGCAGCCTCGAAAAACTCGCAGAAATGGACATCCGCCTGCACCATCTCTGCACCTGGTGGGACGTGCTGGAGGCTTGCAAGGACCGCCCCTATTTCCCCGACCAGCACTTGGCTGAAGTACGCCGCTTCCTAGAAAACCCGATCGCCTGGTCCAAGGCCCACGGCGCTGATGTAACTGCTTGATCGGCGGCTATCACCGCGCCCGACGCACCGTGTAATCTGCCACGTCGCACAGGCACTGCTTTACGCGGCTCTCCGGAAACACCGAAAGCGCCGCCTTCGCCCGCTCGGCAAAATCCTTGGCCCGCGCCAGCGTATCCACGATCGCGCCGGTCTGCTCCATCAGCACCAGGGCGCGATCGAGATCATCGTCGGTCTGTTCGCTCCGCTCGATCGTGCGGCGCCAGAAGGCGCGGTCCGGCTCGCTGCCGGCATTGTAGGCAACCAGCACCGGGCCGGTGATCTTGCCCTCGCGGAAATCGTCGCCCACGGTCTTGCCCAGTTCGGCCTGATCGGCGGCGTAATCCAGCGCGTCGTCCACCAGCTGGAACGCAGTGCCGATATAGAGGCCGAAATCCGACAGCGCCTGCTCCTCCGCCTCGCTCCGACCGGCGACCACCGCACCGATCTGGCAGGCGGCGGCGAACAGCGCCGCTGTTTTGCCCTGGATGACGTTGAGATATCGCTCATCCCGGGTCGAGAGGTCGTTCTGCGTCACCAGCTGCAGCACTTCGCCCTCGGCGATCGTGGCGGCGGCATTCGAGAGCAGGCGAAGCACCGCAAGGCTGCCATCTTCCGTCATCAGCTGGAACGAGCGGGAAAACAGGAAGTCGCCCACCAGCACGCTCGCCTTATTGCCAAAGATGGCGTTGGCCGTGGCAAGCCCGCGGCGCAGCCGGCTCTCATCCACCACATCGTCATGCAGGAGGGTGGCGGTATGGATGAATTCGACGCAGGCGGCCAGCGCGATATGGCGGGCGCCGCCCTCGGGGCCAGGATAGCCACACAGACGTGCGCACGCCAAAGTGAGGATCGGCCGAAGACGCTTGCCCCCGGCCGCCACGAGATGCGCCGCCAGTTGCGGGATCAGTTCGACCTGGCTCTGCATGTTCTGCACGATCACCCGGTTGCACGCGCGCAGGTCTTCGCGCACCAGCTCGGCCAGCGAGGCCAATGCATCCTCGCCCGCGTGAACACCGTTTTCAGGCGCGGCAACCGACACTCTGACAGCTAGGGCCAAACGTCACTCCCGAACATGAAGACAGGTCCTATGCCGGCGGGGTTGCACGCGACATGAAGCGTATATGGATCCCGAGAACCATGGTGAGGGCGCACGCGGCAAGGCCGGCCGGGAGCACCAGCCCCACACCCACCATATCGGCCCGCTCAAAGGGGGGTCAAGGCGACGCGCCTGATCGTGTAAACCAACGTTGAAGCGTCACGCGAGGAGCCACCCATGGATGTTCTGCTGGTCACCAACGATCTGGTTCGCCTCAGTTTCCTGACATGCCTGTTGCGCGACGCGGGGATACCAAGCGTGGTGCTCGATCATCAGGTGAGCGCCGTCGAGGGAAGCATCGGTGCGATCCCGCGCCGCCTCGCTGTTGCAAGCGAGGATTTTTCCCGCGCTGCGCGCGTGCTGGCGGAGGCGGGCGAGGCCTGATGGAGCCGGCGCTGGAGGTCTCGGCCGGTACGCTGCTCGGGGGGCGAGTAACCTATCGGCAGCCGGCGCAGGGCTACCGAACGGGGATCGAGCCTGTTCTTCTGGCCGCAAGCGTGCCCGCGCGCCCACGCGAGCGCGTGGTAGAGGCTGGCACGGGCGCGGGCGCCGGCCTGCTGGCGCTATGTGCGCGGGTCGGAAACCTAGGCGGGGTCGGGCTGGAGCGAGATGCGCAGATGGCCCGGCTTGCCGCCGAAAACCTCGCCGCGAATGGGTTTACCGGCGTCAGCATCATGCGTACCGATTTGGAAAGCTGGCGATCCGAGGCGGTTTACGACCATGCCTTCGCCAATCCGCCCTGGCACGACCAGGCTTCGACGCCATCGCCAGACGCCGCCAGGCGCGGCGCGAAGATTGCGGGCGACGCCATGCTCGGAGGCTGGATCGATTGTCTGGCGGCCCCCCTTCGAAGCCGGGGCACGCTGACGCTGATCTTGCCGGGCAGGCTGTTCGCGGCGGCCGCCCAAGCTCTGATCGAGGCGGATTGCGGTGAAATCGCACTCAAGCCCCTATGGCCGAAGGAGGATAGGCCGGCGAAGCTGGTGATTTTGCAGGCCATCAAGGGCGGCAAGGGCGCGAGCCGGGTGCTACCCGGCCTGCTGCTGCATCGTGCCGACGGAAGCTACACGGAGGAGACAGAGCGGATACTGCGCCATGGCGCAGCATTCGAAGTTTAGGGCGCTAATTTCTGAAGAAAGGCAAAGACTTTCTCACCCCTCACGGTGGCGTAAGTGCCAGAGGCGCTCATGCGCGGCAACCAGGCTTTCGATCGCCTTGCGCCGGTTCTGCTCGGCGGGCATGCCGCGGCGGGTCAGCATGTTTTCCAGTGTGCGCAGCAATTGCTCGGCAACCTGCAGGTCTTGCGCGTCGCAGGCATGATGGAACGCCACCAGAATTTTGTCCGACAGCCGCCGGCCATGGCGGGGTGGCATGCCTGGGCCAGTTGCCTCGGCCAGCGTTACATCGCCTTCGGCAGAATCACTCATCGGCGGTTAAAACTTCCCTAGTCATCGCGCAGCCGTTGAACCAAACCCTACGCCCAAGTGTATGATATCACCTATTTAGGCAAGATGAATAACCCTTAATCACCTCGCGCACAAACCTTCGGCCAAGTATGGCCACATCAAGCCGCCACGTACATTTCTCGTGACCGGCATGCCATATGCAAATCGGGACGAAGTCAAACGAAACCGATGGCCCGCCCAGGTGAGGCCAGGGCGGGCCAGGCTATCAAAACTTCAAGCTCGCGTTCATGCCCACCGTAAAGGGCCGCAAGGTAAAGCCCTGCACGTTGCGGGTTGGCACACCCAGGTAATCGAACTCGTATTCGGGCGAAGCGGACCCCTGGATGTCCGGCCGCTGAATGATCTTGTTGTTGTTGGTGAGGTTCCGCCCAAAGACGGTCACTTCCCAACGCCCGAAATCGATCCCCGCCGAGGCATCGAGCGTGATGTAGGAGGGGCGCTTGTAGTCCGGGTTGGTGGTGATCACGTCGCCATGGCTCTCACCGACCCAAGATGGCGCTATGGTCGCGAAGCCGCTGATATCGTCATTCACCTGAAAATTCTGCTTCAGGCTCGACGTCAGATTGAAATCGGGCACGCCGGGGATCTTTTCCCCTGGGAACGTGCCTGTGATCAGCACGCCGTTCACCTCCACACCATGGTCGAGCGTGGCATTGACCACGCTGCCTGACAGCCCGGCCGACAGATCATTGGTGATCTGCCCGCGGATTTCAAACTCCCCGCCAAAGCTTGTGGCGCTGCCGGCATTGGTCTGGAATTCATCGCCGGAGGTGACCAGCGGGATCTCCGTCTGGATATCGCTCCACAAAATATAGAAGAAATCGGCATTGACGGCCAGGCGGCCGCCCAAGAAACGCCCCTTGTCGCCGATCTCAAAATTCCAGAGCTTGTCAGGGCCGAAATTGGTGGGCGAGCTATGAATGCCAAGCTGGGCGAAATCATAGCTCGGCGTTCCGGAATCGCCGATTTCGTTGGCGACGTAGGGGATGCGACGGTTTTCACTGCCTAGGCGGAAACCCTTGGAGGCGTTGGCGTAGACAGTATTGTTCGGCGTAATATCCCAGCCCAGGGAAAAATTCGGCAGGAAAGTATAGAAATGGCCGACTGACGTGATCAGCCCCGCATCGCCATAATCGTAATAGTAGTTCTGATAGGTGCTCTCGCCATCCCTCGCATATTGATAGCGCGCACCGAATGTGATGCGAACGTTCGGCAGCGGATAATAGGTGATGTCGCCGAAGACAGCATATTGCGACGTATCGTAGGCGGTGATGCCCTGATAGACCTCGTTATTGACGATATCGCCGGGAAACCCGCTTTCGATCACCGTGGGATCGGCGGGGCTGACGCCATACTGGTTGAACAATTTGTTGGCGCCGTTCACGAACTCCGTATCGGTCGACGTGGTGTGCTCGTCGGAGTAGTACAGGCCGGCAATCCAGGTGATCGGCAGCGCGCTTTCACCAGGTTCGTAGGGTTTGGATACGAGGCGGACTTCCTCCGACCATTGCCGCACCGTATTGCTGTAATAGGTCTCGCTCGGGCGGTTATTCAGTGCGTTGAACAGCCCGGTGGGCGCATTATTCGGCAGCAGATTTCCGTTGGAGTCGGTGCAGGTGATCGCCGTATCCAGCGGGTTGCAGAGATAGACGGAAAGATTGTCGTAGATCGAGCTATCGAGCGTGCGCACGAATTGCCGTTCGTAATTGCCCGTCGCCGCAATCAGGTTGGCGAAACCGAGATCGGCGTTGATGGTGAAGGAAGGCACGATCAGCTTGTCGTTACCTGGCTCGGCCACCTGCTTGGGTGTCTCGTTATTCGGGATCGTCAGATACTCGGCGTCGGAATCATGCTGGATGAAATCCTGGAAGAACACGGCGGGCGTCACGGTCAGCCAGTCATTCGGTTTCCAGACCAGTGTACCATGAAAAACGTTGAACCCGGTGGAGTTGATGCCGGACTTGATCACCGCGCCGTTCGCCGGATTTATGTTGTTGATCCAGCCGCTATCGCCACCGGTTTCGCCGGCGACCCGAAGCACCAGCTGGTTTTCGACCAGCGGAATGTTCAGCACGCCCTGCTCGTCGTAGCTGGGGCCGCCCGCGTGGTAAGTGCCCGAGATTTCGGATGATACGTTGCCGGAAAACTCGTTCATTTGCGGCTGGTTGCTGATATAGCGCAGGGTGCCGCCAAGCGCGCTTGCACCATACAGCGTGCTTTGCGGGCCGCGCAGCACTTCCACCCGAGCGATATCAAGAAACCGCGGCTCCACGGCGCCTTCGGTCGGCAGATTGCGCGTAGTGAGCGAGGTATCGTCGAGATAAAGCGCCACAGTGGCGGTACCGGCAGAGCTGGAAATGCCGCGCATTTCCAGGTTCGATAGCCCCTCGCCCGCTTGGCTGGAGAAGGACAGGTTCGGCACGTTGCGCGTAAGGTCGGCAAAATTCTCGATATGCGCGGCCTTGATCGCGGCACCGCTCAGAACGGTCACCGAAAGCGGCACTTTGCGCACGTTCTCCGAACGCTTTTGCGAGGTAACAGTTATTTCCTCGATCTTGGGCTTGGCGGCCGGTGGCGAATTTGCTGTCTGGGCCAAGGCCGGGCCGGCGATACCGCCAGCAATCACTGCGCCAACTGCAAATTTCCGAAACACCTGCGCAAGATGCAAGATCGCTCTCCCTCCCCGTACGCGCCTTGCGCCCGGATGCGCACCCCCTTCGGTGAGACGGCCTTCCGGATCGCATCGACATCAAACCATGCCGGTTGCGGCACGGGCTGGGAAGTAGCAAATTTCATACCGCTGTGATCGTTTTCGCGAGTGTTGCCGCCTCGCCATGGTTGCGCGCTTGCCAAACGCGCCGCATCGGTCAAGCTAGGGCATGCCAAACGACGTGCCTTCGCATCTGACAGAGACGCAATTTCTGCCGCAAGGCACCCGGTTCGTGGATGTGTTCGTTGCGGATGTGAATGGGCTTGTCCGCGGCAAGCGGCTGCCGGCCAGCGCGTGGCCTAGGCTCGCCCAGGAGGGGGTGGCCTTTTCGCGGAGCGCGCTGATCCTTGATGCGCGCGGCGGCGTGCAGGGCCCGCTCGGCTTCGGCACTGAGAATGGCGATCCGGACGGCAAGGCCCTCCCAGTGCCGGGCCTGCTGGCGCCAGTGCCCTGGTCGGCCCACGGCGTGGCACAGTGCCTGATGAGCATGCGCGATGCGGAGGGCGAAGCGCTTTGGTACGACCCAAGGGAGATCCTTCGCAGCGTGGTCGAGCGCTGCCGGGCGGATGGGCTGTTTCCCGTGATGTCGTGCGAGCTGGAATTCTATCTCGTGAGCCAGGGGGCTGACGGGCGGGCCATCGCGTTCGAAGCGCGGCGGGGCGGCGTCGCGCGGGCCCAGGGCGGCCATCTCTGTCTGCAGCAATTGGATGATTACGGGCCGTTTCTGCACGATCTGCATGAAGCGCTGCTGGTGCAGGGCATACCGGCCGACGCGCTCGTATCGGAGTACGGGCCAGGCCAGTTCGAGCTCAATCTGCTGCACGGGGCCGATCCGGTGCGGGTGGCCGACCAGGCGGTGCTACAGCGCCGGGCAACCGTGGCCGTCGCAGCAAAATATGGGCTGCGCGCCAGTTTTATGGCAAAACCCTTTGTCCAGCACGCCGGCAGCGGGCTGCATGTCCATATGAGCCTGGTGGACCGGGATGGCGGCAACCGTTTTGGGGCTCCCGGCGGCGAGACGATGCTGCGGTCGGCCATCGCCGGCATGCAGGCGCTGCACGCCGAAAGCATGGCGCTGTTCGCGCCCAGCTTCAGTGCCTATCGCCGCTACCGCCCAGGCGCTTTCGTCGCACTCGGCAGCTTCTGGGGGGAGGATAACCGGGCGGTCGCCTTCCGCGTGCCGAGGAGCGGGGCAAACGCCCGGCGCATCGAGCACCGTGTATCGGCGGCGGATGCGAGCCCGCATCTGGTGCTCGCCGCCATCCTGGCGGCCGTGCATCACGGGGTGACCAACCGGCTCGAACCAGGCCCGGCAGGTCAGGCGGAAACGCCACCCAGCCAACTAGCCCTGTCGCGCGACATCTTTTCGGCGCTGCGCCTTTTCGAAGAGGGGTGTGCCCTCTCGGCGTATCTGCCCGCACAATTCCCGCGCCTTTTTGCCGAGCTGAAGCGGGCGGAGGCTGAAACCCTGTTCGCCGAGGTACAACCCATAGAACACGAATTCTACCTTTGATGGCGGCACGGCCTCTGCATGGGTGCCAAGGAATTCCTCACCTCGCATGGCTTGCCGGCATGATTGCGCCGCTCAGCCTTCCGCTTCTGGGATGCCTTGCCCGATGTCGCATGTAGACCCTTCGTTCAGCCGCAGCATGAAGATGATCGGCTGCCTCCTGATCACGCTGTCCTCCGTCACCCCCGCCTCGTCGATCTTCGTGATCGTTCCCGGCGTGGTGGCGCAGGCCGGTACCGGCGCCCTGCTCAGTTTCATCGGCGCCGGCTTCGTGAGCCTGCTGATCGCCTATGTCTACGCCGAGCTGGCCTCCGCCTTCCCGCTCACCGGTGGCGAATATGCCATTGTCGGCCGCACGCTGGGGCCGCTCGCCGGCTTCATCATCCTCGGCGTGAACATGATCGTACTGCTGTTGAACATCACGGTCGTGGCGCTTGGCCTGGCCAGCTATATCAACGCGGTTCTGCCCGGCACCGGCGTGATCACCGACGGCCTGGCCTGCGTGATGTTCACCACCCTCTGCGCCCTGCTGAACGTGCGCACGAACGCCTTGATCACCGGCGCCTTCCTGGCGCTCGAGCTGCTGGCCTTGGTGGTCGTCACCCTGCTTGGCGCTCTCCATCCGGCCCGGCCCTTCCTGCACATGTTCACCCACCCGGTGTTTTTGGATGCTGCCGGGCACATCGCCCCCGCCTCATTCGGGGTGATCGGGCTGGCCACATCGGTGTCGATCTTTGCCTTTTACGGCTACGGAAATGCCGTTTATCTGGGCGAAGAGACGCACGACGCGCCCCGCCACATCGCCCGCGCCGTGCTGTGGGCTTTGGTGATCAGCGTGGTCTCGCAGGCGCTACCTCTCGCCGCGGCACTTTGGGGCGCGCCCGACCTCGCGGGCATGTTCGGCTCGGAAAACATGTTCGTGGAATTCGTGCGCGCCCGCGGGGGCACCACGCTTGGCAACATCATCAACGTTTCGGTGGCGCTCGCGATCATCAACGCGGACATCGCGGTGGTCGTGCTGGTCTCGCGCATGCTGTTTTCGAGCGGGCGGGACCGTGTGTGGGCCGCGCCGATCAACCGCTTTCTCACCCAGGTATCGCCGCGATTCGGTTCGCCCTGGGCCGCCACGCTGGTGACCGGCGCGCTGGCCTGCCTGCTGTGCTTCGTCGATCTGAACCTGCTGCTGGTCGTTACCGGCACGACCATCGTGGTCGTGTATGGGGCGCTTTGCATGGCGGTGATCGCCGGCCGCCGCACCGGCACCACCAGCCACGCTTTCTACCGCATGCCGTTCTATCCCTGGCCGCCGGTCATCGCCCTGCTGATGCTGGTTTACGTGATCTACACGAATTATCTGGACCCGAAGGTGGGCCGCCCCAGCCTCCTCGCCGCCGCACTCATCATCCTAGCGGCCGCAGCCTACTACAAATTCGTGTTGGCCCGCCGTGGACCATGGGTGTTGAATGCACCGCCGCCAGAAAAGAACGAACCGGGCATCCCAAGCTTGGCACACCAATCTACCCTGCGGTTTTCAGGCGTGGCGGAATAACGTCGACTCGCTGAAACAATGGACCCTGGGAGCTTTGTTTCGATGCCTTCGCACAGTGGGCTTCGGCCCACCTCCAGTGGCGGCGTATGGACCAGGACGACTGCAGGCTACCCTACAGCTGCAGGCCGATTTCAAGAGGGACACGAATCGTCAAGTCAAATTCCTTTGTCTCCAGCAGGCTCATAACACCTACCCCAACTTCACCATCACATGCCGCCCGACCGTATACTCCTCGATCGACAACATGCTCAAATCCTTGCCATACCCCGAATGTTTCAAGCCCCCATGCGGCATCTCGGTCGCCGTTAGAAAATGGCAGTTCACCCAGGTGCACCCAAAGCGCAGCCGCGCTGCGGTCTCCATTGCGCGGGCCACATTGGTCGACCAAACCGATGACGCCAGCCCGTAATCCGACGCGTTTGCCCAATCCACCGCCTGTGCCACATCGGTAAACCGCGTCACCGACACCACCGGCCCAAACACCTCCTTCTGCACGATCTCATCGCCCTGCAGCGCGCCCGCCACGATCGTCGGCTGATAATAAAATCCGGTGCCACCGCCAGGCGCGCCACCCGCCACGATCTCCATATGCCTTGTTCTGGCCGCACGCTCGACAAAACCCGCGACGCGCGCACGCTGACGCGCCGAAATCAGCGGGGGCATTTCGTTCTGCGAATCATCCTCGAACCCGAAGCGCAGCGACGACGCAACCTCACCCAATCCGGCCACCACTTTGTCGTAAACCTTGGGCCCTGCATACACACGGCACGCCGCCGTGCAATCCTGGCCGGCGTTATAAAAACTGTAGATTTTTAAGCCTTCCATCACCGCATCCAGATCGGCGTCGTCAAACACCAGCACCGGCGCCTTGCCGCCCAATTCGAGATGGGTGCGCTTCAACGAAGCTGCCGCCGCCGCAATTACCTTGCGCCCCGTACCCACATCGCCGGTGAGTGACACCATGTCGATGCCCGGATGATCGATCATATGCTGCCCGGTGGTCAGCCCCGTGCCGAGCACGATATTCACGACCCCCTCCGGCAAGGTCGACGCGAGATGCTTTGCCAAAGCGAGCAGGCTCAGCGGCGTGTTTTCCGATGGCTTGATCACCACCGTATTGCCTGCCGCGATCGCCGGCGCCAGCTTCCACGCCGCCATCATCAGCGGGTAATTCCACGGCGCGATGGAGCCGACCACGCCGATCGGATCGCGCCGCATCATGCTCGTATAGCCGCCCACATACTCGCCGGCCGGTATCCCGGGCAGCGCCCGCGCGGCGCCCGCAAAAAACCGGAAACAGTCGACCACCCCAGGCATCTCGTCGCCCAGCATGGCATGATACGGTTTCCCCGTGTTCTCGGCTTCTATTTTCGCGAGCGAAGGCGCATCCGCCTCGATCGTATCAGCCAGTTTCAGCAGCGCGCGGCTACGCTCCCCAGGCGTGGTGCGCGACCATGTGCCGAACGCCCGCCGCGCCGCGGCGACCGCCGCATCCACCTGCGCCAGGGAGGCACTCGGCACATCCGCGATCCGCTCACCCGTGCGCGGATTAAGCGCCGGCTCGGGCGCGGCCTCGCCAGCCATAAAACGCCCGCCGATCAGCATGTCCAGTTCCATTGGAACCTCCCAATATGAAGGAAGACGTTGTTTTTCTTACGGAATGGGCCAAAAGACTTTTATTCCGCGCTGCTTCCCACGTTTCCGGCCATGGCCGGCATCTGACAGCCTGAAGCAGCAACAAGAGTCTTTCGCTTCTGTTCCTCAGAACAGAAGTCCTTCCTTACGTCAATGTCAGCAATTCCTGCACCGCCCGGTGGGCCTGGTCGATCGCGCAATCCGTATAGGCCTGCGCGCCCGAATCCGAATTGGCGATCGCAATCCGCCCATGCCGCGCCCGCCCGATCTCGTGCGGCGCCTGCCCGGGCGGCCATTGCGGATCGAACAGCGGATTATACTCGTAGGCATATCCGTGCGGCCAGCGGTTGACGGTGATGCCGGTGATATCGTGCGCCGGATCGAACCCGGCCGGCCCCAGCATGCGACCCAGCTGGTCGCGTATCTTCCGCTCGAATGTCTCGAAGGAGGTCGCCAATATGTCCGCATGGCCCAGCCTATGCTGCGTGCGCTCATCCAGTCCCGGGGTGCACGGCACCCTCACCATCCGCAGGATGATGGGATCGTCCGGCGACCGCACCGAGGTATAGCCGCCTATATCCACCGCCGGATTGAGCCGCGTGGTCGAATGGTAGCACCCTGGCGAATAGATCGACTGCACGCCGAGCTTTTGGAAGGCGCGCCAGTTGCTGACTGCCACGCTCGTATAGACCAGCGGAATTTTCACCAGGTAATGCAGCGCATCTTTCTGGACCTTCGGCAGATCCGGGCAGATATACGGGATCATCATGTTCCAGCCGGCCAGAATGCATTTTTCCGCGCGCACCCGGAACAGCTCGCCGAACCTCGAATAGGCAATCTCCACGCCCGTTGAAGCCGCCGGCGTGCCGATATTCCGCGCGCCCACCACAATGCTGCTCAAGCGTATCTTTACCGCCTGCCCGGGCCGGTCGAGATGCGCGTAATTCACCTGCGCCCGCACCGCATCCTCGGCGGACTTCCCCGGCACCACGCCCGGGATCAGCCTACGCACCAGCAGCCGCGCGATCGTGGCGTTGCCATCCGGAAAATGAAACGTATAAGACCCGCCATCCGCATAGCCGGAAGGCGTATTGCCCATATGCGGCGCCGACCCGGGCTCCAGCTTCAAACCCTGAAAACCCCGATTGGCCCCAAAACCCCACACATCGAGCGCCGAGAGTGCATCGATGCCGACACCCCACTCATCCTGCGTGCTGGCCTGATAGAACGGGATCACCCCCGGATCGGCGCCGACGATTTTCAGCAGGTAATCCTTGAAACTGATGCGCCAGAGCTTGTCTTTTTTCTGCGCCGAGTTCAGGCCCGGCAGGTAATCGATATCGGCTTCCTCGATCCTTATGATGTCGGCTTTCGCCCTGGCGCTCAGCGGCGCATCGGCGAGCACCTCGCGCCATGGCTTCGCGCCGATCCCGCTCACCAGCTTGTCGGCCCCAAAGGTCTGCGCATCGAAAAATGCGCCGCGCCCCAGCCCGATCTTGTCGTAAACCTCCTTTTTTCCGTATTTTTCCTCGAAGGCTGGCGGATCGATGCCGAGGGAACGGATCAACCCGTCGGCCACGCGGCTGTAGGGGCGCGGGCTGTCGATCTCCAGCGTGCCGCCGTTGATCAATTCCATCCGGCCGCCCAGCACGAATTCGTTGCGCTTCGCATGGCCACCGAAATCGTCGTGGTTGTCCAGGATCAGGATGCGCGCCCCGGGCTTGTGCTCACGATAAAAATGCGCGGCCGACAACCCGCTGATGCCACCTCCCACGATCACCAGGTCATAAAGATCCTCGCCGGGCACCGGCGGTGGAGCGCTCTCCCAGAACTTGCCGTCGCGCAGGCTATGCGCCACTTCGAACGACCCGGGATGGCTGCCGCGCAAGCCGGCGAGCCCCGGCGGATAATAGCCGCCCCCATCCTGCGGCGCGGCATCGGCGGTGGAGGAAGCGGCCAGGCCCAGCGCGGTCACGGCAACGCCATTCAGAAAATCGCGCCGCGCAATCGGCCGATCCATGCCCAGACGCCGATCATCCACCTTGCCGTCCTCGTCCATTCAACCGAGCACTCCCTGACCGTCACAAGCTTAGCAATGTCTGTTCCACGCCGTGAAGTGCACGCCATAATTAGCAACTCCATGGGGAAGCCCCCGGGGCTCGCCCGGGTTGGCGAAGCGACCCCGAGCGATTAAGCCACCCACCATGCACGCCATCGAGGTCGATGATCTGACAAAACGTTACCGCGCGGCGCTCGCCGTCGACGGCATCAGCTTCGTGGTGCCCCGTGGCGAGACCGTCGGGCTGCTCGGCGGCAACGGCGCCGGCAAGACCACCACCATCGCCATGCTGCTCGGCCTGCTGGTGCCCACCGGTGGCCGCATCCACGTGCTCGGCCACGACATGGCGCGCGACCGGTTTTCCGCGCTGGCCCGCCTCAACTTCTCATCCCCCTACGTAGCCCTGCCCCAGCGCCTCACCGTCGCCGAAAACCTCCGAGTCTACGCCCATCTCTACAACGTGCGGCAGGTCGAACAGCGGATACGCGAGCTTGCCGACGAACTCGATCTGCATGGCCTTCTGGGCCGCCCGGCCGGCCAGCTTTCCGCCGGCCAGAAAACCCGGGTGGCACTCGCCAAATCCCTGATCAACAAGCCGGAGCTTCTGCTGCTCGACGAACCCACCGCCAGCCTCGACCCCGACACCGGCGA
>Ga0116226_10000379_pt1 | contig 37694 bp, 35 predicted proteins | sample S1TSphfallax_FD_89692 | JGI IMG/M metagenome (GOLD analysis project Ga0116226, IMG submission 89692) | Host-associated microbial communities from peat moss isolated from Minnesota, USA - S1T2_Fa - Sphagnum fallax MG | ecosystem: Host-associated > Plants > Peat moss > Unclassified | place: USA...
AGAGCGACAGCACAGCCACCTCGGTGGTGCCCCCGCCAATATCCACCACCATGGAGCCGGTGGGCTCGTGGATCGGGAGCCCCGCGCCGATCGCCGCGGCCATGGGCTCATACATCAGGCCCACACGCCTGGCCGAAGCATTGAGGCAGGAGTCATTGATCGCCCGCCGCTCCACCGCCGTCGCGCCAGACGGCACACAGACGATGACCTTAGGGTTCACGAACCCCTGGCGATTATGCACCTTGCGGATGAAGTATTTGATCATCTCCTCGGCGACCTCGAAGTCGGCGATGACCCCGTCGCGCATGGGCCGGATGGCCTCCATATGCCCGGGCGTGCGCCCCAGCATCATCTTGGCCTCGAGGCCGACGGCATAGACCGTCTTGCGCCCGCCCGCGGTCCGCAAGGCGACCACGGATGGTTCGTTCAGCACGATGCCCTTGCCCCGCATATAGACCAGGGTGTTGGCGGTCCCCAGGTCGATGGCGATGTCGCTGGAGATAAAGCCGAAAAGGGACGAGAACATTCAGGGCTCGGATCAGGGCGTCTCAAATTGACGCGATAAGGCCCGACGCATAGCCGACTTGCGATCCCATGACAAAGGACCGCCCGTCCGGCTCCGCGTAAAGCGACTAAACAGGGGAGACGCACCCTCTGCGCCGCGCGCGGCCTGAATTCAAGGCCTCAGATCGTCGCGGGTGGCAATCGGCGTCCGGCCGTCCCCCTAGAAGCCGCTCGCCATGATCGGCTCTGGCGCGCTCTTTTCCTTGCGGACAAAGAGGTTGTTGAGGGCGTTGACATAGGCCGCGGCGCTGGCGGTCAGGGTGTCGGTGTCTGCGGCCTGCCCCGTGGCGATGCGGCCGTCCTCCTCCAGGCGCACCGAAACCTGGGCCTGGGCGTCGGTGCCCTCGGTCACCGCGTGAACCTGGAAGAGGCGCAGGATCGCCCCATGGGGCACGATCTGGTGGATGGCGTTGAACACCGCGTCCACGGGCCCGTCGCCCGTGGCCACGGCGCTGGATTCCGCACCGTCCACGACCAGGGTCAGGTGCGCCTCCTGGGGTCCTTCGGTGCCGGCGATGACGCGCAGGGCCTTCACCTGCACCCGCTCAGCGCCGCGCGAGAGGGCGTCGTCCACCAGGGCGATGATGTCGTCGTCAAATACGCTCTTCTTCTTGTCCGCCAGATCCTTGAAGCGGCCAAAGGCCTCATTGAGGGCGTTCTGGCCGAGGTCATAGCCCAGATCCCGCAGCTTCTCGCGGAAGGCGTGACGGCCGGAATGCTTGCCCATGACGAGGTTCGAGGCGCCCTGACCCACATCGGCCGGCCGCATGATCTCATAGGTCTCGGCGTTCTTCAGCATGCCGTCCTGGTGGATCCCCGCCTCGTGGGCGAAAGCGTTCTTGCCGACGATGGCCTTGTTGAACTGGACCGGAAATCCGGTGATCGCCGAGACATAGCGGCTGGCCCGGGTGATATGTTCGGTGCGCACACCGGTGCCAAACGGCAGGGCGTCGCCGCGAACCTTGAGCGCCATGACCACCTCTTCCAGGGCGGCGTTGCCGGCGCGCTCGCCAATCCCGTTGATCGCCACCTCCACCTGACGCGCCCCGGCCTCGACGCCGGCCAGGCTGTTCGCCACGGCCAGACCCAGGTCATTGTGGCAGTGGGTGGAAAACACCACGCGGTCCGCGCCGGGCACATTGGCGATCAGGTCGCGGAACACCGCGCCATATTCGGTGGGATAGGTATAGCCCACGGTGTCGGGAATATTGATCGTCGTGGCGCCGGCGCGGATGGCTGCCTCCACGCAGCGGCGCAGCACGTCGCGCTCGGTGCGGGTGGCGTCCTGGGCCGACCATTCCACGTCGTCGATCAGGTTGCGGGCGTGGCTCACCGAGGCGTGGATGGCCTCGATCACATCCTCGGGGCTCATGCGCAGGATATGATCCCGGTGCTGGGGGCTGGTGGAAATGAAGGTGTGGATGCGTCCGCGCTTGGCCCCGCGCAGGGCCTCGGCGCAACGGTCGATATCGGCCAGACCCGCCCGGGCGAGGCCGCAGACCGTGCTCTCGGTGATGATCCCGGCGATCTTGCGCACGGCCTCGAAATCGCCGTTGGAGGCGATGGGAAATCCCGCCTCGATCACATCGACCCGCATGTCCTCCAGGATCTTGGCGAGTTCGATCTTCTCATCGATGGACATCGAGGCGCCGGGCGACTGCTCGCCATCGCGCATGGTGGTGTCGAAAACGACGACGCGAGCTGAGTCCGGCTTCGCGGAGACGCCGCTCTCATTGGCGGCGGCGGGTGCGATATTGGTCATTTTAAAAATCTCTTCACGAAGGGCATTGGAGCGAAGGGCGAAATCTCGTCCCCCGGGCGCCCGGCCGTGAACATATCACGCAGCCAGAGTCGACACCCGGGGGCGTCTAAGCCCCGTGAGCAGAAGTCGGCCCAGGCGGATCGGCATGATCATGCCCCCTGCATAGGCTTTTGGGGCGCGCCGAGCAAGACTGTCCCGCGAAACGGGCCAGCACCCGCCACGACTTACCCCTCCAGTTTCTGCGTCAGGGCGTCCAGATGGCTGACCAGCCCCGAGGCCCCGCCCATGTTGAGGGGTTGGGCGAAGTCGGCCCGGCGGGTGGTGAGCTGGCTGATGCCGTTGAAATAGATGTCGATGATCTTCCACCCCGACGGCGTCTCATGCAGGCGGTAGATCAGGGTCACCGGCGCGCCATGGGGCGAGACGAGCTGGACCGGAACGATCTTGTCGGGGCCCCGGGTCTGGACGGCTTGGACCACGAATTTCTGACCGCCATAGCTGTCGAAATTGCTCGCATAGCTCGCCACGGTGAAGCGCGTGAAGGCGCCGATGAGGGCGCTGTGCTGGGCCTCGCTCATGCTCGCCCAGGCGGGGCCCACGGCGAAACGGGTCATGGTGGGGAGGTCAAAGCCGCTCTCCACCGCCGGCGCCAGGGTGCGGCCCCGGCCGCGGGGGCCAGCCGCGGCGCCCGCCTTCATGGTCGTGATCAGGGCGTCATCGAACGCCTCCACCCGCGCGGCGGCGGGATCGGCGGGCGCTGCGCTGGCAGCCGCGAGGGGCGCCAGGGCCAGGGTCAGCGGGGCTATGAGGGCGCCGACAATGAGCCCGGCAAGCCTTCTGGTCATGGTTTTTCTCCTACGCCCCACGCAAATGCCCGCGGCTCAAAATCGTTGCCGCCCGCGACCACATAGCCGATCATGCGGCATGATCGAACAGCAGCTCGATATTCCCACCCGCGACGGGGCGACCACCACCTTTATCTGCCACCCCGAGCGGGGCGGACCTCACCCTGCGGTCCTCTTCTATATGGACGCGCCCGCTATCCGCGAGGAGCTACGCGATATGTGCCGGCGCCTGGCTAGCGCCGGCTATTATGTGGTCCTCCCCAATCTCTATTACCGCTCCGGCGTCATGGAGCTGGGCTCCTTCACCGGCCCGGACGACGGCCCCACCCGGGCGCGGATGATGGAGCTGATGGGCTCTCTCACCATCCCCCTGATCATGTCCGACACCGAGGCCCTGCTTGCCTTTATCGACAGCCAGCCCGCCGCCCGGGCGGGGTCGGTGGGAACTGTCGGCTACTGTATGAGCGGCCAATATGCCGTGAACGCCGCCACGCATTTTCCAGGTCGGGTGACGGCGGCGGCGTCGATCTATGGCGTTCGCCTCGTCACCGATCAGCCGAGCAGCCCCCACCTCGCGCCCGCCAAGACCAAGGCCGAGCTCTATTTCGCCTGCGCCGAGACCGATCACTGGGCGCCGCCCGAGATGGTCGCGGCCCTCGGCCTCGCCATGGCCGAGCACGCCGCCCGAGCCGAGGTCGAACTCTATCCCGGCGTGGAGCACGGCTTCGCCTTCCCGGGCCGCGCCGCCTACAACCGGGACGCCGCCGAACGCCACTGGGAGCGCCTCTTCGCGCTGTTCGGGCGCCGTTTATAGGGTCCTCACCCCAGCAAATTGCTCTCCACCAGGTCCGCCACATCCCCCGCCCGCCCCGCGAGTATGGCCTTGGCGGAATAGAGCGCCGTTCCCAGAACCTGGGCGGCGGAGACCTCCGGCGGCATGACCAGTTCGACGCGGTTGACCTTCACATCCAGAAGCGCCGGGCCCGGATGAGCGAGGAACGCCATGACCGCGGCCTCCAGATCCTCATTGCGCTCCACGCGCCAGGCCGCGAATCCGATCACCTCGGCCAACTTGGCGAAATCGGGATTTTCCAGGTCGGTATAGGCGTTGAGCAGCCCCTCGACCTTCATTTCCAGCTCCACGAAGCCCAGAGAGCCATTGTCATAGACCACCACCTTGATGGGGATCTTTTCCTGAACGGCGGTCAGCAGGTCGCCGAGCAGCATGGCCAGGCCCCCATCGCCGCTTAAGGAAATCACCTGGCGTTCGGGAAAGGCCTTTTTCAGCCCGAGGGCCTGGGGCATGGCGTTCGCCATCGTGCCATGCAGAAGGCTGACCAGGGTGCGCCGCGCGCCGGTGGCCCGCGTGTGCCGCAGGCACCAGACCATGGGGCTGCCGCCGTCGGCGGTGAACATCGCGTCGTCATCGGCGTATCGGTCGATCAGCCGGGTCAGTTGCTGGGGGTGGATCAGGCCGTTCTTACCCGCGCGCTCCTGATGCGCCCGGTCCTTCAGCACCGCCTCATGATCGGCCAGGCGGGCGTCCAGGAAAGCGCGGTCCTCTCGGGGCTCCAGCCGGGGCAGAAGCGCGTCTAGGGTTGCGCCGATGTCTCCCACCACGCCGATATCCACCGGATGGCGACGGCCCAGGTGCGTCGGGTCCATGTCAATCTGAATGACCTTGGCCTTTTTTGGATAGAACTGCCGCCACGCGAAATCGCAGCCCAGCAGAACCAGGGTGTCGCACTGCGTCACCGCATGGTGGCCGGCCTTGGCGCCGAAAATGCCCGTCATCCCCACATTGAAGGGGTTCTCCGCCTCCACGAAATCCTTGGCGCGCGAGGTGTGGGCCATGGGCGCCTTAAGCCTCTCGCAGAGCCTCACAACCTGTGCCCGCGCGCCCTCACAACCCGCGCCGGCATAGACGGCGATATCCCCGCCGGCATTCAGCACGGCGGCGATACGGTCCAGCTCCTCGTCGCTCGGACGCACCACGGGCTTCGGCGCGTGGACGCGATAGGCTGGCCCCTCCTCCACCTCGATGGCGCTGATATCGCCCGGCACGACCAGCACCGCGACGCCGCGTTTCGTTAGGGCGGCCTGGGCGGCCAGGGTGGTCAGGCGGCGCGCCTCGTGGGGATTATTCAGCTGCTCACAGAACACGCTGCAGCTTTGATAGATCGGCAGAAAGTCCACCTCCTGCGGGAAGTCGATGCCCAGTTCATCGCTGTTCACCTGGCTGGCGATCAGGATCACCGGGGCGCGATTGCGGTGGCTCTCAAAGAGGCCATTGATGAAATGTAGACTGCCCGGCCCGCAACTGCCGGCGCAGGCCGTCAGGCCCCCGGTCATATAGGCCTCGGCCCCGGCGGCGAAGGCGCCCGCCTCCTCGTGGCGCATATGCACCCAGGCGATCTCGCTGCGCCGAATGGCGTCGGTGACATGGTTCAGCGTGTCGCCCACCACCCCGTAGCATCGCTTCACCCCGGCGGCCGCGAGAGTGTCGACGATAATGTCCGCGACCTTGCGTTTGGCCATGGCGTGTCTCCGGTGGGGTGGCCTGGACGCGGACCGAGTTCCAGCGCCCACAGCCAAAGCTCCATGGGCGACGGAGGTTCCCGGTCCTTGGTCAATCCCGCGCGACCTGCGGGCGCCCCCATCATTACCGCGATTTAAGTGGCGCGCCGGCCCCTGGGGCTGGCTATTGGGGGCTCATCATGTCCCAGCCCATCCCCCCACTGTCACCTTCGAGCCCCCGCGCCTCCCGCACGGCCGCGTTCAGCTTCGCGCTGGCCTTAAGCCTCGGCGCCTTCGCGGCCTGGGGGGCGGCGGCGGCCGCGGCGGCGGACAATGGTCGCGTGGTGCCCCGCATGGTGTCCCTCGGCGGGTCCTGCGAGGGATGCGATCTTTCGACCCGCAAGCTCGCCGGAGCGCACTTCATTGGGAGCAATTTCCGGGGCGCGTCCCTGGTGGGGTCGGACCTTAAAGGCGCGACGTTCCTGGGGGCCAATTTCTCCGGCGCGGATCTCTCGCACGCCGATCTTCGTGGGGCTCATATGGCCGGGTCGCTCTTCTACCATGCCGACTTCTCCGGCGCGGGCCTGCAGGGCGTCGCGGGCGTGGGGATGGAAGCGGCGGGCGCCAATTTTCAGGGCGCGCGCATGGATGACGTTTCCATACCGGGGCTCGACATCCATGATGCGACCGCCCAGGGCGCCCACTTCGACCATTCCCGCCTGCTGGGCGCCGATCTGCATGACGGCCACTTCGAGGGCGCCTCGTTCCAGGGCGCCGACCTCACCGACGCGAACCTGAGCGGCGGCCATTTCGATCATGCGGATTTCACCAACGCGACCCTGATTGGGGCGTCCCTCAATGGCGCGGACCTCTCCACCGCCAAGGGTCTCACCCACGATCAATTGGCGTTGGCCTGCCACGATCATGGTCCGCATGGTCAGTCAGGATCGTCCCGCGGCTGCGGCCATCACGGCGACTGGTCGCCCCCCGCGCCGCCTTCGCCCCCTAGCCCGCCTTCGTCGCCCCGGGCGCCAGGCGGAGACTAAGCTCCTTGAGCTGAGCGTCCCGCACGGCCGAGGGCGCGTTCATCATCAGATCCTGGCCCTGCTGGTTCAGCGGGAAGGCGATGACGTCGCGGATCGCGGTCGCCCCGGCCAGGAGCATGACGATCCTGTCGATGCCGGGCGCCAGGCCCCCGTGCGGCGGGGCGCCATGGCGAAAGGCGCTGATCATGCCGGCGAAGTCGCGCTCCACCGTCTCCCGGTCATAGCCGGCGATCTCAAAGGCCCGCAGCATCACCTCCGGGCGATGGTTGCGGATGGCGCCCGAGCACAGCTCATAGCCATTGCAGACGATGTCATACTGATAGGCGACAATATCCAGCGGGTCCTGGTCGTTCAGGGCCGAGAGCTCGCCCTGGGGCATGGAAAAGGGGTTGTGCGAGAAATCGACGTGGTTGGTCTCGTCATTCATCTCGAACATGGGGAAATCGACGATCCAGCAGAAGGCGAACTGGTCCTCGTCCACCAGGCCAAGCTCGGTCGCCACCCGCGTCCTCGCCAGGCCCGCGAACTTGTAAAAGCTCTTGGGATCGCCGCCGACGAAGAAGGCCGCGTCGCCCACGCCAAGGCCCAACTGTTTCACGATGGCGCCGGTGCGCGCAGGGCCAAGGTTGCGGGCGATGGGGCCGGCGCCGCCCTCCTCGCCCTCGCGCCAGAAAACATAGCCCAGGCCCGGCTGGCCCTCGCCCTGGGCCCAGGCGTTCATCCGATCACAGAAGGCCCGCGAGCCGCCGCCGGGCGCGGGAATGGCCCAGACCGCGGTCTTCGGCGTTTCTAGAATCCGCGCGAAGACGCCAAAACCGCCGCCCCGGAAAGCCTCGGAGACATCCTGCATCACCAGGGGATTGCGCAGATCCGGCTTGTCGGTGCCGTATTTGGCGATGGCCTCGGAGAAAGGGATGCGCGGGAAGGGATAGGCGGTGACGCGCTTTCCCTGGCCGAACTCGGTGAACAGGCCATGCATCAGCGGCTCGATGGCCGCGAACACATCGTCCTGGGTGACGAAGCTCATCTCCACGTCGAGCTGATAGAATTCCAGGCTCCGGTCGGCGCGTAGATCCTCGTCGCGGAAGCAGGGGGCGATCTGGAAATAGCGGTCGAAGCCCGACACCATAAGCAGCTGTTTGAACTGCTGGGGCGCCTGGGGCAGGGCGTAGAAGGTCCCCGGATGCAGCCGCGAGGGCACCAGGAAATCCCGTGCGCCCTCGGGGCTGGAGGCGGTGAGGATCGGGGTCTGGAACTCCAGAAAGCCCTGGTCGATCATCCGGCGGCGGATGGAGTCGATCACTTTTGAGCGCAGGACGATGTTGCGATGCAGGGTCTCGCGCCGCAAATCGAGGTAGCGATACCGCAGGCGGATGTCCTCGGGGTAATCCGGCTCGCCAAAGACCGGCAGGGGCAGTTCGGCGGCCTCGGACAGCACCTCCACGGCCCGCACGCGCACCTCAATCTCGCCGGTGGCGAGGCCTGGGTTCACCGCGTCCGCCGCCCGGGCCACCACCTCGCCGTCGATCCGCACCACGCTCTCGGCCCGCAGGCGCTCGAGCAGCTCAAAGCCCGGCGTCGCGGGATCGGCGACGAGCTGGGTCAGGCCATAATGGTCGCGCAGATCGACGAACATCAGCCCGCCGTGATCGCGCTTGCGGTGCAGCCATCCGCTCAGGCGCACGTTCTGGCCCGCGTCGGCGAGACGCAGGGCGCCGCAGGTGTGGGAGCGATAGATGGAGCTGGGGCCGGTCACGGGAACGTAAAATCGCCTCTAAAAAAGCCGGGGAAACGCGCATGGCCCCCCGCCCCTGTCAAGCCACGGCCCAATCACGAAAGCCTGTCACCGGATGAACCTCAGCTAAACGCAGACTTCACGGCCTCTTAAGCAAGGTTGGCGCAAATAGCGTGTCGTGGGTCCCCGCGAGGATGGAGACCGACAAGGAGAAACGACGATGGCCGGCCAAGCTGGCGATATCACCTGGGTCTATCTGGACCGCCCGGACGAGGATCACGTCCATCAGGGAGAGCTGATCTCCGCCGACGCCGGGGGCCTGCCCATTTATCGCGTCGTCAGTCTGGCAAACGGCCGCGTCTGGCTCCGCGACACCCGCGATGGCTCCGACCGCGTCTGCCCCCTCGCCGGGTTCCACTGGAAAGCCCTGCCGGCGGGGTAGTTTTCTCCTCCGCCGCTTCGGCGAGGAGCGGATTTTAATCCCCCATCAGCCCCTTGCTCAGCTCCCATAGTCGCTGCGCATCGACGTCGTCGCGGGCGGCGATGGAGGGGGTGAGGCGTTTGCGCTTTGCCCAATAGCCGCCGGTCTGGCCGGAGACGTCGGGAGACGAGGCCAGCCAGACCAGGGTGTCGGCGCCCTCGGCGGGGGTCAGCATGAAGCGCTTGCCGAGGCTGAACACCGTTTTCAGAAGACCGCTTAAGTTATCGCCGAAGCCCGAATTGACCCCGCCGGGGTGGACGCAGTTGGCGGTGATCCCCGTCCCCGCCAAGCGCCGCGCCAGTTCCCGCGTCCAGAGAATATTGCACAGCTTGGAATTGCCATAGGCGACGACCGGAAAGAGGCCGGGCGAGACCTTCTCCAGGGTCATGTCGGCAAAATTGAGGTTCGCCGTCTTGTGCGCCACCGACGCCGTGCTGACGATCCGCGCGTCCGGCGCGAGGATGGGGCGCAGAATCTCGGTGATCACGAAATAGGCCATATGATTGACCGCGAAGGTCAATTCCAGCCCATCGGCGGTGATCTCGCGGCTGGAGAACATCGCCCCGGCATTGTTGATCAGGATATCCACCGCGCCCGCCTTGGCGGCGAGGGCCTCCCCGGCTCCTTTCATATTGGCCAGGATTGTGAGATCGGCGATGACGAAATCATGGGCCGCGTCCGGACCGGCTTTGGCGAGCGCGCCGAGGGTCCGGGCGGCCTTGCCGGCGTCACGGGCCGTGAAAATGACCCGCGCGCCCTGGGCGGCGAGTGACTCGGCGGCGGAGGCGCCGATGCCCGAGGTGGCGCCGGTAATCACGACAGTCTTTCCGCGCAACGCTCCGCTCCCCGTCTAAACGTCGCGGCGTCCCATCAAGGCGTAATAGAGAACCAGCGTCACGGCCGCGCCCATAACGCCCACAAGGACACTGACCTTATTAAAGCTGGAAAGGCTCGGCGCGCCAAAGAAATTGAACAACAGGCCGCCGACGAAACAGCCGATGATCCCCAGCACGACATTTAAGATCACGCCCGCGCCCCGGTGATTGACGAGCCAACTGGCGATCAGCCCGGACATGACCCCCAGGACCGGCCATGCGAAAATGCCCATGGCGGTTGTCTCGCTGTACTAACGCGCCGCCGGATATTCAGGCGACGCCTTAAGCAACGCCCCGCGAGTCACTTTGATCCGTGGCGCGCCAAATCCGTCCGCCCGCTGACGGGCGCGGCTTCCAGCTTCGCCGTGGCCTGAAGTTCAATGTCCGCCGCCGAAGCCGCCACCAGAATGTCATAGGCGCCGAGCTCGGTATCCCAGAAGGCGCGGGCGGGACGCCCATGCTCCTTAAGGAAGCGGCTCCTGTTTTCGCGTGAAATACAGATAGAGCGGCAGGGGCGCGACCAGCACGACCAGGGACCACAGGCCCGAAGCGGGGTCGTCGATTACGACGACGGCGATCAGGACGGCCTGGACCAGGGCGGCGAAGATCGGGATCCAGGGGAAAAACGGCGTGAGATAGGGCCTGGGCAGGTTCGGCTCGCGATAGCGCAGGGCGATGGCGCTGACGCAGATCATGAAGACGCTGCCGATGCTCCAGGGCGCATAGATCCGGGTTATGCTCTCATAGCTGCCCGACCCGGCGAAGATCGCCGAGACAATGGCCACCGCCGCCACGCTAAGCTGGGGCGCGCCGCCCTTGGCCACCTGTGACAGGAACTTCGGCAGGACCCCGTCGGCGGCCATGCGATAGGTGATGCGCGAGGCGGCCATGACCTGCAGATTGACGATGGCGGCCAGGGAAATCACCCCGATGCCGGTCAGCACCTTGTCGCCCGGCGCGCCCATCGACACGCGGATGGCGTCGCCCATGGCCAGTTCCGAGCCGGCGATCTGGTTCGGCGTCAGCACGTGAAAAAGCGCGGCGTTGAGCAGAAGATAGAGCACGGTGACGAGGCCAATGCCGACGAAAGTCGCCCGGGCCACATTGCGCTGGGGGTTATCCACTTCCTCCGAGAAATAGATCGCCCCGTCCCAGCCGGCATAGGTTTGATAGATGACCCTTATGCCCATGACGATGGCGGCGACGGCGGCCGCACCGGTCGCGATGGGGTGGATGTCCGGGGGATGATAGCTCGCGGGGGCATGGGGCGAGGCGAAAAGGATAGCCGCCACCAGCACGAAGGCCCCGCCCTTGATGGCGCTGGCCACGCTCTGGGAGCCGCCGCTGACGCGCGTCGCCGTCCAGTTGATGGCGGCGCAGGCGAGGATCAGCCCCACCGCAAGCGCGCCCTTTGACACGCCGCCTGCCAGGCCCAGGCGATGGACATATTCCCCGAACACCACCGCGATGAAGGCGTTCGAGGAGGTATATTGCAGCCAGGTGAGCCAGCCGGTCATGAACCCCGCCGTGGGCCCGAAGGCCTTCGTGGCGATCGGATAGCTGCCCCCGGCCTGAGGCACCGAGGCGCCCGCCTCCACCAGGGGCATGGCGCTCAGCAAAGCCAGACCCCCGCCGGCGGCCCAGAAGGCCAAGGTGAGCGGAATGCTGTGAAGGCCCAGCGCCACAACCCCCGGCGCCCGCATGATCCCCGAGCCGATAATCCCGCCCACGACCACCGCCAGACCAAACACAAGGCCGAGCACGCGGGAGAGGTGCGGCGCGGCGGGCGCGGAGCTGGCGGGGTTCGCGGCCTGGTCAGTCATCCCACGATTTCAGGTCAGCCACGCGCCGCGAAGTCAAGCTTCGGCGCGGCCCCGCGCCTTGTCTATGAGGCGGTAGGCCCCGGCGAGGTTTTCCGTGGCGGCGCGCAGGGCGGCGCCTTGCGCGTCGGGAAGGCGCTCGCCGGTTTCGATCTCCACCACCACGCGCCAGTCGAGGTTTTGGCCCAGGATCGCGGGCGTTTCGCAGAGGCTGCGCAGCAGGCGGGCGCTGACGGGGCCCGCCAGCTCGAGGGCGGCCCGGACCCTCTCGCCGGCCCTTAGGCGTCTTTCCGCGAACGCGCCGGGCCGGGCCTGCACATCCACGCGCGGCGCGAAATCGCGCACCCCGAGGCCTGTGCGGTGGAGCTCTCCCATATCCTCCTGCAGACGCCGAACCGCGCCGACGGCGATGTCAGAGAGGGCGCCCCGCGCATGCAGCCGGTCAAATACGTCCAGGCGGTGGGCGCGGGTGACCTCGCCGCGCGGGCCGAGGCGCGCCGCCACATCCCCCTGGGCGGCGAGACGCAAAGCCTTCGCATCCACACCCCACGTCGCCGGATCGGCCGCCGCGGCACGGGCCTCGGCGCGCAGGCGAGCGATGGCCTCCGGGCTCGCCGGCCCCTTGCCACGCCGCGTTCTCATGTCCAGCGCTCCCGCATCTCCAGCCAGCCGAGCACCGCCTCGATATAGGCCTCGGCGCTCTCCCCGCGCGGCCCTCTCATGGCCGTCCGGTGCGGCGGACAATAGGTCGCCGGGCCGCTCGGATTGCAGCAGGAAAGTAACCCTGCACCCCCTGTCTCCACGGGAAAGGCGCATTCTCCCGCCGCGCGAGTGTGCCAGGGGCGGGGCGCCAGGGCGATGTGAAGAGAGCGAACGTGTTGCATGAAGCAATATCATTGCACCAAGCAATTTATCTGTAAAGTCCTTAATTTGCGTTTTGCCTGACGACAAGGACGGTTTGCTTTGCATAATGCCTCCCCATGGTAAGATCCGGCATACGAAATTATCTCCGGGCGTGGCGCGAGCATCGCGGCATGACCCAGTCCAAGCTGGCGGAGGCCATCGGCACCACCGGGGCGGTGATCAGTCTGCTCGAGTCCGGCGATCGCGGCCTCTCTGATAAGTGGCTTCGCAAGATCGCCCCTGTGCTCGGAACCCGCCCTGGCCATCTTCTCGAGGTGGACCCTGACGCGGTGAGCGAGGATATCCTCGACATCTGGTCCGAGATTCCCGAGGAACGCCGCGATCAGGCCCGGGACGTGCTGCGCACATTCCGAATCAGGCGCGAGGGCTAAACGGGGTCAATAACCCCGCATTGCAACAGGCAAACTTGAGGCTTGACGCGAGAATTTCATTTTGTAATGATTAGGGCTTAACGATAACGGAAAGCCCTCCATGTCTCTTGATCTGGATCGTTGGCGGCGGGTCATCGCCTTCGACGTTTGCGCCCAGGCCTTCATCGAACAGGGCCGCCAGAGCGCCGAATTGGGCGACATTATCGCCGCATCGGATACGTGCCGGCTCTGGCTCCTGGCCGGCCGTGTCGCCCACGCGCTCGCCGACTGGCGAAAAGATATCGCCCTGCTGGACCTCGCCCGCGCCGCGACGCTCACCCCTCAGCGGGCGGCCCGTCTGATCAGCGAGGGCCTCTTCGACGAGACCCTGACGCCCCCCGCCTACGCCGTCTTCGACAAGGCCCTGGATCTGGCCCTGGATGGGCTGACCACAGCGCCCGGGCGCCCGTCATGACCGGGCCAATTTTCTGGCATAGCGGCGGACATGTCATGAGCGCGGAAGGCCCCTTGGCTTTGCCTCTCGCGCGGCGACTGCGCCGCGTCTGCGCCGAGGAGGAAGCCAAGGCGGCAGACCGCGCCGTGGCCCTAGGCGTCGTGCGGGATTCACTCAGCGCTGCCCTGGCCACAGCCGAAGCCTGGCGCCGCGCGGCGGGCTGGGACGATCCGGATGCGGCGGATGATATCCTCGCGCTCCGCCATTGACCCGAACGCCACCTGTCGCGCGCAATGGAAACACCCTTTTCGTTGGGTTCGACATTTGGCGATGACTACCGCGCGCACCGCTCCCGAAAGGCCTCGGCGGCATCAAGGGTGGCTTGTTCCGGCCCTACCGTGACCACGGCCTGGGCGACGCCGTCCTTGATATAGCGGAGGACCGCCGCCTGGCTTTCCAGGTCGCCCTCGATGTCAATCCTGTCCCAGGACTCGGCGTGGCCCACATAGTGGAGGCCGAGCCCATAGAACGCGGTCCAGAAGAAAGGCGGCTCCTGAAACCGCGTCGCCAGGCCCAACATATTGGCTGCCGCGACCTGGCCCTGGCGTTGGGCCGCCACCCAGTGCTCGACGCGAATGGGCTGGCCGCTGACGCAGTCGGGATAGCGGGCGATATCCCCCGCCGCGAAGACGCCAGGCGCACTGGTGCGAAAACGCGCATCCACGACCACGCCCTCGTCCATGGCCAGGCCCGCCGCCTCGGCCAGCTCCAGGCGCGGCGCGACGCCCACGCCCGCCACCACGAGGTCGGCGCTTACCATCTCGCCGTCGTCGAGGGTCAGGCGCCCGGTTTCATAACTCTTCGCCTTCCGCTGAAGATGAAAGACCACCCCCTGCTTCTCGTGAAGGCGCCTGATGAAACCCCCGAGTTCGGGGCCCAGTTTGCCCGCGAACGGTATGGCGTCGGGGGCGATGACATGGACCTCAAGCCCGCGTTTGCGCAAAGCGCCGGCGACCTCTAGGCCGATGAAACTCGCCCCGATAATGGCAGCCTTCCGCCCGCCCTTGGCCGCCGCGATCAGGGCCTCGGCATCGGCCCGTGAGCGCAGCAGGTGAAGGCGGGATGTATCGAGCCCAGGCAGATCCAGGCAGTTGGCGCTCGCGCCCGTGGCCAGGAGCAGCCGATCATAGGTGAGGCTTTCGCCTCCCTCCAGGGTCAGGCGCCGCGGCCCCGTCGCCAGGGCCGCCGCCCGGACGCCCAGGCGCAGGTCGATCCTGTTCTCTTTATAATAGGCGTCGGGCTTGAGGGGGAGCCAGTCGGCCTCGGCCTCTCCGCTCAGATAATCCTTGGAGAGATTGGGCCGGTCATAGGGGGCGGACGCGTCGTCGCTGATCAAGGTGAGGGCCCCGCCATAACCGAGGTCGCGCAGACGCTGGGCCGCCGCGAAACCGGCCGCCCCGCCGCCGACGATGATAATCGTTTCCGGATCCGTGGCGCGGCTTCGCGCCGGCGCCTCGGGCGAGGCCTCACGGCCGACGCGCACCGTGTCGCCATCACTCTCAACCTCCCACCGCGCCAGGGGGCTTAAGGCGGGCGCCTCCAGCGCCGCGCCGGTGCGAAGGCTGAAACAGGCATGGTGCCAGGGGCAGCGGATGGTCTCCCCGACCCGCAGGCCCTCCTCCAGAGGCCCCTGATAATGGGTGCAATCGGCGCTCACCGCGACGATGTCGGCGCCCACTCTCGCCAGCAGGACGCGAGCCTCGCCGACATGGCCCACCAAGACGCCGTCCGAGGGAACGTCCGCGGCGGCCACGCCTTGCGCGAAATCGGGGGTATCCGGCTGATCGTCGCCTGACACAAGACATCTCCTCGCTCAAACCGGATGGGCGGGCGATTCAACCGCGTACAGCCAAGGGAGTTGCATCGATGTCGCGAGCGCGCTGCGGGTGCTTCTCCTGCGGTGACATCTGGCGGCGCTTATCCCACCGACCGCCGCGGCGGTCCGCCATTCAGCGCGCTCCCCGCATCCCTCGGCAGGGTGACGAAAAACAAGGCCGAGATCAGCGTGATGGCGCCGACGACGATAAACGCCGGGCCGACGGCGGCGGCGGACAGCGGGCCGGCGCCGCGAAAAAGGCGCAGCAACATGGCGGCCAGGCCAATGCCGATGCTCAAGGAAAGTTGCTGACCCATTGTGGAGAGGGTCGAGGCCCGGCTCATCCGAGGCTGATCGAGGTCGGCGAAGGCCATGCCATTGAGGCTGGTGAATTGCAGGCTGCGGAAGAACCCGCCGCTTAAGAGAACCACATAGATCAGCCAATGCGGCGTCGCGGGCGTGAACAGGGCATAGGCCATGAAGGTGAGAGCGACGATCACCGCATTGACGCTCAAGGTCTGCTTGAAACCGAGGCGGCGCAGAATGGGGGGCGCGGCGGTCTTCATGACAATGGCGGCGGCGGCGCTGGCGAAGGTCATCAGGCCGGCCTGAAGCGCCGTGAGGCCGAAGGCGACCTGCAGCAGCAGGGCAAGCAGAAAAGGCGTCGCCCCCATGCCCACGCGCATGAAGGCCCCGCCCACCACCGAGGCCCGGAAAGTTTGAACCTTCAGCAGGCTGAGGTCCACGATCGGATAGCGCGTGCGGCCCGCGTGCCACGCGAAGGCGGCCAGACACGCCGCGCCGCCGATCATCATGCTCGCCTGGATCCAGACAGGGATGGCGGGCCGGCCCAGATTCTCAAAGCCATAGACCACACCCGCCATGCCAAGCCCCGTGAGCGCCAGGCCCGTCCAGTCCAGGGGGCGCGGCTCCTCGCCCTTCACGTGGGGGATGAACCTCAACACCAGGGCCACGCCCACGGCGGCGATGGGCAGGTTGAGAAAGAAGATCCACCGCCAGGAGGCATAGGTGATGATCGCCCCGCCGATGGGTGGACCCAGAACCGGCCCCAGCAGGGCGGGCATGGTGAGCACGCTCATGGCCTGGACCAGATTGTGCTTCGGCGTCGCGCGCAGCAGCACCAGGCGTCCCACGGGCAGCAGCATGGCGCCGGCCGCGCCCTCGGCCATCCGGGCGATTAGCAGCTCGGCCAGGTTCTGGGCGAAACCGCACACCGCATTGGAGAGGGCGTAGGCGATGATGGCCAAAACGAAAATCTTGCGTGCGCCAAAACGGTCCGCGACCCAGCCGCTGATGGGCAGGACAATTCCCGCGGCCAGCAGATAGACCGTGATCGCCGTATTCAGGCGCACCGGATCCTCGTGAAGCGACCGGGCCATGGTCGGCAGGGCGTTGACGATGACCGTGGCGCTGAGGGTCTGCATCATCAGGCAGGCGCCGATAATCGCCGGCACGAGGGAGGAGAAGGGCGCCGGCTCGGCCGGGGCTTCGGCCTGGATATCCAGACTCTCGGGAAAGTGAGGAACGTCGTCCAATCGTGCCGCCTTGATTTCTCTCCCTTAGGACGCCAGCGCCAAAGCCGCCCCGGAGGTGAATCCTGTTTTGGCCGCCAGGGCCGCCTTGGCCGCCTCATATTCCGCCGCCAGGCGGTCAACGCGCATCGCCACGGATTCCACCGCTTTCACCGCCCCGATCCCCTGGCCGCAGCCCCAGATATCGCGCCAGGCCTTGGCCTCCTGGTTGCCGCCGGAGGCGAAGTTCATCTTCGAGGGATCGGCCTGCGGGAGGTTATCCGGATCAAGGCCCGCATTGACGATGCTGGGGCGCAGATAATTGCCGTGAACCCCGGTGAAGAGGTTCGAATAGACGATATCCTCCGCGCCGCTCTCGACGATCATCCGCTTGTAATCTTCCACGGCATTGGCCTCGGTCGTGGCGATGAAGGCCGAGCCCATATAGGCAAGATCCGCCCCCATGGCCTGCGCCGCCAGGACCGCCGCGCCATTGGCGATGGCGCCCGAAAGCGCGATGGGCCCCTCGAACCATTCCCGCAGCTCCTGGATCAGGGCAAAGGGCGAGAGGCGCCCGGCATGGCCGCCGGCGCCCGAGGCCACGGGAATCAGGCCATCGGCGCCCTTTTCCACCGCCTTGCGCGCAAAGGCGCTGTTGATCACGTCGTGCATAACCAGGCCGCCCCAGGCATGGACCGCGTCGTTCACGTCGACCCGGGCGCCCAGCGACGTGATCACCAGGGGCGCCTTGTACTTGCCGCAGAGCTCCACATCCGCCTCCAGGCGGTTATTGGTCTTGTGGACGATCTGGTTCACCGCGAAGGGCGCGGACGGCGCCTCCGGATGGGCCTTATCCCAGGCCGCCAGCTCCTCGGTGATCCGGGCCAGCCACTCGTCGAGCTGCGAGAGGGGCCGGGCATTGAGAGAGGGAAAGGAGCCCACGATCCCCGCCTTGCACTGGGCGATCACCAGGTCCGGCCCGGAGACGATAAACAGCGGCGAGGCGATGATCGGCAGCCGCAGTCGGTCGCGGAGCACGGGCGGCAGAGCCATGGACGTTTGATCTCCCCTAAACGAGCGTTTGAAGCTTCCTAAGCCCTCGGACGCATCTGGCAAGGCGTGAGGCTTCGCCATTCGACTGTCATGCGGCCGCGGCCAAGCCGCCTCGCCGTCTCACCTGGAGCGGCGCGCTAAATTGATTGATAGATTTTCTGAGTCGGAAAAGCATCGCGTTCGACCGATATCCTTCTCCGTCAGAACGATGACATCAACAGTTTTTATGGATCAGGAGAGTTGGATATGGCCGCGGACGGAGCTCTGGACCCCGTGGGTTTGACACTTAAGCTGAAGCCCGTGGCGGGCCGGATCGGCGCCGAAGTGCTGGACGTCCGGCTCGGGGCTGACCTGGGTCAGCAAGCCATCGGGGCCATTCAGCGCGCGCTTGGCCGGCATAAGGTGCTGTTCTTTCGCGGCCAGGCTCACCTCGACGACACGGCTCAGGAGCGTTTTGCCGAGCTTTTGGGAACGCCGGTGGCGCACCCCACGGTCCCGGTGCGCGAGGGCTCAAGCTACCTCTTGGAGTTGGACTCCAGATATGGCGGTCGCGCCAATTCCTGGCACACGGATGTCACCTTTGTGGACGCCTATCCGAAAGCGTCCATCCTTCGCGCGGTCGTCATTCCCGAAGCCGGCGGCGACACCGTTTGGGCCAATACCGCAACGGCTTTTGATGACCTTCCCGCCGAGTTGAAGACCCTCGCGGAGGGCCTGCGCGCCATCCACACCAATCTTTACGATTATGCCGCGGCCCGCAAAGACGTCACGCCCGAACAGATCAAGCGCCACCGGGATGTCTTCGCATCAACGGTTTATGAAACAGAGCATCCCGTTGTGCGCGTCCACCCCGAGACCGGCGAGAAGACCCTGGTTCTGGGCCATTTCCTCAGGCAATTCGTGGGCCTTAGCACCGCCGACTCTCAGCGGCTCTTCGCCATCCTGCAGGATCATGTGACGCGCCTTGAGAACACGGTGCGCTGGCGGTGGTCGCCGGGCGACGTCGTCATCTGGGATAACCGCGCGACACAGCACTATGCCATCAACGACTATGGCGACGCCCATAGGGTGGTTCGCCGCGTGACTCTGGCGGGCGAAGTTCCCGTCGGCGTCGATGGGCGCGAGAGCATCACCCTGAAAGCCGCTCCGGCGACCGCGGCCGCGGCCTGACCGTCGCCCTCGGCGGATTTCACTTTCCCCGTGTCGCCGAGGGCGTTCGGATTTTTCCTGGATATTCAAATATGACCAGCCGCCCCGCGCCGGCCTTGGAGCCCGCGCGCCTGCCCGCATGGCGCCTTGCCGCCTTCGCCTCCCCGGCCATTCCCGCGGCCGCGGCGGGCCTGCCCTTGGCTGTCTATCTGCCGGCCTTCTACGCGCGGACTCTTGGACTGACCGTGGTTGGCGCTGTCTTCCTAATCACCCGACTATGGGACACAGTCTCCGACCCGCTGATCGGCCTGCTGTCGGACCGCACGAGGTCCCGGTTCGGGCGTCGCAAGCCCTGGATCGCCGCCGGGGCCGTGCTGTTCGGCGCCGCCACTTACGCCATCTTTCTCCCTCACGGGCGGGTAGGCCCCGTCTACCTGGCCGGCTGGCTCTTCGCCTTCTATCTCGGCTGGACCATGATCCTGGTGCCGCTGGCGGCCTGGAGCGGAGAACTCTCCGGGGAATATCACGGCCGTAGCCGCGTCCAGACCTACCTGCAGACCGCGACGGCCGTCGGCCTTCTGGCCGTGCTTGTCCTGCCCACGATACTCGACCAGGGCCATCACGGCGGCGCGGGCGCCAATGTGCGGGTCATGGGGCTGTTCACCCTGGTCACCCTTGCGCCCGCCGTGCTGGCCGCGCTCTGGCTCGTGAAAGAGCCAACTGGGGTCGGCATTGGCGAAAAGCGCCCCAGCCTCAAGGCGGCCTTCGACACCCTGGCGCGTGATCCCCTGCTACTCCGCATTCTGGCGTCGGACTTCGCTGTCACCCTCGGTCAGACCATTCGGGGATCACTGTTCGTCTTTTTCGTGGTGGCCTATTTGGGGCTGCCCAAATGGGCGAGCGGCCTGTTCCTCCTGCAGTTCGTCTTTGGCGTCTTCGCCTCTCCCATATGGCTTCGGATCGGCTATCGCCTCGGCAAAAGCCACACAGCTGTCCTGGGCGAACTCATCCAGGTGGCGATCAATCTGGGCCTGCTTTTCGCGGGCCCTGGAAGCTTCGCCCTCGTGCTGGGCCTGACCGTGGCCCAGGGCCTGGCTCAGGGTTCGGGCAATCTGATGCTTCGCTCCATTGTGGGCGATCTGGTCGACAGGCAGGCGCTTGAGACGGGGGAAGTCCGCTCCGGCCTTCTCTTCTCGACCTTCAGCCTTTCCAGCAAACTGGCCACCGCCGTGGCCGTGGGTGTGGCGCTCCCCCTGGTCGCTTGGCTGGGGTTCAAACCGGCTGTTCACAACTCGGCTTCGGCGCTTCTGGGCCTGAAGCTGGTTTTCGCCCTTGGGCCGGCCCTCGCCCACAGCGTCTCCGCCGCCCTGATGATCCGTTTCCCCCTGGATCAAAAGCAACACGCCGCGATCCGCTCCGCCTTGGCTGAATGCGGCCATCCTCCGGCCCCCACGCCCTTCTCCATCGCCGCTGAATAGCGCGCGCCTTTCACCTGGACCTCCAATGACAATTCCCCACCTCTCGCGGCGTCTCGCCGCCGTTTTTCTCGTTGCCGCCGGCGGGACCCCTCTTGCCGCCCTCGCTGAAACCGCCCCCGCCGCCGCGGAGGCTCCTGCCCCGAGCGCCGGCGCCGCCGATGAGGTTGGCGAAGTCGTGATCACGGCCCGCCACCGGTCCGAAGATGTGGAGAAGGCGCCCGTCGCCGTATCTGTCCTCGGCGGCGACTTCCTGGCCAAGACCGATACGATCAATATCCAGGAGGTCGCGCTCCTGGAGCCCACCATCCAGTTCTCGTTCTTCAACGCCCGGAACGCTAACATCAATATCCGGGGCCTGGGCAACAACATCGGCTTGGCCAGCGACGGCCTTGAGCCGGGCGTCGGATTCTATGTCGATCAGGTCTATTATGATCGCCCCGCGACGGCGACCTTCGATCTCCCGGATCTCAGCCAGATCGAAGTGCTCCGCGGGCCTCAAGGGACGCTGTTTGGAAAGAATTCAACCGCGGGCGCGATCAATATCTCCACCTCGCGGCCGACCTTCACGCCCGAGGCGACGGGGGAAGTCACCGGCGGGAATTACGGAGACTTCCAGGCCAAGGCGAGCGTCTCGGGACCGATCATCGACAATGTCCTGGCGGCGCGCTTGTCCGTCTCGACGGACACGCATCAAGGCTATCTCACAAACACGAACGCCCGTGGCGACGTGAACGACGCCCGGAGCCTGACCTTCAGGGGACAGCTCCTCTACACCCCCAATTCCAACTTCAAGCTTCGACTGATCGCGGACTACGGCAAGCAGGACAGCAATTGCTGCGACCTCGCCCTGGCGGGCGTGGTGAGCCCGCCCAACGGCAAGAATTTCTATACGCTGTCGGAGGCCTTCGGTTACAAACCCGCGGTCGATCCGTTTGATCGTCAGGCTGACACCAACTCCCCCATCCACGCCAACCAGGAAACCGGCGGCATCTCGGCCGAGGCGGATTGGACCGTTCCGGGCGTGATCCTCACTTCGGTTTCATCCTGGCGATTCTGGAATTGGTGGCCCGCCAATGACAGCGACTACACGCCACTCTCGGTTCTGACCCTGTCGCAAAACGGCGATTACCAGAAGCAATATAGCCAGGAATTCAGGATCGCCTCGACCGGCTCCCGACGGGTTGATTTCGTGGGCGGCCTCTACCTTTTCCACGAAGAGATCGACGCGGTTGGCGCGACGCAATACGGGAACGCCGCGAGCGCTTTCCTGCTGGGATCTACCGTCCCCTCGGCGGCAGCCAACGGCTACACCCTGAACTTCACGGGCAAATATAACACCACCAGCTATGCCGCTTTTGGTCAGAGCGTCTGGCACATCACCTCGAAGTGGAACCTGACCACGGGCCTTCGCTACACCTATGACGATAAGCACGGGACGTTCGACCAGATCGCCTCGGGCGGCGCGTCTCTGGCCGCCTACCCCGCCGCCGTACAATCCGCCCTCCTCGCCGCCCGCGCGGCGCTCGGGACCTCCGACTATTTCCAGGTAGCCACGAAACAGGGTGATCTGTCAGGTCAGGCGGACCTCTCCTATCAGGTGACCTCGTCGGTGCTGACCTATGTGAACTATGCCCGCGGCTATAAGTCAGGCGGGCTCAACCTCGTGCAGCTCCCGGCCGGCGTGGATCCGGTCGTCGCCCCGGAGTCGGTGGACAGCGTCGAAGCCGGTGTGAAGACACGGCTTTGGGATCGCCGGGTCACCTTGAATGCCGATCTCTTCTGGGAGCGGGACCGGAACTATCAAGCCAATATCTATGATCCGACCCTATTCAAACAGTATCTGGCGAATGTGCCTGAGGTCCGGTCCGAGGGCCTGGAGGCGGACATCAACGCCGAGCCCCTGCCCTACCTCTCCCTGTACGCCTCGGGCAGCTATGATGACGCGATCTATGCCTCCTATGCGGATGGCATATGCGGGCTCGAAAACATCACCCAGACCCACTGCAACCTGTCGGGCGCGCCTCTGGCGGGCACACCGCGATGGGCGGCAGCGGCCGGCGGCGAGATCCGACACGCGTTTGACGTCACGCCTCGGGGCGCGGAGGCCTATCTCGGCATGGACTACAGCTTCCGCTCCTCGATCTATTCCGCGGCGACGGACTCGATCTATTCGCGGCTTGGCGACCTCGATCTGGTGAATGCCCGGCTGGGGCTACGGTCTTCGAATGGCCGGTGGGACGCCTATCTGTGGGCGCGCAACCTGTTCAACCAGAACTATTTCACCTTCGTCGCGGCCGGGGTGGGCAATACCGGCGCGCTCTTTGGACAGCTTGGCGATCCGCGCACCTATGGTGTGACCCTGCGCGCCAAATACTGACGCCGGAGAAGGGGGAGAGATTGCGCCTTCCTGGTCGTCTTGCGCGCAAGCGGTGTCGCATCCTGTCTGGCTCTAAAAGGAACGCTGTGTAAACGCTGTGTAAGTGAGAGGCGGTCATCGCCGAGGATACCGACATGGATCGCAGAAGCCTCTTCGCCGCGGGCGCCGCGGCGCTCGCCCTCGCGGGATGGCGCGGCGCCCGCGCGGCGGCGCCCCGGGAGATCATGGGCCTCGGCTGGTATGTGGTCTTCGGTCGCCCATCCCTCACCGACGCCATGACCGACTTCTATGACAAGACGCTCCAGCTTCCCCTGATGATGACCCTGCGCACGGCGCAGCAGAACAAGAACTATTTCTGGTGCGGCGAGGATATCGTCCTCGACCTGTCCCACCATGCCCTGGAGACCCCCTTAAGCGACCGTGAGGCCGATCCGGCGACCGCCCGGCAGATCCCGATCTTCCGCACCGAGGATCTTGATGCGCTGATGGCCGGGTTCGCGGCGCGTGGCGCGCGGCTCCTCCCGGCCCGCCCCACGTTCCAGGGTCGCGAGGGCTTCGTGGTCGACCCCATGGGCCGGCTGCTTGGCTTTCGCCAGCGCGAGCTCGCCTCTCCCTTCGCAGCCGACCGCGAGGCCCGGCGCCGCTTCAAGCGGGGCGAGGCGTTCAATCCCGGCTGCGCCCCCATGCCCCCTCACCTGCAGGAACTTGGCTGGGTGCGCCTGACGGTCGCCGACTCGGCCGCGGCCAAGACGTTCTACGGTGAGCAGGTCGGCCTCGCCTATCTGGGCGCGGCGGGCGGCGCGGAGCTGTTTGACCTCGGCGACAACACGACCCTGGAGATCGTCCCCGGCGGGATCGCGCGCCCCGTTCCCAGCGAACAGCGGGCGGCCGAGTCGGTCATGATCCTGCGCGTCGTGGATTTTCCGACCACCCTGGCGCGCCTCAAGGCGGCGGGTCAGCCCTTCCCTTATCGGATCTACACCATGGCCAATGGCGGCTTTTCCTATATCGCCGATGCCGAAGGCAACCTCATCGGCCTCGCCGACCGCAAGCCCCCCGCCGCATACCGGGCAACCGTGCCCGTCCTGCCCGAAGACCTCGAAGCCCGCCGACGCTGGGTCGAAGCCACGGCCGGCGGGGGTTAGGCGGGGCCGTCCCAAAATAAAATGGCCCGGAGGCTTGCGCGTTCCGGGCCAAGAGAATGCTGATCTGGGAGCCCCGAGGGGTGGCGCCCGACCGATCAGAAGGCGAAGCGCGCGCCGCTGGTGAAGGCGGTGTTGTTGTCGGCGATAAAGCCGTTGGCGAGGCCGCCGGCGACCTTGCTGTACATCACGCCCGCATAGAGGTCGAAGCGCTTGACGAGATGCCAATCGAGCACGCCGGAGAGAACATTCTCATTGCCGGGGCAGGAGCTCGCATTCGCGCCCTGAGGTTGTGAACCGGGGATTGCGGGGTTCAGGTTCGGGCCGCAGCCGACAAGGGTCTTCGAGGCGGCGCCGCCGGTGTTATATTTGGTGGCGGCGTTGGTGTAGTTGTTCTGCTCGATATAATAATAACCGGCGTCAAGATCGAGCTTTGGCAGGAGCTTGTACTTTCCACCCGCCCAGAAGACCTGCTGGTCCTTGGGATTGACATAAGGGTTGGCCTGAATGACGGCGGGGAAGCCCCCGTTCAGGGTGAGCGTGCCGCCAGCCTTGGTCGCCGTGGCGCCGAACAGATCGCTGGGCGTGCTCAGCTTCGCATATTCATAACCCCCGAAGAGGGTCAGAGCTTTCCAGGTGTATTTCGCGGCGATGACCCCGGCGTGGACGTTGGCAAGGGTCGCTTTGAGCGTGTCGGGCGTGGGCGCGCCGGAGGTGTAGTTGCTTAAGGTGACCGCGTCTTTTTAGTAGGAGTAGATCGCATCCACGGAGAAGTGGCCCAGGTCGCCGCCAAGTTCGAATTGGTAGGCGCCCTGTGCGTTGTTGCCTTGGTCATAGCCGCCGATCTGCGTCATCGCACCGAAGCGCAAACCCTTATAGCCCACCTGATATCTCACCGACCTGTTCCACTGCGACATTTCGGTGTCGCCCGTGCCGCCCACAAAGGTCGAGGAGTTGCCGATCGCCGAGAAGGCGTAGGCGCCGCCGAAGGGATCGTAGGCGTTGGCCATGTCGGCGCTGAAGGCATATTGCCGCCCAACGGTCAGGGTGCCGAAGGTCTTGTTGCTGATGCCGACATAGGCCCGCGTATTGTCGAAGCCGGTGGAGCGCGCCGAGTCTGTGTTATAGTTCTGTTTGGCGAGGGCGATATTGTTGTTGTCCACCAGCGACTGCGGGCCGTTGGCGAATTGGGTCGAGAGGGGATCGAAGCCGGCATTGAGGTCGCCGATCAGAAACCAGCCCGGGACGATCTCACCCCGGTACTTGACGCCGAAGTTCGACTGACTCATGCCGTTCGGAACGCCTTCCCAGAGGCCCCTGTCGTTAATCTTGGAAATCAGTTCGCCGACGCCTGTCTTGGCATCGCCATTCAGAGGCGCGCCGTGGGTCTCGTAACCACCGCCCGCGTCGATCGTGCCGTAGAAGGTCAGGCCATAGGCGCTCAGCGGGCAGTCGGCGGCGCTCGCATCGAACCAGGTCGAAACGCTCGAAAAGCAGTCCGGCTTGGCGGCGTCGGCCGCATGGCTTGTTCCCGCGAAGGCGACAAGCGCGAGAAGCGCGGCTCCAGCGAGCAGCGGCGATCTAGACATGTAAGGAATTTCCCCTCGTTCATCCGCCGACGTTCGGCGGTTTTGAGAATGGTTTATATATAATATGTGACAGTCGCGTGTATCAAATGGCCCGGATGCATTCGCTCCGGGCCACTAGAATCGTGAGCAATGCCGCCCCGAGGGGGCGACCCCAGTTCGATCAGAAGGGATAATACCGGAACGAGGTGAGGATCATGTTCTCACGGGCGGCGGGGGCGGCGTCAAAGGTGACGGTCGCCGGATTGACCGCGCCATAGCCCGGGAACAGGTGGCGTTCGGTGTAGGAATACTGAATGCCCCACTGAAGCTTACCGAACTTGCCGTTATAGATGCGATCCCAGAAGCCGGTTGTGATCTGGTCGACGAAATGGGTCGACGCCGCGCACGTCCCACCTTCGGTGTCGCAACCCGCATTGCTTAAGTAGGGGCTGCCGATGCCGTTATAGGTCGCGGCCGTACCATAAGCCTGGGCAAATTCACGCTCTTCGCCGGCATAGACATAGGCGTCAATCTTCGGGCCAATGTGGCCGATTCCGCCCACTAGGACCTGATATTCCTGGATGGGATGGAGGACGCCATTGACGCCGAAGCTGACGTCCGAGAGCTGGCCGGAGCCATAGCGGCCGATTCCCTTACCGAACAGACCTGAACCCTGAAGTTCAAACATCTTCGGGATGACACTGACGATCAGGCCGCCGCCGATGCCGCCGCCTATCGTATCTTCGTTGGCGATGACGCCGCCGGCCGTCAGGCGGTCATAGAAATCGCGCATGAGCCCGAAAGCTTCTGCGTGAACCGTGTGACCCTGAAGTGTCTCATCCACGGCGACCTTGGCGACGACATCGGGGTATTTGTTTAGAGACACGGTATAGCCGACACCCGCTTGGCTCGGGAACCCCGATGTGGGGGTCATGTTGTCCACAATGCTGACGCCGGGCAGGAACTTGCCGCTGTTGTAGAAAGTGGTCTGGGGATTTTCCGCCGAGATGGCGAACCAGAATTCCTTGTTGATGTTAGCGACGAAGCGGAGCTGAGGCTGCCGCGCCCAGGTGAAGCCCGGAACATATTGGGCGTCGATGGTCAGGGGCGGAACTTCACTGCGCTCGGTGATTCCCTTCGTGGTGAGGGTCACCAGCGACCAGTTCTGACCACCCAGGAATTCCAGACCGCCAAAGCTCTGATCCCAGCTCGCGGCCGCATAGAGGTTCCGGATGCGGGGGTTGTAGGAGTTGCTTTCATTGGAATTAGCCGTCACGGCCGAAGCCTGGAAGTCGAACTCGCCATAGCCGGAGAGGTGAATGGTCGGGCTCACGTCGCCTTGCGCCAACAGCGAGAGGCGGCTCTGGCGGGCGGTAAAGCGATCTTCCGCGGTGTGGGCGGTGGGAGAGTTGTTCAGCGGCAGGCCGGAATAGCTGGAGCTGATGTCCGCGCCCTCGTTGCGCGAGCGGAACACGGTTTCCATCGCCGCGAAGCCGCCGAGCGTGATGCCCACGCCCTTATAGTAGAGCTTGTCGGTCTTGGGGGCGACGGCGGCCACTTCCTTATGGACCTCGCCGGGGATGGTCTGGATCTGCTCGGCCAGTTGAGTCTGGGCCGCCTGGGCGGAGGCCTGGGCCTGGGCCAGCTGGGCCTTCATCTGCTCCACCTGAGCCTGGCTCTGGGCGGCGTTGGCGGCCTGGGCCTCCTGGGCGGCGCGCAGCTGATCGACCTGGGCGCGCAGGGCGGCGAGTTCGTTGGCCAGTTCAGCGGAGGAGTCCTTTTCCGGCGCCTTGTGCGCAACGACGTGATGCTTGTGCTTAACCGGAGCGGCGTCGGTCGCCGCCTGGGTTGCGCCCGCGAAGGCGACAAGCGTGAAGAGCGCGGCTCCGCCGAGCAGCGACGATCTGGACATGTCAGGAATTCCCCTCGTTCATCCGCCGGCGTTCGGCGCGATCGAGAGGGCGCTTAACAAACATATGTGACAGTGATGTGTAGCGCTCCGGGGCGGCCTCGCCGAGCTGGTTTCACAAACCCGTCATGAACTTACGTTAATGCCCAACACTTATTGGCGAGGAGCGCGTGGACGGCGTGACTCGCGAGTGACCCGCTCGCGAAAACTCCTTAAGGCCAACAGGGATCAGGAGACTTAAGACCATGCGACTTCGTTTCGGGATGGCTCTCGCGGCCGCCATTAGCCTCACCGCGTCACTGACGGCGACGGCTGAGGCCGCGGAAATCACTGGCGCAGGGTCGACCTTCGTCTATCCGGTGCTCTCGCAGTGGTCCGCCGACTTCAGCAAGATGACCGGCACGAGCATCAATTATCAATCCATCGGCTCCGGCGGCGGCATCGCCCAGATCAAGGCCGGCACGGTCACATTCGGCGCCACCGATAAGCCGCTCTCGCCCACCGAACTTAACGCCGCCGGCCTCGCCCAGTTTCCCATCGTCATCGGGGCGATCATCCCCGTCGTGAGCATTCCGGGAATCGCACCCGGCCAGATCAAGTTTACAGGCCCAGTGCTGGCGGACATCTTCCTCGGGAAAATCAAGAAGTGGGACGATCCGGAGATCAAGGCGATCAATCCGGGCCTCAAGCTCCCGGATGCGGCGATCAACGTCGTCCACCGTTCGGACGGCTCAGGCACGACCTTCAACTTCGTGCACTATCTCAGCCAGGAGAGCGCCGAGTGGAAAGCCAAAGTGGGAGAGGGCACTTCGGTTCAATGGCCGACCGGGATCGGCGGCAAGGGCAATGAGGGCGTCGCGGCCTATACGCGGCAGATCCCCAATTCCATCGGCTATGTGGAATATGCCTATGTCATTCAAAATCACATGACTTATGGGCAGCTCAAGAATAAGGCCGGCAAGTTCATCACCCCCAGCGTTGCGGCCTTCCAGGCCGACGCGGCCACCGCCAACTGGAAGGAGTTCCCGGACTTCTATCAGGTGATCACCGATGCGCCGGGCCCGAACGCCTACCCGCTCACCGCCACAACCTTTGTCCTGATGTACAAGCACCCGAAGGACCCCAAGGCTTCGGCGGAAGCTCTGCAGTTCTTCAAATGGTCGCTGGAAAAGGGCCAACCCGCCGCCGCCAAGCTGGATTATGTCTCTCTCCCCGGCCCTCTCGTGAAGCAGATCGAGCAATATTGGACCGCCGAAATCAAATAGGGTGCTTCCCTCCCCCGCTTCGGCGGGGCGGGAGAGCTCTGTGATTGGGCCTCTGACGTGACCGATTCCATCTCCTCGGCTGAGGCCAGGCAGGCGCGAAGCAGCGAATCCGCTGATCGCGCCTTCCGCTGGCTGACGGCGGGCATGGCCTTGGCCGTGCTCATCATCCTGGGCGCCACGGGCTTTTCCATGTTCTGGGGCGGTCGCCTCGCCTTCCAAACCTTTGGACTGCACTTCATCGTCAGCGCGGATTGGGACGCGGTGGCCCACCAGTTCGGGGCCTTGATCCCGATATATGGGACGCTCGTCACCGCGGCGATTTCCCTGATCATCGGGGTGCCCGCCAGCTTCGGGATCGCCTTCACCCTCACGGAGACCGCGCCGCGCTGGCTGCGCCAGCCTCTGTCGGTGGCCGTGGAACTCCTCGCCTCCATCCCCAGCATCATCTACGGCATGTGGGGTCTGTTCGTCTTCGCGCCCTTCATGGCTTCGGTCGTGGAGCCCTGGCTCAACGACCATCTGGCCAATACGCCTATCCTCTCGACTCTGTTCACCGGCCCGCCGATCGGCATCGGCATGCTGACCGCCGGCATCATCCTCGGGATCATGATCATCCCCTTCATCAGTTCGGTCATGTGGACCGTTTTCAACGCTGTTCCGCCCCAACTCAAGGAGTCGGCCATTGCGCTCGGCGCCACGCGCAGCGAGGTGATGATGAAGGTGACCCTGCCCTATACGCGCAACGCCGTGGTGGGCGCGATCTTCCTGGGGCTGGGCCGGGCGCTCGGAGAGACCATGGCGGTCACCTTCGTGCTCGGAAACGCCCACGAATTCGCCAAGTCCCTGCTCATGCCCGGCAATTCCATCGCCGCGGTGATCGCCAATGAGTTCACCGAGGCCGATTCGCCGATCTACACCTCCTCGCTCATCGCCCTGGGTTTCCTGCTCTTCGTGGTGACCTTCATCGTGCTCGCCATCGCCCGCCTGTTCCTTTACCGCCTGGGGCGGATCGAAGGGGCACGGGCGTGAACCTCCTTATCCTGCGCCGGAAGCTGTTCGACGTCGTGATGATCGCGCTCTCCCTCGGCGCGACCGCCTTCACCCTGTTCTGGCTGGCCTGGATCCTTTGGACCACAATCACCCAAGGCGCCTCGGCCCTCAGGCTCACCATATTCACCCAGATGACCCCGCCGCCCGGCTCCGACGGCGGCCTGCTCAACGCCTTTTTCGGCAGCTTCATGATGGTGCTTCTGGGCGTTGTGGTCGCCACGCCCATCGGGGTTCTCGCGGCCATTTATCTGGCGGAATATAAGCGCGGAACCCGCGTCGCCGCGGTGATCGGGTTCGTCAACGACATCCTCCTCAGCGCCCCCTCCATCGTCATCGGCCTTTTCATCTATGAGCTTCTGGTCCTGCCCTTCGGCCACTTCTCAGGCTATGCGGGAGGGGTGGCCCTGGCCATGATCATGCTGCCCATCGTCGTGCGTTCCAGCGCCGTCGCCCTGGAGCTCGTGCCGCCGGAGACCCGCGAAGCCGCCCTGGCGCTTGGCCTGCCGCGATGGAAGGTCACCTTGTCGGTGATCGCCAGAGCCGCGCGGCCGGGCATCATCACGGGCCTTCTGCTGGGCGTGGCGCGGATCAGCGGCGAGACCGCGCCCCTGCTCTTCACCGCCCTCAACAATCAGTACTGGAACGCCAATCTGGGCGCTCCCATGGCCAATATCCCGGTGGTCATCTTCCAGTACGCCATGAGCCCCTATGACAACTGGCATGCCCTGGCCTGGGCCGGCGCCTTTATCGTCATGCTGTTTGTGCTCATGCTGGGAATCGTCACGCGGGTGGTGTTCCGTCAGGGCGCGCGGGCATGAACGCCCTGGCCCCAGCTTCGACCACGGCCGCCGCGAAGATCCAGGTGCGAGATCTCCGCTTTTTCTATGGGGCGCGGGAGTCCCTGAAGAATATCAGTATCGATTTTCTCGAACACCAGATCACCGCCATCATCGGACCGTCCGGCTGCGGCAAGTCGACCCTCCTGCGCGCCTTGAACAGGATCTATGACCTTTATCCAGGTCAGCGGGCGGAGGGTGAAGTCCTTCTGAACGGCGAGAACATCCTCTCCCCCGGCGTCAATGTCGCCTATGTGCGTCGGCGGGTGGGCATGGTGTTTCAGAAGCCGACGCCCTTTCCCCTTTCCATCCGTGATAACATCACCTTCGCGCTCGGCCATTTCGAGCGCCTGTCCAAGCCGGACATGGCGGACCGCGTCGAGGAGGCCTTGCGCCAGGCGGCGCTCTGGGACGAGGTGAAGGATGTCCTGGGCCGCAGCGCGCTCTCCCTATCTGGCGGCCAGCAGCAGAGGCTCTCCATCGCCCGCACCCTGGCCATCCGCCCCCAGGTGATCTTGCTAGATGAACCCACCTCCGCCCTGGACCCCCTCTCAACCAACAAGATCGAGGAGCTCCTCGATAAGCTGGTGCGGCAATTTACGGTAATCATCGTCACCCATAATCTGCAGCAGGCCGCGAGAGCCTCGCAGCGGACCGTCTTCATGTACGACGGCGAAATCGTCGAAGCGGGCGTCACCGAGGAGATGTTCATGTCGCCCCGCGAGCGGCGGACCGCGGACTACATTTCGGGGCGTTTTGGATGAGCCTCCTCGACGCCGAAGCGCCCGCCCGCCCCCTGACCCATATTGCGAGCGTTGATCCGGCGCGGGTGAAGATCGCCGTGGACAATCTCGATTTCTACTACGGCAAGACCCATGCCTTGAAAGGCGTCTCGCTCGGCTTCGAAGCCCGGGCGGTCACGGCGCTGATCGGCCCCTCGGGCTGCGGGAAATCAACCTTGCTCCGCACCCTGAACCGCATGTACTCCCTGTATCCTGGGCAGCATGCGACCGGTCGCATCATGCTGGGCGAGGAGAATCTGCTGGCGCCCGGCCTCGACCTCTCGAAGCTGCGGGCGCGGATTGGCATGGTGTTCCAGAAACCCACGCCCTTTCCCATGTCGATCTTCGACAATGTGGCTTTCGGGGTGCGCCTCTATGAGTCGCTGAACCGGCCCGATCTGGACGCGCGCGTGGAAGACTCCCTTCGCCGCGCGGCGATCTGGGATGAGGTCAAGGACAAGCTGAAGACCTCGGCCCTTAGCCTCTCCGGCGGCCAGCAACAGCGCCTGTGCGTTGCCCGCTGCATCGCGGTGCGCCCCGAGATCCTGTTACTGGATGAGCCGACCTCAGCCCTGGACCCCATTTCCAGCGCCAAGCTCGAGGAAACCATCGCCCAGCTCAAGGCCGACTACACAGTCATCATTGTGACCCATAATATGGGCCAGGCCGCGCGGGTCTCGAAACACACCGCCTTCATGTATCTGGGCGAACTGGTGGAGTTCGGCGAGACCGAGGCCCTGTTCACCCGGCCGGTGACGCGCCGCGCCTCCGACTATATCACCGGCCGGTTTGGCTAGATCGCGGGATGCCTCACCAAGCTGTCACAATTGCCCTCTAATATCGGAACCTTAGCCGCCGTTTGATTCGGCTCTATGCTCAAGATTGGCGATCGCCATGGAACACACTGTCAAAGCCTTCGACGAAGAACTGGACGCCATGACGGCGGAGCTCTCCCGCATGGGAGGCCTCGCCGAGGCCGAGGTGGCGGACGCCATCCACGCCATCGCGAAAAGCGATCTGGCCCTCGCGGCGTCCGTGATCGCCCGGGATTCCCGTCTCGACAATCTGGAGCGGGATATCGAACGCCGCGCCATTCGCCTCTTCGCCCTGCGCCAGCCCGTGGCGGACGATCTGCGTCACACCGTGGCGGCGATGAAGATCAGCTCCAATCTGGAGCGTATCGGCGATCTGGCAAAGAACATCGCCAAGCGCGCCGCGGTTATTGTCGAGGCCGAGCCGGTGACGCCGCTCACCAGCTCCATCGAGCGGATGGGCGATCTCGTCACCGCCCGGCTCAAGACGGTCCTGGACGCCCTGGCCTCGCGCGAGGTGGAGGCGGCGATCTCGGTTTGGATGAACGATCACGAGATCGACGAGCACTATGACACCATCTTCCGCGAGCTCCTGACCTATATGATGGGCGATCCCCGCACCATCGCCGCCTGCGCGCACCTGTTGTTCGTCGCCAAGAACCTCGAGCGCATCGGCGATCACGCCACCAATATCGCCGAGATCCTGCATTATGAGATCACCGGCGTGGAGCTCACCGACGAGCGCCCCAAGTCCGACGCCCTGGCCCCGGCCGAGGTGTGAGCTTCCCATGTCCCTCGATCAGATAGCCCCCATCGGCCCCGCGGTCCTGGTGGTGGAGGACGAGGACGCGCTGGCCACCCTGATCAATTATAATCTCGGCAAGGAAGGCTACCGCGTCAGCCTCTGCGCCGATGGCGAGGAAGCTCTCATCATCATCGACGAGAAGCAGCCCGACATCATCCTCCTCGACTGGATGCTGCCCACCGTCTCCGGCATCGAGGTCTGCCGGCGGCTTCGTCAAAGGGCTGAGACCCGCAACATTCCCATCATTATGCTCACGGCCCGGGGCGAGGAGAGCGACCGCATCCGCGGCCTCGACACCGGCGCCGATGACTATGTGGTCAAGCCCTTCTCCATGTCCGAGCTATCGGCGCGGGTGCGGGCGGTTCTGCGCCGCATTCGCCCCGGCCTCGCCGAGGACAGCGTCCGCCATGGAGATATCACCATCGACCGCGTCGCTCACCGGGTGAAGCGCGGCGAGGCGGAGATCCGCCTGGGCCCCACAGAGTTTCGCCTCCTCGACCACCTCATGCAGCATCCCGGGCGCGTTTTCTCCCGCGAGCAGCTCCTGGACGCGGTCTGGGGCCAGGATGTCTATGTGGAGACCCGCACCGTGGATGTGCATATCGGCCGCTTGCGCCGGGCCCTGAACGGCGGCGGCGACGGCGATCCGATCCGCACCGTCCGCAGCGCCGGCTATGCTCTGGACGCCTGAAGCGACGAAAAGGGGTTCTCCAGAGAGGTTCCCATCTGGGAGGCTCGCCGGCCCGCCCGCGTCAGATCGATAAAGGCCCTAAGGGCCGCCGGGACGCGCTCCCGCCCGGGATAATAGAGGAACAGCCCCTCAAAGGCCGGCGACCAGTCCTCCAGCACACGGATCAGTTGCCCCGACCTCAGGAAAGGCTCGGCCTGAGCCTCCGGAGTATAGCCGATCCCCAGACCGTCCACCGCCGCGCGCAGGGCCAGATCCGTGTTGTTGACGATCACTCGTCCGCTCACGGACACCTTGCGCGGCTTGCCGTGACGCTCGAACGGCCATGCGAACATCGCCCCGTCCGATCCCCGGCGATACTGCACGCAACTGTGCCTTGCGAGGTCATCGGGCGTGCGCGGCGCCGGGTGCTGGGCGAAATAGGAGGGGGCGGCGACCACAGCCATCTTGATCGGTCCCATGACCCGCACCGAGATCATATCCGCCGCCGCCCGATCCTGCGGCCCGATCCCCGCGTCGAAGCCCCGGGCGACAATATCAATCGCCGCCTCGCCCACCTCCAGCTCGAGATCCACATCCGGATAGGCGGTGAGGAACCGCTTCCAGGCCGGCGCCACCACGGCCACCGACGCCAGATTGGTCGCATAGATGCGCAAACGACCGAGCGGCCTCTTGCGCGCCTCGTTCAGGTCCTCCAGAGCGTCACTTATCTGGTCCACCGCCGGCCTCAGCCGTTCCAGCAGGCGCATCCCCGCATCGGTCAAAGACACGCTGCGGGTGGTCCGGTTCAGCAAGCGGACCCCCAGCCGATCCTCCAACTGGCGCATGGAGTGGCTCAACGCCGACGGGGTGAGGCCGAGCCGCCCGGCCGCCCCGCGGAAGCTCAAATGTTCGGCGACGGCCATAAACACCGTCAGGTCGGAAAGGCTGTCCCGCTGCATTAATGAATCCTGCTCATCACCACATGCAATAATTATACGATTTTCATGCGTAATCGACTCCCCTAAAGAGACACAGCCCACGTGCAGGCGGGCGGGAGAAACCTTCGTTGTCATCCGAAGCGGTCGCGCCGCCCGCGGCCCGAAAAGAAGACGCCCCGAACATTCCCGGGGTGCGGCCCGCCCCGGTTATCTCCACCATAGCGCCCAGCCGCGCGCCACCGCGTCAGTGGATCCGGTTAGGTCTTTTCCTCCTCCTGCCACTGGTCCTGCTGATCGGCGCCTTCGTCTATGTCACGGGGGGCAAGGTGATCTCCATGAACGACGCCTATGTGGAGGCGGAAAAAGTCGGCGTCTCCACGGATGTCCCCGGCATCGTCAAGGACGTGGAGGTGCGGGAGAACCAGCACGTCGCGGCCGGCCAGATTCTTTACCGCCTCAATGACGCGTCCTTGAAGTTCGCGCTCCAGCGCGCCGACGCCCAGGTCGGCATGATTGGCGATCAGCTTAAGGCCGTGAAGGCCAGCTATGGCGACATGCAGACCCAGATCGCCCAGGCGAATTACGACGTCGTCTATTACACCACCGAGGCAGGCCGGCAGCAGGATCTGCTGAACGCCCACGTCGCCTCCCAAGCCACCTTTGACACCGCACGGCGGAATCTTGAGAACGCGAAGCAGAAATTAGCGTCTCTGAATCAACAGCTTGCCGGCATCGGTGCAAATCTGAACGGTGCCCCCGCCGGGCCGGTGGAAACCAATCCCCGCTATCAGGAAGCCGTGGCGCAACGCGACGAAGTGGCCCGGGAGCTCGGCGACACCGTGGTCAGGGCGCCATTCGCCGGCATCGTCACCGATGTCACCGCCATCGCGCCAGGCAAGTACCTGCCAGCCTCCACGACAGCTTTCTATCTGATCGCCTCCGACCACGTCTGGGTGGACGCCCAACCGAAGGAAACCGAGCTGACCCATGTCCGCGAGGGCCAGAGCGCCAAAGTCACCGTGGACACCTACCCGGGGCAGATTTGGCGGGGAACCGTTCAGAGCATCAGCCCGGCCGCCGCGCAGGAATTCTCCCTTCTCCCGGCCCAAAACAGCAGCGGCAACTGGGTGAAGGTTGTGCAGCGCGTGCCCCTGCGGGTTCGGATCGACACCCGCGATAAGAGCCTTCCGCCCCTCCGCGCGGGGATGAGCGCCGAAGTTGACGTCGACACCGGCCACGCCCGGGGCCTGCCCCGCTTCCTGACCGCGCTCTTCGGCGGGCCCAAGCGGGCGAACTGATGAGCCAGAGTTCGGCTGCGACCGGAGCTGGGCCGGCGGCGTCCGCCAACCGCATGGCGATCACCATCTTCGTGACCGTGGCGGCCCTGATGCAGTCGCTGGACACAACCATCGCGAACATCGCGCTCCCTTATATGCAAGGCAGCGTCTCGGCGAGCCAGGATGAGATCGAGTGGGTCCTGACCTCCTATATCGTCGCCGCGGCAATCATGACGCCGGCTGCGGGTTTCCTCACTGGACGCTTTGGAATCAAACGCGTTTTCCTCGTCTCGGTGGCCGGGTTTACGGCGGCGTCCATGCTCTGCGGGCTCTCGCAATCCCTGGTCCAGATCGTGCTGTTTCGTCTGCTCCAGGGCGTTTTCGGCGCGGCCCTCATCCCGCTCTCCCAGTCGGTCCTGATGAATATCTATCCCCGCGAACGGCAGGGCTCGGTGATGGCCCTTTGGACCATGTCGATCATGGCCGGCCCTGTTCTAGGGCCGGTCCTCGGCGGCTGGCTGACCCAGGCCTTTAGCTGGCGCTACGTCTTCTTTATCAACCTGCCAGTGGGCGTTGCCGCATTCCTCGGCATGCGGGCCTTCATGCCCAACATCGCGGGCAATGCGGCGGCCAAGCTGGACTGGTTCGGGTTCGGCGCCCTCAGCCTCGCCATCGCCGCCTTTCAGCTGTTCATCGACCGGGGCCAGGAGCTCGATTGGTTCAACTCCAAGGAAATCCTTCTTGAGGCAGTGGTCGCCGCCGCCGCGCTCTACCTCTTCATTGTCCATACCTTCACGGCCAAGGCGCCTTTCGTGCGGCCGTCCCTTTTCAAGGACCGAAATTTCACCGCCGGCGCCGTCTTCGGAATCATTGTGGGCCTGACCTATTATTCCTCCTTGGCGCTACAACCGCCCTTCCTCCAGAACCTGATGAACTATCCGGTCGTCACCGCGGGTCTGACTCTCGGCCCCCGGGGCATCGGGACCATTGGCTCGATGATGGTCATGGGACGCCTAGTGGGGAAGGTGGACACCCGCCTCCTTATCGGCACGGGCCTGGGCGTCACGGCCTGGACCTTCTACGCCATGAGCGGTTGGACGCCCGACGTCTCTCAAGGAACCATCATCGGGATCGGCGTTATCCAGGGCGTGGGCCTGGGCTTCATCAGCGTGCCGCTCAATGTGGCGACACTGACGACCCTTTCGGCGGACGCCCGCCCCGAGGGCGCGGGCCTCGCCACGCTGCTGCGAAACATGGGCTCCAGCGTGGGCATCTCCACCGTCACCACGCTCCTGACCCGCAACACCCAGGTTAATCACGCGGCCATTGGAGCCCATGTGACCGCGGTCAATCGCGGCTTCGCGGACCCGGACATCGCCAAGTTCTGGAACCCCCTCACCGCCATCGGGCGTACGGCGCTGGACGCGGTGATCACCCGCCAGGCCCAGATCATCGCCTATATGGATGACTTCAAACTTCTCATGTTCGCCACCCTTGCGGTCCTTCCCTTGCTTGCCGTGTTTACCAAGCCCCGCGGCGCCCCGGCGCCCGGACACGCCATGGCGGTGGAATGACCATGGCCCTCTCCCCGAAATCCGCGGGTGCGACCCTAATTGCAGCCTTGTCGCTGGTGGGCTGCGCGGCCGTGGGGCCCAATTTTACGCCGCCCGCCGCGCCGGACGCCAGCTATCTGGCGCCCACGGAGCGAACCATCGCCCGGGCCAATGCCGCCCTGCCGACGGCACAACAGGCCACGGACCCCGGCGCCCAGGTGACCGCCGACTGGTGGACCCTCTTCGCCT
>Ga0116226_10000380_pt1 | contig 37597 bp, 35 predicted proteins | sample S1TSphfallax_FD_89692 | JGI IMG/M metagenome (GOLD analysis project Ga0116226, IMG submission 89692) | Host-associated microbial communities from peat moss isolated from Minnesota, USA - S1T2_Fa - Sphagnum fallax MG | ecosystem: Host-associated > Plants > Peat moss > Unclassified | place: USA...
ACCGACGCTGGCAGCGGATATATCCCGCCGCCTTCGGTGACGCTGAACAATGGCGGGTCGACGACGACGGCACATGTGCGCGCCATTATCTCCGGCGGCGCGGTGGTCGGCGCTGTCGTCGATTCCGGCGGGTCCGGCTATGTCCGCGTGCCCACAGTCACGTTCAGCGGCGGCCGACTCAGTGATGGGACCGATGCGACCGGCACCGCGGTGATGAATAACGGCATGTTGAGTTATGTGAAGATCGACAGCCCTGGGTCGGGCTATATCGATCCGCCGACGCTGACGATGACGGCGCCGGCGGCGGCGCTGGACGTGGTGCGGATCTGAGCGCCGGCCGGCGGGCTGAAGTCGGCCGCCGGCGATCTGTCGCATTTCGCCGCGGCGGCCGCCGGGAATACGAGCGTAGCGGGCCTGGCGGTGCCGAGCACGATTACGCAAGGCTTTGCGGTTGCCGAAACGCCGTACGCCTGTGAGGGGGCGACCCCTGGGCTCGCCGGCTGCACGTCCGAGGAGTCCGGTCTCGCGTGGGATATTCTGCCGGGCTCGCCGACGCTGGTGGAAAAGGCCGGTGACCTGCCGGGCTACGGCAGCCTGGTGATCGTCGACCCTGCGGACAAGGTGGCGGTGGTTGTGCTGTGCAATTCCTGGAGCAATGAGAGTTCGCCGGCGGGCCAGATTGCGCACGGCATCATGTATGGTTTGATTGCCGAGGGCCTGACGAAGTGAGGGCAGGGCGGGCGGTGGTGGAGCTGAGGGGAATCGAACCCCTGACCTCCTCATTGCGAACGAGGCGCTCTCCCAACTGAGCTACAGCCCCGCCGTGCGGCGGCGGAGCAATCCCAGATGCGGCGGCTTGCGTCAAGCTCAGGAAAAGAGGCGGGGGGGGTGCACCTACCGTCATCACAGCACGTGCGCCCCCCGCCTTGACACCCAACCAAGTAATAGGATCTGGGGACTTGTCCTCGTCCTGCGAATGCACGCTGCGCGTGATGTGCGAATGCATGCTGCGCGTGATGTGGTCGAGGGGCGCAGCCCCCGCCTTCCTTTCTAACTTCGCGCCAGCGGCAGCCGCGTTGCGGCGATCGCGCGCTCGGTCTGCACATCGCGTTTATAGCGAAACAACTTCGCGGGGCGCCCGCCGGTGTCCTGCGCCATGAAGCCGGTTTCCTCCACCAGTTCCTGTGCGTCGATCAGGCGGCGGAAATTCTGTTTGTGCAACCGCCGGCCGGCCAGCGCCTCCACCGTCTGCTGCAATTGCAGCAACGAAAACGTCTCCGGCATCAGCTCGAAAAACACCGGGCGGTATTTTATCTTCGCGCGCAAGCGGGCGATGCCGGTCGCCAGAATACGGCGGTGATCGAGCACCATGGCGTCGCCGATCAGCGCCGGATCAGCGTCGCCGGCGCCGTGGCGCCGCCGTTCTGTTACCAATCCGGCTTCGTAAAGCAATTCATAACGTTGTAGTGACAAATCCTCGTTCCAGGGGCGGTCTCCGGTGCCGAAGGTGATTGCCACGCGTTGCCGTGCGGCCTCGGTGGTCGCCCAGCGGTGCAGCGCCGGCAAAATGGCGTCATCCAGGCAGGCGGGGGCGCCGGTGCGGTGGTCCTCCCACGGGAAATACCGATACCAGCTCTGCCAACCCGCGCCCGCGCCGGAGACCAGCGCCTCGCGTGCCAGCGCCAAATAGCTGATGGAAATTACCCTGCCCGGCGTCTCCGCGCGGTCGCTATCGGCGAAGGTGTAAAGCTGCTCGACGTAATCCAGCTTCTGACGCGTCTGCCGCTCGACCCAACTGCGCAGGCCGGCCTGCAAAGACCGTTGGCCGCTCTCAAAGCTGCCGGACGGCAGGGCGGCGCCCCCATCGATGGTGAGCACGCGCGGCACGCCGCCGGTGACGGCGACAATGACGGCGATCAGTTCGGCGGAAAGCTGGTCCTGCATCGTCGCCCGTCATGTTGGGTGTCGGCCGGTTACAAGCGCAATTTGTGCGGTTCGGGGGGTTTACGCGCCGTGGTGCTTGCCGCCAACATGCGCGCTTGCGGCCCCGCGCCGCGCAAAAAAAGGAATCACCCTGTATGCTCTATCGCACCGCGCTGATGGTCAGCGCTGCATATGTATGTCTCGCCTCACCATCCGCCTTTGCCGCCCCGCGATTCACGCTGGGCTCCGGCAACGAAGCGGTGATTGAACCGCTCGTGGCCCACCCGGCCGAAACGCCATGTGCGGTGAAACTCTACCATGGCGCGAAATTCGGCGCCAATAACGTCTATTTTCTGTATAACCCGCCGGCCAACTGCCCAGGCCCCTATGCCACCATCGTGCTGAGCGTCGATATTTCGCTGAACGCCGGCATTCAGTACGACCGCACCGGCACCATCTGGGTGGGCGGCGTGCCGCTCTGGTTCGGCACCACGGCAGAGCCCAACCCGAAGCTTGGCCCGTCCTGGCATTTCGAGCGCGACGTGACCGACTATACGTCCTTGCTCGGCGGCTCGAACAGCGGCTTCGTCAGCATCGCCAACTACACGAACTCGACCGACACCAGCATCATTACCAGCAGCGCGGAATTGCTGTTCTACCCGGCCACCGCGTCCTATCCGGCGCCGACCGTGCCTGACCAGATCATTCCGCTTGCAGCGGACGGCGGCGGCACGATCGGGCTAGGCGACAGCACGCAGACCGCGGTGATCGATCAATTACTGCCGAACAGCATCACCAAGGCGGTGCTGGATGTTTACCTGCAGGGCCAGTCAAACGACGAATTTTGGTATACGTGTGTGCCGAACAGCCTGACCACCGAACTGGAAAGTTGTGGCGGCGGTGCGCTGCGCGAAGGCGAAATCCGCGTGGATAACGCGCCCGCCGGCGTGGCGCCGGTGTATCCATGGATCTTCACCGGCGGCCTTGATCCGTATCTGTGGGCGCCGATCCCGGGCGTCCAGACGCTCGATTTCAAGCCGTTCCCGGTCGATATATCGCCGTTCGCCGGCCAGTTGTCGGATGCGACGAAAGCGCACCGGATCAGCCTGTCGGTTTTTGGCGCCAATAGCTATTTCTCGGTGGCCGGTGCACTGAAGCTGTATCTGGATCCGGCCCGCGCGCAGGTGACCGGGAGCGTGACACAAAATACCCTGAAAGGTTATCCGACGGCCGATATCAAGAACTCTATCACCAGCAGCAGCACGCTGGTCCATGGCAGGCTGGATACCAGCACGCATCGTGATTTCACCATATCTGGCAACATCGTCGGCTCGACCGGCCCGGTACAATACACCGTCAATCAGGTGGGCAGCTTCGCCAACGACCAGGGGTTCTATATTTCCGATACGATCTACAAACAGTTCATCAAGCAGAAGACGGACACGACCATATCCACGACGGTTGCGGCCTCCGCTGGCACGAATACCGAGGTCAAGACGCTGAGCTATCCGCTGACCGTCGATATCACTGAAGATGCGCTCGCGAGCGGCAAGCTCTCCATCTTGACGACGATCTCGCAGGTCTACAACGACAGCGACGTGTCGGTGATCGGCGGCGTGCAAAATAATTCGAGCGAACAGAACAGCATATCGACGACCGATAAGCTGTATCTCGACTCATCGTTCAACCTGATCGGCAACAAGGATATGGCGAGCACGGCGAACTACAGCACCAGCAGCAGCACGGCACCGTGCTTTGCACGCTCGCTGGCCGCGGCGAATAACGTGCTGACATCGGAGTCAGAAGGCTGCAAGTAAGGCGCAGCCATTGCGGGGGCGTTGCGGAAGTAGGTGCCGCGCCCTCGCGGTCGCTGCGGCGTTCAAACTCCCGTCGTGTTTGGCGCACTTCATACCAGCCGCACGCGGACGTTGACGTGCACGGCAACGCAAGAAAGATTTAACAACAAAGGACACCGAGATCACAAAGAGGCAGGCAGAAAGAAACGGTGTTTGCTTCCTGGATTTGCCAATTTTTCTTTGTGCTTAAGCCTTCGTGGCCTTTTTGCTTGAATCTTTCTTGCGTCACCGCCCACGTCAATCTGCGAGGCGGCTGCCATGAATCTCGATTGCCTTGCCGCGGCGCACAATAATGGTAACGGCCTGATTGACCCAGGCCGACGTTATTCCGTTGTGTCAGCGAAGCAGCCGGGCCAGGACGCGGTCGCAGAATACGCTGATGCCAACGTGAAATGTTCGGTCGTCGATAATCGAAAAACCCTGGCGCTGGTAGAAGGCGAGCGCGCGCGCATTGTCGTTGTGGACGCCGAGCACAAGGCGCTGAGCGCCGCGGGCGTTGGATTTTGCCACTGCGAGATTCATCAGCGCGTAGCCGAGGCCGGTGCGATGGAAACGCGACAGCACGTAGATACGCTGTATTTCGAGATCTTCCGGCTGCGGCGCGGCCACGGGCAGCGTGGCGTGCGTCAGAACAAGATAGCCGACCGGGGCTTTCACTTCCGTTTCGGCGAGCCAGATCGTTACCGAGGGGTCAGCGAGCCACGCGGCGTAGGTCGCGGCGCTGTGTTTGGTGGCGCAGTGGCTGACCATGTCCGCGCCCGGAATCATATGAGCATAGGTTTCGAGGAACGTTGCTGATCCGACGAGCGCCAGCGCGTGTTCGTCGCCGGGCTGTGCTTGCCTGATGGTGAGGGGTGTGTTGGTCATTCTTATTCTAGGTGAAGGGGCGGATAAGAAATCCGCCCTATGTTTATGTATTCATCGCATCGAAGAAGTCCTGGTTGGTCTTGCTGTATTTCAGCTTGTCCAACAGGAAATCCATGCCATCGTTGGCGCCCATCGGGTTGAGGATGCGGCGCAGCACCCACATTTTCGACAAGGTGCCGCGATCCACCAGCAGCTCTTCCTTGCGGGTCCCGCTCTTGGTGATGTCGATGGCGGGGAACGTGCGCTTGTCGGACAGCTTGCGATCGAGAATGATTTCGCTGTTGCCGGTGCCTTTGAACTCTTCGAAGATCACTTCGTCCATCCGGCTGCCGGTGTCGATCAGTGCAGTGGCGATCATCGTCAGTGAACCGCCTTCTTCGATATTGCGCGCGGCGCCGAAGAAGCGCTTGGGCCGTTGCAGTGCATTCGCGTCCACACCGCCAGTCAGCACCTTGCCGGATGACGGCACCACGGTGTTATACGCGCGCGCCAGGCGCGTGATGCTGTCGAGCAAAATGACCACGTCGCGTTTATGCTCGACCAGGCGCTTGGCCTTTTCCAGGACCATTTCGGTGACCTGGACATGGCGGGTGGCCGGCTCATCGAAGGTGCTGGCAACGACCTCGCCTTTCACAGTGCGTGCCATGTCGGTGACTTCTTCGGGCCGCTCGTCGATCAATAACACCATCAGGAACACTTCCGGGTGGTTATTGGCAATGGCGGTCGCGATGTTCTGCAACATCACGGTCTTGCCAGTGCGCGGCGGGGCGACGATCAGCGCGCGTTGACCCATGCCGATGGGGGCGACGAGATCGATGACACGCGGGGTGAAGTCTTTTTGCGGACCCTTCGCGACGCTCTGGAAATTTTCCATTTCCATCTTGAGCCGGCGGTCGGGGTAGAGCGGCGTCAAATTATCGAAATTGATGCGGTGTTTGACCGCCTCGGGGTTTTCGAAATTGACCGCCTCGACCTTCAGCAGGGCGAAATAACGTTCGCCGTCTTTCGGCGCGCGGATCTGGCCTTCCACCGTGTCGCCGGTGCGCAGCCCGTAGCGGCGGACCTGATTGGGGCTGACGTAAATATCGTCCGGGCCCGGCAGATAGTTGCTTTGCGGGCTACGCAAGAAACCGAAACCATCGGAGAGGATTTCCAGCGTGCCGTCGCCATGGATGGTCTGATCGCGCTCGGCCAGGTTTTTCAGGATGGCAAACATCATGTCCTGCTTGCGCAGGGACGATGCGTTTTCAACCTGGAGTGATTCAGCGAAGCTCAGCAGATCGGCGGGTGATTTTGCCTTGAGTTCGGCGAGATGCATGCGGTGTGGGCCTTGGAATGGAAATGCCGATTGGGATCGCGCGGATGGCGCAAAAATATGATCCCGGAGGGGGCAGAGGGGGCGGCCGTTGGAAAAACCGCCGAATGGAGAGGAGTAGCACGCGGGGAGCTTGAACGCCTGCGGAACACGACGTGGCACATGCGGCGCGGCGATTCAAGAGGTTTGTAGGAAAAAAGCAGTTCTTTTTTGAAAAAAAGAACCAAAAAACTCTTGCCCCTTGGCACGCGCGGCCCATTTCGAATTGGACCACGTACCCAAGGTAGCAAAAGTTTTTTGCTTCTTTTTTTCAAAAAAGAAGTCTTTCTTCCTTCGCTAAAACGGCTGCACCACCACCATGATCACCGCAACCACCATCAATACGGTAGGCACCTCATTCGCAATCCGGAAAAATTTCTGAGACTTCCTATTGCGGTCGTGCAAGAAATCGCGGCGCCATTTGCCTGATGCGCCATGGAAGCCGCCTAGCAAGATCACCGCCACCAGCTTCACGTGGAACCAGCCGCGGTGCCAATCGACCAGACCCGGCGTCAGCGCCAGGATAATGCCGAACACAAAGGTCGCAATCATCGCCGGCGTCATGATCTGCTTGTACAGCCGCCGTTCCATCACCTTCAGCCGTTCGCTGAACTCGGTGCCGGGTGCAGCCTCGCAATGATACACAAACAGCCGCGGCAAATAGAACAAAGCCGCCATCCAGGCGATCAGCGATATGATGTGCAGCGCCTTGGTCCAGGGATAGAACGTGACAAAGAACGGCACGGTCATGCGGCGCGGTCCATCATGGCGGTTTGCAGCAATTTGGGCACGTCGGCCAGCGTACGGACCGGGATCGCGCCCAAGCCAGCCAGCGCATCGGCGGCACCATGCGGTGCATAGGCCACGCAGCGCATGCCGGCCGCAATTGCCGCGCTAACGCCCGGGTAGGAATCCTCGACGACCAGGCAGGCGGCGGGCGGTACCCCTTCAGCGGTCGCCGCGGCCAGAAAAACATCGGGGGCCGGCTTGCCGACGCCGACATCCTTGGCACTATGCACGCGGCCGGCGACCAGTCGTGCGAGACCGGTCAGGGCGAACTTGGCGACCATTTCCTCGTGGCTGGAATTGCTCGCGATGCGGTACGGCAAGCCGAGCGCGTGGGTGGCATGGAGCAGATCGGCCGCACCGGGAATGGCGCTGACATATCCCTCCATGGCCTCGATGACACGCGCCTGCATGGAGAGCGGCCAAGTATCCGGCAGGATGTGGCCGCACGCGCGCTCGATGAGCGGCTGCACATCCGTCCAACGGAGGCCCGTATACGCTCCGGCCTCGGCGTCGGTGAGCGTGTAGCCCAGACGCGCAGCCTCGGCGATAAGCACCCGCCGCGAGGCCGGTTCGCTGTCCACGAGCACACCGTCGCAATCGAAAATAACGAGCTGGAGCGGTAGAAAGCTCATGCGGCGAGCGGTATCTCGGGTAGCCGCATGGGACAGTCGCCATGTCGGGCCGGGCAAGCGCGGTCGCCGGCGAAGCTGCAAAGCCCGGCGCCATGCATGCGCGCGCTGATGACCAGATCGGCCAGTGCGGCGATGAAACCGGGATCGCTGTTCTGCGCCGGAGCCCGGAAATAGCCGGGCACGCCCAATTTTACTGCCAGGTCGCGATACTCGACATCCAGTTCAACCAACGTCTCGGAGTGTTCGGAGACGAACGCGATCGGCACGACCAGCACCGCCACCTTGTCGCGCGCAGCGTCCTCGATGGCCAGCTCGGTGGATGGATCGAGCCATTTCTGCGGCGTGGCGCGGGATTGATAGCACACGACATGATCGAGATCGGGCTCGTTCAGCGCTGCGACAACCCCGGCGACGGTCGTCTCCACCTGATATTGGTACGGGTCGCCACGTTTGACGATCGTCTCGGGCAGGCCATGGGCGGAGAACAGCACCCGCACCGGGCAGTCGCTGCGGGCGCGCGCATCGTCCAGCGCGCTGCGCACGAGCGCAGCGGTAGCCGCGATATAGGCTGGTGAGGCATGGAAGCAGCACAGCGTGGTGACCTTCTTGGCGAGGCCGGCGCGCGCGGCTTCGTCCTGCCAGTCGGTGAACGAGCTGCCCGTGGTGGTGGTGGAATATTGCGGATACAGCGGCAGCAGAAAAATCTCGTCCGGGTTCCAGGCACGCACTGCCTGGACAGCCTCGGCGGCGAATGGGTGCCAGTAGCGCATGGCGATGAAGACGCGCGCTTCGACGCCGCGAGCTTCCAGCGCTGCCTCCAAGGCGGCGGCCTGATGCTGGGTGAGTTCCAGCAGCGGGGATTTGCCGCCGAGCAGCGCGTAATTCTCGCTCGCCGGTTTGACGCGGGCGCCAGCGATGATGCGGGCCAGCAGCGGCCGAATGAAGAACGGTACGCGCAGGATGGCAGGGTCACGGAACAGGTTGAGCAGGAACGGTTTAACCGATTCCATTTTGTCCGGGCCGCCAAGATTGAACAGAACAACGGCGACGCGGCTCATGCGACCTGGCGGATGGTCGTCAGCAGATCGGCCACATGTGCTGGCGGTGTATGCGGCAGGATGCCGTGACCCAGGTTAAAGATATGTGGCCTGCCGCGAAGCGCATCCCGGATGCGGATGGTTTCTTGCGCCAGCGCGTCGCCGCCGGCGATCAGCACCATCGGGTCCAGGTTACCTTGCACGGCGATATTGGCCGGCAGCGTTGCTGCGACACGCGCGGCATCCACGCTGGTATCGAGGCCGACACATTGAACGCCAGTCTGCGCCGCGTAATCAGCGACTAAAGTGCCGGCCAAACGCGGAAAACCAATGATTTTCACGCCTGGATAGCGACGGTTCAGCTCTGTCACGATGCGGGCGCTCGGGCGCACAACATGGGCGAAAAACTGCGGCGGCGGCAGCACACCGGCCCAGGTGTCGAACAGCATGACCGCATCCGCGCCGGCATCGAGCTGCGCCGCAAGATACGCGACCGTCGCCTCGACCAGCAGATCGATCAGGCGGTCGAAAAACGCCGGATCGGCGTAGGCGGCGGTGCGGGTCGCGGCGAAATCGCGTGAGCCGCCGCCTTCCACCATATAGCACGCCACCGTGAACGGACTGCCGGCAAAACCCAGCAGCGTGCATTCCGGCGGCAACGCGGCCCGGACCCGGCGGACGGTCTCCATGACCGGCGCGGTCTCGCCCGGCGCGCGCGCCAAAGTCAGCTTTGCCAGGCCCGCGCTGTCGCGGATCGGGGTCATGGTGGGGCCTTCGCCATCGATGAAGCGCAAATCCTGGCCCAGTGCCCAGGGCAACACGAGGATATCGCTGAACAAAATGGCAGCATCCATGCCATAGCGACGTATCGGCTGTAGCGTGATCTCGGTTGCGAGGTCAGGCGTCATGCAGCGTTGCAGGAAGCCGCCTGAGCCTTCCCGGATCGCGCGGTATTCCGGCAAATAGCGGCCGGCCTGGCGCATCAGCCAGACAGGCGGCGGCCAAACGGGCTCGCCGCTGAGAACGCGCATGACAGGTTTTTCGGTCATTTGGGGATTTGGGTTCCTGGCGCGGGATCCGGTCTCCCGGCGCCCTCTTCCTAGAAAAGATTCTTAAGGGTGAAAATAGGGGTAGCAGATGGGGCTGTGGATAATGTGGTACCCCGGATGCCGCCGGAACGCCACGGCTTGTCCACATGAAAACTGTATCGCAACCCCTTGATCCGTGGCTGCTGCGTCGGTCTGTCCCGAAAAACGCGAAATGCGCTGTCGGACAGCCCACAGTACCGCGGAGCGTCGCTTTCGTCCCCGTCTTTCTTTCCCGGTGGTACCCAGGCAGGATAAGTGCCCACTTGTCCCCGGTATCCACAGACATATGACTCCGGACCGGCTCAATCTGCATCTGGTGTCCGATGCCACCGGCGAGACGCTGAACTCGATCGCGCGGGCGACGGTTTCGCAGTTTGAACCGCTGACGGTGAATTATCATCGCTGGAGCCTGATCCGGACGCGCTTTCAGTTGCATCGTGTGCTGGAAGGCATCGAGGGGGAGCCGGGCCCGGTGTTGTCGACCGTGGTCGACCGTGCGCTGCGGACCGACCTGGAGACGGCTTGTGCGCGGCTGGGTGTGCCGGTGGTCAATGTGCTCGATCCGGTGCTGGCCATGTTGCAGGACCAGGTGGGCGCCCAGGCTTCGGCCCGCCCCGGCAAGCAATATGTGCTCGATGCGGATTACTTCCGTCGCATCGATGCGATCCATTTTGTGCTGGCACATGATGACGGGCAGTCGCAGGCCGGGATCGCGGAGGCGGACGTCATCCTGGTCGGCGTGTCGCGTAGCAGCAAGACGCCGACGAGCTTCTATCTCGCCAATCGCGGCGTGAAGGCAGCCAATGTGCCGCTGGTGCCGTCGCTGCCCGATCCGCCGGGGCTGGACCAGCCGCATTGTCCGGTGATCGGGCTGACGCTGGATGCCGAGGCGCTGATCGAAATCCGCCGGCACCGCCTGAAGTTGATCGCACAGGGGCACGGCGCGGTGCATATAAGGCAGGATAGCGGCGACTATGTGGACCTTGAGTCGGTGAAAGCCGAACTGCTATGGGCCCGCCGCTTGTGCACGCGGCGGGGGTGGCCGGTGGTTGATGTGACGCGGCGCTCGATCGAGGAGACGGCGGCGACGGTGTTGCAGCTGATGCAGGCTTGGCATGCGCGGCACGATCGGGAGGATGCGGCGAAGAAGGCGGGGGGCTTTGCGCCCGGCCTTCTTTGATCTCTCAACCGCACCGCGCGGCCTTGTCTTATCGCCTCAGCCGCAGGCATGGTGCGGCGCGGAACCCCTGGGAACCTTGTCATGCGTTGTTTGCCGCTGTTTGCTACGCTGCTCCTCACCGGGTGTTCCGGCTCGGGTTTCTGGCGCTACGAGAAGGATACGTTTACGTTTCCGTGGCAGAATCCGAATGCACCGGTGAGCGGCAGCGAAAATTTCAACCGTACGCGCTATGGCATGAAATCGAGTGAAGCGCAGCCCTTGCTCAGCGAGGCGGGCGACATCTGGCCGGGGCCGCCGGCGCCGGTGCCGACCTTGAAGGAGCTGCAGAAGCAGCAGCTGGCCGAAATAAATAATCAAGGTGCGGCGCCGAGCACCTCGCTTGCGCCCTTGCCGACGCTACCGCCTTTGCCAGGGTATGAAATATCGACGCAGGAGGCGGGACGCCCGGCCCCCGCGAGCCTGTTTGGCAATGGCAGCGTGGCAGTTCCGGGTGGACGCCGCGCGACGACGAATTATGGCAGTGCCAGCGGTGCTGGCGGTGGTGGCAGTGGTACGGGCAGTGCGGCCTCGCCGGCGGCGGAGGCCAACGGCAATCTGATTGTGCCGAACGGCAACGGCACGAGCACGGTGATTACGCCCAGCGGCCAGGTCAGTACAATCCCGACACCGAAATAATATGTGCTGCGCCGGCATGGATACGGTGCGAATTCTCTATTTCGCGTGGTTGCGCGAGCGTGCCGGGCGGGCCGAGGAACATTTGGTCCTCCCTGCTGATGTGGCAACCGTTGGCGGATTGATGACATGGCTTGGTGCGCGCGATGATGGGTTGCGCGACGCGTTTGGCCAGGCTGGCTTGGTGCGTGCCGCCGTCAATCAGAATTTTGCTGCGAACGATACTCCGATACGCGCGGGTGACGAGGTCGCGTTGTTTCCGCCCATCACCGGGGGTTAGTTTTTGTGAAGTCGAATAGACACACCATGGCCAGGGTCTCGGTTCAGTCGGAAGATTTCGACCTCGCGACGGAGTTAGACTTGTTACAGCAAGCCGCACCCGGCTGCGGCGGAATCGGCAGCTTTATCGGTATCGTCAGGAGCACCGCTGAGCGGCCGATCATTGCCATGACGCTGGAACATTACCCGGGCATGACGGCGACCGCGATCGCCGGTATCACGGCTGAGGCGGAGGCGCGGTTTTCGTTGCTGGCCTGCACGGTCATTCACCGGTATGGGCGTTTACGTGCCGGCGAGCGCATCGTGTTCGTCGGTGCTGCCGCGGCGCATCGGCGCGCGGCGCTGGGTGCGACGTCGTTTCTGATCGATTGGCTCAAGACGAAGGCGCCGTTTTGGAAACAGGAGCATTTGGCGGATGGCACGGCAGCCTGGGTTGCCGCGAAGGCGGAAGATGATACTGATGCCGGACGTTGGTAGAAGTATAATAACACGTTACGGACAAAGTCGGATCTAACGCAGCGTTTACCGCGCCTTATCCTGCGCCACTTGCCAGCCGACCTGCGCGCAGGTGCGGACCATGTTCATGTAGAGATGCGCACGTGCATCGGCGGCGTTGCCGCGTTGCGACCGGTCGTACACGCCTTGTCCGATCGCGGCCGAGCGGAACAGCGAGAACGCCAGGTAGGTTTTGAAACCGGGCGGCGGATAGGAACGGCCAACCTGTTCGCAATAGCGCTGGATCAATTCGGCTTCGGTCGGGATGCCCATGGCTGCTAGGTCGAGACCGGCCAGGCCGCGGAACGGTTCCCCGTCATGCGGCAAGTGATAGAAGCTGCACAGATAAGCCAAATCCGCGAGCGGCTGGCCGATGGTGGAGAGTTCCCAATCCAGGATGGCGAGCAGTTTCGCTTCCTGCGGCGCATACATCAGGTTGCCGAGGCGGAAATCGCCATGTGCGATCGTCGGCCCATCTTCCGGCGGCACGTTCTCGGGCAGCCAGGCGAGGAGCGCCTGCATGTCCGGATTCGGTTCGGGGTTGCTGGCCAGATATTGCTTCGTCCAACGGTTGATCTGACGCGCGACGTAGTTTTCCGGCTTGCCGTATTGCGCCAACCCGATGCCGCGCCAATCGACGCGATGCAACGCGGCAAGGCCATCGGCCATGGCGAAATAGGTTGCCGTGCGTTCCGCGGGCGCCAGGTCCGGTAGCTTCAGGTCGATCAGAACACGGCCTTCGATATAATCCATCAGGTAGAAGGGCGTGCCGATGACGCTGCTGTCCTCGCACAGTATGCGCATGTTGGGCACGGGCACGCCGGTGGGGCCCAGCGCGTGCATGGCGGCATATTCGCGTTCCACCGCGTGCGCGGACGGCAGGATTGCGCCCGGCGGCTTCTTGCGCAGCACGAACCGGGCGCCGGCCGCATCGGTGATTTGGAAGGTGGGGTTCGACTGGCCGCCCTGGAACTGCCGAACCGTCAGCGGCGCGGTGATGGCCGGCACGCTTGTGACCAAATATTCGGTCAGCCGCGCTTCGTCGAACCGATGCTGCGGCAGGATATCTACTAATTCGGCCATTGAATGTTCCAGAAGGAAGAGTCTTCTTTTTTGAAAAAAAGAAGCAAAAAACTTTTGCACATTGCGTCTGGCGATTTGTTCAACGGAGGCACACCGATGTGTCCAGCAACAGGCAAAAGTTTTTTGGTTCTTTTTTTCAAAAAAGAACGCTTCCTTGCTACCCTGCTGCCGCGACAAGGCCAAGTGCCGGCCGCGCCAGGTAGGGCGTAAACAGCGCCTCGACCTGCGCGAAGCCCCAGCGCAACTGGTCCCGGGTGACCGGTCCGGTGCCGTGATGCACGCGCAAATGGTCGATCCAGTACGTGCCGACAATCCAGGCATTGACCACCAGCCGGTCGATTTCGGCGTCGCTTGCGTCGAGCTCGCCGGCCCGCCGCATGGCCTCCAGCGTGACGCGCACCTTCGCCTGCATCGTCGTCGCCCAGTCGCGCAGACCGCTGCGCAGCTCCGGCACCAGGCGGTAGACGTTCGCGTAATGCAGAAACCGCCATTCCCACATCAAGTTGAACCAATGGCTGAGGTAACGCCGGCGCGTGCCGGGCGGGCCGACCACGTCCTCGCCGGCCGGCATGCTGTCCAACGCGGCGCGAAATTCGGCGAACAAAGCCGTGATGATCTGCTGCTTGCGACGAAAATGGTAATGCAGATTGCCCTCACTTATCCCCACCGCCTGGGCGATTTCGGCAGTGGTGACCTCGGCAGGTCCGCGTTCGTTGAATAGCGTGCGGCAGCTCTCCAGAATCCGGGCGCGGGTTGTGCCCCGGTCCTCACGGCCCGTCCGGTCGTCTTGCACGCTCTTCGCCTCGCGCATCGTCCCCCGCGCGTTGACAGGTTTAGGGTGTTTACCCAAAGCTGCGGACAAGACTATGGCAAGGCGATCCGGACCGGTCCAGCGAGTCCTTCGTCCAGGCCGCTAACAATTTTTTGGGGAGATCGCCATGCGCGAAGCCGTCATTGTGTCCACCGCCCGCACGCCGATCGGGCGCGCTTATCGTGGCGCTTTCAATGATACGCATGGCGCGGATCTCGGCGGCCATGTGATCGCGCACGCGGTGCAGCGCGCCGGGGTCGCCGCGGACGAGGTGGAGGACGTGATCCTGGGCTGCGCGCTGCAACAGGGCGCCACCGGCCAGAATATCGCACGGCAGGCCGCGGTGCGTGCCGGGCTTGCGGTGACCACCAGCGGGACAACCGTAGATCGCCAATGCAGCTCCGGCCTGCAGGCCATTGCGATCGCCACCGGACGCGTGGCGCTGGACGGGGTGCCGATCGCGGTCGGCGGCGGGCTGGAAAGCATTTCGCTGGTGCAGAACGACCATATCAATCGGTATCGCGGCGCCGATGAATGGCTCGTCGAGCACAAGCCCGACATCTATCTGCCGATGATCGACACCGCCGAAGTGGTTGCCCAGCGCTATCAGATCACCCGCGACAGCCAGGACTCCTACGCGCTGGAGAGCCAGCGACGCACCGCCGCGGCGCAGGCGGCCGGCCGCTTCGATGCCGAAATCGTGCCGCTGGAAAGCGTGATGAACGTGGCCGACAAGGCCACCGGCACGATCAGCCAGAAAACCGTTACGCTCGCTCGTGACGAAGGGAACCGCGCCGACACCACGCTCGCCGGCCTGTCCGGCCTGAAGCCGGTGCGTGGCGAGGGGTTTGCGATCACCGCCGGCAATGCGTCGCAATTGTCCGATGGGGCGTCGGCCTGCGTGGTGATGGAGGCGAGTGAGGCGGCGCGGCGGGGGCTCACGCCGCTCGGGCGGCTGAAGTCGCTGGCCGTGGCCGGGTGCGAGCCGGACGAGATGGGCATCGGCCCGGTGTTCGCGGTGCCGCGGCTGCTGGAGCGTAACGGTCTGTCGATCGACGACATCGATATCTGGGAGCTGAACGAGGCGTTCGCGGTGCAGGTATTGTATTGCCGTGACCGGCTTGGGATCGACCCCGAGAAGCTGAACGTGGATGGCGGTGCGATTTCGATTGGGCACCCCTACGGCATGAGCGGCGCGCGCATGGCCGGGCATGTGCTGATCGAAGGCAAGCGGCGCGGCGCGAAATGGGGCGTGGTGACTATGTGCGTCGGCGGCGGCATGGGTGCGGCCGGCTTGTTCGAGATTTTTTGACGTGGAGATTGCGGGCAAAGTCGTCGTCGTCACCGGCGGCGGCAGCGGTATTGGGCGGGAACTCGCACGGCGTGCGCATCGTGAGGGGGCCGCGCATGTCGCCGTGGCCGACCTGAACGAGGCCGCGGCGCGCCAGACGGCGGACAGCATCGGCGCGACGGCACGGGCATTTGCATGCGACGTGTCGCACGAAGCCGATATTCAATGCCTGGTGCGCGAGACGGAGGCGCAGGCGGGGCCGATCGGCCTGTTCTGCAGCAATGCTGGCATTATTTCGTCCGACCCGGATTTCGACAATGCGGCCTCTGCGCCCGATGCGGATTGGCAGCGGAGCTGGGGCGTGCATGTGATGGCGCATGTCTATGCCGCGCGGGCGGTGCTGCCCGGCATGATCGAACGGCGCAGCGGCTGGCTGCTGAACACGGTGTCAGCCGCCGGCTTACTCAGCCAGATCGGCTCGGCAGTCTATTCGACCACCAAGCATGCGGCCATCGGTTTTGCGGAAAGCCTTGCCATTGCGAGCAAGGATCACGGTGTCGGCGTGTCGGTGCTGTGCCCGCAAGGCGTTGCCACCGGCATGACCACAGGCGGATTTTTCGCCGGCGCGGACGTGGATGGCGTGCTGACCGCGGAACAATGTGTCGACGCGGCGATCGAGGGATTGCGCGCCGGCAAATTCGTGATCCTCCCGCATCCGAATGTCGCCGACTACGTGCGGCTGAAGGCGGATAATTACGATCGCTGGATTGGCGGGATGACGAAATTGCGCCGCCGCGTGGCCGCGGCCCGCGCGGCGCACTTCGCTGGCGCCGGCAATGATGCCAAATCGCTTTGAGTTTGATTCTTCAAGGAAGGCGGGGGCTCCGCCCCTCGACCCCGCTGGGGCCTAAGGCCCCAGACCCCCATCTGTTTAGTTGGGCGATAAGACGGGGGGCGCGCGTCCTGTGATGGAGGTGCGTGCGCCCCCCGCCTTATCCCCCAACCAAGTAGCGGGGGTTTGGGGCCCCAGGCCCCGTCACGCGGATGCGTGCTGCGCACGGCGGGATTCGAGGGGGCAACGCCCCCCGCCTTCGTCGCACGGTCAACCTCAAAGCGGATTAGTATAATGGCAGACGCCTACGATTTCGTCGTTGTCGGCGGCGGGCCGGCGGGGTGTGCCATGGCGGCGCGTTTGGCGGAATCGCGGCCGGAATGGCGGGTGGCGATTATTGAGGCGGGGCCTGCCAAGAGCGGCGCGGTGTCGGATGTGCCGCTTGGGATTTCGATCCATGTGCCGCGCAAGTCGGCGCGCAATTATGCGTATGAGACGGTGCCGCAGGCCGAGCTGAATGGCAGGCGCGGGTTTGTGCCGCGCGGGCGCGGCATGGGCGGCAGCAGCCTGATTAACGGCATGGTTTATATCCGCGGCCAGGCCGAGGATTATGTCAGTTGGGAACGAGATGCGGGCTGTACCGGCTGGGGCTGGGACGATGTGCTGCGCTGCTTCAAGCGGTCGGAGAATAATGAGCGCGGCGCCGACGATTATCATGGTGTTGGTGGGCCGCTGAACGTTGCTGATTTGCGCACGCCCAATCCGGTTGCGGCCGCGTTTATCGAGGCGGGGGTGCAAGCGGGCTTGCCGCGCAATCCGGATTTCAATGCGTCAACGCAAGAGGGGGTTGGCTGGTATCAGGTCAGTCAGAAGGGTGGGTCGCGTTTCGGCGCTGCGAAGGGATATATCGCCGGTGCGTCGTTGCCGAACCTGGCGGTGATTGCCGACACGCAGGTTCTGCGGGTGGTGTTTGAGGGGCGGCGTGCCGTGGGCGTGCGGGTGCGCGCATCTGGCGCGGAGCGGGTTATTTCGGCGCGCGCCGAGGTTATTGTGGCGTGCGGCACCTTCGGGTCGCCGCAATTGCTGATGGTAAGCGGCGTGGGGCCGGCGGCGCATTTGCGGGAACACGGCATTGCGGTGGTGGCGGATAGTCCTGATGTGGGCGGCAATTTGCAGGACCATGTGAATTACTCGCTGATGCGCCGGCTGCAGCACGAGACGTTGATGGGGCTGGATGTTGCCAACGTGCTGCGCGCGGTGCGCAGTTGGGGACCGTATAAGCGCGCCGGCGTCGGCATGCTGACCAGCAATGTTGCCGAATCGGGCGGGTTTGTCCGGTCGCGGCCGGACGTTGCGCGGCCGGATGTGCAACTGCATCTGGCGATCGGGCTGGTGGACGATCATGGGCGCACGCGCCATCCGTTTCGGGGGTATTCGGTCGAGATTTGCCCGTTGCGGCCGAAGAGCCGCGGCACGGTGCGGCTCGCCAGTGCCGATATGACGACGCCGCCGCTGATCGATCCGCGCTTTCTGTCGGCGCGCGAAGATCTCGATACGCTGATGGATGGCGTGCGCATCACCTATGATATTCTGCGCCAGAAGGCGATGGCACCGTTTGCCGGCGCCGCGGTGTATGGCGATGGGTGGCAGCAAGGCGCTGCGCTCGAAGCCGAAATCCGAGCGCATGCCGACACGATCTATCATCCGGTCGGCACCTGCCGCATGGGCGGCGACGCGGGCGCGGTGCTTGACCCGCAATTGCGCGTGCGCGGCACGGAGGGGCTGCGCGTGGTGGATGCGAGCATCATGCCGACGCTGGTGTCGGGCAACACCGCTGCACCTGCGGCGATGATCGGGGAGCGCGCGGCGGAGTTTGTGCGCTCGAGCAATAGTGCAGGGGCGCGGGCCGCGTAGGGAGGAGGGGGACACCGCACCCCGTACGTCATTGCGAGCCCTCGCGAAGCAATCCAGGATAACACGCGAAATCTTGCGTGTTATCCTGGATTGCTTCGCAAGGGCTCGCAATGACGATGCTGAATTACGGCTCTTCTTCTTTTGTGCTCCAGCCCGGTTCGGTCCGATGGCCGCCGGTGTCCAACTCCAGCGCGCTGATGCGCGTCATGTCGGCAATCGGCGTGCCGTCCTCGGCTTCGGTAATCGCGTCGGCGTAGCGCATGCCGAACCGCACCGCGGTTGGTTGGTAGGATTTCAGATCATAGACCACCGCGGAGAGCGACGGATCGCGCGCTTCCAGCGAAAAGAAGATCCGTGCATCTGCCGCCAGGAACTGCGATTCTTTAACGAAACCATGCAGCGGGCTGGTCTCGTCGATCGTGTGCATTAGCGTCCAGGTGAGTGGAAACACCGGAATGCGCGCGCGCTGCAAGCGCAGTTCGTGGGCGCGGCGAAAGGAAGTGCCCTCGGCCGAGGTTTCGTCCAGCAGCACGTTCAGTTTGGCGTGGGCGTCGCTCAGCACGCCGGCGCGGCCATTACCGATGCGCAGCATCAACGTGGGCATGCCGTTGTACAACGTGATGATCGGATGGTCGGCGAAGATGAATTTCGCTCGCGGCCGGGAAAACCGCACGAACGTGAGGCCAGTCAGGATGGCTGTGAACGCCAGGCCGCTGATGATTTCAGCGCACGCTACCAAATGGCCGAACAAGCCCGCCGGATACATCTCGCCATAGCCGACCGTGGCGAGCGTCTCGAAGCTGAAGAAAAACGCATCAAGAAAATCGCCCCGCCGCGCACCGTAGATCGAGCCTGGCACGATCGTATAGAGCGCCGCGAAAACCAGGTTCACGCCGAGATACACGCCAAGCAAAGTGGCGAGAAATTGCGGCCATGTCAGTGTGACCGCGACATGATACGGATCGCGCAGGTCGAAGCGCGAAATACCCTTCTTGATGAAGGCGTAGTCGCCCATGGTGATGTGGGCGCTGCGCTCACGCGGATGCCGAGTCATAGCCACGATCGTAGGGCGGAAGAGCGTTGGGCGGAAGGTGTAGAGCGGAAGAGCGAAGCCATATCCGCCTCGCTCGCGACATGAGAGGCGGATCTCGCTTCGCTCTTCCGCCCTACTGCCTTCCGCCCTACATCTTGCTGGTTACGCGGCTTCCAGCAGGCCGCCGGCGCGGTCGAGCAGGCGGGTGTGGTGGTCGGTGTCGCCAAAGGCGCTTTCGATCATGGTCAGGCGCTTGAAGTAGTGGCCTGACTTGTACTCCATGGTGATGCCGATGCCGCCGTGCATCTGGATAGCGGCCTGGCCCAGGAAACGGGCGGAATTGTTGATCTGGATTTTGGCGGCCGAGATCGCGGCGTGGCGTTCGCGCGCATTGTCGGACGCTGCCATCATGGCGGCATAATATTCCATGCTGCGGGCGGTTTCCAGCGCGGTAAACATGTCCACTGAGCGGTGCTGCAACACCTGGAAGCTGCCGATCGGCACGCCGAATTGCTTGCGCGTTTTCAGATAATCCAGGGTGAGTTCGTGCAGGGCCGCCATCGCGCCGACGGCCTCGGCGCACAGAGCGGCGACGGCGATGGCGCTGACGGCATCGATCAGGTCGGCGCCGTGATCAATGCTGCCGAGTACAGCGGACTCCGGCACTTCCACGCTGCCGAGGCTGATGGCCGCGCCCCGTTGGCCGTCCTGCGTCGGGAACCCGCGGCGGGACACGCCGGTGGTGGCGGGGTCGACCAGGAAGAGCGTGATGCCGTGACGGTCGCGGTGGCTGCCGCTGGTGCGGGCGGATACGATCAGTTTGGTTGCGGAATCGCCATGCAGCACGACGCTTTTGTCGCCTTCCAGCACGTAGCCGGCGGAGGTCCGGCGCGCGTGGGTGGTGACGGCGTGCAGGTCGTAGCGTGCTTCGCGCTCGGTGTGGGCGAAAGCGAGGCGCTCGGAGCCGTCGGCGATATGCGGGATCAGCGCTTCGCGGGTGGCGGCGTCGGCGCCGAGGCGCACCAGGTTGGCGCCGAGAATGATACTGGCGAAGAACGGCTCGAGTGCCAGGCCGCGGCCGATTGCTTCCATGACGATCATGGTTTCCACGGGCCCGCCGCCGAAGCCGCCGTCTGCTTCCGAAAACGGCAGCGCCAGCAGGCCGAGTTCGGCGTATTTCTGCCAGAGTTCCTCGCTGTAGCCGTAGGGTTCTGCCTGGGCTTTTTTGCGCTTGCCGAGATCGTCGTAGGCCTGGCCGATCAGCTTATCGACGCTGTCTTTCAGCAGCCGCTGATCGTCGCTGAACTCGAAGTCCATTGGTAAATCCTAAGAAAAGAAAAAAGAAAGGCCTTCTTTTTTGAAAAAAAGAAGCAAAAAACTTTTACTCTTGCGCCCTAACCACGCGACGTGGCGTTTGTCACCTGACGCGGAACCAAACAGAAAAAGTTTTTTGCTTCTATTTTTCAAAAAAGAAGATCTTCCTTCTTCTGCTAAAATCCAAGCACCATCTTGGCGATGATATTCCGCTGAATTTCGTTAGACCCGCCGTAGATCGAAACCTTCCGGTAATTGAAATACGTCGGCGCCGCGGTATCCGCCCAGCCAAACCCGTCCGGCAGATCGTTCGCGCCATCCGGCACGTCGTCCTCAAGGTCGTGATATGGCAGCGCGAACGGGCCGGCGAGTTCCAGCGCCAGTTCGGTGGTGCGCTGCTGGATTTCCGAGCCCTTGATTTTCAGGATCGAGCTGGCCGGATCGGGCATGCCGCCGCGGGCGCGTTCGTTGGCGATGACGCGCAATTGCGTCATTTCCAGCGCCTTCAGCTCCACTTCAACTGCGGCGACCTTGTAGCGGAAGCTTTCGCTGTCCCACATGTAGCCCCCATTCGCCGGCACGGTTTTCGCGAGATCGCGCAGCCTGCGCAGACGGGCCTTGCTGGTGCCGACGCGGGCAATGTTGGAGCGTTCGTTCGCCAGCAGGAATTTCGCGCAATCCCAGCCGCGATTCTCGGTGCCAACCAGATTTTCCACCGGCACGCGCACATCGTCAAAAAACACTTCGTTGACCTCATGCCCGCCATCGACGAGCTGGATCGGTCGGACCGTAATGCCTTTGCTGGTCATGGGCACCAGAATGAAGCTGATCCCCTCCTGCGGCTTGCGCGCCTCCGGGTTGGTGCGGGCCAGCACAAAGCACCAGTCGGCATATTGCGCCAGCGTGGTCCAGGTTTTCTGACCGTTGATGACCCACTCGTCGCCATCCCGCACCGCCTTGGTTTTCAGGCTGGCGAGGTCGGAGCCGGAGCCGGGCTCGGAAAATCCCTGGCACCACCAATCATCGAGGTTCGCGCAGCGCGGCAGGAAATGCTTCTTCTGCGCGTCGGTGCCGAAATGGGCGATCACCGGGCCGACCATGGCGGTGTTGAACGGCAGCGGCGCCGGCACATCATGCAGCAGCACCTCCTCGCCGAAAATGTATCGCTGCAGCGGCGTCCAGTCGCGGCCGCCCCACTCCACTGGCCAGTTGGTGACGGCGTAGCCGTGCTTGTTCATGATCTGCTGGCACCGCACCATTTCCTCGCGCGTCGCATGATGGCCCTCGGCGCCCTTCTTGCGGATTTCGGCGGGAATTTCCTCGCGGAAGAAGCGCCGGATCGTGTCGCGGAAGGCGAGTTCTTCTTCGGTGTAGCGGAGGTCCATGGCAAAGATCCTTAAGAAAGAAAGTGTTCTTTTTTGAAAAAAAGAACCAAAAAACTTTTACTCTTTACGCGCGTTGCAACCTGGCGCGTTCTTCTTCTACCAGCACGTTTGCCTGCAGTTTGCCGACCGGGCTTTTGGGCAAAAACTCTCTCAGTTCCAGGGCGGTGGGGAGTTCGTGGCGGCCCAGGCGATCCTTCAGGAACTCCCGCAATATCTCCAACGTCAAAACATCAGCGCCGGCTTTCAGTTTGATGAACGCCTTGGCCGCCTCGCCGCGGTATTCGTCCGGCACGCCGATCACGATCGTCTCCTCGACATCCGGGTGCTCGTAAATCGCGTTCTCGATCATGTTGGGATAGACGTTGAAACCGCCAGAAATAATCATCCGCTTCTTGCGGTCCACTATGGTGAACAGCCCGGTCTCATCCATTGTGCCGATATCGCCGGTGAGGAAAAACCCATCGACGAAGCTTTTCGCGTTCAGCTCCGGCTGGTTCCAGTAGCCGCCAAAGATGTTCGGCCCGCGGATGGCAATTTCCCCCACCTCGTTCGGGCCCAGCACCCTTGCCGGATCGTTCAGCGACACGATGCGGAGCTCGATATTGCACAGCGGCACGCCGATCAGCCCGGGCCGGTTTTCCACCGTCACCGGAATGCGGCTGCCGGCCGCCGCAGTCTCCGTCATGCCCCAGCCGCTGCGCAGCCGCCGCCTGAACAAAGCCTCCACCTGCAAGCCCACCTCATGCGGCAGCGGCGCACCGCCCGAGCCCAGCATGCGCAGCGAGGAGAAATCATGCCGCCCGACGCCAGGCTCGTTCAGCAAAGCAATCAGCATAGTCGGCACGGCCGGCAGGCTGTTGGCGTGCTTTTCGGCAATGTCACGAATGGTGGTCTGCACGTCGAACCGCGGCCGAAGCAATATCTCGCTGCCCTCCGCCACCGACAGCAGCAGAATGACACCGAGCGCGTAAATATGGAACATCGGCAGCACGGCAATGGTTTTCGACGTGCCGGCCGCCGGCGTGCTCTCGTCGCGCCAGGCGGCATAGATCGCAGTGGCGGCGGTCAGATTGCGATGGCTCAGCATGGCGCCTTTCGGCATGCCTGTGGTGCCGCCGGTATATTGCAGCAGCGCCACTTGCTCCGGGTCGATTGCCGGCCACGCGGCGGGCAGCTCGTCGGACAGTAGGCTTTCAAGACGGCGGATCTTCTCGCCATATGCTGGCGCCGGGGCCTCCGGGCCGCCCCAGAAGGAGTCCGCGCCGACGAACAGAAACTTTGCCAGGCCCATGTCGACGAACTTCGTGGCACCAATACCCAGGCCGGCCAGATCGGTGGAAATGATCACGTCGGCGCCGCTATCCGTCACCTTGTGCGCAAGCTCGCGCGGCGCATCGAGCGGGCTTAGATGCACCAGGCGCGCGCCGGCCTTCAGTGCGGCGAAGAAACACACGGTGTGCCAGGGCGTGTTGGGCAGGAACAACGCAATGGTGCGGCCGTGCGAAAATCCCTCGCGGAGGAAGCCGGCCGCCATGCGGTCCACCAGCCCCGCCAATTCCGCATAGGTGATCGTCCGGTCGCGATACTCGATGGCGATTTTGCCGCCCCATGCCGCCGCCGTGCGGTCGAGCAATGCCGGCACCGGCCCGGTCTCCAGCCGCATCCCCCAATCGACGTCAGCCGGATAGTGCTGTTCCCACGGATGCCGGGCGCGGTGGGTTTCGGCGGTCGGGTCCGGTGCGAGCGGGGCGATCTGGTCCATGGGGTTCCCTTGACGGCGGTGCCACTGGCGGGCCTTTGCCAGCACTCAAATTAGGGTAATTACCTCAACCGTCAAATCAGAACGGGAGGGGACAATGGCGGTAGACGAAAATTTCAGCCTGGCGGGCAAGATCGCGCTGGTGGCGGGCGGCAGCCGCGGCATCGGCGAGGCGATCGCGCATCTGCTGGCGCGGCACGGCGCGCATGTGATCGTCGCCAGCCGCAAGCTGCCGGCGTGCGAGGCGGTGGCCGAAGCGATCCGGGCCGCCGGTGGCAGCGCCGAGGCGCGTACCTGCCATATCGGCGAAATGGACGACATCGCGGCGACGTTCGAGTGGCTGAAGACGGCGCATGGCCGGCTCGACATCCTGATCAATAACGGCGCGACCAACGTCTATTACGGCCCGATCCAGGACACCGACCTCGGCGCCTACCAGAAGACGATGGACGTCAATGTCCGCGGCTATTTCTTCATGAGCGCCGCGGCCGTGAAGCTGATGGCCACGCACGGTGGCGGCGCTATCCTGAACGTGGCGTCGGTGAACGGCGTAGTGCCGGGCGCGCTGCAGGGCGTCTACAACGTCACCAAGGCGGCCGTGATCGGCATGACCAAATCGTTCGCCCGCGAATGCGCCCCGCTTGGCGTTCGCGTCAACGCGTTGCTCCCCGGCCTGACCCGCACCAAGCTGGCCGGCGCGTTACTGGAGGGGGCAACCGGGGACAAGTGGTCGGCGCATATTCCGATGGCGCGGGCGGCCGAGCCGTCCGAAATGGCGGGTGCGGTGCTCTACCTGGTGTCGCCGGCGGCGAGCTACACGACCGGCGTCGCGTTGAACGTGGACGGGGGGTATCTGGTGTCTTAGGCCATGCCCAACCGTGTCTCGGCTGATGGGCATGATTTTGTTACCAGCCTGCACTGAGCCTCACCTACCCACGCGCCGCGAATGCGGCGTATGTCATTGCGAGCCCTTGCGAAGCAATCCAGGATAACACGCGAGATCTCGCGTGTTATCCTGGATTGCTTCGCAAGGGCTCGCGACGACGAGGAGAGTCTGGGTCAACGATTGGTAATATAACAGGCCAGATCTTGCTTGTGCCTCCTGGGTTGCTTCAGCACGGCTCGCAATGATGTAGGCATCATGTGTGGCACTTGGGTATGTCAAACTCAACGCAACCTGCTATTAGTCTGCGTTGTCTTGTTTGTGCCTATCCTTTGTGCTCTCCGTGTTCTTTGTGATTAAATCTTTTCTGCGCCGCGGCGGATGCAGCGACCTTGGAACCTCCCTGAGCTGTCACCCTTTTTCTGCAACTTTTTCTTTCAGCGCAGCCGCGACGCGCTCCAGCACCGGCTGCCATTCGGTGGGCCGGATTTGCCGAAACAAACGTAAGCTTGTGTACCAGACGCAGTCTTCGCGGTTGAGCAGCCAGCGCCAGTCGGCGGGCTCGGGCACCAGCACCCAGGCGGGGCGGCCGAGCGCGCCGGCGAGATGGACCACCGCGGTGTCAACCGAAATGATCAGGTCGAGCGCCTGCATGACGGCACCCGTCTCGGCGAAACTTTCGAGCTCGGCGCTGATGTCGAGCAGGTTGCCACGGGTGGCGGCGTAGGCGCGATCTTCTTCGGGAAATGGTTTTTGGATCGCGACGAAATCCACATCCTCGTTCGACAGAAACGGGTGCAGTTTTTCGAGCCGCATGGTGCGGCGGGCGTTGTTCGGATGGGTGGGCCGGCCGGCCCAGGCGATGCCGACGCGCAGCCGGCCGGGCGCCAGCACGCTGTCCAGACGCGCGCGCCAGTGGGCGATGCGTTCGGGCTTGGAATGCAGGTAAGGTATGGGTAGCGGAATGTTATGCAGATCAGTCTGGAAAATCTGCGGCAGGCTTGAGAGCAGCACATACGCGTCGTGCGGCGGCACATCGGTCCATTTCGGAATGACCTGGGCGATGTCGGGGTGGTCGCCGAGCAGGGCCGTCACTTCGGGACCCCAGCCGATGACAAGCTCGGAGACGCGCTCGCGCACCCACGGGATGTAGCGCGCGAACTGGATCATGTCGCCGAATCCCTGGTCGGCGACGAGCAGGATGCGGCCGCCTGGCAGGCGCATGCCGTTCCATGGGGCCGCGACCATTTTGGGCAGCGTACCGCGCGCCTGGTCCAGCCGGTTTCGCCAGGCATATTCGGTCCACCCAGGCAGGTATTCGCCGAGCGAGAGCAGAAGTTCGCCGAGGCCCATGTGGGCGGCGGCGCCCTCCGGCTCCTTGGCGATGCCTTCACGGAAATGCTTCTTAGCTTCGTCGCGCTCGCCGCGGGTGAGGTGTGTGAGCGCGAGTTCGACCCGGTGGGCGGCGGTTTCGGGGCTGTAGCGCACCGCCTCCAGCCCGGCGCGCAACGCGTGGTCCAGCATATTCTTGCCGCGGTAGAGCGCGCAGAGATTGAGTTGCCAGTTGGCGACCGAGGGCTGGCGGGCGATGGCGGCTTCCAGCAGGGGGATGGCTTCGTCGACCCGGCCTTCCTGACCCAGGATACCGCCGAGCAGGCCGAGCGCACCAGGCAACTCGGGATGGGCAATCAGCACGTCGCGGCAGATGCCGATGGCTTCGTTGACGCGACGCAGTTTGGCGGCGTTCAGCGCGCGGGTAAGGGATTGCTCCGGCGTTTCCGCGCCGGGCGCGCCCGCAGCGCCTTGCGGCGGTTGTGCGACGGGCAACGGTGCCGCGGGCGCAGGTGGAGCGATCGCGGGGGCGGCGGCCGCGGCGGAAGCGGTCTGCTGTTGGGCGGCGGACATGGGTGCGGGCTCGCGGCGTGGGTGCGCGTTAGTAACGTGAACGTGCGCGGGCTTCCAGAGCGGACGGCGCCGTGGCAACGGAGGGGCATGGGGTATGTCGTGCTGGTGGCCATCGGGTTCGTGGCCGGCGTGCAGAATGCGTTGGCCGGGGGCGGTTCGTTCCTGACGTTTCCGGCGCTGCTGTTCTTCGGCATGGGCGCGCGGGCGGCGAATATTACCTCGACCGTCGCGCTGTTTCCGGGACAGGTCGCGACCGGCTGGGCGGGGCGCGCGCAGGTGGCGGGTGTCGGCGGTTTGAGCTTTTTCGTGTTGGCGGGGATCAGTCTGGTGGGGGGCGCTGCCGGGGCGCTGCTGCTGCTGGCCACGCCGGAGAGTTTCTTTCAGCGCCTGGTGCCGTTTCTGATTTTGTTCGCAACGGTCGTGTTTGCGTGGGGCAGTTTCGCCAAACGGGGCGGCGACGGGGCGGCGCGCATCGGCCCGCGGGCGGCGGCCGCGGTACAGGGACTTCTCGCGGTATATGGCGGCTATTTCGGTGGCGGGATCGGCATGCTGATGCTAGCGGCGCTGACATTGGCGGGGCTTGCGGTGCGGGCGGCGGGCGCGACGAAGAATGTTCTGAACGCGGTGCTGAATCTATCGGCCGTCGGCATTTTCGCGCTTTCACCGGATGTGCATTGGGGGCCGGCGCTGGCTGTGGCGGCGGGGTCGGTGGCCGGCGGGCAGGTGGGCGCCTGGGCGTTGCTGCGGGTAAATGAGCGGGCGTTGCGCGTTGTTATTGTGTGTATTGGGGTTGCACTGTCGGTGGCGATGTTCTGGCGGGCGTACGGGTAAGAAGAATGTTCTTCTTTGAAAAAAAGAACCAAAAAAACTTTTGCTCGTTTGCTTGCGCGCAAGCTTGAGCTTGTTCACGTCAGGTGATGAAGGCGCAAGAGAAAAAGTTTTTGTTCTTTTTTCAAAAAAGAAGGCGTTTCTTCTTACGGTATCAACAGCACCTGCCCGGTTGTTTGACGCCCCTCTAGCGCAATATGCGCGGCGGCCGCCTCGGCCAGCGGGTAGGTCTGGGTAATATGCGGCCGCAGCACGCCTTTTCGCACCGCGTCGAACAGGTCCGCGGCCATCTGGTCCAGGATCGGACGCTTGGCCGTGTAGGTAGCTAGCGTCGGGCGGGTCAGGAACAGGCTGCCCTTGGCGCTGAGCAGGCTGGGCTCGACCGGGGGGACGGGCCCGGACGCGTTTCCGAAACTGACCATCAGGCCGAGCGGCGCCAGGCAATCCAGGCTGGCGTGAAATGAGTCGCGACCGACGCTGTCATAAACAACCGGCACCATTTCACCGCCGGTAAAGCGCTTGACCTCGGCGGCGAGGGTTTTGATGCCGATGATCGCGTGGGCGGCGCCATTGGCCCGGGCGATGTCGGCTTTTTCCTCGGTCGAGACCACGCCAATGACGACGGCGCCGAGATGGCTCGCCCATTGGCACAGCAATTGGCCGACGCCACCGGCCGCGGCATGGACCAGGATTTTCTCTCCGGGCCGCACGACATGCGTGCGATGGATCAGGTAATGCGCGGTGAGACCTTGCAGCGTAATGGCCGCGGCGATGCGGCTGTCGATATCGGGCGGCAGCTTTATGGCGCGGTCGGCCGGGAGCACCCGATGCGTGGCGTAGGCGCCGAGCGACCCGGCGTAGGTGACACGGTCACCGGGTTCGAAGCCGTGGACATCGCTGCCCACTGCCTCGACGGCACCCGCGCCTTCCTGGCCGATGATGGCGGGGTAGCCGGGTAATTTGTAGAGCCCGGTGCGGAAATAGACGTCGATATAGTTCAGGCCGATCGCTTCGTGGCGGACCAGCAGCTCGCCGGGCCCAGGCTCGGGCTTCGGGACGTCCTCCCAGCGGAGCACCTCGGGGGCGCCGGTCGCGTGGATGCGGATGGCCTTGCTCATGGTTCCTCCGGCGGACGCGGCGGGTTAGGCCGTGCCACGTGTGTCGGCCTGTTCGAGGGTGAGGAGAAAGCGCTTCGTTGGTATGCCGTCGCCGCCGGAATAGCCGCCGATCCCGCCGGTGGCGACAACGCGGTGGCAGGGAATGATGATCGGCAGCGGATTGGCGCCGTTGGCGCCGCCCACGGCGCGCGGCGTTCCGCCAGCCGTGGCGGCGATCTCGGCGTAGGTGCGGGTCTCGCCATAGGGAATATTGCGCAGCGCCGCCCATATGCGCTGCCGGTATGGCGTGCCGGCGGGTGCCAGGGGCAGGTCGAACTGCTTCAGGGCACGGTCGAAGTAGGCGTGCACTTGCTCGGAGGCGGCGCGAAGCAAGGGGCTTGCGGTCTGGTCGCGGCCCCAGCCCCAGTCGACTGCAACGATGGCATCGTCCTCCGCTGACAGGGTCAGGGGGCCGAGCGGGGTGTGGAGCGAGAGTTGCGGCATCGAGGGAGCATTACCTACGCCGGGACCGCCGGGCGGAAAAGGGGCGCGGGAGGCCGCGCAAGCAGAAGAAGAAAGTGTTCTTTTTTGAAAAAAAGAACCAAAAAACTTTTATCCGTTGGGCTCCGCGCAAGGCGACGCGAGGCACGCTGGGTGGTAAGGGCGCAGAAGCAAGAGTTTGTGGTTCTTTTTTCAAAAAAGAACAGTTCATCGTATTTGTTAGCAGGAGAGCGTCGTTGGGCGAGCGGACCGCGGATGACCCACCATTATATTTCGACTTCCATGTTTTTGTCTGCGTCAATCGCCGGCCCGATTTGCATCCGAAAGGGAGTTGTGCGGTGCGTGGATCGGAACGGCTACGCGACTATATGAAGCTGCGGGCAAAGCAGCTCGGCATCGCACGGGCGCGTATCAATGCCGCCGCATGCCTGGACAGATGCGAACTGGGTCCATGCATCGTGGTGTATCCCGAGGGGGTTTGGTATCATATTGATAACGAAATCGATGTCGATGAGGTTTTGCAAACGCATCTTTTAGGCGCCGGCCGGGTCGAGCGACTGATGCTCGACACGCCGTAGGTGATGGCGGCGGCAAGCGCCACGATTTTTGCGCAGGCCAGCGGCGCCGGGCGCGGCGCGATTGCGGTGATTCGCGTGAGTGGCGACGACAGTTTTGCGATCCTGTGCGCGCTGTGCGGGCGTGTGCCGCCGCCACGGCGCGCGGCGGTACGGTCGTTGCGTGACGCGGACGGTCTGCTGCTGGATCGCGCGCTGGTGCTTTGGCTGCCCGGGCCTGGCAGCTACACCGGCGAGGATTCGGCCGAGCTGCATATTCATGGCGGGCCTGCCGTGCTGCGCGCGGTGAGTACGGCGCTCGTGGCGCGCGGTTGCCGCCCGGCCGAACCAGGTGAGTTCTCGCGCCGGGCGTTCATGAACGGCCGGATGGACCTGGTTGAGGCCGAGGGCATCGCTGATCTGGTGGCTGCGGAAACAGACGCGCAACGGCGCCAGGCGTTGCGGCAGATGGCAGGCGCGCCGAGCCACCAGGTCGCAGCCTGGGCGGAGCGGCTGCTGCGCCTGCTGGCATGGCAGGAGGCGCTGATCGATTTTCCCGATGAGGACCTGCCGGCCGATATCTCAGCGCAGTTGACCACGGGCATCGCTGACTTAGCGGCCGAGATCGAAGCCGCGTCACGCGATTCGGCCAAAGCCGCGCGGGTGCGCGACGGTTTGGTGGTGGCGGTGATCGGCGCACCCAATGTCGGCAAGTCGTCGCTCGTGAACGCACTGGCGGGGCGGGACGTTGCGATTGTCGCGGCAGCACCCGGTACCACGCGTGACGTTGTTGAGGTGGCGCTGGAACTTGCCGGCGTGCCGGTGACGCTGATCGATACGGCTGGCCTGCGCGAGACCGACGATCCGGTGGAGGCGGAAGGCGTTCGCAGGGCGCGGGCGCGCGCCGCTGCGGCCGATATTGTCATGCATGTATGTGATGCCAGCGGCGGAGACGAAGTGTTGTTGGCGGCACAAGAGCCAACCGCGCATATGCTGCGGATTGCCAACAAGGTCGATCTGGCGGCTGGGCCGGAAGGGTATTTGGGCGTGAGTGCGATAACGGGGGTAGGTCTCGCGGACCTCAGGAGCGCGTTAGAAGCGGCAGCGGCGCGGTTAACGATTGTCGGTGGCGGCGCAGCATTCAGCCGGACGCGGCATGTTGCTGCCCTTGCCGAGGCGGCCACTGCGCTGCGCGCTGCTGAGGTGTCCGCGCTGCCTGAACTGTGTGGTGAGGAGTTGCGGCTGGCCATGCGCGCGCTCGGGCGCATTACCGGCACTGTCGGCGTAGAGGATGTGCTGGATAACGTATTTGGCGCGTTTTGCATCGGCAAGTGACACTGCCTACGTAATCGTCGAGAAAGGTCCTGATTCCGAGTGACTTCGCGGCTAGGCGTCACGGTCGGAATGGCCGGGGCGATCTTGCGTGTGACGCTGGTTTGCTTCGCAAAGGGCACGCACGCACAGGGAAAGTTGAAGTTAATGCCATGCGAATGTGAGCCGCAAAGATTGCAACGGCATATTTGGAGAAGAACAAACTAAGCGTGGAAATGTATGGCCCGTAGAAATCTTCGGCATGAACGCCCTCGTGACCTTCGTGCCGTCGTGGTTAATTTTGCAGTATGCCATACCGGCCAGCATTCAGGATCATGGCCGGGTGGCCGAGAATGTCACGGATTTGGCGATGGTCGACGAACATTTTGATGTGATCGTGGTTGGCGGTGGGCACGCGGGCACCGAGGCGGCGGCGGCCGCGGCGCGTATGGGTGCGCGCACGCTGTTGCTCACCCATCGTGTGGAGACGATTGGCGAGATGTCGTGCAACCCATCGATCGGCGGCATTGGAAAGGGCCACCTTGTGCGAGAGGTCGATGCTCTCGACGGCGTGATGGGGCGGGCGGCGGATCGCGCCGGCATACATTTCAAGATGCTGAACCGGTCGAAAGGGCCAGCGGTTCGAGGGCCGCGGGCGCAGACGGATCGTGACCTGTATCGCGCCGCCGTGCAGGCAATTTTGACGGAAACCGACAGCTTGACTGTCCGAGCAGATGCCGTTGAGGACTTGTTGATTCAAGCAGATGGCAGGCTCGGTGGCGTTGTCTGCGCGGACGGGCGGCGTATTTTGTGCGGCGCGGCCGTGCTTACGGCGGGGACGTTCCTCCGCGGCATGATCCATATCGGGCGAACGCAGACACCGGCGGGAAGGGTTGGTGAAGCCCCCGCGGTGAAATTGGCGGAGCGCCTGGCCGACTTGAAGCTGCCGCTCGGGCGATTGAAGACCGGAACGCCGCCGCGATTGGCAAGAAAGTCAATTGATTGGGACGCGCTACCGCCAGACGCGGGTGATGCCGTGCCTGCGCCGTTCAGTTTTCTGACGGACCGGATTGAGACACGCCAGATTACGTGCAGGATCACAGCGACCACGCCGGAGACCCACCGAGTTATATTCGATAATATCCTGCTGTCGGCAGTCTATGGTGGCGCCATCGCTGGACGTGGTCCGCGCTACTGCCCGTCGATCGAAGACAAAGTCGTGCGCTTCGCGGACCGCGAGCGGCATCAGATTTTTCTGGAGCCAGAGGGGCTGGAAAGCGACCTGGTATATCCAAACGGAATTTCGACCAGCCTGCCACCCGATATCCAGGCGCAGATGATCGGGACCATTCCTGGGCTGGAGCGGGCAGAGATCGTTCGGCATGGCTACGCGATCGAGTATGATTATGTCGATCCGCGGGCCCTGAGCGCGTCGCTGGAAGTGCGGGCGCTGGGTGGGCTTTTTCTCGCGGGCCAAATCAATGGCACCACCGGGTACGAGGAGGCCGCGGCGCAAGGTGTGTTGGCTGGCGTTAATGCCGCCTTAAGGGCGAGCGGGCACACGCCGGCGATCCTGGATCGAGGTAGCAGTTATATTGGCGTCATGGTCGATGACCTGACGACACACGGGGTGAGCGAACCCTATCGTATGTTTACGTCCCGCGCCGAATTCCGGCTGAGTTTGCGGTGTGACAATGCTGATTTACGGCTTACCCCACTCGGGCTTACGCTCGGATGTGTCGGGCGGGTGCGGGAGGCCAAGTTCCAGGCGCATCAGCAGGAAGTATCCACTGCGCTGGAACGTGCCGCCGCCGATCTACTGTCCCCGCAGGGGTTGCAATCACATGGCGTGGGCGTGAAGGCCGACGGCCAGAAACGTGGCGTGCTGGACTTGCTCGGCAAGGGCTTTGATCTCTCCGACCTCGCCGGCGCATTCCCCTGGCTGCTCGACCTCGAAGCGCGTGCGCTCGAGCAAGTGCGCGTGGAGTCGCAATATCAAGGATATTTGCGCCGACAGGAGCTGGAGGCGCAGCACCTGCGTGCCGGCGACGCGGTGGTTTTGCCAAGCGACCTTGACTACAAGGCGATCGGCGGTCTTAGCACGGAAATGCTTGAACGACTTGATGCGACTCGGCCTGGCTCGTTCGGTGCGCTGTCCCGTATTCCGGGCATGACGCCACCGGCGATCATGGCTGTTATCGGCCATGTCCGTCGACTACAAGGCGGCGGTGCCCGTTTCACGTGAAACACTCTGAACTGGCGGAAATGCCCGTTTCACGTGAAACACGTGACCGCATTGACGCCTACGTTCATCTCCTGCTTCGCTGGAACTCAAAGATTAACCTCATCGCCCGAGGCGACGAACAACGCGTCACAGAGCGACACATCAACGACGCGCTTCAACTCGCGCCCCTAATGCCGACGGGCCTATGCAGCGCCATCGATCTCGGCAGCGGCGGCGGCCTCCCTGGCTTGGTTCTCGCCATCGTCACCAACGTGCATTTCCATCTCGTCGAAGCCGACAAACGCAAGGCTGCGTTCTTGCGGGAGGCGGCACGCGTCACTGCGGCGGCCGCCACGATCCATAATCTCCGCGTAGAAGCGGTCGAGTTGGCGCCTGCGTCTCTGGTCACGGCACGTGCCTTCGCGCCGCTCCCACGGCTGCTCGAATTAGCGTATCGCCTGCTCGCACCGACCGGCATAATGCTGCTACCGAAGGGCGAAACCGCCGATCGGGAATTGACCGACGCTGCCGGCCAGTGGAACATGGTCGTACAAAAGATCCCCAGTAAGACCTATCCGGGTGCCACCATCCTTCGATTGAGTGAGGTTACCCGTGTCTGATCCCGTGCCGGACGCACCGCGACTCCGACAGGGAGCGCCCCGGATCATGGCCGTTGCCAACCAGAAAGGTGGTGTCGGCAAGACCACAACCGCCATCAATCTGGCCACGGCACTCGCGCAAGCGGGCCAGCCCGTGCTGTTGGTCGATCTCGACCCGCAGGGCAACGCGTCGACAGGGCTCGGAATTGATCGGCGTGACCGGCGCGCCGGCACCTACGCCGTGCTCGTAGACAGCACACCGCCCCGCTCGCTGATCATGCCTACGGTGGTTCCAGACCTCGATATCATCCCGGCGGACTCGGACCTTGCAGGCGCTGAGGTTGAACTGGTGGGTCTGGACCAGCGCGAGTTCCGTCTGCGCGCGGCGCTGCAATCGCTGATCGGCTGTCGTTATGCCCACATCGTGATCGACTGCCCGCCGAGCCTTGGCTTGCTGACCTTAAACGGACTCGTTGCCGCGAATGCCGTTCTCGTGCCGTTGCAATGCGAGTTTTTCGCGCTGGAAGGCATCAGCCAACTTGTCCGAACCATCGAGCGCGTGAAGAAGAGCCTCAATCCGGGGCTAGCCCTGCAAGGCATAGTGCTCACCATGTTCGACCGGCGGAACAACCTCTCCGACCTCGTCGCCGCCGATGCGCGCAGTTTCTTCGGAGATCGCGTCTATCAGACGGTCATTCCGCGGAATGTCCGCATTTCCGAGGCACCGAGCCATGGCAAACCCGTGCTGCTGTACGATGTGCGCTCCCCCGGCGCGCAGGCCTACATCCAGCTCGCGCATGAATTCCTGCAGCGCGAAGGAGCGCTCGCCGCGTGAGCAGTAATCCTCGCCTCGGCCGCGGCCTAGCCGCCCTGATGGGTGAAGCGCCGGCGCCGGAAACCCCGGTAATTTCTGCCGGTGGTAGCGGCGTGCAAGCGCTGTCAATCGACGCGCTGGAGCCGGGCCCGTTCCAGCCGCGCCGTAACATGGCCCCGGGCGCGATGGCCGAGTTGGTGGAGTCGGTCAGAGCGCGCGGTATATTGCAGCCGCTATTGGCTCGCCGCGACCCAACGGAGGTTGGGCGCTATCAGATCATCGCCGGCGAGCGGCGTTGGCGCGCCGCGCAGGCCGCCGGCCTGCACGAAGTTCCAGTCCTGGTGCGCGAGCTGTCCGATCAGGACGCAATGGCAGCAGCCCTCGTCGAGAACCTCCAGCGCCAGGATCTGAACCCGATCGAAGAGGCGGAGGGTTATAAACGCCTGCTCGAGGAATTCGGGCTGACCCAGGAGCAACTTGGTGCCGCAGTCGGTAAATCCCGCCCGCATATCGCGAACACCATTCGCCTGCTGCAATTGCCGGATACGGTGCGAACCGAGGTGCAAGCCGGCACGCTGTCGGCTGGACATGCAAGAGCACTCCTCGCTCACGCCAATCCCGCGGAAGCGGCGCGCTTGGTTATCGCGAACGGCTTAAACGTGCGCCAGACCGAGGCGCTCGCCACCAATCGGGCGCCTGCGACCACGGGCAGCGCCGACAAACCGCAACGGACCCGCGATCCCGAGACGGACGCGCTGGAACGCGACCTCTCAGAAAAGCTCGGACTGAAGGTGCAGATTGCGTTCGACGGGCGTGGTGGGAGCGTGCGGATCAATTATCGCTCGCTCGATCAGCTTGATAGTCTGATTGCGGTCCTGACGCGATAACCGACCGACACGCTGCGTCCCGCGTCGTTGCAACACCAGCGATTTAGGTCACAGGGCAAGTCGTGCGTGTTGCCTTGGAGTACTCGCAAGCGCTGGAATCGCCAACTACGCGCGCGAGCAAGCAGGCAAGTATGCGGCCATCACCGGCGGCTCCCTGTTGGCCACACACTGCCGGGCGCCGTTTGCAAAAGTTTTTCGCTTCTTTTTTCAAAAAAGAAAGACCTTCCTTCTTACGCCCTGCTGCGCGCCTGCGCCTGCCGCGCCAGGCCAGCCAAAAAGCGCCGCACCAGCAGCTCAGGCCGACTCCCGGTTTGCTTACATGCAATCTCCACTTGGCGAGCCTCCTCCAACGCCCGCCCCAAAGCCTCGATCGGCCACAGCGCCAGGCTCGCGGTTACACCGGCAACGGCTCGAAAGAACACCGGCGGCCGCAAAGTGCGCACCGCGTCGGCCGCGGATATACCCGCCGCCATCCGCAATCGGGCCTGGTGCAACCGCTGCAGGTGGCTGATCGCCATCCGGATCAGCGCGATGCCGTTCAAGCCCTCCGCCAGCGCGCGCTCGATCGCCGCATCCGCGGTGACACCGTCGCCGCGAGTCGCGGCGATCAGCCCGTCATCCGCCGACGCGCCAGCCGCATCTCCGGCGGAGAGCCGTACCATCGCCAGATCGACCCGTCCACCTGCGCCGGCCAACAACGCCAGTTTCTCCGCCTCGGCCCGGACCACCGATCGGTCCCCGCCGACCGCTTCAGCAAGCCAACGTATCGCTTCCGGCTCGGCACCGACGCCGGCCTCCGCCAAAATCGTGCGGATCAGCTCCTGCAAGGCGCGCCCGTCCTCGGCGTAACACCCGATCGTCACCGCGTCCGGCGCGGCCTCGACGAAATTTCGCAACCGGCCTTTGCCCAAGCCAGGCGCTTCCAGAACGATCAATGAATCGGCTGCTGACTTTAGTGCTGTGCGCAAGGGCTCCAGCGCCGCATCCGTCACCTCGCGCACCCGCACCACCCGGCGTCCACCCGTCATCGCCAACGACGCGGCCTCGGCAGCGATATTTCCCCACCCCTCGCGATCCAACTCCGCCACCCGGAACGGATCGGTCAACGACCCGGCAACCAGTTGCGTCAATCCGCGCGCGCGCTCGCGAATCAGTCCCTCATCCTCGCCGACCAGTAGCACTGCGCGGCACTTGCCCGGATCGCGAAGAAATCCTGGGATCTGGCGCGTTTCCAGCTTCAAATCGATGCCCGCGCCATAAGAAAGGACGAATGTTCTTTTTTGAAAAAAAGAACCAAAAAACTTCTATCTGTTTGGTTGCGTGCAAGCTGAGCCAGCTTTACGTGTGGTGATGGCAGCGCGACAGCATATGTTTTGCGTTTTTCAAAAAAGAAAACTTTCCTTCCTTCTTTGATCATCACACGTGCGCGGGATGCGTCCGAAAATATACCGCCAGCGCCTGCACGATCTGGTCGGCCAAGTTCTCCCCCATGCGGCGCTGCACCGCATCATTGGCGAGATCGCTGTAAAAAAATTGTTCATCGATCACGTTGGTGCCATCGACGGACTGCACGGTGCCGGAAATGATCTTTGTGCCCACAGCGCCCGCGCGGCGGAGTGTCCACGCAGCCGTTCCGACAAACCGCGTCCGGTCGCTCGAATTGTCGCTTTGAATGCCCACCGATGCTCCGGTGTAGCCATATGCGACGCTCAACTCATATTGTTTCGGTCCGTCAGCGACACTGCCCTCCAGCCGCGCCTGCAAAGCCTGTCGCAACAATTGTCCATTACGGTTAGCGATTACATCGACATACACGTCGCGCAGCCCGCCAAGCGCCGGACCGCCAGGTGCGTAGAGCGGATGAAACCCGCATCCCGCGGCAGCCATCAGCGTCATCAGAGCGCTGCCGAACCGCAACGCGCGGCTTCCCATGCGCCCGGCCGGCGGTCTGGCCACCCCGGTCATTGCGCGACCACGAAATTCACGATCCGGTCCGGCACATGAATACGTTTCACAATCCGCACGCCCGCAAGCAGGCGCGCCACGTTCGGCTCCGCCGCCGCCGCCGCAATGACCGCGTCAGCAGGCGCGCCAGGGTCGGCCTCGATGGTCGCGCGCAGCTTGCCCATCACCTGCACTGCGATCGTCACCGATTGGGCCGCGACCAGCGCCGGATCGGCCTCCGGCCAGCGCGCATCCGCCACCAGCCCGGACGTGCCCGCGAGCTCGGCAAAAATCTGCTCCGCCAAATGTGGCATCGCCGGCGCCACAAGGCGCGCCAGCGTATCTACGGCCTCACGGCGCGCCCACGCCATGCCCGCATCCTGCGCTGCGCGATCCGCATCCGCGATGGCACCCGCTAGTTCGTATAGCCGCGCCACCGCCACATTGAACGCGAAA
>Ga0116226_10000381_pt1 | contig 37538 bp, 38 predicted proteins | sample S1TSphfallax_FD_89692 | JGI IMG/M metagenome (GOLD analysis project Ga0116226, IMG submission 89692) | Host-associated microbial communities from peat moss isolated from Minnesota, USA - S1T2_Fa - Sphagnum fallax MG | ecosystem: Host-associated > Plants > Peat moss > Unclassified | place: USA...
CCAATCACACATTGTGACGTCGGCGGGAGGGCACCGAAAACGCGACCGAAGCCCCCCATGCGAAATCGTAACATGTGCGCTGGCGGTACACTCCTCAACCCCTGAAGAGCTCGCTGAGCATTAGCCGGGGTGGCGCCTCGAAAGGCCAGAGGGTTACGCGGGAGCCCTACACAGCCCCTACACGCAAAGCAAACCGGCGATTTTTGGTGACCATTTTCGAGACTCTGAAAGCGGCGAAAATAACTTTAGAATCATATATTTGTAGATTGGTAGCGGGGGTAGGATTTGAACCTACGACCTTCGGGTTATGAGCCCGACGAGCTGCCAGACTGCTCCACCCCGCACCAGAGAGCCGCCCATTGTACTGGCGGCTACGCTGAATGCAAGCGAAACGTGCCAATCAATGCGCCGCCCACGCTATGGCACCGCCAGCTGACACCACCCGAGCAGCGCGGCCGGCGCCACGCCCAGAGCGATGACCAAGAGCGCATTCGCGCTCAGCACCGTCCGCATCAGCACCGAGCCGCCAATGACCGAGGAATCGGTGGGATCGTCGAAGTACATCAGCTTGACGATACGGAGGTAGTAAAAAGCGCCTATGACTGAAAACAGCACCGCAACCACGGCGAGCCACGTGAAGCCCACATTGAGAACGGCCTGCACCACGCCAAGTTTGGCCCAGAAGCCGACGAAAGGCGGCAGTCCCGCGAGGCTGAACATCAAAATCGCCATCATGCCCGCGAACCAGGGGCTGCGGGAATTCAGTCCTCTGAAGTCGGTGATCTGATCGGCCTCGAAGCCCTGGCGCGCCAGCAGCAGAATCATGCCGAACGCGCCGCATGCCACGACGGCGTAACTCACGATGTAGAACATGGCCGCCTGATAGCCCTGCGCCGTGCCCGCGAGAATACCGAGCAATATGTAGCCAACGTGCGAAATCGTCGAATACGCGAGCATGCGTTTGAGGTTGCTCTGCGCCACGGCCACGACGTTGCCGATGGCGATCGACAGCACCGACAGCACCACCAGCATCTGGCTCCAATCAGCCTGAGAGCCTGCCAGCGCCTCTGGCAAAAGCCGCATGGCCAACGCGAACGCGGCCAACTTCGACGCCGTGCCGATGAACACGGTCACGCAAGTCGGAGACCCTTCGTAGACATCCGGCACCCACATGTGGAAAGGCACGGCGCCGAGTTTGAACCCGATGCCGACCACCAGAAATGCGATGCCGAAAATCAAGCCCAGATTGTCGCCGAAGCCACCCCGGACGGCGGCCGCAATGCCATCGAGTTGCAAACTGCCGGTCACGCCATAAACGATCGACATGCCATAGAGCAGCGTTCCGGACGCGAGGGAGCCAAGTACGAAGTACTTGATCGCCGACTCCGCCGCAACGCCGGACTCACGATCGAATGCCACCATCGCATACAGGCATAACGACATCAATTCGAGACCCAGATAGAGCGTGATGAGGCTCGCCGCCGAGATCAGCACCATGGCTCCCAATGTCGCGAACAGCCCGAGCACGTAGTACTCGCCTTTCAGGATCGAGCGGCGGCGCAAATAGTCGGTCGAGTAGATGAACACGATCGCGACGATGAGCAGCGTCACGATTTTCAAGTGCTGCGCCATCCGGTCGAGTTCGAACAGATCACCGAGCGCCAAAAGTCGCATCGGCGTTGGCTGGGTCGCGGTGAACAAGGCGGCGATCAGCAGGCTCAACACCGCGAACACCGCCGTCAAATAGCGATTCGCATCCGTGAGCAACAGATCCAGCAACAAAATCGCACAGGCCGCCAGGGCCAGGAACATTTCCGGCCGGGCGAGAACGAGACCCGAGTTGAAGAATTCGACGCTGAAGGAGTTCATGGTTACCTTAAGGGGGGATCTTCGAGGCCAGCAACGTTTCGGACAGATGCTGCGTCGTTGCACGCATGACGTCCAGAAGCGGCGCGGGCCACAGCCCGACTCCGAGCACGGCAACGGCGAGCACGCTCAAGAGCAGCATCTCCCGCCCGTTGATGTCACGCAACGCGGCCACCTTGTCGTTCGCGACCTCGCCGAAGATCACCCGCTTCACCAACCACAAGGTATAACCCGCGCCCAACACCAGCGTGGTGGCCGCCAGGAACGAGAACCACACGTTGGCCTTGAACGACGCCAGGATCACCAGGAATTCGCCGACGAAGCCGGACGTGCCCGGCAATCCCGCGTTGGCCATCGCGAACAGCACCATGAAACCGGCGAACTTCGGCATGGTGTTGATGACACCCCCATAAGCGGAGATCTCGCGGCTGTGCATACGGTCGTACATCACCCCCACGCACAGGAACATCGCGCCCGACACGAGGCCGTGCGACAACATCTGCACGACGGCACCGTCCATGCCCATCTGGATGCCGGTGAGTTTGCCGGTGAGCGCCGCAATGCGAAAACCGATGAAAAGACCGAGCGTCACGAAGCCCATGTGAGCGATCGATGAATACGCAATCAGCTTCTTCATGTCGCGCTGTACGAGCGCCACGAACCCGATATAGACCACAGCGATCAACGACAGCGCAATGATGAGCCAATCGAGTTCCCGACTGGCATCTGGCGCGATCGGCAACGAGAACCGCAGAAATCCGTACCCACCCATCTTGAGCATGATGGCCGCCAGCACCACCGAGCCGCCGGTCGGCGCCTCGACGTGCGCGTCCGGCAGCCACGTATGCACGGGCCACATCGGCACCTTCACGGCGAACGCCGCGAAGAACGCCAGGAAAATGAACGTCTGTTCCGTCATGGTGAGCGGCAGGCGCTGGAAGGCGGCGAGCTCGTAGGATCCCGCTTTCAGGTAAAGGTAGATCAACGCCACCAACATCAGGAGCGAACCCAAAAACGTATACAGAAAAAACTTGATCGTCGCATAGACCCGGCGTGGCCCGCCCCAGATACCGATGATGATGAACATCGGCAGAAGCATCGCCTCCCAGAACACATAGAACAACACGCCATCGAGCGCGGCGAACACACCGATCATCAAACCCTCGAGGATCAGGAAGGCCGCGAGATACTGGGCCACGCGCTTCTCCACGCTGGCCCAGCCGGCAATGACGATCAGCACGGTGGTGAATGTCGTGAGCAGGATCAACGGCATGGAGATGCCGTCGACACCGATGTAGAAGTCCGAGTGAATCGACGGGATCCAGGAGGAACGCTCGACGAATTGCATGGCCGGCGTGCCGAGTTTGAAATCGATCGCGAGCGGCAGGCTCGCCAGAAACGTGAGGCTCGACACGCAAAGCGCAGCCCAGCGCGCCGTCTGTGCACGGTCGCCGAGTCCGAGAATCGCGAATCCGCCGACGATCGGTAACCAGATCAGCAGGTTGAGAAGGTGCCCGCTCAGCATCATGGACGCCAGACCAGCCACATCAGCAGCGATGCCAGGCCCAGGATCATGGCGAAGGCATAATGATAGAGATAACCCGACTGGGCGTAACGCAACACGGAACTGAACCAGCCGACGAGCCGGGCGCTGCCATTGACCAGGCCGTTGTCGATCAAGTCCTGGTCACCGAAACGCCAAAAGCCGTTGCCCAGGGCACGGGCGCCGGCGACGATCACATTTTGATTGAATAGATCGAAGCCGTACTTGTTGACCAAGATCGTATGCAGCCACTTGAACGATCGCTCCGCCTGGTCGGCGAGTTCGGGTTTGCGCAAGAAGAACAGGTAGGCGGTACCGACTCCGGCGGCAGCGAACCACAGCGGCAGCGACAGGAACGACGACAGCACCAGCATGCCCGAACCGTGAAACTCCTCCGCCAGGTGTCCGAGCACGTCGTTGGCAGGCAGCACATGTATCGCCTCCCGGAAGAAATCGCCGTACAACAGCGGCTTCACGGTGAACCAGCCGAGCAACGCCGACGGAATGGCGAGCAGCACGAGCGGACCGGTCACCACCCAGGAGCTTTCGTGCAAATGTTCCCGGGTGTGATCATCCATGCGCTCCTTGCCGTGAAACGTCATGAAGAACAGGCGGAAGGTATAGAGCGCGGTGACGAACACGCTCGCGAGCACGCAAAAGTAGGCGTAGCCCGATCCGACACGATGCGAGACACCCACCGCATCGATCAGCGAATCCTTGGAAAAGAATCCCGACGTGCCCGGAAAACCGATCAGCGACAAGGCGCCTACCAGAAAGGTCCAATAGGTGATCGGCAGATACTTGCGCAATCCTCCCATCAAGCGCATGTCCTGCTCATGGTGCATGGACATGATGACCGAGCCCGCCCCGAGAAACAGCAGCGCCTTGAAGAAGGCATGCGTCATCAAGTGGAAGATGCCCGCGCCGTAGGCGGAGACGCCGAGCGCCGCGGTCATGTAGCCGAGCTGTGACAACGTCGAATAGGCCACCACCCGCTTGATGTCGTTGTTCACCACACCGAGGATGCCCATGAAGAAGGCGGTGGTGGCACCGATGATGAGCACGAAGGACAGCGCCGTCTCGGACATCTCGAACAGCGGCGACATCCGCGCCACCATGAAGATGCCCGCCGTCACCATGGTCGCGGCGTGGATGAGCGCCGAAATCGGCGTCGGGCCCTCCATCGAATCCGGCAGCCAGACGTGCAGCGGCACCTGGGCGGATTTTCCCATCGCGCCGATGAACAGGCATATGCAGGTGAACGTGATGGCCGGCCAGGCAATGGTGTCGGTGACGTGGATGAGGCCGCCCGCGAACTGGCCTGATTTTGCGAATACGGTGGCATAGTCGAGCGAGCCGGTGTAGCGCAGCACCGCCGCGATGCCGAGGACGAAGCCGAAATCCCCGACCCGGTTCACCATAAACGCCTTCAAGTTCGCGAACACGGCGGTCGCCCGGGTGTACCAGAAACCGATCAGCAGGTACGACACCAGCCCGACCGCTTCCCAGCCGAAGAACAGCTGCATGAAGTTGTTGGCCATCACCAGCATCAGCATCGCGAACGTGAACAGCGAGATATAGCTGAAGAAACGCTGATAGCCGTCATCCTCGTGCATGTAGCCGATGGTGTACACATGCACCATCAGAGAGACGAAGGTGACCACCACCATCATCATGGCCGACAGATTGTCGACCAGGAATCCGACCTCCATCTTGACCCCGTCGCTGACCAACCAGGTATACACCGGGCCGTTGAACGCAGGCATCTCCCCCGTGACCAGTTTCCACAGCACGTCGATCGACAGCGCGCAGGAAAGGCCGACTCCCGCGATGGTGACCGTTTGAGCACCGACGCGGCCGATCGTGCGACCGAACAATCCGGCGAGGATCGCTGCGACCAGCGGCGCGAGCGCAATCGTGAGATATATCGACGGCATTATTCTCGTTATCCCTCTTCTTAAGCTTCAGCCCTGGAGCGTATCGAGATCTTCGACGTCGATGCTGCGGCGCTCCCGGAACAGCACGACCAGGATCGCCAAGCCGATCGCCGCTTCCGCGGCCGCCACCGTCAAGATGAAAAACACGAATACCTGACCGCTGATGTCGCCCCTGAACCGCGAGAATGCGACGAAGTTGAAATTCACCGCGAGCAGCATGAGCTCGATGCACATGAGCAACACGATGATGTTGCGGCGGTTCAAGAAAATGCCGGCGACCGCGATGGCGAACAGGATTCCCGACAGCGCGAGCACGGACGTGAGCGTGATCATAGGCGCTTCTCCGACGCCATCTTGACGAGCCGCACACGATCCCGCGCCCGCACTGCCACCTGTTGGGCAATGTCCTGGGGCTTGCCACCCACCCGACGCCGCAGCGTGAGCACGATGGCGGCAACGCTCGCCACCAGCAGGATGCAGGCGGCGAGTTCGGCCGGATAGGCATAGCGGGTGAACAGCACCACACCGAGCGCACGGGTGTTCGAATAATGATCGGGCAGCGGCGGCGCAGTCTTGAAGGTCGCTCCGCCCAGATGGCGAACCACGATGACGTTGATGATCGCGAACACGACGAAACCGGCGACGGTCACCGCCAGCGGCCAATAACCGGCCAGACTCTTGCGGAATTCCTCGATATTGACATCGAGCATCATCACCACGAACAGGAACAGCACCATGACGGCGCCCACGTACACGAGCACCAGTACGATCCCCAAGAATTCCGCATCGAGGAGCAACCAGATGACCGCGCTGTTGAAGAAGCACAGCACCAACAGCAGCGCGGAATGGACTGGATTACGTGCCAGGATGACGCCGAACGCGGCACCCACCAGCACCGTGGCGAAGACGAAGAAAAGAATGGTCGGAAACATCAGCGATACCGCGCATCGGCGGCCCGATCCGCCGCGATCATGGCTTCGTAGCGCTCGCCGATCCCGAGCAGCTTGTCCTTGTTCATGATGTTCTCGCCGCGCTTTTCCATATGGTATTCATGGATGCGGGTTTCGACGATGGCATCGACCGGGCAGGCCTCCTCACAGAAGCCACAATAGATGCATTTGAACAGATCGATGTCGTAGCGCGTGGTGCGGCGGGTGCCATCACTCGCCACATCGGACTCGATCGTGATCGCGAGCGCCGGACAGACGGCCTCGCACAACTTGCAGGCGATGCAGCGTTCCTCGCCGTTCGGATACCGGCGCAGCGCATGCAAGCCGCGGAAGCGTGTGCTCTGCGGGGTCTTCTCCTCGGGATAATTGACCGTGACCTTGCGCTGGAACATGGCCTTGCCGGTGACCATCAGTCCCTGCAGCAATTCCCACAGCAGAAAGGTCTTGAAGAAATTGCGCATCAGACGTGCCCCTTCCAGGGACCGACATGGAGGTACACCATGCCGCCCTCGACCAACAGCCAGACCAGGGTCACGGGTATCAAGGCCTTCCAGCCGAGCCGCATGATCTGGTCATACCGGTAGCGCGGAAACGTCGCACGCAACCACAGGAAACCGAACATCGGAAACAAGGTCTTCAGACCGAGCCAGAAGAATCCCGGCGTTGCGAGCCAGGCATCGGCGGGCAGATAGCCGTCGAGCGGCGACAGCCAGCCGCCGAAGAAGAAGATCACGGTCAACGTCGAGATCAGGATCATGTTCACGTATTCGGCGATGAAAAACAGCGCGAACGCCATGCCTGAATAATCCACGTGAAAACCGGCGACGATTTCCGACTCGCCTTCGGCGACGTCGAAGGGCGCACGGTTGGTCTCCGCCACTCCCGCGATGAAATACACGACCAGCAGCGGAAACAACCAGAACCAGTTCCAGCTCAACGCACCGCCGTGCTGAGCGTTGATGATGTCGCCGAGGTTCAGACTGCCCGCGGCCATCAACACGCCCACCATCGCGAAGCCCATGGCAATTTCGTAAGCCACGATCTGAGCGGCTGAGCGCATGGCGCCCAAGAAGGCATATTTCGAGTTGGCGGCCCAACCCGCCAGGATGATGCCGTACACCCCCAGGGACGTGAGCGCGAGCACGTACAGAAGGCCCGCATCGATGTTCGAGAACACCCGTTCGGGCGACAGCGGGATCACGGCCCAGATGCCGAGCGCCGGAACCATCGCGAGAAACGGTGCCAATCGGAACAGAAATCCATTCGCATCCGCGGGAATGATGATTTCTTTGAACATCAACTTGAACACGTCCGCGAACGGCTGGCCGGCACCCGGAATCCAGAACAGATTGACCCGGTTCGGTCCCTTGCGCGACTGGATCCAGCCGATGACCTTGCGTTCGGCCAACGTGTAGTAGGCCATGATGAGAATGATGCACACCACCACGATCACCGCCTGGATCAAGGTCAGCAACGGAAACGTCCAATACGGCGTGATGCGGTCGGACAACCAATCGCGAAGCGGAGTCCATTGCCACATGGCTAGATCACGTCACGGGCCAGCTGCCCGTCCCGGGTCTTGGCCAGCGCCTCCGAGCCACGCACCAGCACGTCGATCTGGTAGGGAGGAATATCCAACCAGTGTCCCGCGGGGGCCGCACTCGACGGCTGCCCCGTGCCTGGCGGCTCCGCGGCGGCGCTCGGCGGCTTCGCAGCGTCATCCGTCAGCGTCGCGCGCTGCGCGCCACAGGCCTGCCGCACCGCCTCGCGTACCTCATCGGCGCTGACGTAATCGATGGCGGGTATCGACAAGAGATTCGCGAGCACGCGCAGCACCTTCCAGCCCGGCCGGCTATCGCCCACCAGTTTTGCAGCACCCGCCCAGCTCTGCCAAACGCCTTCGCCATTGACGAAGGTACCGGCGGATTCGGCGTACGAACCGATCGGCAGGATCACATGCGCCACCTCGCGCAGGCTTGCCGTGAGGTGCGTGGTCGCAGCCACCACGAATTCGGCCTTGGCCAGAGGTTCGGCTCCTCCCGCCAGATCGTCTGCCGGATCGATGCCGCCGACCAGCATGTAGGCTTTGAGCGCCGTGGCCAGCATGGCATGGGCGGTCAGGCCCGGCGTGGCAGCGGGTCGCCCGCCGGCCTCGCGATGCGGCACCGCGCCCGCCAGATAGGCACCGGCGCTATTCGGCCCTTCGGTCAGCACGCCGACGCTGGCGCCCAACATCTGCGCCAGAGTAGCCGCCAGCGCTTTGAGTTGCGAATAGCCCGGGTGACGCTGGGCCAGACACCCGAGCAGAATCGCGCGTCGCGTGCCGGTCGCCAACGCACCCGCCACGGCTCGATGGCCGTCGCCCACCTCGGCGGACGGTACGCCCGTTGGCACCGGTTGCCCGGCAGCGGCCGCGGCGGCCCGCACCACGGCGGCCAATTCGGTCACGAGATCCGTCTCGGCCAGCCGGTTAGCCGCTACGGGAAACAAGTACTCGAACTGACGCGGATTCAAGAACGCCACCTTGGCACCGGCCTTCACGGCCGCCTTGCGAATCCGATGCGCCATCATCGGCATCTCATGGCGCAGGTTTGAACCGATGACCAGCAGCGCCTCGAGTTTTTCGACGTCGGCTATCGCCAGGCCAAAATTCGGCGCGATCCGCTCGGTCTCTTGGGAGCGGAAATCGAGCTGACGCAGACGGTGATCGATATTGGGAGTGCCGAGGCCGCGGGCGATCCGCCCGGCGAGATAGCTCTCCTCGACCGTCGCCATCGGCGAGACCAGGAAGCCGATCTCGGCCGCACCGTGCGCCCGCGCCGCCTGCTGCAAGCCTTCCGCGGCGGCATTCAAGGCAACATCCCAATCCACCGGCGCGAGCATGCCATGGATGCGCATCATCGGGGTCGTGACCCGCTCGGGCGAGTAGATGCCCTCGAAACCGAAGCGGTCTCGATCCGCGATCCAGGTTTCGTTGATTGCCTCATTGGGGCGCGGCACCATGCGCATGATCTTGCCGCGCAGTACGTGTGCGAAGACGTTGGTGCCGAAGGCATCGTGCGGCGAGACCAGCGGTTGCTGCTGCATCTCCCAGGACCGCGCGTGGAACCGGAACGGCTTGTTATTGAGCGCCCCCACCGGACACAGGTCGATGATGTTGGCGGACAGTTCGTGATCGACGCTGTGTTCGATATAGGTGCCGACTTCCATGTTCTCGCCGCGGCCGGTGGTGCCCATCTGCGGGTAACCCTGGATCTCGACGCCGAAGCGGACGCAGCGCGTGCAATGAATGCAGCGCGTCATGTCGGTCGACACGAGCGGTCCCAGATTCTTGTCCTTGATGACCCGCTTGCGCTCGGCGAAGCGCGAGATGTCACGGCCGAACCCCATGGCGAGATCCTGAAGTTCGCACTCACCGCCCTGGTCGCAGATCGGACAATCGAGCGGATGATTGATGAGCAGAAACTCCATGGTCGCGCGCTGCGCCGCCACCGCCTTCGGCGAACGAGTGAACACCTTCATGCCCTCCGTCACCGGCGTGGCGCAGGCGGGCAGCGGCTTCGGCGCCTTCTCCACCTCGACCAGACACATGCGACAGTTCGCCGCGACGGTGAGCTTCTCGTGATAACAAAAGCGCGGAATGTAGATATCCGCAGGATCGGTCACCTGCATGATCATCTGGCCTTTCCGGGCCTTGAGCGGTACGCCGTTGACTTGGATATTGACCGTGTCGTCGCTCATGTCCGTCCTCAGGCCGCCACGGAGTCGGTGGGCACGGGAGCCATGGGCTGGCCTTCCACGATGGAGCGGCCCTTGTGCTCGATCATGTACTCGAACTCGTGGCGATAATGCTTGAGGAAGCTCTGCACCGGCCATGCCGCCGCATCGCCGAGCGCGCAGATGGTATGGCCTTCGATGCGGTTCGCCACGTCGAGCAACAGGCCGAGGTCTTCGCTGCGGCCTTGGCCGGCGATGATGCGCTTCAACATGCGATCGAGCCATCCGGTGCCCTCGCGGCAGGGCGTGCATTGGCCGCAGGACTCGGACATGTAGAAGCGCGACAGCCGCTCGAGCGCCCGCACCATGCAGGTGGTCTCGTCCATGATGATCATCGCGCCGGTGCCCACCGATGAGCCGGCCTTCTTGACCGAGTCGTAGTCCATCGTGCACCCCATCATGATCTCGCCCGGCAGCACCGGCACCGAGGAGCCTCCGGGAATGACCGCCTTCAGCTTGCGGCCCTTCCAGATGCCGCCCGCCAGCGCGAGCAGGTCCTTGAACGGTATGCCCATCGGCAACTCGTAGTTACCGGGTTTGGCCACGTGGCCCGACACGGAAAAAATCATCGTGCCGCCTGAGTTCGGCACGCCCAATCCGGCGAACCAGGCCGCGCCCTTGCGCAGGATGGCCGGCACGGATGCATAGCTCTGCGTGTTGTTGATCGTCGTCGGTTTGCCATACAGGCCGAAGTTCGCCGGAAACGGCGGCTTGAATCGCGGCTTGCCGGGTTTGCCCTCGAGCGATTCGAGCAGTGCGGTTTCCTCGCCGCAGATGTAGGCACCGGCACCGATGAAGCTATGCAGGTCGAAATCGACTCCGGAGCCTTGGATATTCTTGCCGAGCAGTCCCGCGGCGTAGGCCTCGGCGAGCGCCGCCTCGAAACGCGGAAAGGGCTCGCCCATGAATTCGCCGCGGATGTAGTTGTAGCCCACCGTGGCCGTCATGCAATAGCCGCCGATGGCCATGCCTTCGATCACGGCATGCGGGTTGAAGCGCAGGATGTCCCGATCATGGCAGGTGCCCGGCTCGGACTCATCGGAGTTACACACCGCGTACTTCTGCACCGGTGAGGAGCGCGGCATGAAGCTCCATTTGACGCCGGTGGGGAAAGCCGCGCCACCCCGCCCGCGCAGGCCCGAAGCCTTGACCTCCTCGATGATCTTTTCGCGCGGGGTCTGTTCCTTGAGGATCTTCTCCCACGCCTGGTAGCCACCGAACTTGCGATAGCCCTCCAAAGTCCAGGACTTCTCGTATTTCAACGCCTCGAACAACAGGAGGTTCTGCTCGTACTGCTTCTCGGTCATCGCGTTTTATCGCTCATGTCAGCGCATCCAAAATCTCGTCGACCACGGCGGGCTCGAGATTTTCGTAATAGATATGATCCACCATCATCATCGGTGCCCCGGTGCAGGCGGCCAGGCATTCCTCCTCGCGCTTGAGGAAGATGCGGCCGTCGGGTGTGCTCTCGCCCGTCTTGATACAGAGCTTCTTCTCCACGTAATCGACGATATCCTGGGAGCCGCGCAGCATGCAGGAGATATTCGTGCACACCGACACGTGGTGTCGACCCACCGGCTTGGTCTCGAACATCGAGTAGAAGGTCGCGATCTCGTACACCTGGATGTTCGGCAGCCCGAGGTAGAGGGCCACCGCATCCATCAGCGCCGTGGTCAGGAAGCCGTCGTTCTCATGCTGGACCGCATGCAATGCGGCAATCACCGCCGAACGCTTGCGATCGGCGGGAAACTTGGCGAGCCAGCGGTCGATCTCCGCGCGGACATGGGCTGATAGCTCGACGCTCATCGGTCGATCTCGCCAAACACGATGTCCTGGGTGCCGATCACCGCCACCACATCGGCCAGCATGTGGCCTTGGACCATTTCATTGAGCGAGGCCAGATGCGCAAACCCGGGGGCTCGTACTTTGAGCCGATACGGCTTGTTGGCGCCGTCGGAGACCAGGTAGACGCCGAGTTCGCCCTTCGGTGCCTCGATCGCCGAATACACCTCGCCCGCCGGCACGCAGTAGCCCTCGGTCATCAATTTGAAGTGATGGATCAATGACTCCATATCGCCTTTCATCTCCTCGCGCCGCGGTGGCCGGACCTTGCGATCGTCGATCATGATCGGCCCCGGATTCGCGCGCAGCCAATTCACGCACTGACCGATGATGCGGTTCGATTGACGCAGCTCCTCGATGCGCACCAGATAGCGATCGTAGCAATCGCCGTTGAGACCGACCGGGATGTCGAAATCGATGCGATCGTAGACCTCGTAAGGCTGTTTCTTGCGCAGATCCCATTCGATCCCGGAACCGCGCAGCATCGGACCGGAGAAGCCGAGTTGCATCGCCCGCTCCGGGCTCACCACGCCGATGTTCACCGTGCGCTGTTTCCAGATGCGATTGTCGGTGAGCAGCGTCTCATACTCGTCCACGCAGGCTGGAAAACGCTGGACGAAATCGCCGATGAAATCGAGCAACCCGCCCGCGCGCCGTTCGTTCAGACGATCGGCACTCTTCTTGCTGCGCCATTGCGACGGCTGATATTTCGGCATCACGTCCGGCAGGTCGCGATACACGCCGCCGGGGCGGTAATAGCTGGCATGCATGCGCGAACCGGAGACCGCTTCGTAGCAGTCCATCAGATCCTCGCGCTCGCGGAAGCAGTAGAGGAACACGGTCATCGCGCCGATGTCGAGGCCATGCGACCCGAGCCACATCAGATGATTGAGCACGCGCGTGATCTCATCGAACATCACGCGGATGTATTGGGCGCGCGGCGGCGGCGCAATGCCGAGGAGCTTCTCGATCGCGAGCACATAGGCGTGCTCGTTACACATCATCGACACGTAGTCCAACCGGTCCATGTAGCCGATCGATTGATTGAAGGGCTTGGATTCGGCCAGTTTCTCGGTGCCCCGATGCAGCAAGCCGATGTGCGGATCGGCCTTCTGGATCACTTCACCATCCATCTCGAGCACCAGACGCAGCACCCCATGAGCGGCGGGATGCTGCGGCCCGAAATTCATCGTGTAGTTGCGAATCTCAGACATTCGGAGTCCCGTCGGGCTTGGCGTTGGTGAGCGCCGGATCGTAGCGATTGTCGTGACGGATGACTTTAGGCACGAGCACGCGCGGTTCGATGCTCACGGGCTGATACACCACCCGGCCCTTCTCGGGGTCATAACGGACCTCGACGTTGCCGGACAGCGGAAAGTCTTTGCGAAATGGATGACCGATGAAGCCATAGTCGGTGAGCAATCGGCGCAAGTCCGGATGGCCGCGAAACAGGATGCCGAACAGATCGAAGGTCTCGCGTTCGAACCAGTTCGCGGAAGCCCAGATACCGGTCACCGAGTCGACCATCGGTTGCGCTTCATCGGGGCAGAACACCTTGAGCCGCACGCGCTGATTGTGGGCGATCGATAAGAGGTGATACAGCACGGCGAACCGGGGAGGAGGCGGCGCGGCATCCGGCGCCGGGGCGGCGATTTCCGACAGTGCCCGGTTGCGCCGTGCCACGCCGCGGCTGAAGCCCGACGAGGTCGCGGCCTCGGTCTTCCATTCGCTGCGTCCATGCTCGAGGTAGTCGACGCCGCAGACATCCATGCACATCTGGAATCTCAGCTCGACGTGATCGCGCAACGTCGTTGCGACGTCGAGCAGCCGCGAGGATTCGACTTCGAAGGTCAGTTCGCCCGGGTGGCACGGGAGCGGCCGCAAGCCGTCCGGAATCACACGGCGGATGGCTGCGGACAACACCTCTAGGCGTGTCGGCGGACCCTCCGCCGAAGCGACGCCGGCCGCCTCGATCATCGGATGATGGCCTTGTTGCGCTTGATCTTGTTCTGTAACTGGATGATGCCGTACAGCAGCGCCTCGGCCGTCGGCGGGCATCCGGGCACGTACACGTCCACCGGCACGATGCGATCGCAGCCCCGCACGACGGCATAGGAATAATGGTAATAACCACCGCCATTGGCGCAGGAACCCATGGAAATCACCCAGCGAGGTTCGGCCATCTGGTCGTAGACCTTGCGCAGCGCCGGCGCCATCTTGTTGACCAGTGTACCGGCAACGATCATCACGTCAGACTGACGCGGACTCGGCCGAAACACGACACCGAAGCGATCGAGGTCATAGCGCGCGGCGCCGGCATGCATCATTTCGACGGCGCAGCAGGCCAAGCCAAAGGTCATCGGCCAGAGCGAGCCGGTTCGCGCCCAATTGATGAGCTTGTCGACGCTGGTGACTTCGAACCCGCGCACGCTGGGGATGTCGGCTGCCACCTCGTCTAGTCCCATTCGAGAGCTCCCTTGTGGTAGTCGTAAGCCAACGCGATGACGAGAATCAGCGCGAAGATCAGCATCGAGACCAAGCCGAACGTACCGGTGATTCCCAGCGACACCGCCCAGGGGAAAAAGAACGCGATCTCGAGATCGAACACGATGAAGATGATGGCGACCAGGTAGTAGCGCACATCGAAACGCATGCGCGAATCCTCGAATGCCTCGAATCCGCACTCATAGGGCGAGAGCTTTTCCGCATCCGGGCGTCGCGGGCCGGCAATCCATCCGATGGTGAATAGCGCCAGCCCGATCACCGTGGCGAGACCTAGGAAAATCAGGATCGGTAGGTACTGTCGCAACATCGTCAACGTCGGTGACTGAACTTAATGAGCGCCATCATAACAGGCTGACCCGCCCCGAGTCGCGCCGCGTCAACCTCCCCACGAGTCGATCGTTGTCCTATTCTGCATGACCAAAGACGGTCATGCAGCCCATTATGGTGCCGACGGCCGGACTCGAACCGGCACAGGTTGCCCCACTAGCCCCTCAAACTAGCGCGTCTACCAATTTCGCCACGTCGGCATGAATCATTTATTTGACCGGAGTCGCCGGTGCCGGCGCCGGCGCCGTCATCATCGATCGTTCCAGCACGCTGTTGGAGTCCGCCGAGGATTTTGTACCCATGTAGGCAAGCAGCAGACTGGTGCCAAAGAACAGCGCCGCGAACGCCGCGGTCAATTTCGAAAACAACGTGCTCGTGCCACGGGCACCGAACACCGTACCGGAGGCACCGGAACCGAAACCGGCACCCGCCTCAGCGCCTTTGCCACGCTGCAGCAGCACCAGCAGAATAATGACGAGCGCGAGCACAACGTGCACCGCCAGAAGAAAACCACGCAACATAGAAAACTCTCAGTGGCGAACGGCCGCAGCCGCGCAAATCTCCAGAAACTCATCGGCACTCAACGAAGCACCGCCCACCAACCCGCCATCCACATCCGGCATCCCAAACAGCTCTGCTGCATTGCCACCTTTGACGCTGCCCCCGTAAAGGATCCGTAAATGGCCCGCTATATTAGCATCTTGCGCGGCAATCCGACCGCGCAGGTAAGCATGCACCGCCTGCGCCTGCGGCGGCGTGGCGGTGCGCCCAGTACCAATGGCCCACACCGGTTCGTAGGCAATCAGCGCCTGCGCAAAACTTGCGATCCCGTTCATGGCAATCACCGCGTCGATCTGCCGTGCCACCACCGCTTCGGCCTGATGAGCCTCGTGCTCCTCGAGCGTCTCACCGACGCACAGCACCGGCGTGAGGCCCGCCCGCACCACCGCCGCGAACTTCCGCGCGACGAGTGCATCATCTTCGTGGTACAGCCGGCGCCGCTCGGAATGACCGACGATGACGTACCGGCAGCCCACGTCCCCGAGCATCGAGATGCTCACTTCGCCGGTGAAGGCCCCACCGGCATCGGCACAGACATCCTGCGCCCCGACCCGGATCGTGCCCCCCTCCAACATCCGGGTCGCATCGGCGAGGTAGACATACGGCGGGAACACCACGATGTCGACCGGCCAGTCCGGCTTCAGGCGTCGTTCCAGTTCCGTGAGCAGGACCTGGTTTACGGCCCGCGACCCGTGCATTTTCCAATTACCCGCGACCATCGGACGACGCATACGCTTAACCTTCGGGCGCAGGCCCGGCAGGGAAGGCGGCGAAGATTAGCTGCGCGGACCTGTAACTGCAAGCCTGTCGGAGGCGATAGGTCGATCAGCCGCCGCCGATTCCACCGCCGCGACGATGTCCCGCGCGCCTCGGCGGACCAACCCCGCATCCTGACCTTCGACCATCACCCGAATGACCGGTTCGGTGCCGGAAGCGCGCAACACGATGCGGCCGCGCCCGTTGAGGCGGGACTCGAGCGCCGCGACCGCCGCGACCACGACCGGCTCGGTCAAGGGATCGAAGCGGCGGTCGACGCGCACGTTCAGCAGTACCTGGGGATAACGTCGCATCGGCGCCGCCAGTTCGGCAAGTCCGGCACCGGTCGACTTCATCACCGCCAACACTTGCAACGCACTCATCAGACCATCCCCGGTCGTGGTCTTGTCCAGACAGAGGATATGTCCGGAGGTCTCGCCGCCCAGCGTGCCGCCGCTTTCATTCAACATCGACAGTACGTAGCGGTCACCGACCTGGGCACGACGGAACTCGATGCCACGCTCCGCGAACGCATGCTCCAGACCAAGATTGCTCATGACGGTGCCGACCACCGGCCCGCGCAGCACCCCTTGCGCGAGCCGTGCCGTGGCCAGGATGAACAGCAACTGATCACCGTCGACGCAGCGGCCGAGTTCATCGACCATGACCACCCGATCGCCATCGCCGTCGAGTGCGATCCCCACCTGGGCACGCACGCCGGGGACCGTGAGTTGAAGCAGTTCCGGGGCCGTCGAACCGCAACCATCATTGATGTTGCGGCCATTCGGCGAACAGCCAATCGGCACGATTTCCGCACCCAGATCCGCCAGCACCCGGGGTGCCACCTTGTAGCCCGCGCCGTTCGCGCAATCGATGACCACCTTGAACCCGGCAAGATTCATCCCCGCCGGTATGCTCGACGCGCAAAACTCCTGGTACTGAGTCCGGCTCTCATCGATACGGACCGCCCGGCCGAGGTGCTTTGACTCCTGCGTGATGACGGGCTCATCGATCGAGCGCTCGATGGACTGTTCGATCTCGTCGGAGAGCTTGCTGCCGCTGGCATCGAAGAACTTGATGCCGTTATCCTCGTACAGATTATGCGATGCGCTGATGACCACCCCGAAACTGCAACCCAGACGCTGGGTCATGTAGGCGATTCCGGGGGTGGGTAATGGCCCGATCAACATGACATCGACGCCGGCGGCGACGAAACCGGCCTCCAGTGCCGACTCGAACAGATAGCCGGACAGGCGCGTGTCCTTGCCGATCAGCACTCGCCCGCCATTCGGCGCGAGGACCCGGGCCGCGGCGCTCGCCAGACGCAACGCGAAGTCGACGGTCATGGGTGCCTGACCCACGCGGCCGCGCACTCCATCGGTTCCAAAGTAGCGCATCGTCATGCGAGTACCGCATCGACCATGCGGATGGCATCGACCGTCGGCCCCACGTCGTGGGTACGGATGATGCGAGCCCCCAGCGCCACCGACAGCGCCGCGAGGCCAAGACCGCCGTACAGACGCTCGTGCGGTTCACGGCCCAAGATGCGGCCGATGAAGCTCTTGCGGGAAACGCCAACGAGCAGCGGTGACCCTAAGTCGGCAAGCCGCGGCAGCCCCTTGAGCAATGTCATGTTGTGCTCCAATCCTTTGCCAAATCCCAAACCAGGGTCGAGGATGATGGACTCGCTCGCGATGCCTGCCGCGATGCAACAATCGCGCTCCAGGCGCAGAAATTCACCGACCTCGCGGACCACTTCCTGGTACACCGGATGGTGCTGCATCGTACGCGGCTCACCCTGCATATGCATTAAACACACTCCCGCGGCGAGACGCGCCGCGGTGTCGCGGGCGCCCGTGGCCCGCAACGCATAAACGTCATTGATGATTGAGGCCCCGGCGCCAACCGCCGCCGCCATCACGGCCGGCTTACTGGTGTCGATCGAGATCGCGACATCGAGGGTGCGCGCAATGCGCTCGATCACCGGTATGACCCGGTCGAGCTCCACCGCCAGGGCGGTGCCGAGTGAGCCGGGACGCGTGGATTCCCCGCCGACATCGATGATGGTGGCGCCTTCGCTCAGCATCGCGGCGGCCCGGTCGAACGCTGAGTCCGGTGAGGCGTAACGGCCGCCGTCGGAGAAGGAATCCGGGGTCACATTGAGGATGCCCATGACCACCGGGCGGGTCAGGTCGATCGTTCGATCGCGGCAGAGCCACTGCATGGGGGGAGAGCCAAGTCGGCGCGCTCCCGGTGAGGGGGCGCGCCGGCATCATCCAAGGCGAGACCGGGAGAGGGTCCCGATCAGTGCTGACCGGCCGGATTGACCAGCGGCGGCATCGGCTTGTCGGCGGCGGGAGGGCGTGGCGTCGCGGTGGGCGTATCGTCCCAATCGCGCGGCGGACGAGGAGCCTTGCCTTCCATGATGTCCTTGATCATCTCTTCATCGATGGTCTCGTACTTGATCAAGGCCTCCGACATGGTCTGCAACTTATCCATGTTCGTCTGGATGATCTTGTACGCGCGCTGGTAATTGCTGTCGATCACCCGGCGCACCTCCTCATCGATGACGTGGGCCGTAACGTCCGACACCTGCTTGTGCTGGGTGACGCTGCGACCCAAGAACACTTCGCCCGACTCTTCGCTATAGGTCTGCGGTCCCAGGCGATCCGACAAACCCCAACGGGTCACCATGTTGCGGGCCAATTCGGTGGCCCGTTCGATATCGTTCGAGGCACCCGTCGTGACCGCATCCGGACCGAACACCAATTCCTCGGCCACCCGGCCGCCGAACAGCGTGGCAATGCGGCTCTCGAGTTGCCGCTTGCTGGTGCTGTAACGGTCTTGTTCCGGCAGGAACATCGTGACACCGAGCGCACGGCCGCGCGGAATGATCGTGACTTTGTACACCGGATCATGTTCCGGCACGCTCAAGCCGACGATGGCATGACCGGACTCGTGATAGGCGGTGTTGCGCTTCTCTTCCTCGGTCATGACCATGGAGCGCCGTTCAGCGCCCATCATGATTTTGTCCTTGGCGCGCTCGAACTCCTCCATGGTTACCGAGCGCTTGTTGCCGCGCGCCGCAAACAGCGCCGCCTCGTTCACGAGGTTGGCGAGATCGGCACCTGAAAAGCCCGGGGTCCCACGCGCGATCACCGCCGGCTTGACGTTGTCGCCGAGCGGCACCTTGCGCATGTGGACTTTGAGAATCTGCTCCCGGCCCCGCACATCCGGCAGCGGCACGACCACTTGTCGGTCGAAACGACCCGGTCGCAGCAAGGCTGGATCGAGCACATCGGGCCGGTTGGTGGCAGCGATGACGATGATGCCTTCATTACCCTCGAAGCCGTCCATTTCGACCAACAATTGATTCAACGTCTGTTCGCGCTCGTCGTGACCGCCGCCCAGACCCGCACCACGATGCCGCCCGACCGCGTCGATCTCGTCGATGAAAATGATGCAGGGCGCATGCTTCTTCGCCTGTTCGAACATGTCGCGCACGCGAGAGGCGCCAACGCCGACGAACATCTCCACGAAATCCGAACCGGAGATCGTGAAGAATGGCACTTTGGCCTCACCGGCGATGGCGCGGGCGAGCAAGGTTTTACCGGTGCCGGGCGAACCGACCATGAGTACGCCCTTCGGAATCTTGCCGCCAAGTTTCTGGAACTTGCCCGGATCTTTCAAGAAGTCGACGATCTCGACCACTTCCTGCTTGGCCTCTTCGACCCCCGCGACATCGGCAAAGGTGATGTTGACTTGGTCCTCGCCCAACAGCCGCGCGCGGCTCTTACCAAAGGACATGGCGCCACGGCCGCCGGACGCGCCTTGCATCTGGCGCATGAAGTAGGCCCAGAAACCGATCAAGATCAAAATCGGGAAAGCGGATATCAAGAGCTGCAAGATCACCGACTGCTGCTTCGGCGGCTCGCCGCGGAATTTCACGCCTTGGGCTTCCAACGTGCCGATCAGCGCGCTGTTACTGGTCTCGGGATTGTAGGTGACGAACTGGTTGCCGTCGCGCCGCTTGCCCTCGATGATTTCGCCCTTGAGCGTCACCGACTCGACGTTGTTGCTCTTTACGTCGGTCAGGAATTGAGAATAATCAATGGTTTGGGGCTGACCGGTGCGCATCCCGAATTGGCTGAAAATCGCCAGAAGAATGACCGCCAAGGCGACCCACAAGAGAATTTGTTTAGTCAGATCGTTCAAGTTTCACCTACCGCCAGAAGCCAATAACACATTACCTTGATCGGCGTCCCTGCGACAGGCGGCTAACCCTGAAGTGTTTGCACCTAGAGGGATGCCCGACCGGGGTTCTCCGAACTTACACCATCCGAAACTGCCGCGCCAATAGATAGATTTCAGGACTGCGAGTTCGTGACGCTTTCGGCTTTTTCGTCACGACCCGGCCATAGCGGTTGCGGACATTCTTGATGATCTCGTCGAACCCCGCGCCTTGGAACAATTTAACGAGCAGATCTCCTCCGGGAGCCAAAACTCGGTCGGCAAACTCGACCGCCAACTCTGCCAGATACATGGATCTAGGCTGATCCACCGCGTCTATTCCGGACATGTTGGGGGCCATATCGGACAAAACAAGGTCGACCTTGTCCGCGCCGATGACGCGCAGCACCTCATCCAGAACCGTCTCCTCGCGAAAGTCGCCGAGCACGAAATCCACACCGACAATCGCGTCCATCGGCAGGATGTCGGTCGCGACGATACGACTCTTGCCGCCACAGATCCGCGCCGCGTACTGGCTCCAACCACCCGGTGCCGCGCCGAGATCGACGCAGCGCATACCCGGCCGCAGCAAGCCTTCGCTCGCCTGTAATTCGGCCAGCTTGAACACGGCCCGCGAGCGCCAACCCTCTTTGTGCGCTCGCTTCACGTATTCATCGCTGGCGTGCTCAGCCAGCCACCGGGCGCTGCTCTTGGTCCGTTTCGGCATCGCTTCTCTCACTTCGACGCTTATAATGCGTCGGATGCACTTATCTGAAAAACAAAAGAAACACCTGCGGCGTTTGGCCCACGCCTTGAACCCCATCGTGATGCTCGGCAATGCCGGACTCACCGACGGTGTGGTCAGTGAATTAGATCGTGCCTTGAACGATCATGAGCTCGTCAAAGTCAGCGCCCGAGTGGGTGCCCGGGAGGCACGCGATGCCGCGCTCGACGGACTCGCCGCGCGCACCCGTGCGCTCTTGGTCCAACGTATCGGCAATGTCGGCGTGTTCTATCGAAAGCGCGCGGACCTACCGAAAATCCTCATTCCAGACTAGCACCAAGAGCGCGATGCAAGCCGCTACATAGAGCACGGCGGAGACCCCGTGCCAGGCGCCGAAACTCAACCCCGCCGCACGGCCATGCTCGCGTGCCGCCACCATCACCGGCCGCAGCGCCCATTCATTCAGCGCCATCAACGCCGCGGCCACGTAAGCCCACAGATAGCGGGTTCGGCCGGGCAGCAGCAGCGCGAGCACCGCCGCGGCCACGCCAAGATAGGTTTCAATGGTGAATAGCGGGCCCGCCAGTACTCCGGCCAGATGCCGATCGCTTTGTGCATGGAACAAGGTCCAGGTCACGAAGCTCACCGACCAGAGGCTACCGGCCCACAGCACCAGCGCCAAGCGCGAGAGCTTGCGAATCACACGTAGCGCACGGTGACGATCTCGTAGGAACGCGTGCCCCCCGGCACGGTCACATCGACGACGTCGCCCTCGGACTTCCCGATGAGCGCCCGGGCGATCGGCGAGGACACCGATAGCAGCCCCGCCTTGATGTCCGCCTCATCGTCGCCGACCAGCTGGTAGGTGACCTTCGCGCCGCTCTCCTCATCGACCAGTTCCACCGTCACGCCAAACACCACGCGGCCGGTGGCGTTCAACCGGGTGACGTCGATGATCTCGCAGTTCGACAGACGGTTTTCGATGTCGTTGATGCGCCCCTCGATGAAGCTCTGCTGCTCGCGGGCCGCGTGATACTCCGCGTTCTCGGACAAATCGCCGTGCGCGCGCGCCTCGGCGATGGCCTTGATGACGTTCGGCCGCGCCTCGCTCTTCAGCTGTTTCAGCTCCTGCCGCAGCCGTTCGGCGCCGCGCAGCGTCATGGGAGTTCGTTTCACGCCAAGAATTCCTTGTGCAAATCCTGTAACCGATTGACCTCGATGTCGCCGAGATGATCGAGCGCATCGCAGGTCGCGCGGGCGGCGGCGACGGTCGTGTAATAGGTGATTCGTCGCGCGACCGCCTCGCGGCGGATCGAGCGGGATTCACGGACCGCCTGTTTGCCTTCGGTGGTGTTCACGATCAGCGCCACCTCGTCATTTTTTATCATATCGACGACGTGCGGGCGACCCTCCCGCACCTTGTTGACTCGCCGGCATACGACGCCTGACTCTTCGAGCACCTGGGCGGTCCCACCGGTGGCGGCGATCTCGAAGCCACGCGCAATCAGCATCTGCGCAAGTTGCACCGCGCCAGGCTTGTCGCGATCGCGAACACTGACGAAGCATAGGCCGCGGGTCGGCAGGACCACGCCGGAAGCCGCCTGGGCCTTCGCATAGGCCTCGCCGAAGGTGTGCCCCGTCCCCATCACCTCACCGGTGGATTTCATCTCCGGTCCGAGAATGGGATCCGCCTCGGGAAACTTGATGAACGGGAAGACCGATTCCTTGACCGAATAATAGCTCGGGATGCGTTCGACGGTCGCTCCTTGGGCCTTCAGCGTCTTGCCCGTCATGACGCGGGCGGCCACTTTGGCGAGCGCAATGCCGGTGGCCTTGGAGACGAACGGCACGGAGCGCGAGGCCCGCGGATTGACCTCCAAGATGTAAATGACGCCGCTCTGGATCGCAAATTGGATGTTCATCAGACCAATGACGTTGAGCGCCTTGGCCAGCTTGCGGGTTTGCGCCCGCAGTTCATCCTGCGTCTGCGGGCTGAGGCCATTCGGCGGCAACGAACAGCCGGAATCGCCCGAATGCACGCCGGCTTGTTCGATGTGCTCCATGATGCCGCCGATCAGCACATCCTCGCCGTCACTGACCGCATCGACGTCCACTTCGATGGCGAGGTCGAGGAAGCGATCGAGCAGCACGGCCCCATCCGCCGTGGTCTTGACCGCCTCGCTCATGTAATGGCGCAGGTCATCCTCGTTGAACACCACTTCCATGCCGCGGCCGCCGAGCACGTAGCTCGGGCGCACCACCAGCGGAAAGCCGACCTCGCGCGCCATCAGCACCGCGCCCTCCTCGGTGCGCGCCAGCGCATTCGCGGGCTGCTTCAGCTTCAAGGCCGTGATCAGTTTCTGGAAGCGCTCCCGATCCTCGGCGGCATCGATGCTGTCCGGCGTGGTCCCGATGATGGGTGCGCCGGCGAGCGCCAGTGCGCGCGACAGCTTCAACGGCGTCTGACCGCCGAATTGCACGATCACGCCCTCGGGTTTCTCCTTCTCGATGATCTCCATGACGTCCTCGAACGTCAGCGGCTCGAAATACAAGCGATCCGACGTGTCGTAATCGGTCGACACCGTCTCGGGATTGCAATTGACCATGATGGTCTCGAAACCGTCCTCGCGCAGCGCCATCGAGGCATGCACGCAGCAGTAATCGAATTCGATGCCCTGTCCGATCCGATTTGGTCCGCCCCCCAGGATCAGGATCTTGCGGCGCGCGCTGGGCGAAGCCTCGCACTCTTCCTCGTAGGTCGAATACAGATAGGCGGTCGAGGTGGCGAATTCCGCGGCGCAGGTGTCGACGCGTTTGTACACCGGATGCAGCCCGAGCTTGCGCCGGCGCGCCCGGATGGCCGGCTCGTCGCGGCCCACCAGCGTCGCGATACGCGCATCGGCGAAGCCCTTGCGCTTCAATGCGCGCAGGCGCGGATATTCGAGGTTGTCGAAACCTTGTTCGGCGAGTTGCGACTCCTCGCGCACCAAATCCTCGATCTGGGCGAGAAACCAGGGATCGATCTTGGTCGCATCGAAAACCTGTTTCATCGTCCAACCGGCGCGGAAGGCATCCGCGACATAAAGGATCCGGTCCGGCCCCGGCCAGCGCAGTTCGTAACCTAATTTCTCGGCAGCCGCATCGGTGAGCGGCAGCGTCAGCTGTGGAGTGAATCCGTCATAGCCCAACTCCAGGCTGCGCAGCGCCTTCTGCATCGATTCCTGGAAAGTGCGGCCGATCGCCATGGCCTCACCCACCGACTTCATCTGCGTGGTCAAGCGAGTGTTCGAACCCGGAAATTTCTCGAACGTGAAGCGCGGGATCTTGGTGACCACGTAATCGATGCTGGGCTCGAAGGACGCCGGCGTACCGCCGCCGGTGATCTCGTTCTTGAGTTCATCGAGCGTGTAGCCCACGGCCAATTTGGCCGCGATCTTGGCGATCGGAAAGCCGGTGGCCTTCGAGGCCAGGGCCGACGAACGCGAAACCCGCGGGTTCATCTCGATCACGAGAACGCGGCCGTCCTCCGGATTGACGGCGAATTGCACGTTCGAACCGCCGGTATCCACGCCGATCTTGCGCAGCACCGCAATCGACGCGTCGCGCAGCCGCTGGTACTCGCGATCGGTCAACGTCTGCGCGGGTGCGACCGTGATCGAATCGCCGGTATGCACGCCCATCGGATCGACGTTCTCGATGGAGCACACGATGATGCAGTTATCGGTGCGGTCGCGCACCACTTCCATCTCGTATTCCTTCCAACCGAGCACCGACTCCTCGAGCAGCACCTCATTGGTGGGCGACGCATCGAGCCCGCGGGCGACGATGGTCTCGAACTCTTCGCGGTTGTAAGCGATGCCACCGCCGCTGCCGCCCAACGTGAAGGAGGGCCGGATCACCGTCGGAAAACCGATTTCAGCCTGGACGGCGAGTGCCTCTTCGATGCTGTGCGCGATCCGCGCGCGCGCCGTCTCGAGGCCGATGTCGGCCATCGCGCGGCGGAACAGCTCTCGATCCTCGGCCATGTCGATGGCGCGTTGCGACGCACCGATCATTTCGACCTGATACTTCTCGAGCACTCCCTCACGCACCAGATCGAGGGCGGTGTTGAGCGGTCTGGCCGCCCATCGTGGGCAGCAGCGCATCGGGCCGCTCCTTCTCGATCAGCCGCTCGATGGTGCGCCAGTTGATCGGTTCGATGTAGATGCTGTCGGCGGTCTCCGGATCGGTCATGATCGTGGCCGGATTCGAGTTCACCAGAATGACCCGGTAGCCTTCCTCTTTCAGCGCCTTACACGCCTGAGCTCCGGAATAGTCGAACTCGCAGGCCTGACCGATGACAATGGGCCCGGCACCGATGATGAGGATGCTTTTGAGGTCGGTTCTTTTTGGCATGGAGTTACACCCCAGCCGATTTTTGCTTGAGGCTGCGCTGCCGAGAATGGGTTTGAATACGCTTGACCATCAAATACATGAAGTGCTCGAACAATAGTTGCAGGTCATGCGGACCCGGACTCGCTTCGGGATGACCCTGGAAGCTGAAAGCGGGCCTGTCGGTGCGCGTCACTCCTTGTAAGGTACCGTCGAACAGCGAGCGATGCGTCGGCTGAAGATTGTCGGGCAGCGTCGCCTCGTCCACCGCGAAACCATGATTCTGGCTCGAGATGAACACCCGCCCCGTCGCGATTTCCGACACCGGATGATTGGCGCCGTGATGGCCGAATTTCATCTTGAGGGTCTTCGCACCGCTCGCGAGCCCGAGCAACTGATGCCCAAGGCAGATTCCAAACACGGGAATGTCGGTTTCCAGGAAGCGTTGAATCGCCGCGATGGCATAGTCACAGGGCTCAGGATCACCCGGACCGTTACTCAAAAAAATACCATCGGGATTCATCGCCAGCACTTGCTCGGCCGGCGTCTGCGCCGGCACGACCGTCATCCGGCAACCATGCTCGGCGAGGATACGCAGGATGTTTCGCTTGATGCCGAAGTCATACGCCACGACGTGCACCCGATTCTGCGGCCGCGGTGGCTTGTTCGCTCCCTTCCAGATGACACCATCGTTCCACTGGTAGATTTTCTTGGTGGACACCGCCTTGGCGAGGTCCATGCCTTTGAGGCCGGGAAACTTCTTCGCCGCCCGAACGGCGGCCATCTCGTCGAGGTTATCGCCCGTCATGATGCATCCGGACTGCGCGCCCTTCTCGCGCAGCAAGCGCGTGAGCTTGCGCGTATCGATGTCCGCGATGGCGACGACCTTGCAGCGCAGCAGAAAACTACCGAGGGATTCGTTCGCGCGCCAGTTCGAGTGCAGCAGCGGCAGATCGCGGATCACGAGACCGGCCGCATACACGCCGCCACATTCCAAATCTTCGGGAGTGGTGCCGGTATTGCCGATATGGGGATATGTGAGAGTGACAATCTGACGGCAGTAGGAGGGGTCAGTGAGGATTTCCTGGTATCCCGACATGGCCGTATTGAAAACTACTTCACCAGTCGTGTTGCCTTTCGCGCCTACTGAGACGCCACGGAACACGGTGCCGTCTTCGAGAGCTAGCACTGCAGGTGTCGACACTCCGGTTCCTCGCTTTGCGCCACGCGCGTTCCGCAGATGCGCAAAACGGGAGTCGCTCGATCCAGAACGCACTCCCGTCTTAAATTTGAACTCAAGCCTTGCGCTTACCGGGCGCGAATATTAACGATGCGCAGGGCCACTGTCTATGCCCAGCATGTCGCTCATTGAATACAGCCCCGGCGGCCTAGAGCGGAGCCAGGCAGCGGCCCGCAGCGCGCCGCGCGCGAATATCATCCGATCAGTCGCCCGATGCACGATCTCCAGCCGTTCGCCGCCGATGGCGAACGTCACGCTATGCTCGCCGACGATGTCGCCCGCCCGGAGCACCGAGAAACCGATGCTGCCCGGCAGGCGCGCGGCGGCGTTGCCATGCCGCTCGTACACCGCGAGGTCCTTTAATGGCCGGCCCCGGGCGGCCGCCACCGCCTCGCCCAGCGCGAGGGCGGTGCCGGAGGGCGCATCCCGTTTCTGCCGATGATGCGCCTCGCCGATCTCGACGTCGTAGCCGGCTCCCAGCGCCAAAGTCGCCAAGCGCACCAGGTCTCGCATCACCGTCACGCCCACACTGGTATTCGGTGCGATCAGGACCGGAATCACCGCTGCCGCGGCGTCGAGCGCAGCGCGCGCGGCCGCGTCGAATCCGGTGGTGCCCACCAGCAGCGGGACCCGTGCGGCGACACAGGCGCCCGCATTGTCCGCAACACAGTGCGGCAAACTAAAATCGAGGGCGACGTCGGCTCCGGCGAGCGCCTGGCGGGGATCCGCGCTCACCACGACACCGCTGGGTGGCCCCTCGAGCGCCGCATCGGCGCCAAGCCTGGGGCTCGTGGCGGAGGCAACGGCCCCGCCGAGGCGTAGCGCAGCATCCTCCCGCAGCGCCCGCAGCAGCGACTGGCCCATTCGCCCGGTCACGCCGAAAATGGCGACGCCCGTCACGGCCAACCTAATCGACCGCACCGGTGAAGAATTTCTTCACGCCCTCGAAGAAGCTGGTTTCGCGCGGCTTGTGACTGCCCGCCTGGAGCGAGGCTTCGAACTGCTTGAGCAGGTCTTTTTGTTCGGCACTCAAGCTCACCGGTGTTTCCACCACGACCCGGCAGAAGAGGTCACCCGCGGCACCGCCGCGAACCGGCTTGACACCCTTCTCGCGCACCCGAAACACCCGGCCCGATTGAGTCTCGGCGGGGATCTTCAAGACCACCTCGCCGTCGAGCGTCGGCACCTCCACCGAACCGCCGAGCGCGGCCGCCGTGAAGCTGATCGGCACCTCACAGGACAGATGGGCGCCTTCGCGTTCGAAAATCGCGTGCTCGCGCACCTTGATCTCGACGTACAGATCGCCGGCGGGGCCGCCATTACGACCCGCTTCGCCCTCGCCATTGACCCGGATCCGATCACCGATATCCACGCCCGCCGGCACCGACACCGGCAGCGTCTTTTCCTGGCGGACCCGACCCTGGCCATAACAGGAGTCGCAGGGATTGCTGATGATCTTGCCGCGCCCCTTGCAGCGTGGGCAGGGTTGCTGAATGGTGAAGATCGACTGCTGAACGCGCACCTGCCCCTGGCCGTTACAGGTATCGCAGGTCTTCGGGACCGAGCCCTTGGCGGCGCCGCTGCCCTTGCAGGTCTTACACTCCGCAAGCGACGGAATTTGGATCTGCGTGTCGGTGCCGAAGACCGCCTGCTCCAGATCGATTTCGAGTTCATAGCGCAGATCGGCGCCGCGAAACACCTGAGTGCGCCCGCGTTGGCCGCCGGAGAAGATGTCGCCGAACATCTCGCCGAAGATATCGCCGAAGGCCTCACCGGCGTTGAAGCCGCCGCCACGCCCGCCCTCGAGACCGGCGTGGCCGAATTGGTCGTAGACCGCGCGCTTCTGCGCGTCGGCCAAAATCTCATAGGCTTCCTTGCACTCCTTGAACTTGTGCTCGGCGGTCGGATCGTCGGGATTGCGATCGGGGTGAAACTTCATCGCCAGACGACGATAGGCTTTCTTGATCTCAGCTTCCGTGGCGGTTTTCGGTAAGTCGAGAATTTTGTAGTAATCCTGCTTCGCCATCACACGTCCTATCGATCATAAAGCCCATAAAAATAAACCGCCGGTACCATCGCATACCGGCGGTTCCTTCACATCATCGAAGACGATCTCGGGCCGCCGTCAGGCCTTCTTACGATCGCTTTCCTTGACCTCTTCGAACTCGGCATCGAGCACGTCGTCTTTCTTCGCGTCCGCACCGCTGCTGCCCGAGCCGTCACCGGCCGCACCACCCGCCGATTGCGCATACAGTTTCTGCAGCACCGCCGTCGATGCCTGTTCCAGCGCCTGGGTCAGCCGCTCGATCTCTTCACGGTCATCGCCGCCCATGGCCGCTTTCACCGCGTCGATCGACTTCTGTGCCGCCTTCTTCTCGTCGTCAGACACCTTGTCGCCGACATCCTTCAGCGCCTTCTCGACCGTGTGCACGGCGGCATCGGCCTTGTTGCGTGCGCCCACGAGCTCGCGGAACTTACGATCTTCCTCGGCATGCGCCTCCGCATCGCCCACCATACGCTTGATGTCGGCCTCGGACAGGCCGCTCGACGCCTTGATGACGATACGCTGTTCCTTGCCGGTCTTCACGTCCTTGGCCGACACATTCAAGATGCCATTGGCATCGATGTCGAAGGCAACTTCGATCTGCGGCATCCCGCGCGGTGCGGGCGGAATATCGGTCAGATCGAAGCGACCGAGCGACTTGTTGTCCGAAGCGCGCTCGCGCTCGCCTTGCAGCACATGGATCGTGACGCCCGACTGATTATCGTCGGCGGTCGAGAAGGTCTGCGCCGCCTTGGTCGGGATGGTGGTGTTCTTCTCGATCACCTTGGTCATGATGCCACCCAGGGTCTCGATCCCCAACGACAGCGGGGTCACGTCGAGCAGCAACACGTCCTTGACGTCGCCCGACAGCACGCCGCCTTGAATCGCAGCGCCCACCGCCACCGCCTCGTCCGGATTGACGTCCTTGCGCGGTTCGCGTCCGAACAAGTCCTTGACCGCCTTCTGCACCAAGGGCATGCGCGTCTGACCGCCCACGAGGATGACTTCACCGACATCCTTCATCGACAGGCCCGCGTCCTTCAACGCCGTCTTGCAAGGATCGATGGTCCGCTGCACCAAGTCCTCCACCAAGGACTCGAGCTTGGCGCGGGTCAGCTTCATGTTGAGGTGCTTGGGACCGGCCGCGTCAGCCGTGATGTACGGCAGATTGATCTCGGTCTGCTGGCTCGACGACAACTCGATCTTCGCCTTCTCGGCCGCCTCTTTGAGGCGTTGCATGGCGAGCGGATCCTTGCGCACGTCGATGCCGCTTTCCTTCTTGAACTCATCGGCGAGGTAATTGATGATCCTGAGGTCGAAATCCTCGCCGCCCAAGAACGTATCGCCGTTGGTCGACAGCACTTCGAACTGCCGCTCGCCGTCCACCTCCGCGATCTCGATGACCGACACGTCGAAGGTGCCGCCACCCAAGTCGTACACGGCAATCTTGCGATCGCCGCCGTCCTTGTCGAGACCATAGGCGAGGGCCGCCGCGGTGGGTTCATTGATGATGCGCTTGACGTTCAGACCCGCGATCCGGCCGGCGTCCTTGGTGGCCTGGCGCTGCGAGTCGTTGAAGTAGGCGGGAACCGTGATGACCGCCTCCGTGACGGGTTCGCCGAGATAATCCTCGGCGGTCTTCTTCATCTTCATCAGCACACGAGCCGACACTTCCGGCGGGGCCATTTTCTTGCCCTGCACGTCGACCCACGCGTCACCGTTGTCGGCCTTGACGATCTTGTAGGACACCATGCTGACGTCCTTTTTCACGACGTCGTCGGTAAATTTTCGGCCGATCAGGCGCTTGACCGCCGCGACCGTATTGGCCGGGTTGGTGACGGCCTGACGCTTCGCGGACTGACCGACCAGCACTTCGCCATCCTTGGTGAAGGCAACGATCGACGGCGTCGTCCGGTCGCCCTCGCTGTTCTCGATGACTTTAGGCTTGCCACCTTCCATGATGGCGACGCACGAGTTGGTCGTGCCCAGATCGATGCCGATAATCTTACCCATTATTAAAACCCTCTGAAGAATTCCGGTACTGAAGAGCTAATTGGGGGGCGCCCGACGTAAATTCAATTCCCATCTTGCGGCGATTTACTGACGATCACGCGCGCCGGGCGCAACAACCGCCCATTCAGCGAGTAGCCCCTCTGAATGACCGTCAAGACCGTATTCGCAGGCTGATCCCGGCTTTCCTGGGCCACCATGGCCTCATGCCAGGCGGGATCGAAGGGCTGCCCCGCCGGGTCGATCACCTTGATGCCGGCCTTCTCGAACGCCTTCTGCAAAGCGCGCAGCGTGGCCTGCGCACCCTCCAGCAGCGCCGGGCCGGGATTTGCCGCCCCCGCCGTGATGCCGGCTTCCAAGGCATCGCCGACCGTCACCAATTCCTGCGCAAAGCGTTCGATCGCGAACTTGCGCGCATTCTCCACTTCCCGCTCGCTGCGCTTACGGAAATTCTCGAGTTCCGCCACGGACCGTAAGTAGCTGTTCCAATTCTCTTCGGCTTTGGCCTGCGCTGCGGCGAGAGCGTTCGGCAAGGTGTCCCCTGGCGGTGCTCCCACGCCATGGTCGGATGCCGCCTGACCCAGCGGCTGCTCGGATTCGTTCACGTTCAAGCCCTTCAAATTTGTCGCGGCGGCGCCGCTTGAGGACCGTCAACTGGGGGCTATTTGCGCGTGTTCAAGGCCGAACCGAGCAGTTTTGCGGTGACGTCGACGATTGGGATGACCCGCTCGTAGGCCATCCGCGTGGGTCCGATGATGCCAAGCACGCCAACGACCTTGTTATCCAGCATATAAGGCGCGGTGACGACGCTGATGTCGTCGAGGATCCGGTAGCCGGACTCTTGGCCGATGAAAATCTGGATGCCGTCGGCACGCAGACAACTATCCAGGAGCTGGAGAATGTCATGCTTTTCGTTGAATGCCTCGAACAGCCGGCGCAGCCGATCGACATTCGAAAGCTCGGCAAACCCCATCAGGTTCGTCTCGCCGGCAATGACGTATTCGACCGGTTCTTCCTTGCCCGTATCGAACACCTTTTGCGCCACCTGGATGGCGTCCTGCATCAGTTGGTTCATGTGCTGGCGCGTTTCCTGGAGCTGACCCAGCAATTGGGCGCGAACGGCCGGTAATGAACGGCCGGCGAAGGACTCGTTCAAGTAATTGGCCGCACGTTTGAGTTCCTCCGGCGCGTAAGGACGATCCAGCTGAATGACGCGGTTCTGGATCTCGCGGTTATCCATGACCATGATCGCGAGCGCCCTATTCTCCGATAACGCGACGAACTCGATTTGCGACAGCGCCACATAGTTCGGGTTCGGCAGAGTGACCAGCCCCGCCATGTGGGTCACGCTGGAGAGCATCTGGGACACCGTCTGAACCAGCGAACGGCCGGTCGGCGCATCGGTCCCCAAGCGGCGTTCGATCTCCTCGATCTCCTCGGAACGCAACGGCTTCAACTTCAGCAAGGTATCGACGAAGAAACGGTAGCCTTTGTCGGTGGGCACGCGGCCCGCGGAGGTATGCGGAGAGGCCACGAAACCCAGGTCCTCGAGATCCGCCATCACATTGCGAATGGTCGCCGACGACAGACTCAAGCCCGAATCGCGCGACAGCGTACGGGAGCCGACCGGTTGGCCATCTCGAATATAATTTTCGATCAGTGTCTTGAGCAGCAGCTGGGCGCGCTCATTGAGACCGTCGTCAAAACCTTCTGCTGTCATGGTAGTCCGTATAACATGCCTCGAAACTACCTAGCGCATCCGCACAAAGTCAAGTTTGTTGCCGGCGAAGCTGAATAGTTGCGCAGCGAGACCGTTTATCGGCGATCGTGTACAAGGACTTAAGGTTATGTCGAATTCTTTCAAGTCCATCGCCCTGGTCGGCAATGCCCAGGATCTGCGGGTCGCCGAGTGCATGCTGAGCCTCGCCAGCCATTTGTATTCGCGCGGGTTACGTGCGCTGATCGATCCCGGACTGGGCCTCGCCTTTCCTCCGGGCAGCGTCGAGGCGTGTCCCGAGCAGTCCTTCGCGACCCGCGCCGAGCTGATCGTGGCGATCGGCGGGGATGGCACGCTGCTCTATGCGGCGCGGCTGGTGGCCGGCCACGCGGTGCCCTTGATCGGCATCAACCGGGGCCGGCTCGGTTTTCTCACCGACGTGAGTCCGAATTCCATGCTCGAGGACTTGGATACGGTGCTGGCCGGCCGCTACAGCGAAGATCGCCGTTCCATGCTGGCGGCACGGCTCGAATGCAGCGGCGCCGCGCCGGTGCGTGCACTCGCCTTGAATGATGTGGTTGTGAATAAATGGGAAACCGGCCGAACCCTGGATTTCGAGACCTCGATCAACGGCCGTTTCGTCAATTCGCACAACGGCGATGGCATCGTCATTGCGACCGCCACCGGTTCGACGGCCTACGCGCTGTCCTGCGGTGGTCCGATCGTCGAGCCCGACCTCGATGTCTGGGTGCTGGCACCGATCTGCCCGCACACCTTGAGCGATCGACCCATCGTCGTGCGCGCGGGCAGCGCAATACGGCTGCGCATGGCCGATCGGCTGGGGTCGCGAGCCCAGGTAACCTGTGACGGCACGCGCATCGGCGCCCTGGGCGAGGGCGACGCGCTGTTCGTGGACAGCGCCGCCGCTCAGATCACGCTGCTGCACCCGCCCGGCTATGACTATTACCGCCTGCTACGTTCCAAACTGCATTGGGGCCTCGGTGGCTATGGCAGCAATGAGTAACCGATGCTGACACTGCTCCAGCTGCGTGATTTCGTCATCGTCGACCGGGCCGAGCTCGAGTTGGGCGCAGGACTCACCGCGCTCACCGGCGAGACCGGCGCCGGCAAGTCGATCGTGGTCGACGCGCTGCTGCTCATTGCCGGCGGCCGCGGCGGCGCCGACGTGGTGCGCGCCGGCGCGGAACGCGCCGAGGTCACCGCGAACTTCACCGGCCTGCCCGCCGCCGCCCGCACGTGGCTCGACGCGCAGGCCATCGAGCACGACGGGGAAGTCATCGTGCGGCGCGTGATTGGCGTCGACGGCCGCTCCCGCGCCTACGTGAACGGCCAGCTGATGCCGCTCCAGCCGCTGCGCGAGTTCATGGAATATCTATTGGAGATTCACGGTCAGCAGGAATTTCAGCACCTGGTGCGACGAGACGCGCAGCGCGACCTGCTGGATGACCATCTCGAGGAGCGCGAGCTCGGCGCGGTGGTCGCGGCCGCCGCCGGAGCCGGACGTGCCTGTCGCCGCGAACTCGAGACCCTTGAAGCCGCCGCGGCAAACCGCGAGTCGCGCCTCGATCTGCTGCGCTACCAGCTCACCGAGTTGGAGAGCGAAGTCACCACGGCGGCCGCGATCGAAGAGCTCTTTGCGGAACGTAAACGCCTGGCCGGTAGCGGCCGCTTGAGCGCGGCGGCCCGCGGCGCGCTGACCGCCATTTACGAAGCCGATGAGCAAAGCGCCCACGATCTGCTCGCGAAGGCGTCGGCCGCACTGCGCGCGGCCGCCGAACTCGATCCCGCTCTGGCCGCGCCGGCGCAGTTCCTGGCCGAAGCCACCATCCTGACCCACGAGGCCGCCGCCACGCTGCAGCGCTATCTCGACACGCTCGACCTCGATCCGGGCCGACAGGAGGAGATCGAGCGCCATGCCGCGGCGCTCGAGGGGCTGGCGCGCAAACATCGATTGGAGGTACAGGAGCTGCCCGCCCAGCTTGCGAGGCTCAGAGAGGAAATTCAGCAGCTCGACCACGCCGAGATCAGCCTTCAGGAGCGTAAGCGGCAGCTCGCCGACCTCGAGCGCGAGTTTCGAGCGGCGGCGGCGCGCTTGACCGAAGCGCGGCAGCACGCCGCTCACAGGCTGGGGACCGCCATCAGCGCGCTGATGCAAACCTTGGGAATGACCGGCGGCCGCTTCGCCGTCAGGGTCGACCCCGGTGCCGCGGACTTTGGCGAGCACGGCGTCGATGACATTGAATTCCAGGTGAGCGCCAATCCAGGCCAGCCGCTCAAGAGCCTGGCCAGGGTTGCGTCCGGCGGTGAACTGTCGCGTATCAGCCTGGCCGTGCAGGTCTCCGCAGCCTCGAAAGCCGCGGCGCTGTGCCGGGTGTTCGACGAGGTCGACTCCGGTATCGGCGGCGCGATCGCGGAAATCGTTGGGCGTCAGCTACGCGAGCTCGGCGCGAGTGCTCAAGTCCTGTGTGTCACTCACCTGGCGCAAGTTGCCGCCCAAGCCCACACGCAATTCCGCGTCGTCAAACAGAGCGATGGCAAGGCTACGCGCACGGCCGTCAAGCCGTTGGACGATACCGAGCGGGTCGATGAAATCGCGCGCATGCTGGGCGGTGTCGACATCACCGCGGAAGCCCGAGCCCACGCCGCCGACATGTTGTCGCGCGCGGCGACGTCGACGGCAACGGCGCCGGCCAAGAGACGGCGCGCGCAAAGCGGCGGCAAGTGACCGGCCGGCGGCAGACCGGCGGCAGACCGGCGGCAGTCCCGCATCAGCGCATAGCGCTCACCGCGGGTGTTTTCGATGCGGGCATTCGGACTTGCTGCAATGGCCATAGAGAATCAACGCATGGTCGCTGATCTTGAACCCCAACCGCTCGGCCACCGCGTGTTGCAGAGCCTCGATCCCGCCATCCATGAACTCCTCGACGCGTCCGCAATCGACGCAGACGATGTGGTCATGATGCGAGCCTTGGTTGAGCTCGAACACCGCCATCCCACCCTCGAAATGATGCCGAGTGACGAGACCCGCGGCCTCGAACTGCGTGAGCACCCGGTACACGGTGGCGAGTCCGATGTCCTCGTTGGACACCAGCAGCTTCTTGTAGATATCCTCCGCGCTCATATGACGAGCGGAGCCGTCCGCCAGGATGTCGAGGATCTTGAGTCGCGGCAGCGTAACTTTGAGGCCCGCATTGCGCAGGTCGTTACTGTCGCTGGTGAGCGATGGCTTGAGGCGCTGCGGCATGCTGGGCAACCCGGTATGATACGACCCCAATTATCATTCATTTAACGGCAGCGCACCATATTGAAGACCATATTCCCTCGCTTGTTCCCTCGTTTGTTGCTCTGCGTGGCGCTCGGCGCCTTGGGCCAAGCCTGCGTGTATCGGATCAATATCCAGCAGGGAAACTATCTCGACCAATCGGCGGTCAACCAAGTCAAGGAAGGCATGACCCGCAGCCAAGTGCGGTACCTGTTAGGCACACCGTTGGCAGCCGATCCCTTCAAGAAGGACCGCTGGGATTACATTTATTACCTGAAAAAGGGACGAACCCGCCACGTCGACACGCGCCGGGTCACCGTGTATTTCGAGGGCGAGAAGGTGGCCAAGCTCGACAAGCCCAGCGACGCGGTGGCCGCCGAGCAGGAAAAATCGCTGTCGCAGATCAAGAACGGCAGGACTTATTAGGCGCTTAACGTTGACGGGATTCTTTGGCTCTCGTGCGCCGGGCGATTTTCGGGTCGGCGTTCAGCGGCCGGTAGATTTCCACTCGGTCGCCCTCGTCGAGTGGCGAGGACGGTAAGGCGGAACGGCCGAATATCCCAACCGGCGAAGCGTTGAGATCGACGCCGGCAAAAGCCGGGTCGTCTGCCGCGGCCCGCAAGGCGTCGGCGACGCGGGCGGGAGCAGTCAACCGGTAAACCCGCACGATTGCCGACTCGGCGAGCGCGTAGCACACCTCGACGCTGATGACGGCACCTGGCGCACGCGAGGCCTCGGCCTCCATGTTAGCGATAGGTCTTGTTCGCCCGTGCCACGAATGCATCCACGATGGTGCTGCACAGGGCTTCGAAGGCCGCGCTCAGCGCCACGGCGGTCAAACGATTGGTGAACTCGAATTCCACGCGGAAACTGACCCGGGAACCGCGCGCGCCGATGCTGTCGAAACGCCATTCGCCGGTCAAATTCTTGAAGGGGCCATCGACGAGATTCATCAGAATCTTCGCATCCCGGTGTAATGTGTTGCGCGTGGTGAACGCGGTTCGCAGTATGCCCCAGGCCACGGTGATCGACGCCAAACGCTGCGTCTCCGACTCGTCGCGCACGCGCGCACTCGTACACCAAGGCAGGAACTCGGGATAACTTCCTACATCATTCACCAACGAATACATCTGGCCCGCCGTATGCGTGACGAGGGCACTTCGCTCAATAACCTGCAAATTCTCACTCCCGCGGCGATACCGCTCCACAGCATCAATTCTCGCACAACCGACGATGCCCGGGCGCCACCGCGCCTAAATCGGTAAACTCGAATTCCATGAAACCCCAGGAAAGACTGCCGCCGATTGCCGTCAATCGCAAAGCCCGCTTCGATTACTTCATCGAAGAGCGTTACGAAGCTGGCATCTCTCTCATGGGCTGGGAAGTCAAAAGCATGCGCGCCGGCAAGGCCCAGATCGCGGAAGCTTATGTCTATGTGAAGAACGGCGAGGCATTTCTATTCGGAGCCCATATCAACGCGCTGAATTCAGCGTCGACCCATGTCGATACCGACCCCACGCGGACCCGCAAGCTGCTGCTCAACCGGCGCCAACTGGATCATCTGATCGGCGCGATCGAGCGGCGCGGCTACACCGTCGTACCTCTCGAACTGTACTGGAAGGAGGGTCGCGCGAAGCTCGAGATCGGGCTCGCCAAAGGCAAGAAGCAGCACGACAAGCGCGATACGGAGAAGGATCGGGACTGGCAACGGGACAAGGGCCGGATCATGAAAGCCAGCCGGCGATGAGCGGGCGCCGAGCGGCCGGGCTTCCGCGCCTTTGAGCGCGAAAGCCCTGCAATGGTGGAGCCGGGGGGAATCGAACCCCCGTCCATAAGTCCTACGTTTCAAGATCTA